>Ga0272441_10000016_pt1 | contig 377872 bp, 333 predicted proteins | sample SSMProp6N_FD_193582 | JGI IMG/M metagenome (GOLD analysis project Ga0272441, IMG submission 193582) | Marine sediment archaeal communities from Little Sippewissett salt marsh, Falmouth, MA, United States - SSM-Prop-6N | ecosystem: Environmental > Aquatic > Marine > Wetlands > Sediment ... | reverse complement strand
ACACCCGGTCCCATCCCGAACCCGGCAGTTAAGCTCTTCATGGCCGATGGTAGTGTGGGTTGTCCACGTGAGAGTAGGTATCGCCCAGAGCCCCTTTTTTACCCTCCACTTCTTGTGGAGGGTTTTTGTTTTTTATGGAAATTATTATAATTAAAAATATAAATATGTAAAAGTGAATGATTTTTTTTTTATTTATTCTCTTTTGATATAATACCTTGTCAAAAGTATTATAATGAAATTCTTGGGGGGGAAAAATTTGGATAAACTTAATCTTTTAAAAGAGATTAATTCTTCTATATCGAAATGTGATAAATGTATATTACATGAGGGAAGAACTATGACGGTTCCCGGAGAAGGAGATGTTAATTCACCAGTTATGTTTGTAGGCGAAGGCCCAGGAAGGGAAGAAGATCTATCAGGAAGTCCTTTTGTGGGAAGAGCAGGTAAATTGCTTACTAATATCCTAAAAGCGGTTAAATTGGAAAGAAAAGATGTATTTATTTCGAATATAGTTAAGTGCAGACCTCCAAATAACCGTACACCATTATTTGAAGAAATGGAGACTTGTTATCCGTTTCTTAAGGCCCAGATTCAACTTATAAAACCAAAGTTAATAGTTACTTTAGGATCTGCTTCGTTGTCTTATCTTATAGGTAAGAAAAGGATTTCTATAACAAAAATGAGGGGCGAAATAATTAAATGGAAATATGGAATAGATATATTCCCAATGCTTCATCCGAGTTATTTACTTAGAAATCAATCAAATGAACCGGGTTCGCCAAAATATTTAACATGGCAGGATATAAAAGAAGTCAGGAGGTTATTTGATGAGTATAAGATCTAGTTCTAAAAAGTATGATCCGGCTACATGGCTTATTCTAATTTATTTCTTTCTTTTCGTAGTGTTTTATAAAATGGCTCCGGTAATTTTAGGTGCTCTGGTTTTCGGATGGTATCTTGCAATGATTATAGAGGTACCTGCGGGTTATCTTTCAAGGATTAAGTATGTTACGAGAAAGATGGCAATAGTAATTTCTGCTGTGGGTATGTTTGTTTTACTGGCATATGCTTTTATTCAGATAATACCTATCATACTTGATGAGGGAAGGAAAATATTCCCTATGATTGATACGGCAGCAGGTGAACTCGATTTCAACAAGCTATTTGGCAATGAAAATATAAGTCCGGAAATAGTAACGATGTTGCAGGATATAACCCAGAAAGTTGTAGGTAAGTTCTCTGAATTCGGAGTTAATATTTTAAATCAGATTGTTCACTATGTTCCTGATGCTATGACTGCTGTTATCATATTTATTATTACAGCTACATATTTTACTGCATTGATGCCAATTATAAAGAAAAATTTATGGAGATTTTTTCCTGGCTCAACAAGGGAGAAATCCATAAGATTTATAGGTAGCTATTATAAAGATTTAAGGCATTTTATAGGTGGACAGGTTATAATTGCCGGAATAGTCGGGACATTAGTTGGTGTCGGGGCATTTATATCCGGCGTACCGTATGCACTGTTTCTGGGATTTTTGTCAGGTATAACAAATTTCATACCGTTCCTGGGTGTAATTGTAGCTTCCATACCTGCATTGCTGCTGGCATTTACAAATGTTGGCATACCTGGGCTGATTAAAATGATAATAGTACTAGTATTGGTAAATCAGCTTGAAAGTTGGGTATTTGCACCAAAAATTCAGGGAAGCAGGATGAAGATAAACTGGTTTGCAATATTACTTATGATACTATTATGTGGTACTTTATTCGGAGTTGTGGGAGTATTATTGGCAATACCGTTTATAGTATTTTTTAGAAAGTTCTGGACAGATTACATGCAACCATTTTTTGAAAAACTATAAGGAGTAAATATATTATGAAAATAGCAGTAGCAGGTGGTGTTACCGGAGGACATATATTTCCGGCAGTTGCGGTTCTTCAGCATTTTGAAAAAATATATGGAAAAATTGAAGTTCTATATTTTGCAACTCCAAGAGGTCTTGAAAACAGGGAAATTGTGAGATTGTTTCCTGAAGCCATGATTAAAAAACTGGAAATAAGAGGTCTTATACGTCCGGTTTACTCACCTGCTAATGTTGAAATAATAAGAAAATCCTTTTTATCATATTATGAATGTAAAAAGGAATTATCGAAATTCAAACCAGATTTCAGTTTTATCACGGGAGGATATGTGTCGGTTCCTGTTGGTTTTGCATCTCAGAAAATGGGAATTCCCACATTTATACATGAACAGAATGCAATTGCGGGACTTGCAAATAAGCTGATTGCAAAAAAAGCCACGAAAGTATTTATAAGTTTTGCAGAAAGTGCAAGAGATTTTGGGATAAAGAATGCACATAAGATCGTACATACTGGTAATCCCGTAAGAGAGGCTATATTGAAGGATAAGAGTATATTTGAAAGATTCGGAATAAATCCAAACAAAAAAATAATACTCGTAAGTGTTGGAAGTATGAGTGCCGGTTCAAAGTTCATAAACAGGACTATGAAAGGTATATATGAAAAACTGGATAAAAACAGCAGCAACAATATCGAATTTCTTCATTCTTGTGCGGAAGAAAAATATGTGGATGAATTTAATAAATATTCTTTTGTACATGCTTTGAAATATATAGATGATATGCACGATTATATAGCTAATTGTGATGCTATGATATCCCGAGGTGGTGCCACAACCGTTGCTGAAATAATAAATTACGGTACCCCATCACTTGTAATTCCCTGGTCGGGAGCGTCTGAAAATCATCAGTTAATAAATGCAATTTCAATTGAACAAAAAGGCGCAGGATATTATCTTCAGGAAAATGAAGTTAATATTCAGTCAGTTATGGATATTATCGGTAAAATATTGGATAAAAATATATCCCGGAATATCAGAAAGAATCTTAAAACTTTGAAGCCGAAGTATGAACCGGCTGAGAAAATATTCCAGGATATAATATCAGTTATTCAATAACGTATAAGTTGTAGAGAAGAGATTTATCGAGTTTGCTTATATATGTTTTAAGATTATCCAGTGTTGTACCTGAGATTATATAATACTTATAAGGATCAAGCATAGTCAGATTTTCGTTTTTAAAGCTTTCAAAATCGTATTCTGTAATCATTTCAGGCAGATAATGAGTTATAAGCGATTGTTGTTCTTCGGTTATTGATTTTATGGTTTTAAACCCTTCAAATTTATCAGATACCGAATCGTATTTATCAAATTCTATATCATTCGAATACAGTTCCTGAGATATGTACTTTATAAGACCACCGAATATCTCTGAGGGTATCATTCCGGGAATAGAACCGGCGTATTCAAGAGTTCTCGAGAAAAATGCCGTATGTGGTGTTCCCCTTACCCCAAATATGGCAAATAATTCATCATAAGTAAACTGTTCGGAATCATCTGAGAATTTTCCTATGTTGGTATCGAAATTACCGTTTAATTTAGGATCAGCATACATCTCTGCCACTATAAAATTATTAGTCAGCAAATTTGATATCTTTTCATCAGAAAAAACATCATTCTTCAACATTTCGCAATAATAGCAGGTTGGAGAAGAAAATACTATGATTAGTCCTTTGTCTAATGCTTTGGCAATTTTAAATGAGTTATTGAAGTTGTTGAATATTAAAAAATCTTTTACCGGAACTGCAAAAATACCAACTGCCAAAGATATGAAAAGTAATGCGAATAAAGCTTTTTTCATTTCAAATCCCCCTTTAATCTGTGTTTTATATAAGACGAAATATATTAGCCAGGTATTTCTGCACGGGCAATCTTTCTACCTATGTAAATAAATGGAGTATCGAATATCGCTACAATTAATTTAAATAAATAAGTTGTTAAGAGTATTTCGAACCATACCTGTATATCATATACACCAATAAACGCTATAAGACAAAACACTAGCGAGTCTATAGCCTGACTTACCAGTGTGGATAAATTGTTTCTGAGCCAGAGATGTTTCCCGTTTGTTTTCTTTTTCCAGAAATGGAAAGCCCATACATCATGATATTGTGATATTAAGTAAGCTGCCATACTTCCTATTGCTATTCTTGGCATAAATCCGAAAATAGCCTGCATATGTCCGGATACGAAATCACTCGGTGCGGGGTTGAATAAAAGAGCTAATTGCATGTAAACAGTCATAAGAATCAGAGCAACGAAGCCTAAAAGCACTCCTTTTTTTGCCTCTTTCTTTCCATATACTTCGCTCAGTATATCGGTAGAAAAAAATATACTACCGTAAAGTATATTACCCAGAGTAGCGGTTAATCCGAATAACTCTATGTTCTTGGTTACCTGAATGTTGCAAAGTATTATGTTTGCCACTATAAGTGCATACAATCCGTTCTTTTTAAAGAATTTAAACACCAAAAGAGCGACACTCAAATCGAGTATCATGAATAAAAACCATAGAAGTTCGTTTGACAATTTAATTATACCTCCGCTGTAAATTCGGTATAGTATAACATTTAACGGTGTATTTAGTAATAGAGAAACCTATTTGTCGATATATTTATACATGAAATCAATGTTCTTTTTATAAATAGAATCATTCATCAAGTCTTTCGTTGCCGTTTCACAAGAAAATAAACTGAGTCCTTTTAAAGTATTTCTTTTTATCATTTCAGCGAGTATTGCCATATTAATCATCAATGGATCCGGAAGGTTTTCAACTATCACAGGTATCTCTTTAATATTGTTTTTAAGGCAAATATCTTTAATTATTGAGCCTTTTAAAATATTATCTTTTCGCAGTCTTACTCCCAAAGGCTGCCATGATGTTTCATAATGAACTAATACAGTTTTTTCTGGTACTGCAAAATCTATTAACGCATTGTAAGCTTCATACATTTCAAGTGCTATTATCAGATCAGCTGAATTCTTTTTCACAAGTGGAGAAAAAATATCTTCCCCTGTCCTTAAAAAAGAAATAACACTTCCTCCTCTTTGTGCAAGCCCGTGGGTATCTACTCCCTTAACTTTTATTTCAGAGAAATCCAAAGCTCTTATCAGAATTTCACTCAGCATACCTATTCCCTGACCACCAACACCTACAATTACTATATTGAATTTATTTTTCATCAATATTCCCCCTCTTCTGAGAAGTAGCAGGTACAATAGCAGATACAGGGCAGGTTTGCATACAGGATCTGTCTCCGATGCATAATTCTTCATTAACAGTTACTTGATCATTTTCACTGATCTGGAAAGAAGGACAGGCAAAATTTGAAATACATTCAAAATGCGGTACACATTTTTCTCCTATTTTTACCTGAGTTGAAATCGTTCTGTTCTTTCTTCTTTGTATTTTCATGAATTTGAGCATGCAGGGATGTCTGGCTATAATAACATTGAATGAATCGGTATCTATTGCCTTTTTAACTGTTTCAGTCAATTCTTTTTGCCTGTAAGTATCAATTTCGTATATGTTTTCAACTCCAAGCCCTTCAAGTACTTTTCTTATTGGTATCTTATCCCCGGCATGTTCCTGATGACCTGTCATTGCAGTTGTGCCATTTTCCATTACTATAAGTGTATGTTTGTGGTTGTTGTAAATTGAGTTTACTATTCCAGGTATTCCTGCGTGAAAAAAGGTTGAATCTCCAAGAAATGCAATTACTTTTCTGGTGTTGTTAAACAAGCCCAGGCCACTTGCAGTACCGTTAGAATGTCCCATACATAGCAATACTTGTCCTATTTCATACGGTTTTAAAAAACCCAGAGTATGGCATCCAATATCTGCAACTGTTATATCTTCATTTTTAAGGGCTTTTTTTATTGCATAAAATGCAGATCTGTGTCCACAACCTGGGCACATCTGAGCAGGTCTTTCATATTTTTTCAAATCTATTTTTTTATGTTGCTTAGTAATTAACAGATCAGGCCAGGTTCGTTTTAAAATTCCTTCTACTTTTTCAGGTGTATATTCTCCAATCCAGTCTTCAAGGTCCTTTTTCCCGATTATACTGGAATTTATTTTTTCATCAAATGCAATCGCTTTTATATCTTTTTCTATTATGTTGTCCAGTTCCTCAATGATTTTAATTTCACTGTGAGATTTCAGAAAGTCTGTGATCAATTTATCGGGTAGGGGATATGGCATTCCAAGCTTCAATATATCGGGTTTTTCCTCCATCTCGTCGATTTCTTCAAGTACTGACAGATAAGGTAATCCGAAACAAATAATTCCCAAATCACTGTTTTTATTGTTTATGTATTTGTTTATGTTCATTTCATCGACTAAAGTTACTGTTTTTTCGAGTTTTTTTAATGCCTTTTTCTTTAAAGGAAACACTTTTGAAGTTATGGGAATGTAGTTCCCATATATTTCGGGGGAAAATTCCGGATTACTGGAAATTGCTTTTTTCTTATATTCGCCAAAAAACACCTTTTCTTTGGCATGGCATACATGAGTTGTCATTCTTAAAATTACTGGTGAATTTAACTGTTTTGAGAGTTTAACGGCTTTTAGAAAGAATTCATATGATTCTTGCGGATTACACGGCTCAAGTACCGGCATATAAGACATTTTTGCAAAGTGTAGATTATCTTGTTCATTCTGCGAGGAGTTTGCTCCAGGATCGTCTCCTAAAATTATTACCATTCCACCTATTAATTCGAGTAATGGCAGCTGTACAAAGGAATCAGCTGCTACATTAAGCCCGACGCTTTTAAAGAAAACACAGGAGAGATGGCCATTAATCGATGCACCGAATGCAACTTCGGTGGCTACTTTTTCGTTGACTGAAAATTCAAAATAAAATGGGAGTTTGTCTCTGTCTATAGAGTTTATTGCAGCTGCAATTTCTGGTGTTGGAGATCCTGGATATGTTGTTACAACTTCTACTCCAGATTCTATCATGGCTCTCACTAAAGCCGTGTTTCCAATTACTATTTCAGAATCTAAAGATGGTTGTATTAATAAATTTCCGAGTTTTTTCATTTCACACCTCCTGATGTGTATATAAAAAAACAAAAAAGGCGGATTTTATAATCCGCCTTTTTTCAAAAAGCTTATTACATATCTAAATAACTCTTAATTTCTTTTACTGCCCATTCAATTCCTTCGTCTATCGTGTATTTTTCAAAAAGAACGTTGTTGAACATGTCTCCGACAACACTTCTGATTTCATACCATGTAGCTGGTTTTGGATCAGAATATGCTTCTTTTACAAAAGAAACAGGAACTGCTGCCTTGGGTTCGAGTTTTGTGTAAGTTTTCCATTCAGGTGTATCAAGAGCACTTTCTCTTACAGGAAGGTAACCTGTTTTCATTGCCCAGAAAGTTGTAACTTTAGGACTTGCAAGGAATTTCATGAATTTCCATGCGGCTGCTTTCTGTTCATCTGTAGCACTTGTGAACATAATAACGTCAGTACCGGCGAAAGGAGGATTGAAAGATTTTCCGCTTGGAATCTTTGCCCACTGCCAGTCATGTTTTCCTTTACAGGAAGAATCTACGTATGATTTACCTGCAATTGTATCTACGTATGCAATTACTTTTCCTTCACCGAAAGGTCCGTTAAGGTATCCACCCTGAACGAATGCGATGTTTTCATCTTTCATTTTCTTGAGGAATTCAAGTGTTTCTCTTGCTTCAGGACTATCCAATGTGATATCGTATGTACCATCAGCATTTTCATTCACTATTGTTCCACCGTTGTTGAGAAGGAATATTGCAAAAGTATCTATGGTGCTTCTGAACGCAAAACCGTACTGGTCAATGTTTCCGTCTCCATCTTCGTCAACTGTCAATGCTTTTGTCATGTCATAAATCTCTTCAAATGTTGTTGGAACATCAATACCTTCCATATCGAGTACATCGTTGTTGTAATACATAACGTATATACTTTTGTTAAATGGAATGGCATAAACATTGTCTCCCCAGGTACAGATCTGTCTGAAAGGAAGCCATATGTCTTCCCATTCTTCCTGAGTCATTCCGATTTCGGAATCGTTGAGATAAGGATTGAGATTTTCAACAATGGAACTTTCGAGAAGCTTGGAAGTCCAGTTACCGTATGCCTGTGATATTACGGGAAGCGTATTACTCTGAACACTAGCCAGAAGTTTCTGGTTTAATGCACCATAATTACCGATATAAACAGGTTTAATCACGATGTCCTTGTTCTGATCGTTGAACATTTTCACTATTTCTTCGATCGCTTCTCCCTGACCACTACCCATTGCATGCCAGAATTCAACTTCAACTGCACTGAAGGCTACTAAAGATACAAATAATGCCAAAATAAATAAGGAAACTACTTTTCGCACTTGAAAACACTCCTTTCGAATTAGATAATGAGATTATTTCTTCTGAGTTTTTTCATAAAATCCTTTACTTATTGCCATAGTGGCAATAGGTCCGGTTATGAGTATCAAAAAAATCAGGAAAATCCATTTAATTAAATGTTCAGGATATTTCATTGCATAACCAATTAAAAGTATAGCCGTTCCGATCGTATCGGAAACACCTGCAAAATGAAGTTTCACAAGATCATCACGGTAAAATATCATACATAATGTTCCAAAAGCAATTATTACCATTCCTGAATATTGAAAAATATTCGCTAATAATTCCATTTATTATCCTTTTTTCTCATAAGGTTCACCAGAAGCAGCAGGACCTCTGGTTTTTCCGACAAATCCACCTACGACAATTATTGTAATAACGAAAGGAAGCAAATTGAACAAAGGTTTTATTGTCGATGGTATGGCAAGCTGAGGATTACTCTGTAATTGCTCGTTCAAAGCTTCTGCCATTCCAAAAAGCAAACAGGCAAACATGGCACCTTTTGGTTTCCAGTTACCAAGAATCATAGCTGCTAAAGCTATAAACCCTTTGCCACCTGTCATATTTTCACTGAACTGTCCAAGTTCACCTATACTGAGATATGCTCCACCTAAAGAAGCTAATACACCGCTCATTATAACTCCGAAATATCTTATTTTGAAAACGTTGACTCCAAGAGTATCGGCAGCTTCAGGGTTTTCGCCAACTGCTCTCATTCTAAGACCCAGCCTCGTTTTGTATATTATAAAATATGCAACCAACACAAGAATAAATGCTAAATAAACAAAGGGGCTCAAAGAACCTATCATTTTGTATAGGAATGAGTCTTTTCCAAGAAATTCAAGATGTATATCCGGAATTTTAGCTACTATTGGTGTCGATCCTGGCTGTCCGAAAATAGGTTCAAGCAGGAATCCGGTCAAACCCTGTGCTAGAAGTATCAATGCGGTTGCACTTACAATCTGATTTGCTGAAAATCTTATACTTGCATATGCATGTAATGCAGACAAAGCTACACCTGAAATAATGGCAAGTATGAGTCCTATCCATGGACTCGAAAAAATATAGGAACCCGCTACACCAGAAAATGCTCCCATAAGCATGATTCCCTCAAGGGCAATATTAGTTACACCAGTTCTCTCACTGAACAACCCGCCAAGTGCTGCAAAAAGCAAGGGAGTAGAAGCGCTTAAAGTTAGTTTATAAAAAACAGGGTTTGTAAAAGTGCTTAAAACAGCTATTAAAGCGTCCATTATTTCACCCCTTTCTTTTTATTAAGCCTAAGCAGGGTCATTACCATTCTTTCACCTGCTACCAGGAATATTATAATCGACTGAATTATAGTTACTATATGTTTTGGAACGCCGGCAAACTGCATCTGATTTGATCCCGTTCTCAAACCGCCAATCAGGAGTGATGCAAAGATTATTCCTATCGGATTATTCTGTCCTATAAGTGCTATGGAAATACCATCGAAACCTTTACCTGAAGAAAGTGTTCCATAAAATCTGTAATACAAACCTATAGATTCGAGTGTACCGGCTAATCCAGCTAAAGCACCACTTATCGCCATAGTAAGAATTATATTTTTAGATACGTTTATTCCACCGTATTCAGCTGCATAAGGGTTGAATCCAACTGCTTTTACTTCATAACCCATAGAAGTTTTGTAAAGTATGAAATAAATAACTATCGCAGCTATTATGGCTATTACTATTCCAAAAGAAAGAAAAGTTGCCTGTGATGAAAGAAGATTCGGAAGCATGGCGGATTCAGCAATTTCAGGACTTTTGGGAGTACCTGAACCATCATTGAAAGGGCCAGTAACTGCCCAGTTAGCAATATTATATGCTATCCAGTTAAGCATTATGGTAGTTATAACCTCATGTGCCCCGGTTTTTGCCTTTAAGAAACCTGCAATGGCTGCCCAGATTCCACCTGCAAGCATTCCGACTATTATCGTGAACGGTATGGCTATAAAAGAAGGGAGTTGTGTTGCATTTACCGCAAAAATAGTCGCCGCCAAGGCTCCCATTGTCATCTGTCCTTCAGCACCTATATTAAACACACCGGCACGGAAACCAAATCCTACGGCAAGACCAGTCAGAATCAGAGGAGTCATCTTTATAATTGTGTTCATCAAAGCTGAAGAACTTCCGAAAGCACCTCTTATCATTTCAGAATATGCAGTACCTAAGAATACAAATCTCTGACCCAAATCTCCTTCGCCTATTATGAGAATTATTATAGACGCAACGAGTAAGGCAATGAAAACAGATACTATGGGTATGAGAATTTTTATCCATTTATTATTTTTCATCCGATATCCCCCTAACTTCGTTCAAAGTGCTTCCAGCCATCATAAGACCAATTTCTTCGAGAGATATTTCATCCGGTTTAACTTCTCCCATGAATCTTCCTTCGTACATGACCATTATTCTATCGCTTAAAGAAAATATTTCTTCAAGTTCCATCGAAACAAGAAGGATACCCACATCGTTGTCTCTCAATTCAACCATTGTTTTATGAATAAATTCAATAGCACCAATATCCAAACCTCTTGTTGGCTGTGCTACCAGCATGCAATCAGGTTCATAATCAATTTCACGTGCTACTACCATTTTCTGCTGATTACCGCCTGACAAGCTTCCACCCTCTATATGAATTTCCTGTGGTCTTACATCATACTGTTTTATAAGTTTTTTCGATATTTCATCAATATCTTTTCCTTTAAGAAGCCCGCTGGAAGCAAAAGGCGCTCTGTAATGCCTGCCAAGTGCGATATTATATGCCACTGAAAATTCCTTCACCATCGCATATTTAAATCTGTCTTCGGCTATATGTGAAAGCCCGAGTTCTCTTATTTCTCTTGGGGCGGAGGAAGTTATATCGACATCTTTAAGAGTAACTTTTCCGGATTCAGATTTTCTCAATCCCGCTATGGATTCTATCAATTCTGTCTGTCCGTTACCTGCAACTCCGGCAATACCGAGAATCTCACCTTTTCTAAGTTTAAAGGAAATTTTGTCAACAGCCATAAGATGCCTGTTGTCTTTTACAGATAATTCATCTACATCAAGTACAACTTCTTTTGGCATATGTACATCTTTCTTTACCCGTAAAAGGACTTCTCTTCCAACCATCATATTTGCAAGTTCTTTGGGGCTGGTTTCATTTGTTGGAATTCTTCCGGTGACTTTACCCAGCCTCATAACCGTAACGTTGTTTGAAACAGAGATTACTTCATTGAGTTTATGAGTAATGAATATAACCGTTTTTCCGGCTTTCTGTAGATTCCTGAGAACTACGAACAATTCTTCTGTTTCCTGAGGAGTCAGAACAGCAGTTGGCTCATCAAGTATCAATATTTCAGCACCACGATAAAGTGTTTTAAGGATTTCAACTCTTTGCTGTGTTCCAACAGGAAGGTCTTCTATTTTAGCATCCACATCCACTTCAAGACCGTATTCGTCTGAAATTCTTTTAACTTCTTTTCTCGCTTTTTTCAGGCTGAAAAGATCTGCGGTTCTTGCAAGTGAATTTAAAAACTTGTTTTCACTGCTTACAAGCGGTTCGTTTCCAAGTACTATATTTTCAGCTACAGTAAGAGGACCTACGAGCATAAAATGCTGATGTACCATGCCTATTCCAACATTTATGGCATCACGTGGATTTGAAATATCCTTAGCTTCACCATCTATAAGAATGGTTCCGGAATCGGCATTATATAAGCCGTAAAGCTGATTCATAAGTGTTGATTTACCGGCACCGTTTTCTCCTACTATTGCGTGTATTTCGCCTTTCTTAACATATAAATCCACATTGTCATTAGCCAATACCTTGGGAAATTTCTTTACGATTCCCTTCATAACTACTGCGTATTTATCGTATTCATTTGCATCTGGGATTTTAAAAGGCATCTGACACCTCCTGATCATATACTCTTTCGTTTGAAATATTTAATAAAATCATATTAGCAGTAAAATAACTTGATTAAATACTTCAGAAAGGCAGCTCTTTTTGAAAAGAGCTGCCTTGAAATCCTTTATTTCAAAAATTCTTCAAGTTCTTCTTCGGATGCTGGAACAACAAATTCTCCATCGATTGCCATGGCTTTTAAACCGTTAAGTTCAACCATAACATAATAAGGAATAAGGTCCTTCGTGAATTTCATTTCAGAAAGTCCTACACCGTTTTCAATAAGACCGAGTTCTTCGTGACCGGCTTCAAAGTATCCTTCATAAGCATCTGCTACACCGAGGAAAGAAGAAACTGCGAGTCCTTTTGTTGCTGAAGTAAGAATTCTTCCAGGGGCAAGGTGGTCCTGGTCAACGTCTACACCAACTGCGAAATAACCTTCGCCTTTGGATTTAGCAGCTTCAAAAGTACCGAGTCCACAAAGTCCTGCAGCTGCGAAAACTATATCTGCATTCTGTGAATACTGAGCTTCTGTAAGTGATTTTCCCTTCTGAGAATCTGTGAAAGTCTGTGTGTATCCGATGATAACTTCTACATTTGTTCCGTGCATGTAATTGTACATTTTTGCACCGGCTTCGTAACCGATCTGGAATTTTACAACGGCAGGAACTGGAATTCCACCGATGAAACCGAGTTTTCCTGTTTTAGACATAGCTGCAGATAAGAATCCAGCTAAGAATGCACATTCATTTTCTTTGTAGGTGTAAGTTTTTACATTTGGGAGTCCTGCTGCTTCGGAATTGAAGTCTATTCCTATGAATTTGGTTTCAGGGAACTGAGGTGCAACTGTCTGCAACGCATCCTGCATCATGAATCCAACTGCGATAACAACATCAGATTCTTCAGCAGCTTTGGACAGATTAGGAATGTAGTCTGCCTGTTCATAAGACTGAATGACTTTTCCTGTAATGTCAAATTCTTTAACTGCCAACTGAACTCCATCCCATGTACCATCGTTAAAAGACTGGTCTCCGAGGCCTCCGGTATCTGTAACCATAGTTACTGTAAAGGCACCTGCAAAAACTGGAAGTAATAAGACAACTAACAATACGACAAGAAATTTCTTCATGTAAATCATACCTCCTTAGAAATGTTTTTAAAACGAATATAAAAAGACAGAAATACAAACACAAAAAACGTGAGTATTATAAATATGTCTGGATATGCTGATGTGATTTTTATGAAAGGACTTCCTTTTTCTATATACAGGATATGTGTTCCTTTAAAGAGGAATACTGTAAAGAAAACAATTAATGATGAATAAACGACTGTGAGTTCTATTCTTTTCATCTTAAATAATGTAACAATAGCCAGCACTATCATGAATATGATAAGGAATAAAGAACCAAACTGTGTCTGAAAAATGGAAACTGACGGTGCCTGAGAAGGATTATTTCTGATGAATTCTTCGTAATAAGATACTATTTCTCCTTTAAGCTCAGGTTTATTTCTCCATGTTGAATCATTTTTAAGAAATTCGCCAATCTGATCTCTTAATATGGAACCGGAATACAACAGAGGCTTGTTCAAGCCCAATTTTATCTTTTCTGCATCTTCCAGATTTGAATTGATTGAAGATTTTATTACCCCATCATAACCTAAGAGTTCTTCCTTCAGATCCTCCGCGAAGAAAGAGTCGTAAAATCCTTCAATATTGTCCATTCTCATTGAGATAGGATTCTGGAACACGGGTAATATCATAATAATTATTAATGGAATCATCAGAAGGAATACTGATATTTCTCTTTTTCCCCTGATTTTGGCATCTATAGACCTTGAGATGTTTATTATAAATGCAAAAGCGAATATTGAAACGGCAAATAACCCATAGAATAAAGCTTCTATATCAGATTTAAACAGTTCCGATGAAAAAGAAAGGAATATTATTTCAAATATAACTATACCGTATATGATGAAATGTCCAATTTTTTTCCCTTTAAAGATGGTAAAAGAAAGTATTACAAGCAATATATATACTATAAAGCGTAGAAAATTAAAATTAGAAGAATGAGGTACTATTTCCACAAATTCAGTAGCTATTTCCGACTGCTGATTGGAAATATTATTTACAACAGGCGATACCACATATATAGCGGCTTTTCGTATAGCCCTGGAAATGGTTTTATCATCAGTACTGCTGCCTATGTCTCGTAACGCCCTACCCGTGCTGTCTTCTATGCGTGAAGAAAATTCTTCATCGAGATTGGACATAAAAATATCGAAATAATAATCATTTTTAGTATAAGGTATTCTCATTCTTGACTTTACAGTCCTTGAGGAAACTTCAATTTGGAAATTATCGTCCGGCTTATTCCTTATGATACCCAAAGAGTACCCTATCCATTGGGAAACATAGGAAATACCTTCTTCCTTGACACCTTCTACGTATTCGTTAAAAGTCTTATAAAAAGGTGCTGATTTATTTAAGTATTCTTCAGTAAAAACTGTATTGTGAAGGTCTGATGAGATATAAGAGGTAAGAACTGCCAATGCCAGGTCTTTTTCGAATTCACCTGATTTGTTGTTGTTAAATATCTTTTCCAGTAATCTGTCAGTCTCGTTTCCCTGAACATCCGATTTTATAGATGATATCAGATTGATGTAATACTCCCTGTATTCGGAAAGTAATTCTAAATCCTTTTCAATATACAAATCTCCAGACTTGTATTCTTCGACGTATTCTAAAAAATAATCATAACTCTTACCAAAGTCAAGAGAAAAAAACGTCAGGCAAAGAGTTATTAATAAAACAAAAAACAGGAAGTATTTTTTCATGTTAAATCTCCTCCAAAAACATAATGGAAATAATTAGCCCAAAACTTATTATAGCATATGCTTACTTAATGATAGCTTTAAAAATTAAAGGTACAATTACTCCTATTACAGGACTTAAATACCATACCGGATTGAATTTCTTTCTGAAAAACAATCTGTAAACCAGTCCTGCAACAGCGGCCAGTATACCAAGCCAGAAATTGCCTGCAAAAATGAAAACGAACATTGCCAGTCTTTCCGAAATTCCTTCCGATTCATTTTCTTTTGCTTCCAGTAAACCTGTAATCCTGAAAATCTGTGTTGGAATAACCGATACACAGACCATCCCTATCAGATACATTGTAAAAATCGGTGTAATATAAGAGTTTGAAAAAAGAAACGAGAAGATAATTGAAAAAATAAAAAAACCTATCAGAGATAAGCTTTCTATTAAAAGGTTATTTTTATTTTTAAATCTTAAGAAATCCACAAAAAAGTGAAAACCCAGAGCCAAGACGAAAGATATTATCCCCAGAGGGGAATTGAAAAGGGTATCGAAACCAAAAGCCAGAAACACTACGAAAACCCATATTGAATGTTTTAGCCATTTCTTTATGTCAGTTTCACCTTTGAGTTTCATGGGATTGGTGAAAGAATAATCCGATACTGCATGAGCTAAAAAAAAATGTAAACCAATCATATTATTTCCTCCAAGATATATCCGATTTACTCAGACTATAAATCTTCTGATCCGTGATGTTCTTTTATTCTGTTATTTATCAATAATGCATTGTTATCCGATGTGATTAAATTAAAAAATCTCTTGGACTGCAAATCTTCATGAGACGTTTTATCTAAAAAAAACAAATTAATTTTCTTTCTGAAATCATTTTTTTCCCTTTCATTCATAGATAAAACACGCCCCAGAATTTCTCTGAGGCGTTCATCCTGAATACAGGCTATAATAATTTCATTTAATTCTTCCTCATTCATTTCCCGATTCTTCAGGGTCTTTATCAACTGAACAGACCTTAATAGCTATAGCTGTACGGGTCTCACCGTCGATGGAAACATCCTCGAAACCAGGAACCATATAGAGGTCTTTCGTATGCTCTTCTAAAAATCTTCTGGCAATTGCCACTGCTTTTACTGATTGGTTAACCGCACCTGCACCAATGGCCTGCAGCTCAACACAATTATTCTTGCTAAGTTCTCCGGCGATGGCCCCGGCAACTTTGTTTGGATTGGAATTTGAGCTTACTTTCAATACTTCCATCTTCTGTTCCTCCTTTGGCTTGAAAAGGTATCAATAATTATAACATATTTTTTTAATATGAAGTTAAATTGTTGTTTTTCAAGAATATTACTGTGCACTGATATTTATTGTACCGACGGTAGTATTATTTTCTTTAACTGCGGATGCTGTTAATTCTCCATTAGTAACAGTACCTTCAAATCTAATGTTTTTCTTTCCGGAATTTGTGTTTATATATGCATTAAAATAAAGTGTCTTAGCTGTGGCATTGTATTCACCTGATGTTATTGCATCAGGTTCTATTTCTATTCTTTGAGAAGAAGCACCAGTCTTCTGTGTGAGAGTTATTGTGCCGCCGTTGATTTTATTCGGATTTAAGAACCAGTCAAACGTAAATTTAACTTCTGCGGTATATATACCACTGTTACCAGGTAAGTCACCTACGAACCAAAGAGAAGAAGAGTGATCGGTTATTGTTACTGTACCTTTCCAGTTTGCCGCAATTGCCGTTGGGGTTATAATTCCACAAGAAGTGATGAAACCGACCATAAGAACCGCGATTAAGAGAAGAAGAAAGCTTTTTTTCATTTTTTTTGCACCTCCGCTGATTTTCTGAATAGTTATGAAAAAATTATATCATATTAGGGAACACAAAGTGCTTAAAAATCATTTTTAAAGTGTCTTTTAAGTTTTTCAATTACTGATTTTATTTTTTCGGACAATTCGTAGTCGTTATCTGAAATTGCTTTTTCAAGTTTTATTTCGAAATAACCCAGTTTGTTTTTAATAATTGAATCTTCTATATACTTTTCGTTTATATTGGTGTTGTAGATATATGAATAGAAAATTTGTGGGATGAACATCGAATTAAGGTCAAGTTTTTTAAGAAGGAATTTATTCATTTTTTTTTCTTCTATCATTTCAGATCTCATAACAAGATGTCTTAACTTATCTGAACTTACACCATTGCTTTTATCTTTCAGAAAAGAGTTAAAGCAATTCTCGCATAAAAAAATCTGTTTTTTAAAATAATCACCATAAATATTCTGATGTATTGTTGCTTCGTTAGAATTGCAACTATCACAAATCCTTTTTTTCTTCATATTCTATACCGTTATATTTGTTCATAGCATTTTCAAATTTTCTGTAAATAAGATAATTCATCGCTTCAACTGTTTTTGACAACGCCCAGGAAAACTTAACGGCGTCTTCTTCAGCTACCTCTGATAAGACGAAATCCGGAACTTCTATATTCTCAGGTAAAGGTCCTATTCCAACTTTAATTCTTTTTATCTTATTGGAATTTAAGTAATCCAATATGGATTCCATACCTTTTTGTCCTCCTGAAGAGCCGTTTAACCTTAAACGGATTTTTCCTATTGGAAGGGAGAAATCATCATAAATTATTACATACTTTGATAAGGGAGTATCATTAAACAACCTGAAATCTTTAACCGCCTCACCGCTTAAATTCATATACGTGAGTGGTTTAATGAGATATATTTCATTTTCCATAAAGCTGATCTGGTATAATTCATATTTTTCTTTAATTTGTTTTCTGATCTTCCAGTTTTTCTTAGTTTTTTTTAAAAACTCATCAATCACCAAAAAGCCCGCATTATGCCTTGTGTTGGCATAATGCGGACCAGGATTACCTAAACCTATGAAAACCAGTTGATTCATTAATCTTCTTTTTTAGCTGTTAAGACTTCTGGCTGTGATTCTTCGCCTTCTTCAGTCTCTTCTTCAGTTTCTGCTGCCTTTCTGGCTGCCTGTACTGATACGAGAACTTCATCTTCGCTGGCAAGTACTTTAATTCCTTCTGGAACATTAAGATCGGAAACCTTAATGTATTCTCCCACTTCGAGTTCAGAAATATTTACAACTAAAGTTTCGGGAATGTCTTTAGGAAGTGCTTCGATGAGGAGGTTTTCAACATGAATTTCCAACATTCCACCCATTTCAACACCTTTGGCTTCGCCCTCGAAAGAAAGTGGTACTTCTATATTCATAGCTCTTCCTGCAGAAGGAACGTAGAAATCGAGACTAATTGGAGAATCGTTAACTTTATGTCTCTGAACGTGTTTGATGTAAGTCAGTTTTTCTACTGTTTCACCATTTTCTTTTTTTATAATCAGGTTTATTGGAGTGGTGTTTGTCAGTTTTTTGGAAAGTGATACAAAAACAACTTTTTCCATCTTAATGTTTACCGGCTCAAAATCCGGACCATAAGCAACACCTGGGAGGTAACCAGCCTGTCTTTCTTTTCTTACACCGGAAGTTTTAACACCGGTTCTTTCAATTACTTCAATGTTCATTTTCTGCATTTTAAATTCCTCCTTGTATTTCACTTAAATAATATACTTACAGATAAATTTTTTCTTACCCTTATTACTGCTTCACCTAACAGTTTTGATATATCAAGAATTTCAAATTTTTCAGGTAGATTTACATGTGGCACTGTATTAGTTATCAATACTTTTTCGATGCCTGAATCGTTCAATCTTTTTATTCCACCGCCAGACAACACTCCATGTGCTGCACAGGCTTCAATACTCCTGGCGCCCTTTGAAAACAAGGCTTCAGATGCACCCACCAGTGAACGAGCGGTATCAATAATATCATCAAATAGTATGGTTCTCTTATTTTTAACATCTCCAACTACATTGACTATTTCCGCTACGTTATCCTTAGGTCTTCTCTTATCCAGTATTGCAAGTGGTACTTTTAACTTTTCCGCAAATTTTCTGGCGCGTTTAACTCCACCCACATCAGGAGACACAACTACATATTCGTCCGGATTGAAATCCGAATTATTCAGATAATAGTTCAAAAATACCGGAAAAGCCTGTAAATTGTCAAGTGGGATATCAAAAAAACCCTGAATCTGCGATGCGTGAAGGTCAACAGTTATAACCTTTGAAGCACCTGCTACAGTCAGAAGATTTGCCACGAGTTTCGCGCTTATCGGATCACGTCCCTTGGCTTTTCTGTCCTGACGGGCATATCCGTAATAAGGAATTATTATGGTAATGGTATTTGCAGCGGCACGTCTGAACGCATCTATCATTATTAACAATTCCATCAGATTATCGTTAACCGGCAGACACGTTGACTGAACAATAAATACGTCATGTCCCCTTACGGTTTCGCCTATTCTGAGATTTATCTCTCCGTCCGCAAATCTGCCGCGTTCTATTTCACCGAGTTTTATATTCATATAACCCGCCATCTTTTCTGCAAGGTCTGGATTCGAACTTCCTGAAAAAAACTTCATTTCCGGTCTTATGAAAGGCATCTTTATAACCTCTTTTCTTTCTGTCTTTTTAATTCTTCTTTAATCGTTTTCGCCCTGTCTTTTTTTTCAATCTGTCTGCTTCTGCCTAAAGCGAGAGCGTCTTCAGAAACGTCTTCGGTTATTACGGAACCGGCAGCTATCAACGCGTTTTCGCCGATACAAACCGGAGCAACTATAGATGAATTGCTTCCCACAAAGGCATTTGATCCTATAATCGTTTTATGTTTGTTATATCCATCATAATTACATGTAATCGTGCCAGCACCGATGTTAACATTTTCTCCTATTGTAGCATCACCAAGATAGGAAAGATGCTGGGCTTTAGAGCCTTTTTTCATAAAAGTCTTTTTTAATTCGACAAAATCTCCTATTTTACACGACTCTTCTATCCTGGTACCTTCTCTTAATCTTGCAAATGGGCCTACTGAAACGTCATCACAAACTTCAGTACCTTTGAGATGTGAACGTTCTATTTTACAGCGATTTCCAATTGTGCATTCTTCTATTTGTGACATAGGACCAATTTCACAGTTATCACCGATAATACATCCGGATTTAATAAAAGTCATCGGATATATAACCGTGTCCATTCCTATTTTCACGTCAATATTTATATATGTATTATCGGGATCGATAATAGTAACCCCGTTTTTCATATGATGTTCCAGAATATTTTCCCTTACAGTTTTTTCAAGTTCGGCCAACTGAACTCTGTCATTTATACCGGCTACTTCATACTGATTCTCTAAAACCAGGGAAGTAACTTTCTTTCCCATATCCTTTAATATGGTTACCGTATCGGTTATGTAATATTCATTTTGAGCATTATTACTATTCAGTTTTTCTAAGGCTTCCAACAAGGACTTTGCCCTGTAAACATAAATTCCGGTATTAATTTCCCTGACCAGTCTCTGTTCATCAGTTGCATCTTTATGTTCCACTATTTTTTTAACTTCATCTTCGTCTTCTTTTATAACACGTCCATAACCGGATGGATCATCCATGTTTACCGTAAGTATAAGTGCATCTGAAGAGGTATCTGTAATCTTTTTTCTCATTTTTGTCAAGGTGTCTGGAGTTATAAATGGAACATCACCATTTAATACGAATACATAATCATCTCCGGCAGCATTCTTGATGTATTCTTTCGCGCTTATTACCGCCCCACCAGTACCATTTCTGATTTCCTGTACTGCATAATTCGGATTGATTGAATCGTAGTTGGTATCTATAAAATCTTTTAATTGTTCACTATCATTACCAATTACAATACATACCGACGAGTCTGATGATAAATCAATTTCGTTGAAAAATCGGCATAAAGAATCCATCACCCAGGAAATAATGGGTTTTCCGGTTATTTTATGCATAACTTTGGGTATGTTGGATTTCATCCTTGTCCCTTTACCTGCCGCTAAAACTATCCCCAACACAAAATTTGCCTCCTTTTGCAGACATGCGATATTATACACAAAAATAATTCATAAAAAAAGTTTTAACTGTTTATACATCTTAATGTTGCAATTAAAGAAAACGTTTCAAGGCAGCTTTAATTAACGTTTCAACTGTCCAATCCTGATTTTCTTTTAAAATGTCTCTCAATAATTTCCGGGACGTCGATTCTGGATAACCAAGTGCTGTCAATCCTTCCAATGTATTGGTGAAAAGCTCTATATCCATATTTTTTGTGTCCGATACGGTTTCACCTGTAGAAGGTGCAATTTCAGATATTTTGGATTTTAACTCAAGAATAAGTCGTTCTGCGGTTTTCTTGCCTATTCCAGGTAAACTCTTGAGAAAATCCACATTTCCAGTGATAATAGCTTCCGTTAATTCTTCGGTGTTTGCTGCAGAAATAATTTTCATAGCCGATTTAGAACCAAGTCCACTGACACTTCTAAGCATCCTGAAAAGAGATCTTTTTGATTTTTTCAAAAAACCGTACAATCTGAATTCATCTTCACCAGGTATCATAATCACATATATAATTATATTTTCATCTGAAACAGTGTTATAAAGATCGTTATCTGCGATTATTTCATAACCTATATTATTACATTCTGCAATGACAATCTGATCCTGGTTTTTATCAACGATTTTTCCTTTTAGATATTTAATCATGATTTCTCTCCTGAAAATTATAAATATTACATCTTGAATTTCTCACGAATCCGAAAAGGATGAGGCCTTTTTTTCTTGCCTCTTCAATTCCTCCATATGTCGGTGCGGAAAAAGATGCTATCAAATCGATATTTGTAAAAAGAACCTTTTTAACAATTCCTTTGGTTATTCTTCCAGAGAATAACATTTCCATACCATCAAATTCAATATCGTTAAGTATTAAAAAACCAATACATTTATCGAGAGTGTTGAATCTGCCCACATCTTCATAATAGCACAATTTGTTTTCTCCATGGTACAGAGAACAGGTATGAACCCCTCCTGTGTCCGAGAAAAGTCCGGATAGTTTTGAAAAAGCTTTCATTTTATTTTGTATCGACTTTGACAGGTCAACTATGTTTTCAATTACAGTTTTAGTTAAGATTATTTCCCTTTCAGGAGAAAAAACTATATTCTCATTTAAAACGTCTATTCTTTTATTCAAATCATCGTACATAAAAATGGATTCTCTTATACTTTTTTCAGAATACCCGCGAGAAAAAAGAACACCAGCGGCAAGCTCTTTATATGCCGTTGAAATTGCATAAACCTTTTCTATCAAAATTGAATTGAGGTATATATATATTTCTTTTTCTTCAACAACAATATCTTCAACGTTTTCAAAAAAATCTTCACTGCATTTTATGATGTTTAATTTTTTTACGGGATAATTTTTTTCGTTTTTTATCAACGCCATTTCTCCCAAAAATCATTGAAGCATTCAAGATATGCTTCAACAAATTTTGAAGATTCAACGATTAATATATTTTCATCGTTATAATTCTGAGCACTTATAGTGTAATTATAAGAACCAGTGACTACGTATTTATTATCTATTATCATGACTTTATGATGGAATACCCTGGGATTTTCATCAAGTATGAAATCCACATTGTTTTCGGCAAGAAAGTTGCTCACAGACCATTTACTTCCAGCCTGAAAAGTCTCAAGAATAATCCTGATCTCTACATTTCGTGAAGCTGCTTCGACAATGGCATTGGCAATATCCTTATCGGTAAATGTGAACATCATAATTTCAAGGGTATTCTCACAACTGTTTATAAGGTTTATTAAATTACTTTTTATATCATCCGATGCTGAAAAATAAGTGCTTACCGTTGCATCTCCAGTGAATATTACTTCTTTTTCAGCAGTGGAAGTTAATTTTTTTCTGGAGGATTTACCAAAAAAGTTTTCTTCCTGTAATCGGAATTCCTGCATAAACAATTCAGAAAGTTCATTCGAGTAAAATACGTTTATATTGTTTGAATTGTTGTCAAAACCATTTTTGGTGAAATTGGAACTACCGGTAACCAGAATGGAACCATCTATAATAATAAATTTATCATGCATAAGCTTTGGATTCTCATCAAATTTTATCAAACCTTCATCGTATAGATAATCTAAATTTGAATTATAGTTATCATTTTCTATAATAATTTTCAGAACTATTCCTCTTTCATGAAGTTCTTCCAGTTTTTTTATAAGATGCCTGTCGTCGAGATCGTATATAGAAATCCAGATTTCTTCATGAGCAAAACTCAATAAATCGATTAAAAATTCCCTTGATAAAGAAAATTTCTGAAAGAAATCGGAGAAAATAACAGTGGATTCAGGAGTAATTTCATCCGCCTGAAAATCCAGGGCGAATCTGTCTCCGTCTACCTCGATTTCATAAATTTTTTCTACGTTTCCATAGCCTTGCCAGAACAGAGTGTTGTCATTTTCATTATAAATCAATCCAGGTATGTGCCCGGTGAAAGTTGCAAATTCTGAAAAGTTTATCTGGTCACCGTTGTTTAATTTGAATTTTACGGATGTTGTAAAACCTACACAGGTTAATAATAGTATAATTACAGAAAAAAAGAATGGAATTTTCTTCATAAATCAATTACTCTCCTTGCCAACATAAACCAGGATTCAGGATGTAAATACAGCATTTCTTCACAAATTCCCAGGCTGTCTTTGCCTGCATAAACATCACTTACCAATATATCCCATTTACCGTGCGGAATTTTAATTTCTTTTTCATCGTCCGTGTTGTTTACAGCCAGTATCAAATCATTATCGTTTTCCTGTCTGATCAGGTACGAAAAAAATCCTTCTTCATAAAAAAGTATTTCCGTTCTGTTTATTATCTCATCAGATTTATCAATTCGGAAAGCAGGGAATTTTTTTCGCAGAGAAATCAGATTTTTATAATATTCGAATAAGTCTATGAATTCATGTTTTCTGTTCCAGTTCAAACAGTTGTACATATCACCCATATTGTATGTGTTATGTTCGAGGTATTTAGTTCTCATGAATTCTTCTCCCGAGAAAAGAAAAGGTATGCCGAATGAAAATACAACTATGAAAGCGGTTAATTTATTCATCTGAAAAATTTCTTCGGGGGAAAGGCTGGTACTTTTCAACAGTTTATCGTACAGTGTGAGATTGTCATGACAGCAGGAATAATTTATAGTACCAGTTGGATTTTTAAACAGGGAATGGAAATTTTTATCGTATTTAATACTTCCAAGCATGGATGTAAGAATTGTTTTGCTGTATCCGTTATCCCCAGATACGAATCCAATTGATAAATCATCGGGATATCCTTTAAGGGCATTTCGTAAATCATCGTTGAATACCGCTATATCAGTTTTTAATTGAATGTTTTTCTGAGATTTCTTTCTGTCAGGTAAAACAGAAGTTCCACCAGTCCAGGGTTCTCCGTATAAAATGGTACTACTGTTTGATTTTTTCAGAACTTCATTCACTTGAATCATAGTTTCAGTATCTGTTAATCCCATAAGGTCAAATCTGAAACCATCAATATGATATTCCCTTTGCCAATATGAGAGTGTATCAATTATAAATTTCCTGACATGTTTTCTCTCTGATGCGATTTCGTTTCCACAGCCTGAACCGTTTGAAAAACTTCCATCATCATTTATCCTGTAATAATAAAACGGGATTATTTTGTTGAATATCGATTTATCGCTGGTAAAAGTGTGATTGTAAACTACATCGAGTACTACACCTATCTTTTTTTTATGTACTTCCCGTACAAGTGTTTTGAATTCAAAAATTCTATTTACCGGATCACGGGGGTTGGATGAATATGAGCCTTCGGGCACAGTATAGCAATTCGGATCATAACCCCAGTTATAATCTGCCGGATGCAGATCATCAACCGATCCGCAGTCATGTATAGGCAAAAGGTGTATATGTGTTATACCTAATTCTTCTATATGATCGATACCAATTTTTTCACCGAAGGAATTCGTTTTTCCGCTTTCTACAAAACCAAGGTATTTTCTTTTGTTTACTATATTTGTTTCAGTACATGCGGATAAGTCCCTTATATGAGTTTCATATAGTACAGCGTCGGTGTATTTCTCCAGAGAGATGAATTTGTCTTCATTCCATCCTTTTGGGTTGGACAAATTCAAATCTATAATCACTGATTTTTCTGAATTTAGCGATAGAGCTATGGAATACGGGTCTGTTACAGTATATATTCCGAAATCGTTGTGAACCTCAAAAAGGTATGCGGCTCCATGATGATTTCCTTCAAGTGTTATAGTCCAGACACCGGTATCTTCCTCCTGCATCATGGGAATTCTGAATTTGTATTTTTCATGGCCTGGATTTTCAAAATATAAAAGATGTACATGTTCTGCTGTTGGTGCGAATAATTTCAGTGTTGACCTTTCATCATTAAATTCCGGGAAAGAACAGTAATCAGTTATTTTATAGATTTTATCGATAATGTTCAATTTAACAACGCTTACAAGCTCATTTGTGCCATCTTCTTCCAAACACAGGGTGAAAGGATTTCTGATATCCTTTTTACTTATGCGGTGTTTCAGGTAGTATGAAACTAATACGCATTTTTTTTCGGAAATTCCCAGATATCCCTTGAAATGTTTTTCGGTTAAAAAGTCTTCTTTTTTCAACGGATATACTTCCTGGCTGCCGATTTTCAGAAACAGATAATTGGGTATTTCTGAATTTTTGCCGAAAGAAACTATTATTTCATTTTGTTTCACAGCAAATGAAGCCTTAATTTTAAGCATCGCCATTAATTCCCCTTTTGTTTTTATTTCTGAAGATTTTTTTGAAATTTATAAGCCAGAAAAATGATACAACCCAGTTGAATATTATACCCATCGACATTACAATCCCAAATTCCATAAGAATTGGTGAACTCGCAAAGCCGAAACTGATGAATGCCAGAGAAGTTGTTATTGCGCTCATCGTTACAGCTTTTCCTGTTCCGCTGATTATTTTTTTAAACATCGCATTTATCGATTCGTATTTATCTATATTTTTTTCCTCTTCACGATACCTTTGAATAAGATGTATAGGGCCATCAATTGCCATTCCTAAAATCAAAGGCAGTGAAAGAAGAGTCATAAAATTCATCCTGAACCCTACAAGGTATGAAATTCCATAAAGCATAGCCATAGTCAGTAATATGCATATTAATATAATTCCCGAATCTGCGAAGTTCTTCATGGCTATCAGAACGGTTACACCGATTATAATAGCCGAAAGTAAAACTGCAAATATTATTGAGGTGATTACTTTCTGCATAATTCTGTAGTACAGAATCGGATATCCGAAGAAATCAAATCCCGTAAGGTTTATATCTTCAACAAAATCTTTAAGCATGTTGTTATGCCAGATGTTAATATTGGGTTCTGCATATACTTTAAAATACATTTTTCCGTCTATATACGAAATAAAGAATTTTTTTGCTTCAGGCGGAAGAAGATTTTCATCGAATATTTTTTTTATAAGTTCCGTGAAATCACTGCTTTCATTCAATGCTTTTATAAGACCTTCTATTTCTCGATAGGCGTTGTATTTTCTGAAAAGCATCACAGAAAATGCGTTTTGCTGACTGCTGAGCACATTTTGTATTTCGGCTTTAAAAGCCGAAAAATTCTGAAAGAGTTCTTTGGGTATGTATGTCGCAAGAGAAGAGGCATTGCCTATGTATTTGCTCCCCATCAGTAATCTCTCATGAACTGCGGGAAGTTTTTCGGGATCATCCACGAAGACGATTACTGCGCTGTCAAGTGAATACATCAGCTTGTGTTTTGCCATTAACTCGGTTATTTTCTGACTTTCAATATCTTTGGGAACTATATCGCCGGGAGTATAGTTGAAATGGGAAAAGTTTGTATATGAAAAATAAATCAATGGTATCAGAACTAAGAAAAAACAGACTATTATTATTCTGGATAATAAAGTCCTCTTTTTATTACGAATATTAATTCCATTAAACCTGCTGTTTTTATTTTCCTTGATTTTCATCCTGGTGGAAAAGAAAATCATGAAAGTCGGAAGTATAATTATCATTGACACCAAAAAGAATAATATGCCTATTCCGCAGAGTATTCCCATTTTCCTCAACGCGGGAGAATCCACAAAAACGAGTGACATGAATGCCGCTATGGTTGTTATTCCCCCTACAAATGTGCTTTTTCCGGAATGTGTTATTGAATATACGACTGCTTCTTTGAAGAGATTTCTTTTCTTTTTCTTAGTATATGAATTGAATTCTCCGGCATATTCTTTGACGTATTCCATAGTTCTTTCGGAAATGTGTATACCGAAATCTATGCCAAGTCCCAAAAGTAATGCAATTACAAAACTTGACATGAAATCAAGTCCGTGGAAAAAATAATTGAATATCCCCAATGATACGAGCATTCCTATGATCAGTGAAAGGAAAATCCCCAAAGTGATGTAAAAATTTCCGTATACGAAAAGGAATAACAGTGTTATAGCCGACAGGGTGATTATCGTAGTTAATGTAAAATCTTTCATTATAACGTTATTGGTATCTACCGAAGTCTGATAGGCACCAGAAAAACCGAATTCAAATCCATATTCTGATGTTATGTTTTTAATCCTTTTTCTGAGTTCGCCTGTTGCATAAGATGAAAAATCAACATCAAGAGATGGTTTTGTGAGTATTACATTCAGGAGTAATATTTGTTTGTCATCACTTATCCTGGCAAATTTCTCGATTGTATCGATATTTACCATGCTGTTTAATATACTTTCCACACTGTAAAGGGAATTACCTATATTCCTGACTATCGAAAAGTCTGTCTGTACCGGGTTATCAATAAGAAATTTTAAGTAATTGAAAGTTGATGTGAGTTTTCTGAAAATGTCGTTGTTTGAGAGTAACAAACCTGTATTTCCCATCATTGATACATTATCAGTTTTTCTCGTGTATTTAACTATGTCAACCAGTTTATCAAGTTCTGCTTTGATTTTTGAAGCACACTCATAACCCGCGTCCACATCACCGTTGATCTTTACCACTATTGCGAGAGATTCATCCAGATTTTCACCGGTAAAAAGGTTTTTGTAAATTCTGCTGTATTCGTCATTTTCGGGCAGTAGAGATGTCAAATCCGTACTTATGCTTATATCCATCGCAAGATATCCCATAAAAACTGAAACAAGTATGCTTACCAATAATATTTCTTTCCAGTATCTACTTACTAATTTTGAAATATTGATAGCCAACCCCCCTAAATGTTTATTGTTAAATAACTAAATTAATCCAGAAATATATAATGAGAATATCCTTTAATATTCTTAATAACAGAGTTTTGAAGCCTACCGATAATTTTGAAAAAAGAATTGAAGACCATGCAATCAGAACTATCAGAAGTGCAAACCCCGCAATTTTTATATGTAAGTTTGAATTCATTATGAACAGTATTGGAAAAGGTAAGAAAAGATAAGGCGAAAATGTATGGCCATAATGAGTTTTTGTCCAATTATTTTTATCTGAAGTGATAAAAAGTAAATCTATTCCGAAATTTATAAAATACAGAATGGGGAAAGCTATTATGAAAATAATTACAGCTTTTAATCCCAGAAATCCAAATATTCTTCCGACGGTTTCGGGGAAAGCTATCAGATTGACAAAAAATATGGCTATAAATGCCAATATAGAAGAAAGGTAAGTCGACTGTTTCTTTTTAAAAAACTTATTAGGTATAAAAATCGAATCGAATATCCCATCCATTTTAATTACTCCAATATTTGTTAGATAATAAATTTACTGGAATTTCGCTGATACTGTCTATAGATTCCTCAATCGTTTTTGTCACTTTAATATCAGACGGAAAAAATACTTCGAAATATCCTTCATTTAATGATTTTTCTATTGCCCTGTACATTTTGCCTTTGATTTTCCATTTCAGTTCTTCATCCGTCAATCCTGAATATTCCTTGAATAAGGCATCTATATCGTCGAATTTCTGACTGCAGAAAGGAAACAACAATTCTTCTTCTGCTTTATTTTTTTCTGTCTGTGTAAATTCATGATCAAAAACCAAAAAATATGACAATTTGCTCTCTCTGAAATTCTTTGCTATTTCGGAAGAATATTTCCGGAATGGCAAAATACCTCTGAAAAAGTTATACTTTCTGTTTTCGGTATCAACTATTAGTAAATCATCACCATAACCTACTATATTTATACATAAACTTGGTCTGTACAGAATATTATACCCTTTATAACTGAATTTATATTCTGATATGTATTCATTACCCAGAAAAGATTTTATTTCTTTTATATAAGACTTTTCCGGAATATTCAGGTATAAGGCTATGTTTTTAAAATCTTCAACAGTTTTACAGATTATATCTTTTTTTATAGCGATATGAACAAAATCATCCGGTAAACTCAGTTCGTAATTATTAACTGAAACGGTATTTGTCATATTAGGTAATTCAACTTCTTTAAAATTAATTATTGGAATCTCCGTAAAAACTTTCACGGCATGATTTTCAACAATTTCTTTTGAAGAAACCAAAAGGGAATTAATGCCGAAAAAAACGGCAAAAATTCCCAGTATCAAAGCTGACAATGCTAAAAGCAATTTATGCATTTACATTTATATTCCTTCTGTTAAAAGATCCAAAGCTGTTTTTAATTGATTATCCTTTTCAGGATTTATTATTATGTTTTCCATAGTCGTATTTTTATCTATCTCTTCGTCTGTTTCTTCGGATTCTTTAAGTTCTACCAGTATATCAGGCTCAATTCCCTTCATATGAATATCATTTCCATTCGGAGTGAAATAATGTGCTGTTGTCAGCCATACTTCCCCGCCATTTGATAATGGGAAAAGAGTTTGTACTGCAGCTTTTCCGAAGGTTTTTTCACCAACAAGAGGAGAAATCCCATAATCTTTCAAAGCTCCAGAAAGAATTTCAGAAGAGGAAGCGCTTCCATTGTTTACAAGTGTAACCATTGGTAAAGGTTCGAATTCATTTCCAATTGATCTGTATGTATTTACAAAGCCGTCAGATGACCTTGTAGTAACTATTACCTCACCTGAATCAATAAACATGGAACCAACCAGAATTGCCTGAGTCAGATAACCACCGGGGTTGTTTCTGAGGTCAAGTATAATTCCGTCGACGTCGTTTGCGTATAATATGCTGAGTTTATCCCTGAGTTCTGAACTTGTGTTTCCGAAAAATTTGTTAATTCTCACATATCCGATTTTTTTACCTTCATATTCGGTTATACTGTACTGTACCATTACCAGTTTTATCTCTTCTCTTTCAACGGTGAATTCGAGAACACCTAAATCTTCTCTTCCGATTTCCAGCTTAACCAGCGAACCCGGTTCACCTCTCAGCATGTTTACCGCTTCCATATAATTCATATCTTCAACCGGACTGCCGTCTATTGTAAGGACCAGGTCACCGGCTTTAATTCCGGCTTTATAGGCAGGCGAACCGTACATTGGCGATACGATACGTATGACCTTGTAAAATGCATCATATGTAACATTTGTACCTATTCCGCCGTATTTGGCATTCTGTTCTATATTGGATTCGTTTACATCATCCGGAGAAAGATAATATGTGAACTGATCGTCCAGGCCGCTCAACATCCCTCTTATGCTTTGATCGACTATTTTATTGTAATCAATATTATCTTTTTCGTAGAATTCTTTTTCAACGTAGTACAGAGTTTCAAAGAAAGGTTTGAGTTTATCATAAACGTTTATGCTCTCCGTCTGAGCAAAAAGTGTCCATGATGAAGAGAGAATGGCAATACACATAATAACAGTAACAGATAACTTGAAAAATTTTTTCATTAGTTTTCCTCCGTTTCTTTAGATATTTTTTGTCCGAATATCAAATAGGCAGTATGTGCATATATCATATCTACTGGACGAATTCTATCCGGATTTGTTTTGAAAGGTCTGAAAATACTCTCCCACATTTCCACCTGGGTAAAACCCAGATCATTCATTTCGTGAATAACCTGAGAGCATTGATTCACAGTGGGACAGAGTACACAAAGTCTTCCGCTGAATTTCAGTTTTTCGCGTACATATTTTAACTGAGGAACTGGATATGGTAAATCTATAAAAGCTGCATCATAATCAGATTCCTTAAACCCTTCTCCAACATCCTGAAGGTGAAACACAACTCGATTCAATAAATTCCATTTATTCAGATTAGACATGGAAGTTTTTAGAAACTCTTCTCTTTTTTCATAAGTATACACTTTTCCGGATTCACCAACATATCTGGAAAGAGCTCCACACATCGATGCGCTTCCCAGTCCGGCTTCCAAAACATAATCCCCTTCTTTTATATCGAGTTTCAGCAATATAAAACCAATATCCTTGGGGTAAACTATCTGGGTCAGCCTTTTTATCTTCATCGAGTTATCATCAATTCCAGGCCTTAAAATATGGGCATGGCTTCCCGAAGAGAATCTCACCATTTTTCCGTACCCGGCTTCTATTATGTCCGAATGGCTTAAAGAACCATGATGTGTCTGAAGTATGCCACCTCGCTGCAATTTAATTATGAATATTTTTCCCTTTTCGGTATATACTTTTACCCATTCCGAGTAATTAGGTTTTTCATTAATCAATTTCATCCACCTTTGTTTCATCTGATTTTATATCCATATAATTCGTTATGGTTGCTATGAACATTTCTATACTCTTTTCATCTTTGTTCTTATCAAAATTTTCAAGACATTTTAAAGCATCTTTCTTCAATATCAGCTGTGTAGTTTTTTTTAATGCTGACTGTATTGCCGATATCTGAATTATTATATCACTACAGCTTCGCTGTGATTCAATCATGCTTTTTAAACCTCTTACCTGTCCTTCAATTTTGCTGAGCCTTACAATTATTTCTTTTTCCTGCATTATATCACCTTCAACATTCAAAGTTCCTGTCAATAATCAAAAATACTTCCGCCAATAAATTCTCTGATAATTGAATTTCTGGGAATATCTTCCTTGTCGGTAATTGGCAGGAAATATTCCAGGAATTTTAAAAGTCTTTTCGCTTCCGAATTTTCTTTATGTTCTTCAGATATTTGAACTAATAGTTTTTCCGCATAAATTCTTAGAACTGAAAGTTCATACACCAGGGCAGAACTGAACATTATATCAGCTTCTTCCTGATAAGGGAATATGTATTTTTCTTCCCCTCTTCTCACGGAAGGCCACATCTGAATAGTTCTTAAAGCGTTGTGTCCCCTTGACCAGCTATCTCTGACAATTCTTCTTATAAGACGTGTATCAGTGGTCGGTATTCTGTTTATATCATCAATACCCAATTGGGTCAAGGCAGATACGTAAATTTTAAATTTATTTTTTCTTGAGATTTTCTCCGATAATTTTTCATTCAATCCGTGTATGCCTTCAACTATTATTGGTTGGTCTTTTTTTATACATATCTTTCTTTCTGTTATGGTGCTTTTGCCCGTTTTAAAATCGTATCTTGGGAGATATACTTCTTTTCCGTCCATAAGATCAGAAATGTTTTTATTGAATAGTTCGAGATTAATGGCATCTATGGATTCGAAATCGTAATTTCCATTTTCGTCTTTGGGTGTCTTTTCCCTGTCGATAAAATAATCGTCAATAGATATTGAAACCGGATTGATGCAATTAGCCTTTAACTGTAACTGTAACCTTTTTGCAGTCGTTGTTTTACCCGAAGAAGAAGGACCGGCTATCAGCAGAAGTCTTTTATTCTGATATTTTGAAATTTCTTCGGCAATTTTAGCGATTTTCTTTTCATGTAATGCTTCACTTATAAGTATTATTTCTTTTATCCTGTTTTCCGCGATTTTCTTGTTTAAATCACCTACGGTTTCGATACCCAATATTTCTCCCCATCTCTGGTATTGCAGGAATACCTGGGAAAATTTCTGCATGTCTTTATATTCAGGTAATTTGTCTGGACTGGTTGGCGTAGGACATAGCAAAAGAAATCCCTGTCCATATAGTTTGAGGTCAAAAACTTTCAACACTCCCGATGAAGGGGGCATGTATCCGTAAAAATAATTTATGAGAGGTATATTTCCACATTTATACACTGATACCGTACTTTTAGTGCGAAACCTGAAAATCTTTAATTTATCTTCTGCTTCCTGTTCCCTGAACTTTTCTATGGCTTCTCTTTTGTCTAATTTGATTTTTTTAAATTCAAAATCGGATTTTATAAGTTCTTCCATTTCATGTTTTAAATTATTAAGGTCATCCTCACTTATCCAATTCCCTAGTTCGCAATATAAACCATTGTTAAGAGAATGAAGTACCTTCAGCTTTTTTTCCGGGAAAAGTTTTTTTGCTGACAGATAAAGCAAAAATATCAAACCGCGCTGTATAATTCTTACTCCATCACTGTTTTCTACTGTGATGTATTCTATATCTGAATCCGTATAAATTTCTGAGTTGAGTTCCCTGATCCTGTTGTTTACCTTAGCTGCGAGTACTGGATTATCCGGTTTATATTCCGAAAATTCTAAAAATTCTCCTAAGTTCATTTTACCTTCAATTACGTAATACCTGTCATTGTTGTTAAGATGTACTTTAATCATTTACTTTCGCTCCTTTCGAAGGAAATATTATGCATTTAACATAATATAAGAAGTATTTTTACCGATTATATAGCTTGACATTTCAATTTATTTAATGTAGAATATCCCTGCGATTGGGACGTAGCCAAGTTGGTAAGGCATCGGGTTTTGGACCCGACATTCGGGAGTTCGAGTCTCTCCGTCCCAGCCAATAAAACAAGAGCCTTTTCAGGCTCTTGTTTTTTTATGTCTTCAATATTTTACTCTACTGTTGTGCTTGATGCTTCAGCTTCAAGTGATTTCTGGTATTCTGCGAATTGATCTTCTACCTGTTTGATTATACTGTCAATATCCGGATATTCAGGATTGAGTTCTTTGAGTTCTTTAAGGTATTTAATCTCTTCCGCATACTGTTTCCATGATTCGAGAAGGTTGATAAGAAGTTCATATGTTGATACTTTAAGATCGAATGAAGCATTTTCATCTTTGATTATGCTGAGTAAACCGAGCTGTATCTGCATAAGCTGAGGATCCAACATAGATTTATACTGTGTGAAAAGGTTATCGTTGTTCAGATAAGGCATTAAACCGTCAATCTGAATCTGATACCATTTAAGAGACACTTCCAGATCGTTAGGAAGATAATTGTGCAGCATCTGAACTACGTTTTTAGAAGAAGTATTCATATCGTAGAGAATTCTAAGTGCTTCTATATCTCTTTCTTTGTACTCTTCTATAGTTTTTTCGTTGGATGTTATTTTTCCTGCAACATCGGCAGATTTCAAATTAAGCTTTTCTATATCCGCCAGTTTTTCTAAATAATCTTTTGCATTGTTTAAAGACGCTTTTTCTTCATTTAACGTTGTTTTTTCTTCATCTGATTCGCTGGAAGCTATTTTATCTTCTACAGACTTGATTTCATCTTCAACATCTGTCAAAGTTTTAGATTTCAGTTCATCCGATACAAGTGCCGCAACCTTTTCAAAATCTTTCAAAGTATCATTTTCTTTTTCTAGATCAGATTTTAATTCTTCAAGCACACTGACATAAAGGGAAACGATCCTGGGATCTACATTTGTGTCAACAGAAATCTTTCCATCTGATTCCACAAGGATGAAACCTTCAAGCCATTTTTTGAATTCGGAAACTTTAGCTATCTTGTTTTCCGCACCTTCTGTTTCCTTGTTATATCTGTCGTAAGCATTTTCGACATCGTCGTTAAGAACATATGAGAAATTGTTCTCTTCTTTGTAATTTTCAAACCATTCATTGTATTTGTCATTCTGAAGAGTTGTCTTTGCACTTTCTATGGCATCAGAAACTAAATAATCATCAAAGGAGTTTATGGATTTTTTATCCTCAACTTTGATTATGTGATAACCATATGCAGTCTGAACAGGACCTACAAGTTCGCCAACTTCGGCGTTAAAAGCGGCTTCTTCAAAAGGTTTTTCCATTTTGTTCCTTCCGAACCATCCAAGTTCACCGCCATTTGAACTGTTTGATTTGTCGGTGGAATTTTCACTTGCTGCAACGGAGAAAGTTATTCTTTCCGCTTTTATATCAGCAAGAATTTCATTTGCCTTGTCTTCGGATTCAACGAGAATGTGAGCTGCTTTAACCTGTTCGCCATCTTCTTTGATTTTTTCTTCATTTTCGGTGTAATAAACCTTTAAATCATCGTTGTTTACAACCGCTACTTTGTCTTTAACCATGCTTATTTTAAGCTGATTTGTCACTGGATCTACCAATGTCTTTTTATAGTTTTCAACAGAACCATACCTGTATTCGATTGCCTGTACTACAGATTCATTTGATAACTGAGGATCTACTGCCGAATTTATTTCATTGTTGATCTCTTCTTCAGTTGGATCGATTGAGTTCTGATCAGCGTAATAAAGAACTATTTTATCATCAATTAATGCTTTTACTGAATTAAGTTCCACATATGGCTGCTGGAATAATTCGTCAATTGACATGCCATACTGGCTGTAAAGGCTAGTCATCTGCTGTACTCTTTCGTTTACCTCGGGTGCCATTACCCAATAATTATAAGACAGATCAGTTCCATCTTTAGTTACCACTGCCATAGCTTCGGATCTGTTTGGTATGTATTCTCCCTGTGTCTGCTGACTTCCTGATGTACTCGGTGTCATATATGATGCCACAGTCCACCAAATAATACTTCCGATAAAAACAACAGCGATTACCAAGATAATCGTCTTTTGCCACTTAAGAATCCAATCCCTCATCTAAATTCCTCCTCAAAATATCTTGAACTTAATATCTAAGAATTATATCATAAATGTTAAAACGCCAATTTAAAAATATTCCCTGTAAAAATTGGAATAAGCAAAATTAGCAAATGCTCCCCCGGTATGTATGAAAATTGAATTTTCATACTTTTCGGATCTTGAAATTTCGAGCATACCCGTAAATGCCTTTGAAGTATAAACGGGATCAAGTAAAATCCCCTCTTTACGGACAAGGTTTACGATGTTTTTGATTCCATCCTCTGTAGGTACCGCGTATGCCTCTCCGACAAAATCATCATATATATGTATATCATTTTTACTCACATTAATATCCAAATTATACATTTCCGCCGAGGACCTTATTATATCGTAAATTCTTTCAACAAATTCCGATGATGCGTCTTTTGTAACATTTATACCAACAATTTTTACTTTTTTGCCCGTCAGTATTTTTCCCATTATAAGCCCTGCCATTGTTCCGCCGCTGCCTGCGGCAGAAAAAACCGCATTACATGAATCGAGGTCTATCTGTTCTGACAATTCAACAAACTGATTCATATAACCTAAAGCACCGACTGCGTTGGACCCGCCTTCAGGAATCAAGTATACACTTTCGGGTATATCTGAAGACTGTTTGTATTCATCCATTATAGCTTCCCGTTGTTTATATTGTTCAGAAGTAATCCAATGTATTTCACAGTCCAGAAGTTTGTCGATTAGAAGGTTACCTTCCGGATCTGAAGTGTCCTCACCTCTTAAAAACAGTACTGGCTTAAATCCAAATTCCCTGGCCATAACCGCTGTAGCCCTGCAATGATTCGACTGTATGCCACCACAGGTAACAACTGTAGAGGCATTTTTTTTCTTCGCATCGTAAAAAAGGTATTCGAGTTTCCTTATTTTATTACCACCACTTAAAAACTTTGTCAGGTCATCTCTTTTTATGGTTATATTAAAACCTGATTCTTCCGAAATCCTTTCCAGTTTTTTTACAGGAGTCGGAAGCAAAGCAGAACCAATCTTTTTTGAAAGAAAATCATAAGTCATATTCTATTCTACCTCCACAAAATAAAGGCGTTCATAAGAACGCCATATATAAGGAAAAATTAAAAGTCGGATTTTAACTCTTTAATTTTTTGTATTGCTCTTTCTATAGTATCTATCGAAGATGCATATGACAATCGCATGAAAAAAGGCGAATTAAAAGCGCTACCTGGTATGAGAACCAAACCGTATTTTTCAATAAGGAACATAGTCAGCTGATCATCATTATCAAATTTGTTTTTGAAATTTCTGAAATCCATGAAAACATAGAATGCACCTTTGGGTCTGTAATAATCAATGCCTATTTCAGTTAAAGCTTCACAGATTATTTTTCTTCTTTTATCGAATTCTTCCAGCATATAATCCGTATTTACTTCAAGTGCGGCTAAAGCGGCTTTCTGCGCAATTGAGTTAATATTTGAAGTCATATGTGACTGAAGTTTGCCTATTTCCCTGGAAATCTCTTTTGGAGCTGCGGTATATCCAACTCTCCATCCAGTCATGGAATGGGATTTTGAAAAACCGTTCAAAACAATAGTTCTTTCTTTCATGTTTTCCATGGAAGCGATACTGATATGTTTTTCATCGTAATTAAGATTCGCGTATATTTCATCGGATATAACTATCAAGTTGTTTTCCAAGGCAAGCTTTGCAATTTCCTTAAGTGTTGATTCAGGATAAACACTACCTGTAGGGTTGTTAGGTGAGTTTATTATAATTGCTTTTGTTTTTTCGGTGATAGCTGATTTTATACTTTCGATTTCCGGTATGAATTCATTTTCCATTAAAGTTTCTACAAGAACTTCTTTACAACCACAAAATCTTATCTGCGGTATGTAACTTACCCAATCAGGTGTGAAAACTATAACCTCATCTCCCGGATCGGTTATGGCGTAAATAGAATTGAATAATGCCTGTTTTCCGCCGTTTGAAACTACGATTTCATCCTGAGAATATTCTATGTTGTAAGTATTTTTAAGGAAAGTTGATATTCCTTTCCTGAGTTCAACGATACCCGAAGATGCCGTGTACTTGGTGAAACCTTCATCAATAGCTTTTATTGCAGCTTCACAAACAAAATCCGGCGTCGGAAAATCAGGTTCCCCCGCCGTTAATTTTATAACATCTTTTCCCTTCGATAACATATCATTGGCAATCTGCGTATATTTAAGAGTTACCGAAAAGGGAAGCGTATTCAGAATTGTTTTCAAAGTTCGACCTCCACATGTAGTTAAAGAATTTAATACATGCTATTCTATCATTGAAACGTTAAAAAAAGATGGAGATTCGGTATTATCAGAATAATTTAAACTGTAAACTTCTTCTAAGTCCTTGTCAATAGGTAATCCGAACGAACTCAATAAATTCTGTGATGCATCTTCTCCTGCATTTCTGTTGTTTATTGGAGTATATGCAAACTCCTTATCAAATTTTGGGAACAAATTCGATCTTGAAATGGAATTCCCAGTCTGATTGTTGTTCGTATAGATAAACTGAAAAGAAATCATCGCTATGACCGCTGCTGCCGCAACAAAACTGAAAGGATTTGCAAAAGCCATTTTTCTCGTATTCTGTTTGGATTCCTCTTCAGATGAATCCATAAGATGCTTGTAAAAATCGTCTGCCAGTGTCAATTCTTCTACAGCCCATTTGTTCTGTGAATAAATCGTTTCATTTCTCACCTTTTTTGAGGTGAAGCAGGAATAAATATGGGTAATTGAATATTCTTCCCTGCTTTTCGAGACTGATACCCTGTCCACAACCTGAATGAATTCCTTAAACCTTTCTTTATCCACATCATAATCAAAAACCTGTTGAATATCATTAACAACTCCATACATCTTAAAACAGGCATCGCATTTACTCAAATGATCCTTAAGAAGTTCAACAGCAAGTTCTTCTTTTCCGGATTTATAAATCTCCACTATTTCTATAGCTTCATTAACATCTGTACAAAATTCAATTAAACCCTCCTGTGATTTGCTCAACTTCCTACCTCCAAAAATACCTCTTTTTTTATTCTTATGAACACATTACACTTGACGCAAAGTTAAAAAAATTATTCTCCCTTTTCCTGTAATTCTAAATAGAGTTTGGCACATGCTTTCGCCATTTTTCTGATACTGTTTATAAAACCTTGTCGTCTTGATACGCTAATGGCATTTCTGGCATCCAGAAGGTTGAAATTGTGAGAACATTTTATTAGTTGATCAAATGCGGGTTTGGGTAGGTTTGCCGCCAGGAGTCTGTTAAATTCATTTTGATGCATTTCAAATAACTTGAACAGCATGTCAGTATCGGCAAACTCGAAATTGTATGCCGAAAATTGTTTTTCATTTTCTTTGTATAATTCTCCATATTTCGTGTTTTTATTCCAGTATAAATCATAAACGCTATCCACACCCTGCAAATAAGTGACTATTCTCTCCACACCGTAGGTTATTTCAAGAGTAATAGGTTTTAAATCTATACCTGCAATCTGTTGAAAGTAAGTAAACTGAGTTATTTCCATTCCATCCAGCCAAACTTCCCAGCCCACGCCCCAGGCTCCAAGTGTGGGGGATTCCCAGTTATCTTCAACAAACCTTATGTCATGTTTTGACGGATCTATATTCAAAGCCCTTAAAGAATCGAGATAGAGTTCCTGAGGATTTTCAGGAGATGGTTTTAAAAGAACCTGATACTGGTAGAATTTCTGCATCCTGTTTGGATTTTCACCGTACCTGCCATCTGCTGGCCTTCTGCAAGGTTGTATAAAAGCGCAATTCCATGGTTTTGATCCAAGTACGCCAAAAACTGTTGAAGGATGGAAAGTACCGGCACCCATTTCCATATCGTAAGGTTGATCAATTATGCAACCGTAATCAGCCCAGAAATCGTTTAGTTTTTTTATCATATCCTGTAAGTACAAAAAGAATCGCCCCCTATGTTTCCCATAATTACTTCCGTATATTCTACCACAGTTTGTAAGCAGTATTCAACTTAAAAATGAAATTAAAAACTATAACAGCTTTATTTATACTTTCTGTTTGTTCAGTCTTAATCGATGATATTTTATTTCAAGAGTAAATACTATAAAAAAAATCAATAATATTTCGAAAAATATTCCTTTTTCACCTATATTGAGTATTCCGAAATTACCGGAAAAGAATTTTATTATATTTTCCATTGCGGTAAGTAAGGGGGAAATTCCCATTAAAATATATATGGATATTATTTTGAGATTTAAAAGGAAGAAAATAACTGTAAATAATAATGAAGGCATCAAAACAAAAATCATCGGGGTTGAAATAAACAGGCCGAATAAGAGAGAAGTGAACGGGATAGTGTGGAAGAAATAAGCACTGACTGGCAAAGAAAAAAGGATACCTCCCATTATCACCAATGTTGAGTTGAAAAAATCATTTCTGAAGAATTTGTATCTAGAAAAAATAATTATCCCCATTGTAGCCGAATAGGAAAGATATAGTGAAATATCATAGATTTTCTGAAAATCAAATGATATCTGTATTAAAAATGCGATTGCAAGAATATTTAATTTTTTAATAGGGTAATCCGTATATTTTGTTAGTAAGTACAGAAATATAAAAGTAAAAGCCCTTAAAGATGAAGCGGAAAAACCCGAAATAAAAAGGTAGAAAGTCATAAATAAAATAAGGAAGGAATTTTTTAAAAAATAATTTTTAATAAGCAGGTTAAGAATTAAATCGAAAACAAAAAATACAATAAAAAAATGCATACCGGAAATAACAAAAAAATATGATAAGCCTGAATTTCTGATATCCCTTTTTACCTCAGTATCCAAATTTCTTCCGAAGAGCAGAGAAGATGCCAAAGATGCATTTTTAGCACTTAAATTTTCTTTTAAAAAATATGTATTTTCAACAGTGAATTTCTGCACGGCAAGAAACAGATGATCAAAAAGTGAATTGCCATATTCGAATGATGAAATATCCCTGGGGGATTCAGGTACTATGGATTTGAAACCGCCATTATCCTCAACTTTCCCAAAAAGGCTTATCTTCATTCCGGGAAGCATATATGAATCCGGTAAATATGAATAAGTATAAAGTGTATCTTTACTTTTATTCCACGTTTTATCTCTTAAGAACAGAACATCAGTGATTTTTAGTGTGCCCGCATTATAACGGGACACTTTTCCCACCAGATTAAAAGGTCCTTCGGGTATTTTTTCGTAATTCATACTGTAAAAAAAAGAGAGTAAAAAGACCAACAAAAGTATAGAGGAATACTTTACAGTGAGTTTTGAAATCTTTTTTCTGTGCAGATTATTTTTTAAGAGATTGGCAATAAAGAATAACAGCAGGAAAGAATAAAATAACACAAAACAAAGAATGAAATTCAGTCCGCCCAATAAAACGCAAATCGAAACTAAAAACAGGAAATATCCATTCAGTATTTCATCTGCGAAATAACTGGAAAATCTTTTAAACAGATCACCCACTTTATATGCCTCCCGCGTATAAAGGTGACTTTTTAAAATTTTATTCGGTTCAATCCAGTTTCATTAATTTAATAAATCTATCGCTTATATCTTTTCCCAAAAGTTCAAGATACTGTGTTCTGTTCATACTTTTAGAATATTTTTCAGCTTCTTCGTAAGAAGAAAAGAATCCGACTCTCATGGAATACATGTCTTTATCTGTACTCGTTTTATAATTATATAAGAAAGCTGGGATATTTTCGTTTCTTAAAATGTTTACTTTTGATGTAAGTTTCTCTAAGGCAGTGTCGGCCATCATCTGTATACACCAGAATCTATCCATTTCCTGTGCTTCGAGTCCTGCGAGTTCCTCAGGTATTGTAAGAGCATTATCAGTTTCACCCGAAGTGGTTTCGGTTGAAGACGAGTTTATATTGCTGAACAATAGTTGTTTTCTCTTTTCCTCCAGTTCTTTAAGCTCGTTTATCCAAGAAGGATGATAATCGCCAAGCAGCAGCAAATTAAATTTCTCGGATGAATTCTGTGTGATCAGATAGGGTAACTGGCTGTCGCGTATAAGTCTTAATGCGGCTTTGTCATTGCAGACATAGAAAGTTATATTCTGTCTTTCATTGATTATATTTTCTGAGTTTTTAAAGAATTTCTCATATTCAAATTCTTCTTTTACGGCTATTTCCGGATTTTCCAGTCCGTCCTGGGTGTTTGGAAGTACATTTTCCGGTATAGCCGAGTAAGTGCTTGTTGGAACTTCAGTTTCGGAAGCAGCTACCGTAATTTCATTCTCAAGTGATTCGATAGTACCTCTTAGATTTCTTATAACGAGATCCTTTTCACGATTATCATTCTGCAGATTGTAAATCCAGATAAAAAGAAACCCCACCGTTACCGAGAGTATTATAACCAGAGACGATACGAAGATTGTCTGACCTTTACTGAGAGCCACATCTCCCTGTTCATCTTCAGGATTTTTTTCCTTTTTCCTTGAAACTTCCACATGCTGCGGAATAGGGCCTAAATATCCCCTGCCGACAGAACTGTTATTTTTATTGCCATCACGATGTTTTGGTTTCAAGTTATCCATATAATCATCCTCTCAGCTTAATCAATATTAATCGATGATAAATTCCTTTATAATACCTTCTAAAAGGTCAGAATTTATTGAAGTTAACGATGATACTCCAAACCCTTTGACCAATGGGAAAAAATGCCTTTCACTTTCCAGGACCAATTCGATTAAGGTGTGTATATCAATCTTTCTCTTTTCCGGCATGCGAATATATCCCAAAGTTTCTGATATGCTTCTGTATACCAGATCAGATAGAATACCGAGTTTTTTGGATATAAAAAGTTCAAGGTTAAGGCCCAGAATAAAACAATCTATATATTCCATTCTCAACCCCGTTGCACTTTGTATTATATTCGCAAAATGCTCACCTGGAAACATTTCTCTTCCATTACCAGCTTCCTTTATTTTAAGGAAATTGGTTTCCCTTATTATCTCATATAAAAGATGATAATCCGTATGCCCTTTCACGAGAATACCCAAAGATTTCTCAACAAGATGAAAGAATTTGCTCTCGCATCCTAAAGAAACTGAAAAAGGTATTGCATGTGATTTTCTGAGTTCATCGACCGTAAATACTTCCAGTAAATCCGGTATTATTATTATTTTGTCTGCACTCCCTTTTACCTTCAGCTTATCTTTCTTTCTGTCAAAATTAAGATAAAAGTTGTCTTTATAAAATCCTCCCATCTGAGCGGAAGGTGTGGTGGGAATCAAAACTATCTTACATTCCGGATGAGAAGTGCAGACAGAATAACATACAAGATCTATTAACGAACCACCCCCGAAAACATAAGCCGTTTCGGGAGTGATTTTATAACTCTGAAAAAGTGTGTATAGTTCAAAAACTCTGTCAATTGATTTACATCTTTCTCCACCGTATACCGGATAACACTTTTCTAAAAAGTTCAGATATTCCGGAAGAGAAATTTTGAGTTTTGTATCTGTAAAACATAAATTGTTTTTATTGCCCGTTATATCTTCTAACAGATCAGGTAAATCTAATTTATCCTGAACAAAAACGGTCAGTTTTTTTTTTCAACGTGGCTTAAAGATAAAATTTCCTTCATTTTAGATATTGTTACTGAGAGCCAGGTTTTTGAGTAATTTTACTGAATTCGTGACATCGGCATATGAAACCATTTCATGTGGGCTATGAACATATCTGCATGGTATGGATAATGTACCTGATTTTATTCCGGATGCAGTCATCTGGTAACCTGCAGCGTTAGTTCCACCGAATATAAGAACTTCCATCTGATATGGAATTCCTTCTGATTTTGCAGAATCTATAAGTGCGTTTACTACTTTTTCATCCGATATTGAAGCTTTATCCTTAACTTTAATTGCAGGACCATTACCCAGGTTTATATCCATTCTCTTAAAAGTTTTAGGTGTGTCAGAATATGCAGTTACATCTATTGCCACAGCCATATCTGGTTTAATATCAAATGCAGCTACACTGGCACCTACTAACCCCACTTCTTCCTGAACCGAGAAAACACCGTAAAGATCGTTTTCAGGCTGTCTTATTTCCTTGAATACCTGTATTATTATTGCACAGGCAATTCTGTCATCCAGTGCCTTTGAAACGATTTTATCTCCTAAATCGTGATATCCTGCATTGTAAGTACCGAACATACCTATATGAACTTTACCGAGTGCTTCTTCTTTTGAAGTAACTCCGATATCAACAAAAAGGTTATCAAATGAAGGTTTGGAATAATTTTCAGAAAGTTCTTTTGCGGTTTCCCCTTCCATGGATACGATTCCAAGTGTGTCGTTGAATCTGATTGTTGTGCCAAGAAGCATAAGGGGATTAACTCCACCAACCGGGTCTATTCTCAGAAAACCTTTTTCATCTATATTGGTAATTACCACACCGATTTCATCTGCGTGACCATCGAGAAGTAATTTTTTAGGGTTATCAGAATAACCTTTCTTCCAAACGATGAGATTACCCACATTGTCGAATTTGTATCCATCAATGTGATTTTCAAGTTCGGACAGAATATATTTCTGTACGGGTAATTCCCTTCCGCTTGGTGCAGAAATCTCTGTTATTTTTTTTATCAATTCTCTCATTTCCATCCCTCCAAAGCATTTATGTAATCATCATTCGAAACTATTTTCTTTGCCAATTCCACAACATTGTCAAAATCACTTCTTGAAATAACGCAAACGGGAGAATGTATATACCTTGAAGGTACGTTAATAACGGCTCCCGGTACTCCAAAATAAGTTCTGGCAGCTCTCGTGGCATCAGTCCCGCCAACTGTTCTGCCTTTCATCTGATAAGGAATTCCATTCATATCAGCGGTTTTTCTTATCGAGTTAAAAAGCATTTCATTTATAACATAACCGCTTTGAAGATAGCTCAATGCCGGGCCATTATCCAAATGAGTCGACCATCTTGCTTCTTTGAGTTCGGGATTGTCACCAGCGGTGGTTCCTTCAAATACCAGAAGTGCGTCTGGTTTTACATGTTTCAGAATGGCGCCACTACCTCTCAGTCCAACTTCTTCCTGAACTACGAATGCATAGTATATATCGAAGCTTACTTCATTATAATTGTCTATGAGTTCCATCAGTACTGCACAACCTGCTCTGTCATCAAAAGCTTTTCCGATATATCTGTTATCATATTCTTCAAATTTTGAATGGAAATGTATGTAATCTCCAACGGACACCTTTTTTTCAGCTTCTTCTTTTTTTGAACAGCCTATCTCAACACGAATATTAGTCCATTTTGGAGGCGTTGAAAAATCTTCTCTCTGAAGATGAATTGCCTTATAACCTATAATACCATCTAGAGATTCCTCGCCGACAACAACACGTTTACCTAGTAAAACCCTGGGATCAACTCCGCCAACAGGCTGCACGGCAAGCCTTCCGTCAGATTCGATTGAAGTAACCATCAATCCTACTTCATCCATATGTGCCATTACAAGGAGTTTTTTCGCGTCAGGATTTCCAGAGTATTTTATAGCGAGAAGATTCCCAATAGGATCTTCGATTATTTTATCAACTTTGTTTTCAATTTTTTCTTTTATATATTTTCTGACAGCTTTTTCATTTCCGGAAGCACCGTTTAATTCTGTCAGATCTTTTAAATATTTACTCATCTTAATTCTCCTCCTTTTCTTCAAAATCAAGAGAAGAAACAAATTCCGCCATAAGCCTTCCGGTTTCTTCGACGTCTTTGATACTGATCATTTCGTAAGGGTTGTGCATATATCTTTGCGGAATTGAAATCAATCCCACCGCAATCCCTTCGATTTGTATCTGATCGGCATCAGTTCCTGTCCTTCCGGGAGCCGCATCTTTCTGTATTTTAATGCCGGCCCGGTCTGCCAAATCGCATAGTTTTTTGGATATTTCTCTCGGAATTACCGGACCAAAAGTTACAACAGGCCCTTTGGCAACTTCCACTTTAGAGTAGTTGTCAACATTTTCATTACCATGTGTTACATCAACAGCTATGGCGTAACATGGGTCTATGGCGTGTGCGGCAGTCTTAGCACCGAAAGCCCCTATTTCTTCTCTGGAGGAGAAAACTGCGTATACGTCGTATTCATGTTTGATTTTGGAAAGTTTTTTCAGGGCGACAATGGATGAAACACAACTTGCCCTGTCGTCCAGAGTCTTTCCATAGAGATAATCTCCTATTTCAACAGCCTGTGTGTCAAATGTAACGAAGTCACCAACATTTATTTTGGATATATCAGACATGGAAACATCTACAAACAATTCGTCAAAAGTCGATATTTTCGATCTTGTTTCCGCAGTCTGAAGATGAGGTGCGAGCATACCTATAACACCTCGTAATATTTCTCCTGACCTTGTATGTATTTTCACTTTCTGCGAAGGGAGTAATTTTGGATCCATCCCAACTCCTTCGAGTTTCAGGAATCCGGTATCCATTACTCGTGAAACCAACATACATACTTCGTCCATATGAGTGGAGAACATTACCTTTCCTTTTGAATTACCTTTTTTTACAGCGACAAGGTTACCGCTGTTGTCCTCGTATACTTCATCAACATATTCAGTGACCATTTCCCTGATTAAATCTCTAACTTCCTTTTCTCTGCCAGGAGGTCCATATGCAGCTGAAAGCCTCACCAACATCTCTTTTGCACTGAGATTCAATGTAATCCCCCTCTCAATTTTTTAAATAATCTTTTATGTAGTCAATATTCAAAATAGGCTCAAGAGACAATCTTCCGTTCTTGATGACACACATTGCCAAACCATCACTGGCAATTGAATTGCTGTGAATATTACCTATTTGAAGTAAATTTGGATGTAGATTCATCGACAATATATACGCTTCTTCGGGATTTCCTGTACCTATTTTTACGGTTCCCTTTATATCCCCGAACACTATAAGGTTTCCAGAACCATGAATTTCAGCGCCAAGATTGACATTACCGATTATGACAATATCTCCATCGTGTTCTACTACCTGCCCCGAACGAATGGAGCTGAAAATAAGCTTCGATTTTGAGTTGTTTGCTTCAGGCAAATTTTCACTCATTTTTTCATCGGTAATTTTTTCTTTCTTTATATTCAATTGAGTATCACTGAAAATTTTTTTAACGGGTTTTTTAAAATGAATTGATTCGAGTTTAATACTCTTTTCAATAAACCTTTGTAAGAGGAAAGGAACCAGATCGGCTTGATCAAGACCATTTTCTATTATCACCGAAATAAGGGCACCTTCTTCTATGAAAGAATTTATACTTTTAATTTTTTCATCAAGAAGAAGTTTCAGTTCTTCAAGGGTGGTGTTCTTTTCTATCCATAAAAAAAGGTTTTCTCCATCAAAACGAAAATCAAGCATACTTACACCTCTAAAATTCATATTTCGATTATATCATATTAATTTTTTTAGAGATAAAATGTTTTCGTAATCATACACATTTTATAAACCTGTATTTTGTCAGCAAAAATAACATCGTACTTGTGATAAGAACACTTAATAAAATAGAGTTCATATGATAAAATTGGTGGTACTAAATTAAAGGGGAGTGGTTTGAATGATTAGAGTAGTATCCTGGGGTCTCGGTGCAATGGGATCCGGAATAGTAAAAAATCTTATAAAAAAAGCAGGTATTGAACTTGTTGGTGGAATTGATTTAAGAGAAGAATTAGTTGGACAGGATTTAGGAGAATACGTAGGAGAAGGAGCAATCGGAACTGTAATCTCTAATGATGTAGAGGCTGTTCTTGAGGAAACAAATCCTGATCTCGTGATTATCGCTACACATTCTTTTGTACCGGTAGTTTATCCTCAAATTGTAAAATGTATTAAAAAGCATATTAATGTCATCACCATAGCTGAGGAAATGGCATATCCTTACAGAAGCTATCCTGAGCAAGCTGAAGTTATCGACAGCCTTGCAAAAAAATATGGCGTTACGGTTCTCGGAACTGGAGTTAACCCTGGATTTGTTCTTGACCAGCTCATACTAAACATGACCGGTGCATGTTTGTCGGTTAGAAAAATTAAAGCCCAGAGGGTAAACGATTTATCTCCATTTGGTAAAACCGTTATGGAAACACAGGGAGTCGGGACAACACCCGAAGAATTTGCAAAAGGACTTGAATCAGGCGATATTGTAGGACATATAGGATTCCAGGAATCTATTTCGATGATCGCTGATTATCTCGGTTGGGAACTCGATTCCATAGAAGAAGAAAGAGAACCGATTATTTCCAATACTCATAGAGAAACATCAGTTGTTAAAGTTGAACCCGGAATGGTAGCGGGTTGTAAACATATAGGCAGAGGTATGAGAGATGGAGAAGCTATAATAGAACTGATACATCCTCAGCAGATACATCCTGAAGTTGAAGATGTTGATACCGGTGATTATATCTGGATAGAAGGCGATCCCGATATTTCTCTTTCAATCAAACCCGAAATCCCCGGAGGAAAAGGAACAATGGCAGCTGCATCAAATATGATACCGGTTGTTATTGATTGGGAAGCAGGATTATATTCTATGGCGGATCTTCCGATCCCAGTTTGTCTTCCTGAAGAAGAATAACCCTGAGGAGTAGTATTATGCAAAAAGCAAAAACAGGAGAGTTTGTTAAGATACATAAAGTCATACTGGATAAAGGGGAAAGGGCATCAAACATCCCGCAGGAAACACAAGATGTTCCTCTTGAAATGTGGCTCAATGGTTTTCTGGAAACTGAAGAGTCTGTAATAGGCGAAAAAGTTACTATCAAGACTTTTACAGGAAGGCTTGTTGAAGGTGAATTGGTGGCAATTAATCCCGGATACGATCATACATTTGGTGAACCGATTCCTGAATTACTGCAAGTTGGGATTCAGGCCAGGGAGATCATCAGAAATTATATTTCAGGGAATGGTACCGAATGAAAAACAATTCATATGAATCAGTAATGGCCAGGAAAAATGAAATAATGAAGTCTGCAGTAGGTATAAATTACGAGAAATACGAAATTGAAGGTATATCCTTTGATTATGAAAAGATGATGGCAGAAGTTGGGTATTCTCTTGATGAGATAAGAAGTATTCAGAATGAAACCTGTGTAGGCAGTACACCACTTGTTGAACTTAAAAATATAAACACTCTTGTTAAAGCGATTTCCAAACCAGGAAAAGGAGCAAGAATATTTTTAAAGGATGAAGCCGCGAATCCTTCTGGAAGTTTTAAAGACAGAAGAGCTTCTGTAAGTATTTACCAGGCTCAAAAACAGGGGTATAAAGGAGTTATAGCTGCTACCAGTGGAAATTACGGTGCAGGAGTTGCCTCTCAGGCAGCAAAAAGAGGCCTGCAATGTATAATCGTTCAGGAAACTTTTGACAGTAAAGGCATAGGTCAACCGGAAATAATTGAAAAAGCGAGGGCGTGTGAATACTATGGCTCCGAAGTAGTACAGCTGACAGTAGGTCCGGAACTTTTCTACTATTTTCTTGTGCTCCTTGAAGAAACGGGATATTTCAATGCATCTTTATACACTCCTTTTGGTATTGCCGGTGTGGAAACACTTGGATATGAAATTTCTACACAGATGAAACAGCTTACCGGTAAAGATCCTGACTGCGTAGTTGTTACTCATGCAGGTGGAGGAAATCTTACTGGTACTGCAAGAGGCTTGATGAAAGCCGGTGCGACAGATACCAAGGTTATAGGTGCGAGTGTTGATTTGTTTGGATTACATATGGCGAGCGATAAAGATTTCAACAGAAAATCTTTTACCACTGGGCATACCGGGTTTGGCATACCATTTGCCACATTTCCTGACAGGTCTGATGTTCCCAGAAATGCCGCGAGGGTATTGAGGTACATGTATGATTATTTACTTGTCACCCAGGGCGAAGTATTCTATGTAACTGAATTGCTGGCACAGTTGGAAGGATTACTGAGAGGACCTGCCGGGAACACTTCTCTTTGTGCGGCAATATCTCTGGCGAGAGAAATGGATTCGGATCAGACGATTGTCGTTCAGGAAACCGAATATACCGGAGCGGGTAAGTCTCCATATCCTCAGCTGAATTTCGCCAAATCGAATGGTATTGAAATTTCAAGAGGAAATCCCGAAGAAAGTGTGCCTGGAAAAAGCATAGTAATTCCTTCTCATCCAGAACTGTTGTCTATAAAGAGATATTCGATGGGAAAAATGAAGCAATCGTATGTAAAGCAGGCAAAGAAAAATTATAAAAAAGAAGATTTTTCGCAGAGGGAAAAAATATTTATATCTGAAGATATAAATATGCCTCTCGAAGAGCTGGAAAAAATATTGTAGAAAAAAATATATATTTAAATAAAGAGGAAGCTTATAAAAGGCTTCCTCTTTTTAATATGCGAATTTTAAAACAGCTATGAAAAAACCAATAATTAAAACGTATATTTTCAATATATTAGATATGTTGAATAATTTATCAGGGAAATGTTCTGAGTTATTAAAAGGTATTATGAAACTTAAGGTTAAACCGGAAATCACCGGCAAAACAGATTTCAAGATATCCGGTGTTTTTATTGACATACCATAAGTGTTTTTTATTCCAAAAAAAAGTGTGACTATGGCTAAAAAAAGCACCGCTATTAATTCGTTTTTAACAAAATATTTTATGGAAATAATTTTAAAATCACATTTTCTGATCAAAACCGAAAATATTCTGCCAAGATAAAATGCAGTTCCCACAGAGGTAACTATTGACATATTTTTTATAAATTCAGGCAACTCGCTTAAAATTAACTTTTTTTCTGAGTACCCCAGAAAGAAAGGCATCCCTGATATTGAAAAATACGCAACCGAAAAAAGAATTAAAACAAGAATACTTATTTTCTTTTTACTTTTCTTTATTTTTTCTATATTTCTGGTTCCGAAATGTGCGTAAATAATTCCGATTATAAGAAAAATTGAACTTTTAAAAATTGCATGACAGAAGGCGTATTGTGCTCCGTTAGAATAAATCCCCATTAATATATACCCTACCTGGGACATCGTACTGAAAGCGAGTATTAATTTTATATCTTTCTGCAGCATTGCAAGTATCATACCTGAAATCATCGTGAAAAGCCCTATATACACGATGAAACCGCTCATGAAAGAAGTTTCATGTATTGGAATTGTCCTGATCAGACAGAAAATACCAGCTTTTACTATTACTGCTGAAAGAATTGCGGATATTGGTATTTCCGCTTCGGAGTGTGCAGATGGAAGCCACATACTGAAGAGAAACGTACCAGATTTTACGAGTAAAGCCACTATTATGAAAATCAAAGCCATGTCGTTGACATTACCGCTTATGGCTATCAAATCCAGATTAAGGGTTCCATGAGATCTGTAAATCATCGCAACCCCGATAAGGTAAAAATTGAAACCAACTGCGCTTAAAATCATATATTTCAGACTTGCCCACACTTGTCTGTTTTTAAGTTTTGAGGAAATTAAAAGGTATGAAATCAAAGATGTCAATTCAAGACAAACATACATGTTGAATAAATCATTTGACAGGAAAAGATTTATCAAAGTACCGTATACCAGATCAATTAAAAAAAAGAATTTTCTATCGTACTTTTTTTGACTGGAGTAAACTATAGTTGAAAAAAATACTATTGAAGCAGATAAGATAAAATAAACAGAAGAAGTATCGAGTTTTATCTGTACACCCTGGTTTATCTGCCAGCCGCCAAAAACGGTACTTATTTCTGTTCCAGGTTTACCGAGTAATAAAAACAGAAAAATTCCTATTATCCCTAGAGAGTGTAATAGTGATATGAGTTTCCCTTTTTTTTCAAAAAAAAGTACTATAAATGGTATTAAAAACTGTGAAAGTGAAAAAAATTGAAGGAATTGATTTTCAAAGCTCATTTTTTCTCTCTCTTTCAACCATAATTTCTATTTTTTCCTCATCTATGGAGTGAAATCTTTTTGAAGCAATCATAACGAAAACAAGCGAGAGCGATTGAGTCGCAAAACCAATAACAACAGCTGTTATAACAAGTGCCTGTGGAAGCGGGTCAGAATATTCAATTATTTTACTCATAGCAGTTTCCTTAAAAAGAATAGGTGGGGGATTTAAATCCCCCATAACTATATATATGAAAAAACCAATGACTCCAACGTTCATAACTCCCAACATCAGGAGTTTTTTTATAAGGTTTTTTTGTGTAATTATTCCGAAAAAACCCAGAAAAACAGTTATTACAATTATAATACCGTTAAGAATCGTATAATTCATACTTATTCAATTGAGTACAATCTGTCCAGGACTTCTTCTTTCATTGAAGAAAGCTTTTTTCGCGTCATATCTGCTGAATCTGATTGTGAATACATGTACAATTTAATTTTTGGTTCGGTTCCGGAAGGTCTCAATGCATACCATGAGCCATCTTCAAGATAGAATTTAAGTGCATTGGTTTCAGGTACATCAATTTCACTCTGATCCAGAAAATCTATTTTCCTGACAACCTTTATACCTGCTATCTCCTGAAGTGGATTTTTCCTGTATTCGCTCATCATCCTGGAAATTCTGTTTTGGCCTTCTATACCTTCCAGAACTATTGATAAATTATTTTCACCGTGATAACCATACTTTATATAAATCTTCTCAAGAGCATCCAGCAACGTCATGTCTTTGTTTTTGTAGTATGCAGCTGCTTCGGCAAGCAACATGGAAGAATTAACGGCATCTTTATCCCTTACAACTGTTCCGTAAACAAATCCTATGCTCTCTTCATAACCGAAGATGAAATTGTATTCTCTGGTTGTCTCGTATTCATTTGCCTTTCCACATATATTTTTGAATCCTGTAAGTGATTCGACGGTTTTGACACCGAAATTATCAGCTATCTTTGCCCCTAAATCATCTGTAACTATTGATTTTACTATAACAGGATCTGAAGGGATATTTCTCTTTTCAATTCTGGCTTTCAAAATATACTGTATAAGTAATGCACCAGTCTGATTTCCGGTAAGTGCTTTATATTCCCCGTCACTTTGCTTTACCATAACAGCCAATCTGTCGCAATCAGGGTCGGTGGCAATCAATATATCCGCATCAATCTTTTTCCCCAGTCTGATGGAATATTCGAAAGCCTTTATATCTTCAGGGTTAGGATAGCCAACAGTTTTGAAATCAGGATCTGCCAATTCCTGTTCAGGTACTACGAAGACATTATTGAATCCCCTTTCTTTCAAGACCCTTCTTACAGGTATATTTCCCGTGCCATTTAAGGGGGTATAAACTATCCTGACATTTTTATCAATATCCTTGTCTCTTACGGCAAGGTTTTTAACTGATTCTATATAAAGGTCATCTACTTCCTTTCCGATGTAATGAAGTAATCCTTTATCTATTGCTTCCTGTTCCGAGAGCATTTTTATATCGGAAAAATTCTTTATTCCTGATATTTTTTCAGTTATTCGGTCTGCAATATCCGAAAGTATCTGTGAACCTTCTTTCCAGTACACTTTAAAACCGTTGTAATCTTTCGGGTTATGGCTTGCGGTAACAACGATTCCTGACATCGCATTCAATCTTCTTACTGCGTATGATAACTCAGGAGTGGGTCTCATGCCTTCGAAAAGGTATACATTTATACCGTTTTCACACAATACCCTGGCTGCCGTACTTGCAAATTCAGACGAGAAATGCCTGCAGTCATATGCTATGACAACTCCCTTTCTTTTGGCTTCTTCTCCAAATTCAGATATCACCTCAGCTAACCCTTGTGTAGCTCTCGATACTATATACGAGTTCATCCTGTTTGTTCCAGCACCAATTTTACCCCTTAAGCCAGCTGTTCCGAATTCCAGTTCCTTATAAAACCTATCTTGTATTTCTTCATTATCTTCCTTGATAGAAAGTAATTCCATTTTTGTCTTATTATCGAAGAAATCATCGTTTAGCCAATATTCGTATATTTCTTTATAATTCATATAACCACTCCCTTCGATTTGGAAAAAGTATACATTATCATACTCGCACTGTCAATGACTAATAAATTATGAATTAATTATTTTCAGTATAAAAATAGAAAAATGAATAAAAATGTGATATTATATTACTGAATAATCAAATCGCAATAATAAAGAAAAAATATATACAATATAACAAACAGAGAAGAAATCTGTACACTCCTTATCTATAAAAGATAATGTTATGACAAACATAATTATTTTACGATTATATAATTAAGATGTGGAAATAATTTTAAATTCTGTCTTGACCAAGCATAATTTACCATGCTATAATGAAAACGCCTTAAAAAAGGCAAACAATTCTTAAGGAGGGCGATTTTTGTGAAGAAGTTTCTCGTTTTAATCATTATCGGTTTCTTTTCGGTATGCTTGTTTGCGGATGCTCCGTTCCATATAGGTATAGTAACCGGAACGGTTTCGCAGAGTGAAGATGATCTTCGTGGTGCAGAACAGCTTATTAAAGAGTATGGTGATGCCAGTGATGGTGGATATATAGTCCACGTAACTTATCCGGATAACTTCATGCAGGAAATGGATACAACTATAGCCCAGATAGTTGGTCTTGCTGATGACCCTTTGATGAAAGCAATTGTAGTTAACCAGGCTGTTCCCGGAACAGTAGCTGCTTTCAGAAAAGTAAAAGAAATGAGACCCGATATACTTCTTCTCGGTTCTCCTCATGAAGATCCAGTGATGGTTGCAGATTCTTTTGATCTCGCAATCAACCCAGACAACATTGCAAGAGGATATCTCATAATTCTCGCTGCAAAAAAACTTGGTGCAAGAAAGTTCATGCACATTTCATTCCCAAGACATATGAGTTATGAACTTCTTTCAAAGAGAAGGGACATAATGAGAGAAGCATGTAAAGACTTAGGTTTGGAATTCATCGATATGGGTTCTCCTGACCCTACAAGTGATATCGGTATAGCAGGAGCGCAGCAGTTTATTCTTGAAAAGGTACCAGCATGGCTCGAACAGTACGGACCAAACACTGCTTTCTTCTGTACAAACGACGCTCACACTGAACCTCTTCTTAAAAGAATAGCTGAATTGGGCGGTTACTTTATAGAAGCTGACTTACCATCTCCTACAATGGGTTACCCAGGTGCATTGGGTGTAACATTCACTGAAGATGAAAAAGGTAACTGGCCTGCAATACTTAAGAAAGTTGAAGATGAAGTTGTTGCAAGAGGCGGAGCAAACAGAATGGGTACATGGGCATATTCTTTCGGATTCACAACTTCAGCAGCTCTTGGTGAACATGCCAAAAGATGTGTGGAAGGTACATCCGATATTACAGATTTTGACGATGTAATGGAAGCTTACATGAAATATACACCTGGTGCTGGCTGGAATGGTAGCCTTTATCTCGATCCTGATGGAATCGAAATCGAAAATTACATGTTGATATACCAGGATACATACGTATTTAATCCTTACACTTCAGGTGGATTCCTTGGAATGACCGGAGTGGAAGTACCTGAAAAATATTTCGATATACAGTAGATAAAAACAAAATTCGGTGAGGAAAGGGGACATGAAAGTCCCCTTTCTTACGATAAAGAGGTGTGTACATATGGCTTCTGATGATATCTTGTTAAGGATGGAAGGTATAAAGAAAGATTTTTTCGGTAATAAGGTTTTGACAGATGTTAATCTGACATTGAAAAAAGGTCATATATTGGGTCTTGTTGGTGAAAACGGAGCTGGAAAATCCACCTTAATGAAAATACTTTTTGGATTGAATGTTATACATGATACCGGAGGTTATGAAGGAAAGATATATTTTGATGGGAAAGATGTAAAGTTTATGTCTCCATTTGAAGCGCTTGATGCCGGGATAGGTATGGTTCATCAGGAATTTATGCTTATACCTGGATTTGATGCAAGCGAGAATATAATGTTAAACAGAGAGTTGGTAAATAATAATTTTCTTATGGAAGTGTTCGGAGACAGAATGAGTACTTTGGATAAAAAGAAGATGAAAGAAAGGGCTTATAAGGCAATAGATAGAATAGGTGTTTCTCTCAGTCCTTCTACGCTTGTTTCTGAGATGCCCGTAGGACACAAACAGTTCACGGAAATAGCGAGAGAGATAGACAGGGAGTCTACAAAATTACTTGTTCTTGACGAGCCTACAGCAGTGCTTACTGAAACCGAAGCGGAAGTTATGCTGAAAGCCGCGAAAAAACTTGCAGCTGAAGGTTTAGCCATTATATTCATTTCTCACAGATTGAAAGAAATAATGCAGATTTGTGATGATATAGTGGTTTTAAGAGATGGTCATCTTGTTAAAGAGGCACCTGTAGAAGAAACTAATCCGGATTTGATAACCGAATGGATGGTCGGGAAAGATATTAAAAAGTCTGGTTCTCAGGAAGAAGAGAAAGATAAAAATATAAAGGATAATGTAGTTTTTACAGTTGATAATTTATGGGTCGATATGCCTGGAGAACACGTAAAAGACGTGTCTTTTGAAGTATATGAAGGAGAAATATTCGGAATAGGAGGATTGGCTGGACAGGGGAAACTTGGTATTGCAAATGGAATAATGGGACTGTATCCAGCTGGTGGGATAGTCAGTTTTGAGGAAGAGTATATGCCTTTAAATGATCCACTCTCAGTTCTGAAGAAAGGAATTACTTTTGTGTCTGAGGACAGAAGAGATGTTGGGTTACTTTTAGAAGAGCCTATAGACTGGAATATTGCTTTTACTGTAATGCAGACACAGGAAAAATATTTAAAAAGATTATTGGGTGGTTTTATCAAGTGGAGAGATGATAAAGCCATTCGAAAACTTGCTCAGGAATATATAGATCTTCTGGAAATAAAATGTACTGGCCCGCATCAGCTTGCTAAGGAACTATCAGGTGGTAATCAGCAAAAAGTTTGTTTAGCAAAGGCTTTTGCAACTACGCCAAAACTTTTATTCGTTTCTGAACCTACCAGGGGTATAGATGTAGGGGCGAAGAAATTGGTTCTCGATACTTTAAAAAAATACAACATGCAATATGGAACTACTATTATAATTGCTTCTTCAGAACTCGAAGAATTAAGATCAATAAGTGACCGAATAGCAATCGTGGCAGAGGGAAAAATAGCCGGAATATTGCCTCCGACTGCCAGCAGGGTTGAATTTGGTGCACTTATGATAGAAGCATAATAAGAAGAGGGTGGCATGAGTGGAGAAAATTAAAATATTCATTGAAAAAGCGGGATGGCCCCGCATAATAATCGGTCTTTTTTTACTTGCTCTTTTTATAACTGCGCCATTCGTAAATGTTAATGTTTTTACATCAATAAGTGATGTTCTGGTAAGGTTTGGAATGTGGGGGATACTTGTTCTTGCAATGGTTCCCATGGTACAGACCGGTTGTGGTTTGAATTTCGGTATCCCTTTGGGTATAATTGCCGGTCTTCTAGGGGCTGTTACCAGTATTGAAATGAATGTTACCGGACTTTCTGGTTTGTTTGTGGCAATGGGTATTGCAATTCCGATAGCGGTGATACTTGGTTGGGGTTATGGATTACTGCTGAATAGAGTTAAAGGCGGCGAAATGACAATTGCATTGTACGTTGGATTTTCGTCGGTGGCATTTATGTCTATGATGTGGCTGTTGCTTCCTTATAAAAGCCAGGATATGATATGGGCATATGGTGGACAGGGACTTAGAACCACTATAAGTGTTGAAAACTATTGGTTCCATTCTTTGAATGATATTGGAGCGTTTAATATAGGAGATCACTTTTATTTTCCTACCGGTATGATAATATTTTTTGCAATAATGTGCCTGTTGATATGGGCATTATTCAGGACAAAGACTGGCACGGCTATGACTGCAGTAGGGTCTAACCCTGAATATGCAAGGGCATCCGGGGTAAATATTAATAAAATGAGAACAATTTCGGTTATTATTTCCACCGTTTTAGGTGCTGTTGGAATTATCGTTTATGAGCAATCGTTCGGGTTTATACAGTTATACCTTGGACCGTTCTGGATGGGATTTCCCGCGGTAGCGGGTATTTTACTCGGTGGGGCATCTGTTCATAAAGCAACTATTTTAAACGTTATTATTGGTACTTTCCTTTTCCAGGGGATACTAACGATGACTCCCTCGGTTATCAACAATATTATTCAGACTGATATGTCTGAAACAATAAGGATTATTGTTTCGAATGGTTTGATACTTTACGCTTTGACTAGAACTATAAAAGCAAAAAGTGCGAAGGTGAAAGCATGAATAACAAAAATATAAAGAAGTTTTTTATAAATAATGCTGTTCCAATTATGTTCATAGTTCTCAGTATTTTGGCCATTCCGTTAGCGGGATTATCGGGAGAATATCTTATTCAGGAAATGATGACGAGGCTTGCCAGATACCTGTTCCTTGTATTATCACTCCTTATACCTATTATAGCCGGTATGGGTCTCAATTTCGGTATAGTTCTGGGAGCTATGGCAGGACAGATAGGTTTGATATTTGTTACCGACTGGTCAGTTGTTGGTTTGTCCGGGATGACTTTAGCTATTATCATTTCCATGCCAATTGCAATAATACTTGGCTGGATAGCAGGTGTGGCTTTAAATCATGCTAAGGGTAGAGAAATGGTAACTTCTTACATTCTTGGTTTTTTCATAAACGGTGTTTATCAATTAGTTGTTTTATATGGTATGGGTAGAATAATTCCTATTTCAAGCAATACAATGTTGTTGCCAAGAGGTTATGGAATAAGGAATGCTGTAGATCTCGAAAATATAAGAGGTTGTCTTGATAAATTGATACCGTTAAAAATCGGTAATGTTAATATTCCTTTAGCGACTTTCCTTCTTGTAGGAGTTCTATGTGTGTTTATAATCTGGTTCAGAAAAACTAAACTCGGTCAGGATATGAGAGCAGTTGGTCAGGATATGGAAGTTGCTGCAAATGCAGGTATACCGGTTGAGAGAACCAGAGTCCTTTCAATAGTAATTTCTACAGTACTGGCATGTATAGGGCAGATTATTTTTCTTCAGAATATAGGTACTATGAATACATATAACAGTCATGAACAAATAGGTATGTTTTCGATAGCTGCCTTGCTGGTTGGGGGAGCCTCGGTTGCAAAGGCTTCTATTCCCAATGCTTTTATAGGTATTATATTATTCCATATAATGTTTGTGGTATCTCCGAGGGCAGGAAAGACATTGGTTGGAGATGCACAGATAGGTGAATATTTCAGGGTGTTCATCTCATATGGAATAATAGCGCTTGCATTGGTTCTTCACGCTTGGAGAATTTACAAAGAGAAGGAAAGGGCCAGAATGATGTTCAGAGAGGCCAATTCTTCTGTAAGCTCTGAGTCGGAGAAAGGGTGATATTATGCGTAGATGGTTGATAAGATTGGGTATTGTGGTCGGTTTTATAGTTATATGTTTTTTACTTTATTCCTTTGGGAAACAGTATGAAATATTCGTGGACAATAAAACTGTGACAATTTCCGAAACAACATATGAGGCAAAGTATGCGGCTGTTTATAATATTGATGATTCTGAAGAAACAGAAATCAAACTTAAAAAGAGAAAAAAGAGTTATGTTGTTGGACCTAATCATGTATTCGTTCTGAAATATGTAGATGAAAATGGAAAAGATGTTGAAATAAAGAAAGAGTTTAATTTAAGTACCGATAGAGAATCATTGATAGTAAACATTCCCGTCTTAATCGAAGGTGGGAGTGAATGGTTAATAGATAAGTAGATTGAAGTATGATAAGGAAAAACCCGTAAATATATTTTACGGGTTTTTTTATTTTAAAAAGAATACTACTTATCGAGCTTATTATAAACAATTTATCGATACTGCTTCGATAGGTTGTTCTGAAATAGATATACATTGTTTCTGATTAGATGAAGGTAATTCAGTTTATTTTTTACATTATTTCTTTTAAGTCGCGGGGTTTATGTGCATATCAAGTGATTGATATTATAAAGTGGACATGACTATGTGGTATAAAAAACTCAAGTAATTCTGGAATATTTAATTTGATGGGATGGTTTTATATAAAAGAACTGCTTTAGTAAAACGGAAGAGAAACAGTATTAAAACTCGAATTAACTGTTATTCTATGATTTTTTCCACAATTGCTTGCAGAAAATCATGTGGAAATTCACCCATAATATTTATTTCAACATCATCATTTACATATTGATAACTTTCATATCCTTCGGGAATTTTATCTATTAAAGAACCTGAACCAATATCCTTAAGGGATATACCTTCTTTAGGGGATAGAATAACAAGTCCTATGGGGGTATCAGAATCATCTTTTGTAATGGTAAGGAAAAGGGCAAAAGCATCTGAAAATTCTATCATTTCACTTTTTATTATTTGAAATTCATTTTTTATATTTTGAAGATAAGAATAAAATCTTTTCTCAATTTCTTCGGTAACCTTTTTATTTATTTCTGAAGTGTTATCAACATTAGAATCGGAAGCCTCAGGAGTGGCGGTCTCTTCAGATCCCAAAGGAAAATCTGAGTACCAGTTTATCTGATTGTTAAAAGTCGATGTATCGGAGTCGTTCAGGTTGTCGTAAAGCATAATTGCGACATTTGAAGTGCTCTGTCTTTCTATTCTGATTATCTGAAAAGTACTCTTTAGAAAAATAACCCTGAATATGAGGTCATCTTTCATCTTTATAAAGCAATAATATGCCGGGATTCCAGAATAGTTAATTTCTGTAACATAAAAATCCGATCGAACATTTTTAATCTTTTCAACGAGCACATCTTCGAGGTCTTTTAAAGCAACTTCAACCTCTGTTCTCAAACCGTTCTGTATTATAAAACCAACATCATTTTTTCTGTACCATGTAACATGATAAGGCATTTTTAAGGAAACTATTTTATCGTTACCACATCTTATCACAAACTCATACCTGTATCTAACCTTTTCACCTGATTCCATGAATATCCTGGTGCCGGTTATGCAGGAGTTTTCGTATGATTCTATTATATTTTTAACAAACTCGGTGTATTCTCCGTTTTCGTCAAGGGAAGAAAACTGTAAAGTATTTATGTCTATCAAATTATCTGCAGTATTCTCCGAAGACTCAGGAAGTGAAAAAAAGTTATTGAAAAATATAAAAAACAATAAAACGACAAAATAACAGCGATTCATCAAATCACCTGATCATTGAATGTATCCTGAAAAGAGATAATAAACAGAAGGTACATCACTCTTCGTCATTCACCAAATCTATAATATTTTCCGTGGTATTTTCAATTTCAGCAGAAGCGGACTTAATACCCTTTGAAACAGGGTTTTCCGAACTTGCGGTTGAAACCATCATTTCAACACTTTTATCTACAATCATTTTATATCTATTGTCAATATTCTTAAAATCCATATAAGTTTTTGTACCGAAAAAGGACAGGGTAATAGCTGCGAATCCTATTGCAATCTGCATAGGCAAAGCCTTTCTTCTTTTTAGTTTTTTTACCAATTTATCTCTACCTATAGAACTGGAAGCAAGGGACAATCTGGTTTTTTGAAAATCTACAATCTTCCTGTAGGATTTAAAATCCGAAGAACACTGTGAACAGTTTGAAAGATGCTCTCTCAATTCTCTGATTTCATCTGCATTCAACTCATTATCAAAATACCTGTCCATTATACTTTCATTTATCTCTTTACAGTTCATGTAAGCCCCCTCGTGATTGATCATTCTATACCGTATTTTTTCAAAAGGTTTCTTAATTTCTTTCTGGCGTAGTGTATCCTACTTTTAACAGTGCCTAAAGGCTTATTAACAATTTTTGAAATTTCTTCGTAGTCGAGACCTTCTATATCCCGTAGAGTTATAAACAGTCTATCATCTTCAGAAAGCTTCGACATTATCGCCTCGAAGGACTCTCGCTCGAATTCTGCCGCAACCTTATGTTCTACACTCACATCCGAAACCGGTTCCTTAAAGGGAACTTCTTCATCTTCAAAATCAACTACTGTCTCGGATCTCTTACTGTATTTTTTTAAAAAATCCTTACACACGTTTACCGTTATTCTGTATAACCATGTTGAAAACGCCGAATCACCCTTGAACCTCTTCACACTCTTGTACACACGAAGAAAAACTTCCTGTATCACATCTTCAACATCTCCAGCGTTTAAATAAGAACGAGCTATTCCACCAACTATATTAGAATATTCGTCATACAAACGCTCATAAGCTCTTATATCTTTTTTTTTAAGAGCCGCTATAAATTTTTTTTCCGAATCGCTTTTAGGGTGGCTAGATTTACTATCATTTTTCCCTGAGAACACACTTACCCCCCTGTCCTTTTTTGACTTTGGCAGTGTTGAAAAAGTTCAAAAGGACTGGTAATTTCAAGTCATAATAAATTATAACATACAATAAAAAATTTATTATAAAACAAAAAAAGAGATATATTGGCATTGATAGTTTTAAAATGTTAAAATTAAGTAATGGGAGAAATGGGGGGAATATTACGACTTACGATTTCATGTGTTGTCACGATTATTTAAAAAGTTTTGAAACAATACTAAAAAATGAAGGTGTGGATCTTATACTCTTTACCAGGGTAGATGAGGAAAACATTAATCATATCTCCAGAATCGGATTTTCTTCTTTTATTCCACCTTTTATAGAAGAGTATATAGAACCGGAAATGTCTTCTAATATGAAAATGGTAGGTACACCTGTGGTCACGGATCAGTTGCCATTGATGATAGCAAGAGGAAAAAGCATGAATCCTTTTGGAGAATTACTGGTAGAAAAGAAGTTTTTTTCTCAATTACTGATACCCATCGGCAGAATAGACGGCAGTTATTTTTTTGTTGTATTTTTAAGCAAAGTCTTTCCGTTTACCAGGAGTCTGTTTAACGATGTTGCGGTAAATATTCAAAGGGAATTGCCTCAATTATGCCGCGATTATATAAGAAAGAAAAAAGAAACTACGTATTATATTAAAGGTTTTCAAAAAATCCTTCAAATGAAGAATGAGGAAACTTTGGAGCATATGTATCGAGTAGGTGCTTTCGGGAAAAAACTTGCTCTGGAGGTATGGAATGTAGCCTCTAAAAATAATTATTATGACATTCTTCGTACGCTGGATTGTGAATCTTTGGAATATTTTGAACTTGCCGCCACAATACACGATCTGGGGAAGCTGGCGATTCCGGATGGAATAATAAAAAAACCTGGTAAATTGACTTCCATGGAATTCGATATCATAAAAACTCATCCTGATAAAGGCCTCGAAATATTGGATACGTCATTTCCTGATCAGATATACAGAAAAGTAGAGATTTTAAATATCGCTAAAATTGTGGTAAAAGAACATCATGAAAGGTTTGATGGCTCAGGGTATCCCAGAGGTTTAATTGGCGAGCAGGCCAGTATTTTCTCGAGAATAGCATGTGTTTCAGATGTTTTTGATGCCATAATATCGGACAGGATATATAAAAAGGGAAAAAGTGTTAAAGAAGCCATAAAAGAAATTACCGAGGATACCAGAGAAAAATTTGATCCTATTGTAATAGAAGCTTTTTTGAATATAGTAAATAAGCAGAAAAATTCGGATTAGTAATCGCATCGATTTAAAATAGTTTTGATAATTCATTGTAATATTCATCTTGCTTATCGAACATCAATTTTTTTTCATCCTCATCGTTTACATGATCATAACCACATATGTGAAGCAAGCCATGAATTAAAAGATAATATAACTCCTGATGGGGAGTGTTATTCCATTCAGAGGCCTGTTTTTTAATGGTTTCAGTTGAGATGTAAATCTCGCCAAGATCGCATATTTCTTCTTCAAAATCTGAATCATCATCTTCAATAAATGAAAAACTCAGAACATCAGTCGGGCCTTTCATGTTTCTATACTGAGTGTTCAATTCGCTTATTATTTTATCGTTCACAAAATTTATGGATATTTCTGAAGAGTTGTAATCCTGTAACTCTTCTGACAACACCATCCTCGTTATCTCTGTTATCAAATTATCTTTAATATCGAGTAAGTTCTGGTCGTTAATAATATTCACAAGTATACTATTTTTTTCCATAATTGTCTCCTAAGAAATGTGCATTATTTTCTTCTTTGGGATATTCAATCCTTTTGTGAGAGAATTTTACTATTACCCTGGTGAATTCCTGAATAATCAATTCAAGTTCTTTAAGAGTTAATCCTGAATCATCCAATTCCCTTTCAAGATATATTTTATTAACTATATCAGAAATCATTTCCGATATTTTCTGTGGAGATGGATTTTTAATACTCTTTACTGCAGCTTCACAGGAGTCCGCAAGCATTAAAATACCCGCTTCCTTAAAAAGTGGTTTTGGCCCGGTGTATCTGTATTGGTCCTCGGATATTCCTTCTGATTCAGTTTTTGCTTTATGATAAAAATATTTCTGTACCCTTGTTCCATGATGTTGTATTATTAGATCTTCAAAAAGAATGGGCAATCTGTATTGTCTTGCAAGTTCAACTCCATACTTAACATGCTCCATCAATATCAAATGACTCATACTTGGACTTATAAAATCATGAGGATTTTCATTGTTCTGGTTTTCAGTGAAAAATTCGGGTTTTTTACTCTTTCCAATATCATGAAAATACGAGCCAGTACGTACAAGAATAGGATTAACGCCAATTTTTTCAGCTGCCGATTCACATAAATTTGACAGCATAAAGCTATGATAATAAGTTCCTGGTGCGGTCTGCATAAGCTTCTTCAAAAGAGGATGGTTTAAATTACCCAATTCGAGCATACCTATATTCGAATAGATTCTGCTTATCCATTCAATATACGGTAGCATACCAATTATTAAAATCGTTGACAATAATGGAGTTATCGATATGTAAATAAGGTTTGCAACAGATAATTTTTCCGCACCTGCAAACATAAGAACGAGAAAACCGGTAAATTTAAAAAAACTTATTATGAGTGCTATTGCGGTGAATTCTATTCTTCTGTTTACATCCTGTACCATATATGCTGTTAAATAACCGGCAAGTATTACCAGAATCGTATATCCCACATGGCTGGGAAAAAGTAACGGCATTAAAGCTGAAAAAAAAATGCTGGAAGATTGACCAGCTTTTTTCCCAAGAAGTACGGTAATTAAAGATACACCTAGAAAAATTGATATAAACTGAAACCCTATATAATAAGAAAGAGTTATATTCAGTAAAGAGACTATAAAAATAATAAAATAAAATGTCTGGTAATACGATTTGTGTATTCTGAAAAAATTGCTCTTTTTTATAGAAGGTTCACATACTATAAGTTCTATGAAAAGCAAAAAAGTGAACGAATAGAAAAATTTGCCTATATTACCATTCCACATCAGCAAGCCGCAAATAAGCGATATTAAAAAAGGTATTATGAAAATATACCATTTTTCTTTAATATAATTTAGAATACCATTTGTTATGGAAAAAAGCCTGGAACTAAAAGTATTTTCTGACATTATTATTCCTTTTTTTCGAACTTTTCATATGCATTTATTATCTTTTTTACTAGTGGATGCCTTATAACATCACTGGCTTGGAGATAACAAAAACTGATTCCGGATATATTTTTCAGTATTGATTCACATTCTTTTAAACCTGAACGCACGCCGTTTTTTAAATCAATCTGCGTGACATCACCCGTAACAACAACTTTAGAGTGAAAGCCTATTCGTGTAAGGAACATTTTCATCTGATGATGCGTGGTGTTCTGTGCTTCATCCAATATTATAAACGAATTATTCAAAGTTCTTCCTCTCATATACGCTAACGGGGCAATTTCTATAATCTGTTTTTCTCTCAGATATTGAAATTTCTCCGGACTTATCATTTCATACATCGCGTCGAAAAGAGGTCTTAAATAAGGATCAACTTTCTCAACAAGACCACCTGGTAAAAAACCAAGACTTTCTCCAGCTTCAACAGCAGGTCTGGTTAGTATAATCCGCTGCACAGTGCCTTTTTTTAACGCCTCTACAGCCATAGCCACTGCTAGATAAGTCTTTCCCGTTCCAGCCGGTCCAATTGAAAATACTATATCATGTTTCTTCAAAGCTTCTACGTATTTAGCCTGTCCGGGAGTTTTCGGGCTTACCTTTGCCTTTTTTAACTGAAATTCTGGGTTGTTAATAATGTCTTTAAGGTTTTCAGTATCTGCAGGTTTCTCCGAATTATCAACATATTTACTGATTATATATTCCGTTTCGTATTCATCAGGTATGTGATCTGATTCAAGCATATCTATCAATTCCTTAAATATGCTTTTTGCTGAATCCAGGGAATCTTTATCATTTCCTTTCAGCCATATTTCATTGCCTACAGTGCTTATCTCTATTTCAAACGTATCTCTTAACCTTCTAAGTATCTTATCATTTGTTCCAAACAGATAAATCGGATCTATTTGTCCGGATAAATTAACTTTATTTATTAACTGGGACAAAAATTCACCTCTCATTTTTATTATAAAAGTTTTTCATAACATCATCCAGTCCGAAATTCAGCTGTTCTATATCAATTCCGGATAATTTAAGATAATCCACCGCATAACCCTTGCGATATTCTTCTTTGTAGACTATTCTGCTAATGCCGGAGGCAATTATTAGTTTGGCGCAATCTATACAAGGGCTCATTGTTACGTATAAAGTACCGTTTTCTAATGGAATGCCAACTCTTGAGGCATAAGCGATGGCATTCTGCTCAGCGTGAATAGTTCTTATACATCCGCCTCTTTCCTTATCAATTATACAGCCATATTCATCACATTGTCCCAAAGTTGCCGGGGCACCATTATAACCTATGGATACGATTCTGGTATCTTTTACGATGACCGCTCCAATCTTTCCACGCAAACATGTACTCCTGAGTCCCACAATTTCAGCAATAGACATATACATCTGGTCAAAGGAAGGTCTTGTGTTTACTTCAGACAGTTTATCAGTGCATCCGTACTCCAACTGGGTATATTTATCAATTATTTTCTTGAATTGATCCATTTTCTTCCACCAATTCTTTATTTTTTAATACAAATTTACCGTTGACTACAGTGGAATCAACTTTCCCTCTTAATTTTAAACCATCATATGGGGTGTAATCCACATTCATCTTTAACGATTCCGGATCAACTTTCCAGATTGTGTCCGGATCAAAAATGGTTATATCAGCATCAGCACCTGGAGTGAGCGAGCCTTTAAAGGGATAAAGTCCGAATATTTTTGCCGGTGTCGTAGAGAAAAGATCTGTCAGCTGCTCCATTGTCAGAGGATTCTGTTCCAACATCATGAGATTGTACATAAGTGAAAAACTCAATTCAACACCTGGTAAGCCATTTGGCATGTTTAGATAATCATTCGCGAATCGTTCTTTTACCTCTTTCCTAAATGGGCAGTGATCGGTACCAATTGCATTGACCAAACCGAGAGATAGCATTTCACGTAATTTTAACCTTTCTTCTTCTTTTCTCAGAGGAGGACACACGGTATACAAAGCCGAATTTTCACCTCTCAGAAATGCATCATTTAAATAGAAGTAATGAGGACAGCTTTCTACAAAGATATTTTTCCCCAGGTATTCACTGAAATGTTTTTTCAGTTCGAGTATGGTGTTACCGCTGGAAATATGTGCCAGATAAATTTTCCCACCAGTTTCTACAGCCATTTGAGAAACTCTGAGAGCCGCTTCGGTTTCGGATATTGTGGGATGAAGTTCCGGCAGAGCTGAAGAAGGTATCTTTCCATCTACATTCCTTCTTCTGTATGATTCGGTTTTGTATCTGATAATTCCATCGTTTTCAGCGTGAACCATAACTGTTAAATTGGTTCCCCTTGAAGCTTTAAGTAAATCCATAATGTATCCGTCTGAGGTCATTCTATCAGTTGAACTGTATGTTGTGAAAGCTTTTATGGATTTAATTTTATTTCTAATTGCAAGTTCCACGAGTATGTATGGATCAATATCCGGTTCTGCAATGGTTAAATGAAGCTGTACGTTGTTTATGGCCTTTGAAGCTTCTATTTTTCTTGCCATTACTTTTTCATTCAGATCTTCTTCACCGCCGGTAACTACATCCGTAAAATCAAAAACAGTTGTAACACCACCAAAGGCAGCTGCAACAGAACCTGTATAAAAATCATCTGCTGATTTGTATCCATTCAGATCAAGTTCGAAATGTACGTGAGGATCAATAAAACCGGGGAAAATAAATTTACCGCTTGCATCGTAAATTTCTTTGGTGTATGGAACTGGTAAAGAAGCCTGCATGATCTGAGCTATTTTTCCGTTTTTAATACATATATGAGCATGAAAAGAACGGGCCCCATGGGCAAGGGACCCGTTTTGTATAACAAGGTCAAAACTATTTTCTTTATTCATATTATGGTCTTCCTCCCATCGTTAAAGCCATAACCGCTTTTGCAGTATGCAATCTGTTCTCCGCTTCATCGTAAACAACAGACCATTTACCATCAATAACTTCGTCTGTAACTTCTTTGTTCCTGTCAGCGGGTAATGCATGCATGTATATGGCATTCTTGTTGGCTAGGTTCATTTTTTCTGCGTCGCATATCCAATCTTTGTGTTTCGCCTGTTCTGCTCTTATTTCTTCTTCCGTGTTACCTACAAAAAATCCACCCCAATTTTTGGCAATAATAACATCTGCGTCTTTAAAAGAATCAGACATATTATGAGATATTTCAAATCTAGAATTTGTCAATTTTGCATTTTCTTTTGCCTGTGTTACTATTTCAGGCATCAGATCGAATCCTTCAGGGTATGCAAGTGTAACATCCATTCCATATCTTGGGAACATCAATATCTGTGACTGTGGTACCGATAAGGGTTTAAGATGAGTTTCGGCATAACCCCATGATATAACAACTTTGAGTCCTTTTGTGTTTTTTCCGAATCTTTCCTGAATAGTCATGGTATCAGCCATAACCTGAAACGGATGGTAAATATCATCCTGCAAATTCATCAAAGGTGTTTTTGAGTGTTCTGCGATAGCCTGTAAATATTTATTACCTTCTCCATGTTTGCAATGTCTTATTGCTATTCCATGGCCGAATCTGCCCAATATGATAGCCGTATCTTTTGCTGCTTCGCCATGGGCAAGCTGCATGTTTTTAGGCGCAAGGAAATGTGCATGGCCTCCAAGTTGAGTCATACCAGCTTCCATTGAGTTTCTTGTTCTGGTAGATTCATCGTAAAAAATCATGAAAAGTGTTTTATCAGGTAAATATCTAGTTGGTTCTCCAAGGGCAAATTTCTTTTTCATATCATATGAAACTTCTAAAAGCAAATCAAGTTCTTCTTTGGAATAATCCTGAGTTGTGATAAAGTCCCTATTTCTGAATTCTATTGCCATACCTGCACCTTCCTTTAACAGAATGAGAAAAACGTCTTTCTTTAAGGAAAGACGTTTTTATTATAACATTTATGGCGTTAACGTTTCAACTGAACGGCTTCTTGTAGAATAGCATCGGCAGTTTGAACCGATCTTGCGTTGAACTGCAACAATCTTTGATACATAATAAGGTTTGTCATTTCTTTAGCGGTGTTAACATTTGAGTATTCCAATGCTTTTGGAACCATATTTCCGGTACCACCTTCACCAGCCCTGAACAAACCATTCAAATTCTCTATATCCCTGTCAGGGTCAAATTCAAATGAATTTGTGTTTAAATCGTAAACTTTTAAAGCTTCGGGAGAAAGAACTTGAACTAGTGGTATTCTCGCCAGTACTGCACTTTCCCCATTTGAGTAATTCCCAACTATATTTCCTGAACTATCAAAATTAATATCGTTTAAAGTTCCTATGGTTCTACCACCATTTTGAAAGGCATTCAATACCGTATCGGATGACCATTCAGAAAGTTTTTCATTTTTAGCAGATGAACTGCTGTCTGCCGAATTGAAATTAATATTCAATTCCTGAGTAGACCCATCGGTAAAAGTAACTATATATTTTTCCGGGGTGATATCAAGTATTTCATTATCGGGAGTTACCATTTTAAGAGCAGTCTGCTGACCATCGGATCCGAAAGAAATCATACCCGCTTTTAAATTACCTTCTTCATTTCCAAAAGTGTATGTATTACCATCACTACAAATTACTTCGACTTTTGAAGTAATGTCGTAGGGTAAATTTGGTTTATAAACCCAGCTTCCAGGATTCAGCATTTCAAAGGTAACACCAGTTTCAATCAACTCCCCTTTATTGCTTATAATATTCTGTGATATGGAATATTGAGGGAATTCATAGTCAAAAGCATTTTCTAGTTCTGATTTTTTAAGAGTGTATTCTTCTCCGTCTATCGTAAAACCCAGAAGATTTTCTTCACTTCCGTCAATGGACACAATACTTCCCGTCCTTGAAAAATTCATAGTTCCTTCAATGTCGGAAATTACTGGTTTATCCTGATCGGAGGGCCATTCAACCAGATCGATTTTCCACGAATACTGTTTATCATCCTTAAACATAGTTCCCATATCATCCTGAGATTTATCGAAAGAGATTCTTATTTTGTACTTTTTATCTTCATCCACAGCTGAAGTCAATTCAAAAAGTGAAGGTGAAGGTCCACAACTTGAATTGAGATTTCCATAGACATTAAAATCAGTAGAAGCAAGGGGGTGCATGACGCTAAAATTCGAAAGGTCTATCGCCTCCAGTGAATTATAAAAATCTATCTTCTCCTGATCAGTCATTTCTATCATTTCCGTAGCGGTTGGAATCTTTCCAGGAATAATATGACCTTCTGCATCCACTTTTGATTGTAAACCGAGGAGATTCATTCTCATTTCACCTTGCAGAATCTCATTGTTACCAGCTATATCAAAATTTCCAACTCTTGAAAGAAAAAGTTGTTTATCAATTACATTTCCATCACCATCGCGAATAAGATTGGCCATTGGAAAGAAACCTTTTCCACCAATTGCGACGTCGGTGAAAACATCAGTTGGTTCTATTATTCCGGGATTCATATTTCTGTCAATTGTATTCAGACTTACACCACCACCTATGGAACTACTCGGTTTGGTGTTCAGAGCATATTCAAATGCCGATCTGAAAGTCGTACGTGATGATTTGAAACCTATTACTCCCTGATTAGCAAGATTGTTACCAGTTACATCAACGGCCCTCTGATAGTTAATCAAACCAGAAAGACCTGTATACAATGAACGGATCATATAATCACATCCTTCTCAAACTTACCTCTTCATGCTCGCTACTGTACTTAAAATACTGTCAGATGTCTGAATAGATCTTGAATTGAGTTCATAAGCCCTCTGAGTAGCAATCATTTCAACCATTTCCCTTACAGCATTAACGTTTGATTTTTCAAGATAACTCTGCATAATCGAACCATAGCCATCCTGATTGGCAATTCCTTCCAGCGGATCGCCTGAAGCTGCAGTAGGTCTGAACAAACTGTCACCTATGGCATTCAATCCTGAAGGATTTGCAAATCTTACAAGTGGGATCTGCCCTATTACAGCCTGAGTTCCATCTGCCTGTTCTACCGATACCGAACCGTCCAGATCTATCGAAATAGATACTGACCCTGCTGGCACAGTTATATTGGGAAGCAAAGACAATCCGGTATTTGTCTTTAAAATTCCGTTTTCAACTTTTAAAGCTCCATTTCTTGTATAAGCAACGGTACCATCCTGCATCTGAACCTGAAAGAAACCGTCTCCTGCAATGGCTGTATCGAGGGGGTTTCCTGTTTCAAGCAAATTACCTTCTGTGAATATTCTGTTCGTTGCTGCTACTTTCGTACCCAATCCTTTATATATACCTGTTGGATGATTTGAAGTCTGATTTGCCACTGGTGTTCCTGCGGCTTTTATATTCTGATAAAACAAATCTACAAATTCAGTTCTTACTCTCTTATAACCAGTGGTATCCACATTGGCGAGGTTGTTGGTAACAGTATCAAGTTTGAGTTGCTGAGCGGTCATTCCGCTTGCTCCACTGTACAATGATGTGATCATATATACTTCCTCCTCGTATTATTATCTGATAGTACCGACTCTGTTAACTGCGGCGTTTAATAACTCATCTTCCGTGGTTATGACTCTCTGGCATATTTCAAAATGTCTTTGTGCGTCTATCAGATTTACCATTTCTCTGATAGAATTGACATTTGATTTTTCAAAACCACCCTGTATAACTTTGCTTTCAAAATCTTCGTTAATACCATTCTGATTTCCAGTATATTCGAATAAATTATTTCCTTTTTTTACAAGTTGTTTTTCGTTATCAAAAGCGTATATTCCAATTCGGCCTGAAATTACGTTGTCTACATATATGTTTCCGTTTTCATCTATAACGGAATCTTTATCAAAAGTTATGGTTTCACCGGCATTGTTTAATATATAATTACCCGAAAAATCAGTCAGTAAGCCTTCTGAATTGATCGTAAAAGCACCACTTTTAGTATAAAAATCTTTTTCATCAGTTCCACTTACATGAAAAAAGGAATCACCGTTAATATAAAAATCGGTATTATTACCTGTTTCTACAAAGCTGCCCTGCTGAAAATCCGAATAGACTTCATCCAAAACAACTGCCGTTTCAAAGGCTCCTATATATTTTTCCTTCCTTTCGGTATTTTCAGCTTCCATCCTAGATATTTCTTTTTTCAAATAAGAGGTAAAAGCCTGGTTATCCTTCTTAAAACCTGGAGAATCAACATTTGCCAGGTTGTTTGTAGTGTTATCTATTCTGGCAACATCTATCATCATTCCCATCGATGCAGTGTAAAGCCCCCTTACCAAAATAAATCACCTACCCTTCGAAAAGTTTTATTATTTCTGTGAAAAGAATTTTTTCCATACCATCTGTTTTTTCGAAACCTTTTATAGTTTCGTTTCCCAAATTACTGTTTTCTTTTATACCTATTTCCAATGATTTTTCCATATTATTCCTTAAAAAAATTGATTTTGAGCCACCGCCAACCATTATCAACTTGTTTTTTACTATGTCAGACGATAAATCGGGAGCTATTTCCTCTATTACCATTTTTATGTTCGCCGAAAGGTTTTCAGAGAACAATTTTATAATATCTTTGATTTCTTCAGAATTAATATCTTTTTGACGAGGTATACCAGTTACTTTATCTTTTCCACTTACTGTGATGTAATCGTTTGAAAAAGCCAGGTCCACATAAAGATTGTCAAGGTTATTTCCAATATCGACACCATATTTATCCCTTATGTGTTTGCAAATCTTTTTTTCGAGCAGCCCCATACCTTCTTTGATATATTTTCCCTTTATCATTCTTCCGAAACTGGTCACACAAATATCGATTTTTCCTGCCCCTAAATCCAAAATTAAATACCCTTCAGTTGTTAATGGAGAGATATCAAAAGAAGAAAGGAAAAATATATAACTCGGAATTAAGCTGATATTCTTAAATTGAAGTGAAGAACCTAAATTGTATATTGCTCTTCGTCCAACACTGTTTAAAAAGGGTGATACAGAGAATATCAGGTCTGGTTTTGAAAATATATTGCGTTTTACCTTGTTCTTCAATTCCGTTGACATAATCTCGAATAAAAGCCTGTGATCGGCAACCATTCCGTTTTTAATAGGTCGTACCGGATAGGCACCTTCAGGTGGTTTATAAAATACTTCTTTAGCCTCTTTCCCGGAAATCATTATATTTCCGGTTTCGGAGAGCAAAGCATATGAGGGCTCATCACAAATCAATCCTTCAAATGAATCGAATATTCTGAGATTTTCAGTCCCGCAATCAACGAATACAACTCTTTTTGCCATTTAATCAACTCCATTATTATAATTCTACGATTGAATAAAAAAACCCTAAAAAAAAACGGGCAAAAGCCCGTTTTTTCGTTTTTTTCTGAAATTTAGAATATTTTTTCTATTCCGTTCATATAAGGAATCAGAACTTCAGGAATATTCACAGATCCATCCGGATTCTGATAGTTTTCGAGTATAGCTACAAGAGTTCTACCAACTGCAAGACCTGAACCGTTTAATGTATGGACGAATTCTAGTTTGTTATCTTTGTTTCGATATCTCATATTTGCCCTTCTGCCCTGGAAATCCGTATCATTAGAACAGGAAGAGATTTCTTTATAGGCGTTATAAGACGGAAGCCATACTTCAATATCGTATGTGAGCGCAGAACCGAATCCAGTATCACCAGTACACAGTGAGATAACTCTGTAAGGGAGTTTGAGAAGTTGAAGAATTTTTTCTGCGTTTTCTGTCAGTTTTTCAAGTTCTTCATAAGAATTTTCTGACGTGGTGTATTTTACCAATTCTACTTTTTCGAATTGGTGTACTCTTATCATTCCTCTGACATCTTTACCATAGCTTCCAGCTTCTCTCCTGAAACAGGAAGAGTAAGCCACATAGTATTTGGGTAATTCTTTTTCATTTAAAATATTATCTTTGTGAAGTCCTGCAAGATAAACTTCTGCTGTTGGGATGAGGAACATATCATCCTGAGTCGTTTTATATGCATCATCTTCGAATTTAGGTAACTGACCAGTGGCAAACATGGTATCTCTTTTTACGAGAAACGGAACGTTCATCTCTGTATATCCATGTTCGGTTGTATGGGTATCGAGCATGAAATTGACAAGAGCTCTTTCAAGTCTTGCAATTTTATTCGATAGAACAACAAAACGCGATCCGCTTAACTTTGAGGCAGTTTCAAAATCCATCATCTGTAATCCGGGACCAATTTCCCAATGAGGTTTGGGATCAAAATCGAAATTCTTAGGTTCTCCCCATTTTCTCACTTCTACGTTTTCACTTTCGTCTTTTCCGACAGGAGACTTGTCAGAAGGAAGGTTGGGAAGCTGGGATATAATTTCAAACTGCTTCTCTTCATATGACTTTAACTCTTCATCTATTTCTTTTATCTGATCACCAATTATTTTACTTTCAGATATCGCCTTTTGTGCCTCTTCTTCTTTGCGCTGAGCTTTCAATCCAGCGACACTTTTTGACAGAGAGTTTCTGGATGCCTTTAATTCATCGGATTTGCTGATAAGTTCTCTTCTTTTTTCATCGATAGAAAGTATTTCATCTATTTTTGAGATATCTTCGTTTTTTTGTGCTAATTTATTTTTTACAAAATCCGGCTCTCTTCTGATTAATTTTAAATCGAGCATTAAATCACCTCTGTTATTTTTTAGTAATGATTCTCATATTAACATTTTCGCCTTCCATTGTATCATCTTTGAGATAATAAATAATTTTTGAAGCTTTAACCGTACGTCTGTTATCAGGATCGTCTATAAAGACATCACCTGTAAGTTCCATAACATTTTTTTCCGAGTCGTAAATGAAATCTTTACAGGTAGCATTCAAATTTCCTTTCAGAATGGACGTAATTTTACCGGTTCCATTGTCGTTGCCTTTGTACGTTTCAGTTTTGATATCAAAATCGAGTTTTTCACAATCCAGATATATAGTTTGCGTACTGTCCTTTGTCTCTATTTCAGCATTAACATTCCCTGTCATTACACCTTTTTCTTCATCAAGGAAATAATCGAGTGTAGTACCGGTTGCCTTTCCGGTGGAGAAAACAGCATATACGCCGTTTTCAGCTATTACCTCTTTTTCCTTTCCGTTTTCACGTGTGACATAGAATTTATCCGAAACCAGTTTAAAATCTTTTTTAGATATTTCAGAAGAACTCAGAAAATCTATTTTTGAATCGTCAATTTTAAGTCTGTCAGATTTTATATTTATCCTGTTTTCCATATCCGAATTTATAGACATGCTTACATTTGTCCCCTCGAGTGAATCGTCATTCATACCAAGAATTACATATTCACCCCATAAATTTCTCTGATTTTTGGGATCTTCTATATAGACTCCGCCAATATCGCTGGAAAGGGCTATCATTTCCAGCTGGGAATCATAGTTGAATTCAGAACATTCAGCATAGAGGTCGTCTTTACGTATAATAACTTTTTCCGTATGCTTGGCCAATCCGTTATAGATTTTATTGTTAATGTCCATGGCTAATGAATCGCAAGTTATCGATACATCTTCATTCTTTCCATATATGACTGCGTTTACATTTTGATCAAGCTTGCCTTTTTCAAATTCCAGATCGTAATTCAAATTGTTTGCAGTGGCAATACCTGTTTCAAATTTGACAAAAACCCCGTCTCTGGCCTCTACATGTTTCTCTTTTCCGTTTTCCTTGTATACTGTAAATCTGTCAGAAGAAAGAGAGAAATCGTTTTTTTCAATTACTGAATTTTCGTAGAATTCGATTCTATCATCGAACATTTTGATATTACTGGAATTCATTTTGAAGTCTCCATCAGGATCTTCTGAATTCTGTAAAACATTAACATCATTTCCGTCGATTTCATCGGTTTTGAGGTTCAATACAACACTTTCGCCAGTGATAGTTTTTTCGCCCGGTTCATCAATAAAAACGTCGCCTATCAAATTGATAATTTCCTCTTTACTATCGTATTTGAAAGAGAGACATTCTATGTTCATATTGCCTTTTGTGATTTTTACCTTATACTCTGACTCTAAATTCTTTCCCTCATAAACAGCTGAATTGTTATCTATCATCAGATAATCACAGTTTATTGATATGGTTTCTGAAGAAGAAGCAGAGTTGAAAACTGCATTTACTTCTTTTCGCATGTATCCCCGTTCTTCTTTTAAATCGTATTCGAGTTCAACAGAAGTTGCCGATCCTGTGGAAATATTTATAAATACTCCCTGGGTGGCCTCAACAGTTTTTTCTGTTCCATTTTCCAGGTATACTGTAAATCTGTCAGAAACAAGACTGAAATCATCTTTGACTATTTCAGCGGGATTTCCAATAAATTCTGTTCTATCATCAAATGATTTAAAGCTCGTTGCCTTAACGTTGAGTACTGACTCATCATCTGAAAACAAGCTTAAAGATAGTATAAAAACAAAAAAAATGAAAAAAACAGATTTAAGATTTGCTTTTAATATTTAAATCACTCCAATCTACTTGAACAACCTCATAATATCGAAATAAGTAACGTAAATCATCATCCCCATCAAGATGAAAAAACCAGCTGCGTGAATATATCCTTCAATTACAGGATTAATTTGTTTTCTTCGTATCATTTCTATTATGTTGAAAATTATTCTTCCGCCATCAAGTGCAGGTAAAGGAAGCAGGTTAAACAATCCAAGATTAAGCGTTATCAATGCGGTTAAGAATAACAGATTTTCCATTCCACCCTGAGATGCCTGTCCTACCATATTTACAAGGCCGATAGGCCCGGCAAATTCTGACAGCTTTGTCCCTCCGCTGAAAAGTTGAGATAATATCTCCCCCATCCTGCTTAGCAGATTGTTTCCGTGCATGAACCCAAGTTTGACAGCATCAAAAGTGTTTTGTGGAAAGTAATTTTTATATGCTTTTTCAAAAGACGAAGATAATAAACCGTTGGAAATGGTTTCAGCGGATGAATCGAATGTGAGTTTTCTGCCATCTCTTTCAACAGTGACTTGAATTTCCGGTGAAATCAAAATTGATTTTTCGGAAATTATGTTATCACCTCTGACTTCCAGATATGTGTATTCATTTTCAGATATCGGAAAATTCAGAAGTTTGATCAGTGCATAAAAATCCATTCCCTTTTCTACAGAAAAATCACCGACTTTAACAATCCTGTCACCATTCTCAAATGGATAACTCCCGATATCTACGGTATTTGACAGAGTTCCATAGACAATACCTATTGCCCTGCGGGCTTCATATTTCTCAAAGCCTCTAAGAGTTGCATTTATTATATTTGAATCGAAAAGGTATTCTGCCGTTTTATCCATATATTCCTTAAAATCAGATTCACCAATTGGAACACCGTTTATTTCCTTAAGTGAAGAATTCTCTGCAGATAAAATACCACTGTTTTCCAACACCATGTTGTATTGCACAGGAAGTGTCTGTGGAGTTATTTTGAAATCCATTTCTTTTCCATCTCTTAAAATGGTAACGTCAAAATTATCCATTTTAAGGACTGCATTCGAAAATTGATTGCTGCTGAATATCTGCGATCCGTTTATTTTAAGAACAACGTCTCCATCTCTTAATCCTGACTCATACGCTGGAGAATTTATATCAACCCTGTCTATTCCTATTACAGGGAGACCCCATATGGAAGCGCTTACAGCCAGAATTATGTATCCGGCTATAAGGGAAAAAAGAGGGCCGGCAAAGGCTATAAAAAATCTTTGCCATGCTGGTTTTGCATAGTATTTTGTCTTTTTTTCTTCAGGAGGTAGTTCTTCTATGGCAGTAGGATCTTCTCCTGCCATTCTTACATATCCACCTATTGGAATGAGATTAATCTTATATTCGGTACCTTTTTTTCCTTTCCATGAAAAGAGTTTGGGACCGAAGCCAACGGCAAAAAAATCCACCTGTACACCAAAAATTCTTGCGAAGAGAAAATGCCCCAGTTCGTGAATGACAACGATAATTGTAAATATAATCAGAAAATAAATAATACTCAATTAAACACACCTCAGCTAAAATATAATGTTACTCGAACTCGTATGGTAAATGTACCTTTAAGTAAGTTCCCGGAACCAGATACATATCTATTAAATCGGGATTATATGCTTTTATTGCTTTAACGGTTATTCCAAGTTTTTCTGCTATACCGGATAAAGTGTCTCCATCTTCAACCCTGTAATTTGAGAAATAAGGCTGTGTAACTACCCTCCAGTCAGGAATAATTTTTAAATAAGCATTTTTTGCAGCATAAATCAGATCAAAACTAAACGGATAATTCTCAATAACTGCTTTTGGAAATAATCTGCCTATATTCGTATTTTTCATAAAACAGACTATTTTCTGCGAACGGTCAAAAGTTTTTATAATGACTCTTTCACCCTTTGGTTGAGTGATATCTATAAAATATGGTTCTCCATATAATGAAAGATAATAATTTTCTATATTCAGATTCCATGTAATACCATCGAATTCGATAGAAGATGCAGATCTTTCAAGTAATTTTCGTATCGAAGAATTTTCCAGATGTACGACACATAAGGAGTAATCTGCAAAAGTATTCAAGATATCCGCAGGAGTCATACTCGAATCAATCTTATCAGGTAATTCGAAAAATACAAGGTCTGATTTATAATGGTTTTTAAACATTAAACCCAGATTTTTAAAGAATGGTATTTGTACATAATGCATATAATCTGATGAACCTATTTCATAAGGCGTTTCCTGCCATGAATCGAATTCTGATTTGATTTCATCTATTTCAGTACTCTTATATTTTGGTTCCTGCAGCGAAATTTCAGTTAACAGTATGCCGTATTGAAGGTCAACTCTGTAGATAGCTGTTTTACGGTCAAGGACAACTGACCTGCTTTTCAGTGTCTGGGGAACTATGCCACTATCCGGATTATCCATGAAAAATATGAAATAGTCTACAGTGTTTAAATCAATGCTGTCTTTTAAGTTTTCATACCAATCAGAGGGAACAGTGGTTATGTTTATAATACAAAAAACTTTTTCGTACATCTCAACTTTGAGATAGAAGTCTGAAAAATTCGTTTTTTTATCAGACATAATCATGGGAATATATTTATTTTCAGCAGTTTTGAAATTATTTTCCCTTAAATAAGCGAGATCTATCGAACTTGGCAAAATTGCATCTGTTCCAAGAAGGTTAAGAACTCTGGTCAAAGGTTTATTAAATACCCCGGAGTTAATTTCTGAAAAAACGTTAAAAGAATCCGAACCGGTAAAACTACCTGTACAAAAAGTAAGCTTATAGCCATAAAAATATTCAGAATTTTGAAAATCATATATTTTTTCAGAATTGGTCAAAAAATTTTCATCTGATTTCAGAGTAGTCAGATAAAAAGAATTCGCAAAAAGAAATATCGAAAACACAAAGCAAAGAATCGAAAATAAAATATTCTTTTTCATATTCCCCCCCATTATAGTGAAAATTCCTTTATATTATAACACTTGTAAAGTTTTATAAGTGATCAAACAAAATTGAGGCCGGGAAGAGGCATTTTGGGTAAAATTTTTCCATTAAAGGATTTCACCGTATGAAAAGGCGGGAAAGAGTGCACTTCCTCTGGCTTATAACGATTATTATACATCACGGTCAGGAAATAATCATCGCTTTCAGGTATTTCTAGTATGATTTCTTTATTATTTTCATAACAGAAACATTCAAGTGACTTGAGAAGTAAGTTACGCTCCCCGGCATATTCAAGAACACTTTTTGAATTACCACGCATAACAAAGTAGCAGCTTTTGTTTTTATCTAAAAATGTCAAGCCGATCTGAGATATCTTAAGAGATTTCTCACCTTTTAAATTGAGAATATCCAATGTACCAAGAGAATTTAGAAAAAAATCTTTACTTCTTCTGAATTTGATTTTCTCATTGGCATATATGTTCAGAATATCGTTTATATATTTATCGTTATATCTTATGGTTTCAATATCATTTTTTAACGATTTAATTTTAAAAGAAAAGGTTTTCCCCGTTTTGACATATCCGTTTTTTATGTATAAAGGAAGATCACCGGAAATTATACAGAAATCAGTTTTTTCATCTTTCATTTTTTCTTCGGCTTTGTTTAGAAGTTGGGAAGCCAAGCCCATTTTACGGAAATCTTCATGTGTTGCAACTGCTCCCAAGAATGCAAGTTTATAATTTCCAGTTTCGGTGTGGAGGTCGGCTGGGAAATAGGCTAGATGTGATACGACAATTTCATTTTCCTTTGAATAAAAAATATTATCGAGGTTATATTCTGAAAAAAGATTTGAAAATTCATACTGCATGGTCGGTGAAAACTCACTTCTGAAAACATCATTTATTAGCTTGTATATTTTTTCAAGATCTGAAAAATCAGGTTTCGAGAGCAAATTCATATTTTATCCACCTTTTTCGAGATTAAAACAATAGAACTTCTTTCCATTACTCTGTAATGTGTATCTTCAAACATGTTGTTTTTTTCATTTTCATCTAAGAAATCTTCGGGAGAATCTCTATAAGTATCTATTATCCTATACCATTTTTTGTTTTTTATTACCGGTATTTCAAAATCAAGAGGTTCAGAAAAAGAATTCAAAGCTACGTAAATGTCATTATCCGGCTCTACATATGAATCAAGATCATCACCACTTATTACAAAAGCAAGAGAGTGTGAATTAAATGACCAGTCAGGTTGTTTTATTCTGGTTCCATGCCATGTTATGTCTCTAACGCCATGCGAGATTCTCTTGCCGGTAAAAAAATGTTCACGGCGAAGACAACGGTGCTTTTTTCTGAAAGAAATCATTTTCTTTAAAAATTCATATATATCTCCGTTTTTACCAAGCAGATCCCAATTCATCCATGTAAGCGAGCTATCATGACAATAAGCGTTGTTATTACCAAATTGTGACCTGCACATCTCATCACCCATGAGAATCATGGGTGTCCCTTGAGATACAAGTAATATAGTAAAAAAGTTTTTAATTTGCCTCTTTCTTATTTTGTTAATATCGTATAAACTGGTTTCTCCCTCGACACCATAATTATAACTGAAGTTATCATTAGTGCCATCCATGTTGTTTTCACCGTTCAGGTAATTGTGTTTTTCGTTATATGAAACCAAATCCCAAAGGGTAAAACCATCATGTGCTGTTATGAAATTAATGCTGTTAAACGGTTTTTTTCCAGGTTTATCGTATAAATCCGAACTACCTGAAATCCTGGTTGCAAGATCAGAAATAATTCCCTCATCACCTCTTACGAATCTCCTGACAACATCTCTGAACTGACCGTTCCATTCTGCCCAGCCCTTTGGAAATTCACCCAGGAAATATCCACCTGCAGCGTCCCAACCTTCGGCGATTAATTTCGTACCAGATAAAACAGGATCATCAGAAATATCCTTAAGGAGCGAAAGATCACCTATCCATCTCCCGTCAGGCGCTCTGCCTAAAATCGCAGCCAGGTCGAATCTGAAACCATCTACATGCATTTCGGTCACCCAATATCTGAGACAATCTATGATCATCATCTTAACTACCGATTTATTACAATTAAGCGTATTGCCACAACCAGAATAATTTTCATAAAATCTTCTGTTATGGGCTGGAAGAATGTAGTATATTTTGTTATCCAAACCACGGAAGGAAAGTGTCGGTCCATCGCTTCCACCTTCGCCAGTGTGGTTGAATACAACATCCAGAATTACTTCTATATTGTGTTTATGCATTTCTTTTATAAAATTCTTGAAATTAATAGTTTGCTCTCCGATTCCTAATCCAACAGAATAAGAGCCTTCTACTGCGAAAAAAGCAAGTGGGTCATAGCCCCAGATGTTTTTCAGCCTTTCACCGGTAACTGGGTTTCTGTGGATATTTGAATTCGGATTGAATTCAAATATCGGCATAAGTTCTACAGAAGTAACCCCAAGGGATTTTAAATGTTCTATTTTTTCCAGTATTCCGGTAAAAGTCCCCTCATTTTCTACTTTAGAACTATCATCAGCTGTAAATAACCTTACATGCATTTCATAAATGATGGTATCCTTCATGGGAATTCGAAGAGGCTTGTCATTCTCCCAATCGTAAGAAGAGTCATCGATAACTATACTTTTGGCAGTCGATTTTCCAGAATCTATATACGACATAGTCAAATCTTTTTGAGGAGAATTTCTGTCATATCCGTATGCATATTCTTCATCCCAGTTGTAGGCACCGGAAATGGCCTTGGCATAAGGATCGGTAAGGAGCTTTTTACTGTTAAACCTGTTTCCTGCCACAGGATTATAGATTCCATCAGCCCTGTATCCGTAAAACTGTCCATGTCCTACCCCATCTATAAAAATATGCCAGATATCACCCGTTTTGTTGTTTTCAGATGAAAGTTTATACCTTTTACTTGGGATTTCATCATAATAGTTTTCGTACAACTCCAGAATGATTTCAGAAGCATTTCTCGAAAAAATGGAGAAATTAGTCCCGTTACCTATAACGGTAGATCCTAATGGCAAAGGAAAACCGGAACCGACTCCATTATTCGAGCCAGGTTCCGAATTATTAATTTTTTTATTATTAGTTTTTTTATTCATATATATCTCCCGTCAGGTGGAAAAGTTACATGAATTTTTTTTCTTCTCCTTTAATGAGCCTTATCAAGTTTTTTCTGTGTCTGAACAAAGAAAAAAGGGAAAGAAAAAGATAAAGGAAGAAATAAATCCAACTGCCAGTTAAAAAATAAATCAGTACAGTGGATACAGTTAACACGGTGAATGATGTAACAGACATAATTTTAGTCTTGAATGCCAGAAATATTCCCAATCCAAGAAAAATCGAACCGGAAATTAAATTTATGGCAAAAAAAACACCCATGCTTGACGAAACGCCTTTTCCGCCTTTAAACTTCATAAATATCGAATAATCGTGCCCAAGCACGCCTGCAATTGCGGCTAAAGACAACAGTATCTGATGCTCGTTTAAAGTCATATCTTTAAGGATAAGATATTTTATAATTATCAGCGGAAGGAAAACTTTTGATGCATCCAATACAAGACATATGATTCCGATTTTTTTTCCAAGCGATCTTATAACGTTTGTTGCACCTATATTCCCCGAACCATAATCCCTTATATCTATTCCCTTTTTCTTTTTAGGAATAATGTAACTGAAGGGTATTGAACCACATAGATAAAGTATGCAACAAAATATAATTCCAGTAAAAATCTGATTCATTTTTCTCTCCTTGGTACAAATTTTAGAAATAACGGTGATCCTTTTAAAGGATCCAGAAATTTTCTGAATTGGTTTTTCAAGGCTTTCTTATAAGAATCGGGAATTATTTTTGCATCGTTAACAAAAATCGTGATAATAGGAGGTTTAATGCCAGTTTGAGTTGCATAATACAATTTAAGTCTCCTGCCAGAAACCGAAGGAGGCTGCACTATAATCTTCATTCTTTCCAAAGCGTCGTTTATAGCGCTTGTGGAAAAAGAATACGAGTATGACTTAAAGGAACGGTTAATAGAATCGTATATCTTTTTAAGGCCAGTTTTTTCCTTTGCGGAACTGAAAAGAATTTCGCTGTACCTTATAAAGTAAAGTTCCTTCTCAACGGCTTTCCTCAATTCCCTGTATTTTTTTTCCTTTTCTTTTTCATTCAATAAGTCTACCTTATTGAATACCACTATGCTTGCTTTTCCCATTTCTTCAATTATTCCCGCAATCTTTTTATCCTGATCGGATATACCCTCTGTTATGTCTATAAGTAATACGGCAACGTCACAATTATCTATTGCGTCGTGAGTTCTAAGCATGCTGAAACTTTCCAGAGAATAATTTTTTACTCTACTTCTTCTTCTTAAGCCGGCTGTATCTATCAATGAATATTTATTACCTTTGAATTCCACAAGTTCATCTATACTATCACGTGTGGTACCTGCTATAGGTGTCACCATAGCCCTATCCTGGCCCAGGAAAGTATTAAAAAGCAAAGATTTACCTGCATTTGGCTTACCGACTATTGCAACTCTTATTATCTCTTCTTCAAGTTCCGTATCTTCAACTGATTCCTCTTCATAATTCAAATGTTCGTCGATGATGTCCAGTAATGTATTTATTCCATGACCATGTGCTGCAGATACAGAAAAGGGATCACCCATTCCGAGTTCGTAAAAATAAGAAATATTCTCTTCAGCTCTTTTCCTGTTTTCTGACTTGTTTGAAATTAATAATATTTTTTTTCCGGTTTTTCTCAATGTTTCAGCGATTTTAAAATCTTCCATGGTGGGTATCGATAACGCATCAATTACAAAAAGTATCAAATCAGCATCATCAAAATTGCGCAATGTGATATCCCACATCTTTTCTTCAATTTCATCTTGTGGGTTCCCAAAAAGTCCGCATGTATCCACGAGACGAAAGGTCCGATTTTCAAATCGGACCTCGCCTACAACTGAATCTCTTGTAACTCCAGGTATATCATCAACAATTGATTTTCTTTTTCTTATCAGCCTGTTGAACAGAGTTGACTTTCCGACATTTGGTTTCCCAACTATCAATACTACAGGTTGTTTACTCACTCTTTCTCCTTCTGCTGAACTATCTCGTTTAATGTAACACCTGAATTGGAGTCATTCATATATTCTTTATAATCTTCTTTTTCATTTTCCAATGAATTCTGTTTTATTGAAATTACCATGTTTCTTCTTTCTTTCTCAGGTTCGTAAACTGTTCTTACAACCATTGCTTTTACAGCGTCACCAATGTTCAGAACATCTTCAGGTTTTTCCACTCTATCTACCGAAATCTGACTTACAGGAAGGAAAGCTTCGATATTGTAGTCATCGAGTAATACAATAGCACCAGTATTAGTCATTCTAACTATGTTTCCTGAAATCTGGGCGCCTTTGTTGAGTTCTTCAACAGCTCTTTTCCATGGATCCTCATTTACTTTTCTTATACTCAATCTGATTCTCTGCTGTTCGAGGTTGGTTTCAAGAATCCTTACTTTAACTTTATCATCTATTGAATATGCGTCCTCAATACTGTCAAGGAAATTCCAGGAAAGTTCTGTAATATGCACGAATCCGGAAATTCCTTCTTCAAGTTCTGCTATGATTCCGTTAGGAAGAATTTTAACTATTTTTGCATCGCAAACTTTTTCTACTGGATATTTATCGGCAACTTCATCCCAGGGATTACCTTTAACTCTCTTGAGACTGAGTGAGAGTTTTCTCTTTTCCGGATCGGAGGAAAGAACTTCAACTTCTACCTGTTCTCCTTCTTCAACTACACTTCTGATATCAACCCTTCTCTTAGTCCAGAATATTTCCGAAGAATGTACAAGTCCTTCAAGTCCTGCTTCAAGTTTAACGACAAAGCCAAATGGAAGTATTCTTACAACAGTACCTCTTACAACTTTACCACTTGGATAATTACTCTGTACGTTTACCCATGGATCATGCTGAAGAGCTTTTAAGCTGAGAGTGATCTTGTTTTTATTCTTTTCTGTTTTAAGAACCATTACTTTAAGCATCTGTCCTACACTTACTATATCAGAAGGTTCTGCATCTCTGTCAAAGCTGAGTTCAGAACGTGGGATAAGTCCGGAAATTAAACCAAGATCCACAAATACTCCGAATTTCTCGATGCTTTCAACTTTTCCTTCTGTAATCTTTCCTTCTTCTAATGATTCCATAGCTTTCTCAATAAGTTCTTCGTTAAGTTTCTTTCTGGAAACAACGATATTAGGGTTGCCTCTTCTTCTGAATTTCAGATCGATAATTTCGAAATCATATTCTTTTCCAATAGGATCTTCGGTGCGTTTAAACATAGCCTGTCCTCTTGGGAGGAATCCTTCAACTACTCCTAATATATTAACAGTAAATCCACCTTTGTTTTTGCCAGAAACTTTTCCTTTAAGAGGAGTGCCTTTTCTAGATGCTTCTTTGAGCATTTCGAGAGATTCCTTGTACACTCTTCTCTTTTCAGAAATCGTGATTACACCTTCATCTTCGTTAGAATATATGATTTCACCTTTAATTATATCTCCTACTTTATAATGTTCGACCGGATGAACCAATTCATTAGAAGGAATAATACCTTCACTTTTGGCACCTATTTCAACTACAAGTTCATTTTTAATTACATCCAGAATATGAACTTCTACATCAGCACCTTTCTTAGGCGTACTGATAAATTGTTCGTCCTCCATGTGCTGAAGTGCCTCTTCCATGTTTTTAATTTCCACTTTGTCCTTACCGTCGACCATCTTTGTCAACCTCCTACGATTTGCAAAATATATTCATAAATTTCATTTACCTGTTTAATTGGTGTTGAAGTTCCACTTGAGATAAACACACTTTCCGCTTGTTTGATTATATTTTCAAAATAATGAATTTCTTCTTTTTTCTCAATATGGAATGAATTATTACAGTTGTTTTTTGCTATTTTATAGAGTTTACTGGTATTTGAACTATTCTTTCCACCTATTATTATTACAACATCAGAGTTTTTTGATTCTTCATTAACTTCATTTTCTCTTTCGACGGTGAATTTACAAATAGTGTTGTTTATATTAATTACTCCAGTATTTTTTACATAAGAAGATAATTTATTACATATCAGGGAAAATTCATCATAAGCCTTAGTTGTTTGTGCAGAAATACATACTGAATTTGAACTCTGTAATTTATCCAATAACGGATCTAAATTCTCAAATTTGTCGAAAATAAATAAATTATCGACATAACCGTCAAGCGCCAACATTTCCGGGTGTTTTGTACTTCCGTAAACCAGATTAACCTGATTTGTTTCTGAAAGCTTTTTTATCGATTCGAAACTTTTTTTAACTATCGGGCATGTGCTGTCGATAACTTCGTTTTTATTCAAAAGCAGCATTTCATTATCTCTAGGATTCAATCCGTGAGCTTGTATAAGCACTTTCTGTTTTTTTGGAATACTATTCCAGTCAATAACTATGAGTCCACGGGAATACAATTCAGACATTACAGAGGGGTTGTGTATCAGCTCCCCGGTAGCAAAAAGCGGCTTATTCTTCTCCAATAAAGAATAAGCAAAGTCTATTGTATTACGTACTCCCGTACAAAACCCTACATTTTTTCCAAGCTTCACATTAGGTATAAATCTCACCTTTTGATTTAAGATTTAAAGAATTCAACTTCTCTTCTACGATTTTTCCAACACGATCAATAACTTCTTGAAATGACATATCCGTTGTATCTACCGTGATAGAATCGGGTGCTGGTTTTAAAGGTGCCACTTTTCTTGAGGAATCCTGTTCATCTCTTTCAATTATTTCTTTTTCAACCTTATCAATATCAAGTTGAATTCCATTTTTATTCCATTCGTTAAAACGACGTATAGCCCTGACTCTCGATGAGGCTGTTAAATAAATCTTAATATCAGCCTGGGGCAACACCACCGTACCAATATCCCTTCCATCCATTATCACAAATTTTTCTCTGGAAATATCTCGGATATTTTCTGTAACAAAATCTCTGACTTTCTCATCTGCGGAAGCTTTAGATGTCAGAGCACTTATTTGAGGGGTTCGAATATTTTCCCCAGGATAAACGCCGTTAATAAATAACTTTCCGTCTATTATATCAAATTTTATTCGATTATAGTCTATATCATTCTTTAAAATATCGAATTCCACATTTTCGTTTAAACTTTTTTGGAATATATACCAGGTAATGGTCCTGTAAAAAGCCCCACTATCCAGATATTCAAAAGAATATTTGGAAGCTATTTTTTTCGAAATGGAACTTTTACCTGATCCGGCAGGACCATCTATTGCAATAGAGAAACTTTTTATCATTCTTTTGATTCCTCAATCGTATCAAATATGAGGAATATTTTATCCAATCTCGTCATTTCAAAAATTCTTTTTATATTTTTCCTTAAGCCTACCAATTTCAATTCTTTTTTATAATTTCTTGACTCTCTGAGAATGGATACCAAAGTTCCCAGACCAGCGCTGTCAATATATGGAACATCGGTTAAGTCGAGAATAATGTTTTTAGCTTCACCTTTAATATATTTTTCCATCTCTTCTTTTAATTTCGGAGAATGATAGGCATCAATATCACCGCTGACAGAGATTATAGAATTATTTTCTTCCGATATCGAATGGAATTTTAAATCATTCATTTAGATTCCTCCTTAACCGTTTCTTTTTTCACGCTTATATGAAGTTCATCAAGTTGTTTCTCAGAGACAACAGAAGGTGCATCAGTCATAAGACAAGTTCCTGTTGTGGTTTTTGGGAATGGAATTACATCCCTTATATATTCCTCCTTAGCTAATAAAGCTACAAATCTGGCAAGACCAAGTGCACAACCTCCGTGAGGTGGGACGCCATATCTGAAAGCATTCAGGAGAAATCCGAATTTCTCTTCCTGTTCTTCATCATTTATATTCAGCATTTCAAAAACCTTTTTCTGTATGGTTCTATCATGTATCCTTATGCTACCACCACCGAGTTCCCAGCCATTCAAAACTATGTCATAAGCTTTTGCTCTAATCTTATCGGGACTGTCGGCATATTTTTCCAAATCTTCAAGATAAGGCATTGTAAATGGGTGATGTTTAGCTACATATCTATCATCTTCCTCGCTGTATTCGAACATGGGGAATTTAACAACCCAGAGTAATTTGAACTGATTTTCATCAATCAAATTCTCTTTTTTGGCCAATTCTCCCCTTAAAGCTCCTAAAGCGATATTAACCGTGTTTCTGTCACCAGCTACGAGGAAAGCGATATCAGATTCAACCATATCAAGTGCTTTTACAATATTTTCAACTACCGTAACATCGACATTCTTACCAAAAGATGCTTTAATTCCTGCTGTGTCATATTTTATGTTCATGAGGCCTTTCGCTCCGTATATTTTTACAAAATCCTCAGTCAATGATATTTTTTTACGGCTGTATTCTGAGGCTTTTCCAGGTAATTTTACAGCTTTTACGCATCCTCCGGATTCAATTATTGATGCAATAATACTGAAATCCGTACCTGTGAAATACTCGGTAACATCGTTAAGTTTCAAATCAAATCTCAAGTCTGGTTTATCGCTTCCGTAAACATTCATGGCAGTTTCATAATCCATTTTTGCAAGAGGAAGCTCTATATCTATATCCAGAACATCTTTAAAAACTCTGGCAACCATTTTTTCAGTAATATCCATAACATCATTTTCATCTACAAAAGACATTTCATAATCTATCTGAGAAAACTCAAGCTGTCTGTCGGCTCTCAAATCTTCATCTCTGAAGCATTTTGCGATTTGGTAATATTTATCAAAACCACTAACCATGAGTAGTTGTTTGAAAAGCTGAGGAGATTGTGGAAGAGCATAAAACTTACCATCTTTTAATCTCGAAGGGACCAAGAAATCTCTTGCACCTTCAGGCGTGCTTGCTGTTAAAATCGGAGTTTCAATATCTGCAAAATCATTTTCATAGAAGAATTTTCTAACCGAGTGAGTAACATCATTCCTCATCAATATGTTCTTCTGCATTTTCTTGGTTCTTAAATCCAGATATCTGTAATTTAACCTTTGTTCTTCTGATGTATTTGATTCTATATTTATATAGATCGGAGGTGTTTCAGCTTTGGAAAGTACTTCCAGATCATCCACATGTATTTCCACTTCACCTGTGGGGTCGCTTTTTGTCCTGGCTTCATCAGGTCGCGCATTGACTGTCCCCTTAACTGTAATAACGTCTTCTCCATGTAAAAGAGTAGCTTTTTCATAAAGCTCTTTTTTTTCGGGAGAAAAAAACAATTGTGTTTTACCGTATCTATCACGTAATGACAGGAATAAAATTCCTCCTAAGTTTCTAACATGATCAACCCATCCGGATAAAACAACCTGACAGTTTTCGTTCTGAATTCCAAGTTCTCCACAAGTGTGCGTCCTTTTTAACATACAATCCTCCTGAATTAACATACTCAAATATATGAAATGATTATATCATATATTTAAAAATAACACTTTAAAAGAAGTGTAATTATTAACTTTATAAATAGTTTTGAAAAGTATAAGTATTGTTTATTTTATTTTTACTTTTTCACAGGTTTTCATTTTTATTCAACAGTTCACTTGCATATTTAACCGAATCAATTATTTTTTCATATCCTGTACAACGACATAAATTACCTTCAAGAGCTTTTTTTATTTCTTTTTCGTTCGGAGAAGGGGTTTTATCTAAAAGAGCCTTTGTAGACATAATAAAACCTGGGGTGCAAAAGCCGCATTGAACTCCACCTTTTTCTACAAATGCTTTTTGTATTGGGTGAGGATCTGAGGAATTCCCCAAACCTTCCGAAGTAATTATTTTCTTTCCATCAAGTTCTGCTGCCATTATCATACAAGAACAAACAGCCTTTTCATCCAGGATAATGGTACAGGCACCACACTCTCCTTCTCCACATCCTTCTTTAACACTTTTTATATTCATTTCTTCACGCAGAAAATCGAGTGCTCGTTTTTCGCCGTCTACTTCAATTGAGAATTCTTTATAATTAAGAGAAAAAGTTATTTTCATTTTCAAACTTCGCTCCCTAAAATAAAAAGATGGGGAAAACCCCATCTTTGTTTAATTTTAATTATTCTTCTTCACAAACTTTTTTATATTCTTCCTCTGAGAGCAGAGTATCCAATTCTGCAGTATCCGATACTTCGATTCTGACAATCCAGCCATCCGCTTCTGCAGAAGAATTTATCGTTTCTGGTGCGTCTTCCAAAGCTTCATTTGTTTTTTCAACTTTACCAGAAACTGGTGAAAATACGTCACTGGCAGCTTTTACGGATTCAACGGAACAGAGTGTATCGCCTTTGGAAATTTCTGCACCTTCTTCTGGTAAATCAACGTACACGATATCTCCTAACTTTTCCTGTGCATGATCCGTTATGCCTATAATGGCTACAGTACCATCGAGTTCAACCCATTCATGTGATTTTGTATACTTTTTCATCAATCGTTCCTCCCCGATATATTAAAAATGATACTTATTTCTTTTTACTTTTTACACTTCCCCTGTAGAATGGAGTTCTTACAACTTTTGCTTTTATTCTCTTGTTGGGTCTGACTTCAATTTCAACTTCATTTCCAAGTTTAAATGTTGAAGGAATATATCCAAGCGCAACTACTTTACCTGCAGATGGAGATTTATTCCCAGTGGTTACAAAGCCAATTTCCTTATCTTCGGAATAAATTTTATTATTATGGCGTGGAATACCACCTTTCTCAGTTACTTCGAGTGCTCTTAATTTTCTGGTCAGTCCCTTTTCTTTCTGTTCAGAAAGGCTTGATTTTCCCACGAATTCTTTTTCAAGGTTTACTGCCCATTTTAATCCGGCTTCAAGAGGCGTTGTGTTTTCGGTTATCTCGTTACCGTATAACATATAGCAAGCTTCAAACCTCAATAAGTCCCTGGAACCAAGACCTGCTGGTTTGGCGCCAAGTTCAAGTAATTTTCTCCAAAGAGGAATTGCAGCATCTTTCTGAACATAGAATTCAAATCCATCTTCTCCAGTGTATCCGGTTCTTGATATTATCGCCTGTATGCCGTTTATTCTTCCCATTTCAAAATGATAAAATTCTATATTTTCAAGAACAACTCCACATATGTCTTTTATCATTTCTTCACTACCAGGTCCTTGCAACGCAATTTGTGCATATTCATCGGAAACATTTACAACTTCTACGTTGAAATTTTCAGCCTGTTTTTTTATCCATTCAAAATCTTTTTCAAGATTTGATGCATTTACAACTAAAAGTGCGTATTTGTTATCGATTTTGTAAACCAGCAAATCATCAACGATACCGCCATTTTCCATACACATAAGTGTATAACATATCTCTCCAAATTTCATCTTTTCTATACTGTTTGTCACAAGGTGTTCGCAAAAATCAAGTGCTTGTTCACCTTTAACGGTAATTTCACCCATATGACTTACATCAAAAAGTCCTACGGATTCCCGTACGTTTTTATGCTCGGCTAATATACCTTCTGTATATTGTATCGGCATATCCCAACCACCAAAATCGACCATTTTAGCTTTGAGCCTAATATGTTCCGCGTGCAACGGAGTGCATTTTAATTCTACAGAACCAGACATCCTCAACCCCCTCTTAATAATAGTTATCAATTTATAAAACAGTTTAAATTTTAATCTTTATCTGAATCTGTTTCTTCAGGTTTATCAGATTCCTTGTTTACTGCTTCTTCTATAATCTTCTGAGCAGCATTGTAAAATGATTCTGGAACGATTATTTCCATGGGAACTATTCCACCCTGTCCGAAAATAATAGGTTCTCCATAAGGGACAGTTAAGCCTTTGAGAATACATGGGATACCTGCTGAATCCAGAGAAGATTTTATTATTTCGGCGGTAATTTCATCAGGTGCTGTAGTCAAAGCAAACCATTTTTCTGCAGATACACGTATTAATACCTCGTTTTCCTCAAGAATTTTTTGTGCATTCACAAAATTCTCTTCCGAAACCATTATCTCTACTGGTGAAATCTTTCTTTCTTCATAAGAAATATCGTTTTCTTCCAACAAGTCAATCAAAGTTCTGGCTTGTTCTTTGTATTTACACAATCTTAACAGTTTCATATTACCACCTCCTGTTTTTATTATACCATATTTGTATGCTTTAAACAGCCTGCAAATATGCATCTAAGAGGTCTAGAAACTATTATACCTTTGTTTCATGATTATCGGGTAATAAACATAAATTACCATTCTGAGAATTAAGTTTTCCGTAACTTAATTTGATGATTTCCAGTATTGAAAGGAAATTTACTATCAAATCTATTTTATCTTCCGAAAATTTTAAAACATTATTTATGAATAATATACCTTCTTTGAGCAGTAATTCCCTTAAATATTCGACACGCTTTGAAATGGAATATTTCTCGCCTTTTACCCTGTAAACTTTTTCTCTTAATTTCAATTCTTCATATGCGCTTTTAAATGCTTCAAAAAGTTCTTCAGGTATTTCTTTTGAAGGTTCTTTTTTTATACCTTCTCTTTTTGCCTTGGCTTTGTAAATCTTCTTCGCCTCTACTTCTTTGTTTTCAAGAATACCGGCGAAATCTTTTACCTTTTCATATTCCTCTATTTGTTGTACGAGTTTTTGTTTTGCTTCTTCAAGTTCGGCTTTTTCCTCATCGTCCCTTACAAGTAAAGCTTTCGATTTCAATTCCATTAAAGTGGATGCCATCACAAGAAAATCCGATGTGATATACACATCGAATTTTTGCATCTGGTCAAGATATTTTATGAACTCATCGGCGATCAGAGAAATTTTTATATCTCTGATGTCCATTTCATGTTTTCGTATTAAAAATAGCAGCAAATCAAGCGAACCCTCAAAATGAGGAATTTTAAAGGTTAATTCTTCAGAAATATTAACGCTCCTTTATCAGAACATCAAATTCATGGATTTTCTTACTTCTTCCATAGTTGAAACTGCAATTTCACGAGCTTTTTTATTTCCTTCCTGAATTACGGAATCAATATAGCCCTTTTTCGAATCAATTTCTTTTAAATTTTTCCAGATTGGCTGGAAAATCTTTAACATATTTTCAAAAAGGATTTTCTTGCATTGTACACAACCTATTTCAGCTTGAGTACAACCTTTCAATACGAAATCTTTTTGTTCATCGGTTATATTAAATGCTCTATGATAATCCCATACAGGACAAACATCCGGATTTCCGGGATCGGTTTTTCTTTTTCTTGCCGGATCCGTAATCATAGGCATTAAAGATTTTTTCAGAGATTCTTCGTCATTATCTATATTTATGATATTCCCATAACTTTTGGACATTTTTCTACCGTCAGTTCCCAGGAGTTTAGGGAATGTGGACAATAAAGATTCAGGTTCAGGGAAAACCTCGCCATACAAATAATTGAATCGTCTTGCAATTTCACGTGTAATTTCGACATGACTGAGTTGGTCTTCTCCAACTGGTACTCCAGTTGCTTTGTATATCAAAATATCCGCAGCCTGTAATACCGGATATGTTAAGAAACCTGCATTTGTCAGATCCTTTCCTTCCAACTGCTGCTTCATATCCTTATAAGTGGGAATCCTTTCAAGCCTTGGAACAGATGTGAACATATTAAAAAGAAGTTGCAATTCAGAATGTTCTTTTATGGCAGATTGAACATATAATACTGATTTATCGGGATCCAAACCCACCGCAAGAAAAGTTCTTATAATCTCTCTGGTGTATTCAGATAATTTTTCCGTGTTGTCATAACCAGTTGTTAAAGCATGCCAGTCCGCAACAAAATAGAAAGTCTCATGTCCCTGATTCTGGAGATTTACCCAGTTTTCCAGTATGCCTACGTAATGACCTATATGAAGTTTACCCGTTGGTCTGGTTCCGCTCACTATTCTCATCTTATGTACCTCCTTCAAAACTAAGGTAATTTTACCACAAGCCCTTTAAAATTGTGGTATAATCCCCAAAATAGGTTATTGGAGGGCAGAAATATGAACGAATATAATCCCAATGATTTTGAGAAAAAATGGCAGGATGTATGGGAAAATAATGGAATCAACAGAACAGATATATATTCTGAAAAGGAAAAATTTTATGCACTGGTCATGTTTCCGTATCCATCGGGAACCATACATGTCGGTCATGTAAAAAACTACGTTATCGGAGATGTTGTTGCAAGATATAAAAGACATAAAGGAATGAATGTTCTAAATCCGTTTGGATTCGATTCTTTCGGCCTTCCAGCAGAAAATGCAGCAATAGCGAACAATATTCATCCGGGAATTTGGACAAGAGAGAATATTGTAACTATCACAAAGCAGATAAAAAAACTTGGAATAAGTTATGATTGGGATAAACAGGTTAGTACATGTGAGGAAGATTATTATAAATGGACACAATACTTGTTTCTGAAATTGTATGAAAATGGTCTTGCATACAGGAAAGATGCAGCTGTTAACTGGTGTCCAAAATGCAATACTGTTCTTGCAAACGAACAGGTAAAAGATGGAAGCTGTGAGAGATGCGGTAGTGAAGTGGAAATGAAACAGCTTGAACAATGGTTTTTCAAAATAACCGATTATGCCGAAAGATTGCTTGTAGATCTCGACTTGCTTGATGAATGGCCGGAACATGTTAAGACAATGCAGAGAAACTGGATTGGTAAAAGCAAAGGCGCAGAAGTCAAATTCAAAATTGAAGGTGAAGATACCGAATTGGAAGTATTCACAACGAGAGCCGATACTCTATGGGGTGTAACATTTATGGCACTTGCTCCGGAATCTCCGCTTATAAAAGAACTTACGACAGAAGATAAAAAAGCTGAAGTAGAGGAATTTCTCGAGAAAGTATCCAAAGAAGACAGATTTTTAAGGGCATCAGAAGATGCTGAAAAAGAAGGCGTCTTCATAGGTAAATATGCTATTAATCCTGTAAATGGTGAGAAAATACCAATTTACATAGCAAATTACATATTGATGGAATATGGTACTGGAGCTATTATGGCAGTACCAGCCCATGATCAGAGGGACTTCGATTTTGCCAGAAAATATGATATTCCTATCACCGTGGTAATCGACAATCCTGAAGAAACATTAATCGGAAAAGAATTAATTAAACCATATACAAAGCCAGGCAGAATGGTGAATTCTGGGAAATTCTCGGGAATGTCGAGTGAAGAATCATTACTGAAGGTAATAGACTGGCTGGAAGAGGAAAATATCGGTAAAGCATCCATACAGTATAAATTAAGGGATTGGCTGATTTCAAGACAAAGGTATTGGGGTGCGCCAATTCCGATGGTTTACTGTGAAAAATGTGGAATGGTTCCTGTCAATGAAGAAGATTTACCTGTTAAGCTTCCACATAATGTAAACTTCGATTCAAGCGGTAAATCACCGTTGACAACAACAAACAGTTTTAAAAATACAAAATGTCCTAAATGTGGAGGAGAGGCACGTAGAGAAGTGGATACCATGGATACTTTTGTAGACAGTTCCTGGTACTATCTGAGATACATCAATCCTAAAAATAATGAAAAACCATTTGTTACCGAAGATGTAAATAAATGGTTGCCAGTTGATCAGTATATTGGTGGAGTAGAACATGCAATATTGCATCTTCTTTATTCCAGATTCCTGACAAAAGTATTATTTGATTTGAAACTCGTGAATTTTAAGGAACCCTTTAAGAACTTGTTTACACAAGGGATGATTTACAAAGATGGATTTAAAATGTCTAAATCTAAAGGAAATGTCGTTTCACCGGATAAAATGGTAGAAGATTACGGTGCGGATACGTTGAGGGTTTACAGCCTGTTTATTGGTCCGCCCGAAAAAGATGCTGAATGGACAGAATCTGGAATTGAAGGAGTATACAGATTTATTAAAAGATTATGGAATTCTTTTGAGACTATCATAGATAAAGTTAAATCCGAAGGTAAACAATCTGAGGATTCGTCTATGAATAATAGTGATAAAGCACTTAGAAGGAAACTTCATTGGATGATAGACAAAATCACAAAAGACATTGAAATTGATTTTCATTTCAATACTGCAATAAGTGGAATGATGGAAATGAGTAACGAATTACATAAATACCTCAATGAAAATCCAAGAGAAAGCTGGAATTCTACTTTGCTTGATGAAGTACTCGAAAAATTCTGTATAATACTTTCCCCATTTGCCCCGCATTTATCTGAGCAGATTTGGCATATGGCAGAAAAAGATGGGCTGGTAGTTGAGCAGATTTGGCCTGAAGTTGACAAACTTGCATTGGAAGTGGATGAAATACAGTTAATCATACAGGTAAACGGTAAATTAAGAGATAAGCTGACAGTTGCCAAAAATGAAAGCAAGGAAAACCTGGAAAAAATTGCATTGGAATCGGAAAACGTTTTAAGACATCTTGAAGGTAAAAAACCTAAAAAGGTCATAGTTATTCCGAATAAACTGGTTAATATTGTTGTTTGATATTTATGAAATTCAGAATATCTAATATAGAGAATATGTCATTCAAAGAAATTGCGAATATATTCTGTAAAAGTTTTCAGGGATATTCTGTACACTTGAATGTTGATGAAAATGAAATAAAAAACAGATTTGAAAGGGAAGGGCTTGAAAAGGCCCTTTCTTTTGTTCTGATGGATGAAAATTATAAAAAAGTTGGTATATGTTTTAATTCTCATATAAATAATACGGTAAGATGTGGTGGATTTGGTATTTATCCCGAATATAGAAGAAAAGGCATAGCTCAGAGATTTTTGGAAAAAGTTATAAAAATATTTTCAGAAAGGGGATTTAAAGAATATCGTCTTGAAGTATTAAAAGACAATCTTGATGCAATTTGTTTATATAAAAAAATTGGTTTTAAAGTTGTAGGAGAAATTGCAGTGTTGGATGGAAAATTCTTTAAAAATCCAAATTCCGAGAAATATGAACTTGATTATAATATTTTTGAAATAAACGATTCTTCTATTGGACTTGTAAAGGAGTTTAGGAGAAAAGTATTATTTGATGACAAAATATGGGAATGTAAAATTCATAACATAATATCTTCTGATAGTAACAAAGGCATTTTTTTTTATGAAAGAAAAACATGTAAAAGATTATCAGGAAGAAATTTGAAAGGATATATGATTTTTCAAGGGGAAAAACTTACCGATTCAAATATTGTAATTAAGGATTTTCAATGTTATGATTATTGTTGTGGAATTATTTTTAAAATGCTTGGAGATATTTTTGAAAATTCAAAAGTTCAGTTTTATTATATAGATGAAGAAAGTAATCTTTTTAAATATTTTGTGAATTCCTATTTTGATATAAAGTATCCGCAATTATTGATGAAAAAGATAATATAAAAGCTTACGGGAGATGGTTTTATGGGGATTTTGAACAATGAAAAGTATTTAAAGTTACTGAAAAAAGAAGTTGTGCCTGCTCTTGGTTGTACTGAACCGGTTGCCGTTGCTTTAGCAGCAGCAAGGGGGAGAAAGATACTTGGAAAAACACCCGAAAAAATAGAGGTTTTAGTTAGCAGCAATATTTTTAAAAATGGGATGGGGGTTGGAATTCCCGGAACTGGAATGGTCGGACTGAAAATTGCCATAGCATTGGCAGTTGTTGCTGGAAACTCTGATAAAATGCTGGAAGTCCTTTCGGAAACAGATGAGAAAGATGTTGAGGAAGCGAAGGAATATCTCGAAAAAACTGAAATTAAAATAGGAATAAAGGAAAACAGCGAAAAACTGTATATAGAATGTAATGCATGGTCCGGAAATGATCACAGTCGTGTTGTAATAAAAAACTGTCATACAACAATTGTTTATGAATCTTTGAATGATGAGATTTTAAAATGTGAAAAAAAACAGATTGAATCCGTTTCCAAAGAAAAAATCCAGGAAATTGAAATCGAAATGTCTATAAAAGATATTTTTGATTTCAGCACAACACATCCAATAGAAGAATTGTCCTTCATACTTGAAGGCGCCACTATGAATAAAAAGATTTCTGAGGAGGGACTTAAAAACACTTACGGACTGCAGGTAGGAAAGAAAATAATGGAAAATATAGAAAAAGGCCTTCTATGTAACGATATGATGACTCATGCAATGGCGATAACCGCTGCAGCTTCAGATGCGAGAATGGCAGGATGTACCTTACCGGCAATGAGTAATTCAGGAAGCGGTAATCAGGGTATAACTGTTTTTATGCCTATAACTGCTGTTGCCGAGATGATGGAGATTGAAAATGAAAAATATATTCGGGCTTTGATAATCGGGAACCTGGTTGCAATACACATAAAGAGATATCTCGGTAGATTGTCGGCTCTTTGCGGTTGTGTAGTCGCATCAGCTGGTGCAAGTTGTGGAATTGTTTACATGCTTGGTGGAGAAATAAAAGAATTGAACTATGCTATAAAGAACATGATAGCCAACATTACGGGAATGATATGTGACGGCGCTAAAACAGGTTGTGGTTTGAAAGTTTCAACTGGAGTAAGTTCAGCAGTTCAATCGGCTTTATTGGCACTTGATGGAATAGTAGTTTCAAAAGACGAAGGTATTATCGATGAATGTGTGGAAAAGACTATAAAAAACCTCGCAAAAATTGGCTCTGAAGCTATGAACGAAACCGATAGGTGTATTTTAAAAATAATGATGTGTAAATAAAAAACCGGGTCTTTGACCCGGGTTTTTTAAGATATCAAATCAAATATTTCTTTTAAGTCGGGAAGTTCACTTATTGGATATACTTTTTTCCATATGATTTTTCCCTCTTCATCCAGTAGGATATTAGCTCTTTCAGTAAAACCATCTTTCTCTCTGAAAACATCCAATCTCTTTGCAAGTTCACCGGTTGGCCAGAAATCTGAAAGAAGCCTTACTTTTTCTATACCTATCTCTTTAGCCCATGCATTCTTAGTGAAAGTCGTGTCTATACTTAATCCAAATGGTATGGTGTTGTATTCTGAAAATTTATCATAATTTTCTTCAAGGGATTTCATCTGATCTCTGCAAACAGATGTCCATGCAAGCGGATGAAAAGAAAGCAGAACTTTTTTTCCTTTTAAATTTTCCAAATTGACTGTATTACCTTTATGATCCTTAAGCTCAAAATTTCCCAATTTATCTCCTATATTTAATTTATCACTCATTTTTATTCCTCCTGTATTATATAAGTGTAACTATATGTATTAAGACGAACTGTTGTCAGAGAATATTTCAGTTGTAATTTATTAAATTCCCTATTTTAAAATACGACTGGTCTAAACTGTAAAATTGATATGTAAAAGGAAAAACTTTGAAGAGTAAGTTTCTAATTAACGTAAAGCTGATTTATAAGACTATTCTAAATAAAAAGGGAATAAAAATTTAGATATTTTACTCCCTTTGATATTATTTAAAATATATATCACTCATAATGTGCGCTAACATTACAGTCAAGTAAACTGAATTATTTACACATTGAATACTGCCATCCAGAGTACAAGGAACAAGATATGAATAAGGAAATCTTAATTCAAGTTTGGCTATGAAATTACAAACCAGGGAACGTAGCGGTTGAGTTTCGCTGTTTGAGCGTAGCGATTTCGAAACTCGAGAAGTGCCCGGTTTGTAAATTACACCGAATTTGATTACAATTGACGTTTCATATCTTGATCTAAAGCGTGAATAAATCTATTTACAACCCTTCTGACGCTTTAGCGTAAGCGTTACGTTCGCGCATATTATGAGATATTATATTAGTTTTGTGAGTTCTTCTATGAAAAAATCAATATGTTCTTTATTAATCCAGTAATGGGTGACAAAACGCCATTCACCGTTTTCTGGCGGATTGATTTTAAATCCTTTATCAAGAAGCTTTGAAACAATCTCTTCTTCTTTGTTTTTTGAAATATCAATTTTACAGAAAATCATGTTTATGTCCAATCTATCCTTGAATACCGAAATATTTTCAAATGATTCTAGTTTTTCAGCAAGGTATTTTGCATTTTCATGATCCAGATAAAGTCTTTTTGACATTTTTTCAATGGAAATCAAACCGGCTGCGGCAAGAATACCAACCTGTCTCATTGCTCCGCCCATTATTTTACGGTTTTTTCTGGCTTTTTTTATGAATTCCGAACTGCCAACCAGCATGGACCCAATTGGGGAACATAATCCTTTTGAAAGGCAAAACATAATAGAATCAGCATATTGAGCTATTTCTGAAGGGGTCACACCTAAAGAAGCAGCGGCGTTGAATATTCTGGCCCCGTCAAGATGTACGGGTACGTTATAAGATTGTGCCAACTGATAATTTTCTTTCATGTTTTCGAGTGGAATAACAGCCCCATTCATGTGTGCATTTTCAAAACATATTAATCCGGTTCTTGGATAATGAAGGTCTTCCGGTCGGATAAGCTTTTCTATCTCTTCAGGAGAAATATTTCCGTTGATATCTTCATAATATGAAAGCTGTACACCTGCAATCACCGCAGATGCTCCAGTTTCATGGGCCACAATGTGACAGTTTCTTGCCACTATCACTTCATCGCCTCTCAGTGTATGAGTCAGAATACTCAACTGATTTCCGAATGTTCCGGAAGGGACAAAAATAGCCGCTTCTTTTCCTAAAGTTTTTGCGGCAAGGCATTCAAGTTCTTTTACAGTCGGATCATCTTCATATACATCATCTCCCACTATGGCAAAAGCCATGGAGTTTCTCATTTCTTCAGTAGGAACCGTAACTGTGTCACTTCTCAGGTCAATATAATTCATTTTTTCACCTCTTCAGTTTATTGTTCCGTAATATTTAAATAGGGTTAAAAAAATTATTCGGCAATAAGTCTTGCCACTTCATTTACAGAGAATTTAACTGCCGGAGTACGATACGGGTTTGAAACGCTGTCCAATTTAACTACCCAGTCATTCTCCCTTTCGAAAATGTTGATGAAAAAGTGCTGTTCGAATTCCCCGTCTACCGCGATTGCTTTTAAAAGGTAATGACTTGAGCTCTCATCTTTAAATGCCCCTTTAAATATACATATTTGTTTTTCCGATTCGGATTTGAACGGTTTATTTAAATTTGAAAATATTTTCGATATATCGGCTTTTTCTTTTTTTACAGAAGCATGTGGCATTGGTTCTTCCTCCTTAAGCATTCTTTCCGCTTTCTGGTATTCTCTTTTTTTAATTCTAAGTGTATAAATGTCTCTTCCGTATTTTATCCATTTCTTTTCAAAACGTGTTTTGACTTCTCTGTCTTCGTTTAACAGAATATCAGAGACTTCAAATTCCATTTCTTCAGCCATGTCATATGCATCCTCAGCGTAGGGTCCAACATCTGTGGCAAGCTCGAATTCTCCATTTTCTGTTAAAACCATTTTCAGAGAATCGAAGAACTCAGGAACCGTTATCCTTCTGTGAAAATGTTTTTCCTTGCTCCATGGACATGGGAAATTCACTATGACTTTTTCCACACTGTTGTCCTGAAAAAGGTTCCTTATCCCGAATCTGCCGTCAGTTGTGAGTATTCTGACGTTTTCAATATTATCGTTGTAAAGTCTTCGTTGAATTTTTGAAATGGATGTTATTGATGTTTCAAAACCTACGAAGTTTTTATCGGGATGTTTTATGGCCAATTCTCTTGTGAATTCGCCATGTCCGAAACCGATTTCTATTACTATAGGATTATCGTTTCCAAAAATCTCATTCCATTTAAGCGGGAATGAATCGTAGTCAGAAGCGTTTACCACATATTTATATTGTTCAAACAACTTTTTTCACCTCATCTAAAGTGTTTTTCAACCTTGACACAGTCCTCGCTCTGCCAAACAATTCTACAAGTTCGAATAATCCGGGGGTTACAAGCCTTCCGGTAAGCGCACCTCTTATTGTCTGAAAAACCTTACTTTTGCCTATGGAAAGTTCTTCGGATATTTCGACCAATGTACTTTCGACAGAATTTATGTTATATATATCCAATGAATCGAACTTTTCAATAGCTTTTTCGAGTATAGGAGCAGCTGTATCCTTTTTAAGGAATTTTTTTATGACTTTTTCTTCAAAATCATATTTTTCATAGATTATAGGTTCAAGGTAATATGCAAGCTGTTTAAGAGTAGGAACTTTTTCAATGCATATAAATATTGCTTTTTCTATGTAATCTTCTCCAAGTGTTTCACATTTTTTCATCATAAGCTTATGGTAATCTTCATCACAAAATGAAAGCCATTCATAAAAATATTTTTTTAATTGTAAGGGTGAGGTATTTCTTATATGTTTTCCGTTTACCCATTCAAGCTTTCTGTAATCGAAAATGACTGATTTATTTGAAATTCTGTCAAGTGTGAACTTGTCTATTTCTTTTGTGGGGTCGAAAAATTCATCGTCTACTGACCATCCTAAAAGGGCGAGATAATTCATAAGGCCTGTATTCAGATAGCCTTCTTTTCTGAAAAATTCAGCAGATGTTCCACCATGCCTTTTACTCAATGGACTCCTGTCTTCACCTAATATCAGCGGAATATGCATGAATACAGGTACGTCTAAATCAAGTGCCTGATAAAGCATTACCTGTCGCGGAGTGTTGGTGAGGTGGTCTTCCCCTCTGAAAACATGGGTTATTTTCATGAGATGATCGTCTATCACCACTGCAAAATTATAAACTGGCATACCGTTTGATTTCACTATGATGAAGTCATCTATTAAGGAGTTGTCGAAACTCATATCTTTTTTCAATATATCAAAAAATTTCGTACTCCCCTCAGGTACTTTAAACTTTATAGTGTATTTGTTTTCTGAAAGCTCGGCAGGAATTTCGTCTTCAAAATTGCCGATTTCCTTTTCTTCATCGACTGTATCGTAAACCGTGTAATATGCTTTTTTTTCCTTTATCAACTTGTCAACGTATGCAGAGTATATATTCTCATCAAAACGTTGAGCCTGCTTGTAAGGACCGTAATATCCGGGCTTATCAGGGCCTTCATCCCATGTCAGGCCACACCATTTCATCGAATCCATTATCTGTATTTCAGATTCAACAGTTGATCTTTTGGTATCGGTATCTTCTATTCTCAGCACGAAAGTCCCATTTTCTTTTTTTGCAAAAAGCCAGTTAAAAAGTGCAGTTCTTATCCCACCTACATGTAAATGTCCGGTTGGACTTGGCGCAAATCTAACTCTTATCATTTTATTCTTATCCTTCCAGTTAATTATAGTTTTATTTCGGTCTTAACACATGTATCTTTATTGAGCTGCGCATATAGTTCTTCAACGGTCTTTCCGGTAACCGGGTCAATCATCATTTTGCCAATGTCTTTCAATGGTCTCAGAACAAAATCTCTGTTTCTGAAATCCTTGTGTGGAATGGTTAATTTATCATTGTTTACCACAGATTCACCGAATAGAATTATATCAAAGTCAATTATTCTTGGGCCCCATCGCTCCGTTTTTTCGCGGCCCATTTCACATTCAAAAGTTTTGAGTTTTTCAAGTAGCAGCAGTGGTGGTAACTCAGTCAAAACACCTATTACCGCATTAAAAAAATCATCCTGTTTTACGTCACCATAAGGCTTTGTTTTGTAAACCGGTGATTTAAGTATAGTCTGAATTTTATTTCTTTCAAGAAGCTCAACGGCTTTTTTCAAATTTTCTTCCTTATTTCCAAGATTAGTACCCAATGCAATATATGCAGCATATTTCATAATTTATTCTCCCGTTTATAAATTTAGTTCTGATATTACTTCAAAACCGGGTTTTCTTTCCGAAACATCCGTTACCGAAATTCTGAGTATTCTATTTCCAAACCGAATTTCCAGTGTATCACCAATTTTAAGTTCATAGGATGGTTTAAGTGATTTTCCATCTTTGAAAATCCTTTCATTTTTAGCCATTTCAGCTGCAACTGTTCTTCTTTTAATTATCCTGGTTTTTTTAAGGTATAAATCGAGTCGCATATTTTCAACCTCCGTAACTATTTAAGTCTGTCACTGGGAAATTATAACATTAATCAACAAAAAAGGGTTTCGGCTTTCCGAAACCCTTTTATTATAAAGTGTAATTAATTTATTTCTGCTTTGTCTGATTAGCAACTGCTTCAGTTGCCTTTTTGATTGCTTCCTGGTCGCCAAGATAATAATGTCTTATAGGAGTAAGGTCATCATTCAATTCGTATACCAATGGAACTCCTGTAGGAATGTTGAGTTTGATTATTTCATCTTCTGACATATTATCGAGGTGCTTTACGAGTGATCTTAAACTATTACCATGTGCTGCGATAATAACCTTTTTTCCTGCCTTGAGGTCTGGAGCAACTACATCGTTCCAGAAAGGCATAAACCTTTCGAGCGTATCTTTGAGGCATTCTGTTTTTGGTACGTCAACGGGATCGAGATCGGCATATCTTGGATCTTTACCTGGGAATCTGTCATCATCTTCCTCAAGTGCTGGAGGTGGAACATCGTAGCTTCTTCTCCATATATGAACTTTTTCCGCACCGTATTTTTCTGCAGTTTCCGCTTTGTTTAAACCCTGAAGTGCACCATAATGCCTTTCATTGAGTCTCCAGGTCTTTACTACTGGAATCCATAATTGATCTGTTCCTTCAAGAGCATAATTGAGTGTTTTTATTGCTCTTTTTAAAACTGAAGTATATGCTATATCAAATTCATAACCTTCTTCTTTTAATACCTTTCCTGAATTTATTGCTTCCTGTACTCCTTTTTCGGAAAGGTCAACATCAGTCCATCCGGTGAAAAGGTTCAGTTTATTCCATTCACTTTCCCCATGTCTGAGTAAAACCAGTTTAATCATATTTTACCTCCTGTAATAAAATTCTTGTTAATTATATCACAAATAGCTTTTGTTCAGAAACTTCTCTTTTCAAGCTCTATAGGGCTTTTAATCTTTTTGCCAAAGTAATTTGTTCCCCAGATTCCGGTAATTATAAGTATGCATCCGACTATATGGTACCACATGAGCTTTTCGCCATTTAATGTTACACCTGCAATAACTGAAATTACTGTTGTAAGATACCCGAAAATGGAAGATTTTGTTGCTTCCAGTTTTGAAAGCATAAAATTAACCAGAAAAAATGCCATTATTGAAGAAACAGTTCCCAGATAAAGTATAGAAAAAAGAGCATCCATATTGAATAAAGGCGTAAAATATTCTTTTATGTTTCCGGTAAATGTAAACTGCAGTACAGAAATTAATGTGAAAACTACTGCACCGGTATTCATCATCACGAATGTTATCTCTATCGGTGTGAATTTCTTCGAAGATTTTCTTGAGAGTATATTGTAAAACCCTCCTGAAATTACTGCCCCAAAAAGGAAAAGAAAACCGGTAAGGCTTCCTCCAAAACTTATACTACTTTTCAGTATAACAATCAAAATGACACCTATGAAAGAAATGGCTATGAAAATCCATTGTTTTAAAAATACTTTTTCCTTCAGCATAATTGATGCCATAATAGCTACAGCTATAGGTATTAGTGCTATCATGATACCAGCTTCAGAAGAAGTTGAATGTTTTAATCCGTATATTTCAAATATGAAATAAAGTACCGGCTGAATCATGGATAAAGCAAGTAAAGCACCTATTTTCTTATCTTTGAAGTTTATTTTTATAATTCTCAATAAATATAAAATTAAGAGTGTTATACTGGCAAAGAGAAATCTAAAAGAAAGCAGTTGAAATGTATCGAAATAATCAAGACCTCTTTTTGTGAAAAGGAAAGAAAAGCCAAAAATAAAAGATACGATGACTCCTGATATGATTGGAAGAATTCCTTTTTTCATTATTTTCTCCTTTATTATAGTATTTTCGACATCATTATCTCATCAGAATATTCACCGTCTATTAAGTACATGTCTTTCTTTACGCCTTCAATTTCAAAACCTTTTTTAAGGTAGAGTTTTTTTGCCCTGGTATTCTTATCGATAACACCAAGTTCCAGCCTATGCAGTTTGACTTTTTCAGCCCATTCTTCCATCTTTTCGAAAAGTCCTTTGCCAATACCCATACCTGTATATTTCTCCAATATTGCTATTACTATGTATCCGGAATGTTTGTTTCTTTTATAATCTCCACCAATAATGCTCAAATAACCTGCTATTTCACCATCTACATCAGCTATGAAAATTTCTTTGTTTTCAGAATTCCTTATTTTGGAGATATATTCACTTACTTCTTTAACAGTTTCTTTTCTTTCCCCTTCCTGTATGAGCAGGAACTCAGCTTCAGTATCAAGCATATATTTCAATTTTAAATATTTTTCGCTGTCTTCAATTTCTATTTTTCTTATAATCATATTTTCCTCCTTTAAATATAAATTCCATATAGTATATCAGAATAGTTAGGAAAGATAAATAGTGATATAATAGTAAAAAAATTCAGGAGGCCTATTTTGAAGAAGAAAAGTGGATATTTAAAGAGTTTTATGACGAAGAGATATCCTTATTATTTAATAGGGTTATTGATTCTTTTTGTTGTTGATTTACTGCAAATCTACATTCCAAAATATCTCAGGGAGCTCATAGATGGAATCGAATATTCAAATAGCGGAGTTGAAATAGTCTCCAGAGTAATTACCTCAATTATTCTTATTGCCGTTGGGATTTTCGTTTCGAGATTTATGTGGAGAATATTCATTATTGGTTCTTCAAGGGTTTTCGAGAAATTCACCAGAAACCAGATGTTTAAAAAATTGCTCAAACTGTCTCCCTCTTTTTTTGATAAGATAAAAATCGGAGATATCATGGCAAGGATGACCAATGATATAAATGCCTCAAGAATGATGCTTGCACAGGGAATCGTGTTGATGACGGATTCTTTGATGATGGGAAGTTTCTGTATATATATGATGATCACAACGGTTGATCCGGTATTAACTATGTTTGGGATAATACCACTTCCAATACTTGCTTTCATAGCCATAGCATTTGGAGGGAATATTCACAGGAAATTCACAGATGTACAGGATTCTTTTTCTGGTTTGACAGATACAGTTCAGGAATCATTGGATGGAATAAGGGTTGTTAAAAGTTATGCGTTGGAAGAAGAACGAAAAAACCGATTTGGTGAAAAATGTAGAGATTATTACAGAAAAAATATGGTTTTAATTAAGTTGTGGGGAGTATTTTTCCCCCTTATAGAACTTATGGCTTCATTAAGTATAGCTATTACGATTCTATATGGAGGGAAATTGGTTATTGAAGGCAGTATTTCATTAGGACAGTTCGTTGCTTTTTCGCAGTATCTGTCAATGCTGGTATGGCCCATGATAGAAATCGGATGGGTTGTAAACATCATTCAGAGAGGAAGAGCATCATATAAGAGGATAATGTGGGTTGAAGAACAGAAATCCGATATAGTAGAACCTTCAAATCCAAAGAAAGCTGATCTGAAGAAAAGATTATCTGTTAAAAATATGCATTTTTCATATCCCGGATCTGAGAAAACTATACTCAAAGATATAGACATAGAGATTCTCCCAGGGCAGACAGTTGCTTTTGTGGGTAAAACAGGCAGCGGAAAATCGACTCTTGCAAAACTACTTGTTAAGTTATATGCAGTTAAAGATGGAAGTATATTCATTGGGAATAACGATATTAACGAATTATCCATGAAAAATATAAGGGAACAGGTTGCATATGTACCTCAGGAAACCTTTCTGTTTTCAACGACAATAGAGGAAAACATAGCATTCAGTGTTGATGATTATTCGCAGGAAGAAGTAAAGAGCTATGCACAGGTTGCAGCCATACACTCAAATATTGTTGATTTTCCTGAAGGATATAAAACCGTAGTTGGAGAGAGGGGAATAACACTTTCCGGAGGTCAGAAACAGAGAGTTGCTATAGCCAGAGCTCTCATGAAAAAAACTCCGGTAGTTATTTTAGATGATTGCCTTTCCGCAGTTGATGTAGAAACTGAAAGGGTAATTTTAGAATCACTGACAAATGAAATAAAAGACAGAACTACGATTTTGATATCACATAGATTGAAAGCAATGTCAAAAGCAGATATGATTTATGTTTTTGATAATGGAAGGATAATAGAAAGAGGAAGGCATGAACAATTGCTTGCAAATGGTGGTTTTTATTTCAAGCTGTATCAGAAACAGATGATAGAAGAGACTCTGGAAGGGAAGGAATTTTAATGGCTGAAAAAAAAGATTATCACAGAGAAGATGAAAATGCCGGTAAAAATTTTGACTGGTCCATAATGAAAAGGTTATGGAGCTTTATTAAGCCACATAGAAAGCTGTTTATAATAAGTCTTTTACTCTTAACGGTAGGTACTGCGCTTCAACTTCTCATTCCAAATTTCCTCAGAATTGCCATTGATGATTATATGAATAATGATTTTAAAATGACCTATTCTATCACTGAAAAAGAGAATTATTATAAAATTGCCGATAACATTTGGATAGGTGAAGATTCTGCTGGAAAGTTAATTCCAGAATTTACAGATAAAGGTTTTATAGTGACAATTGATGGGAAAGAATATTTAATAGAAAAGGATATTGTAAGAGAAATGAGAGGGGCAGACCTCTCAGGAATTTCAAATCTTGTGATAACTATGATAATGGTGTTGCTGGTACATTTTTTCTGCACGTATGGACAGGTTATTTCATCAAGTGTTATGGGACAAAGGGTTATACTGGATATTAGAGAGAATCTTTTTTCACATCTTTTAAGACTCCCACTTTCTTTTTACGACAAAAACCCTACAGGCAGAATTGTGACAAGGGTTACCAACGATACACAGAATCTGAATGAATTTTTTACTGCGGCTATTACGAGTATAATAAAAGATATACTTTTATTCGTAGGTATTATAGCTTTTATGATTTATCTGAGTTCGCAATTAACTTTATACTCTTTGGTAGTAATACCTTTTATAGTGCTTGCAACAATTCTTTTCAGAGTTTTTGCAAGGAAGGCTTATAGAAAAGTAAGGACAAGACTTGCAAGAATAAATGCATTTCTTGCCGAACATTTATCTGGTATGTCTGTGATTCAGCTTTTCAACAGAGAGAAAAGTAAAATGGATGAATTTTCTGAAATAAACGAGAATTATTATAAATCGACTATGCAACAACTTTTTGTTTTTGCAATATTCAGGCCAACAATGGATTTATTGTTTTACCTTGCACTGAGTGTAGTAATATGGTTCGGAGCGAAAGACCTTATAGCTGGAGCACTGTCATTTGGTACACTTTATGCCTTCATAAATTATATAGATATGCTTTTCCTGCCGTTAAGGGATATTTCAGAGAAATTTGATATTGTACAGAATGCATTTGCCTCGGCCGAAAAAATATTTAAATTAAGTGACGAAGCAGAAGGCATTATTCCGGATAACTTGAATGGAAAAGATGATGTAAATAGTGGCAGTGTCGAGTTTAATGAGGTGAAATTTTCCTATGATGGAAAAAAAGAAATATTGAAAGGTGTTTCGTTCAAGGCAAGACCAGGTGAAAAAATAGCCATAGTTGGCGAAACAGGTGCGGGAAAAACCACATTGATGAGTATCTTGACTTCCCTTTATACAATTCAGGGTGGTGATATACTAATAGACAATACCTCAATATACGATTTCAATAAATACGAATTGAGGAAGAAAATAGCTGTAGTTTTACAGGATGTTTTTATATTTTCAGGTACCGTTCTCGATAATATAAGACTTTTTGATAATGGAATTACAAGGGAAAAAACCATAGAAGCTGCTGAATATGCCCACGTTGATCATTTGATAAAGAGATTTGAAAATGGTTTTGATACTGTTCTTAATGAAAGGGCAGCGACTCTGTCTGCTGGTGAAAGACAGTTGATAGCTCTGGCGCGTGCGGTGGTTACTGATCCGAAAATATTGATATTGGATGAAGCGACCAGTAACATAGATCCTATTACCGAAAGTCTTATACAGGATGCCATGGAAAGAATATCTAAAAACAGAACGGTTATAACCATAGCTCACAGGCTATCTACTATTAAAAATGCAGATACGATTTTAGTAATGCATAAAGGGAAAATAGTAGAAAGAGGTAATCATGAGGAATTACTGAAAAACAGTTCCGGAATTTATACACAACTTTATAAACTTCAATATGAGTTAAGCGATTGAATTCTGAGACTTATGAAGGAGTGATTTAAATGCAGTTTAAATACTATCATCTAGATTCTTTTACCGATATTCCGTTTACGGGTAATCCTGCAGCTGTATGTATTTTCACTGAATTTCCTGAAAACAATATCATGCAGAAAGTGGCAGCGGAAATAAATTTATCTGAAACTGCTTTTATAGTTATAAGAGATATAGTTAAAAATAAAATGCTATCGGATATAAAATGGTTTACTCCGTCAACAGAAGTTCCTTTATGTGGTCATGCGACACTTGCAACCGCAAAAGTTCTTTTTGATGAATATCCTGAATTGGAAAGTATACAATTCAATTCAAAAAGTGGTTTGTTGTACATGGAAAAAAATAAGGAAGATTATATAATCATGAATTTTCCGATAGATGATCTGGAAGAATATTCTTTTTCGAGTGAATTTTTTAAAGCCCTGGGAATTGAAAAATCCGTGTATTCCGGACGTTCAAAGAATCTTCTGAAAGGTCTGATAGAAATAGAGAATATTCAAAATCTCGAAAAAATAACGCCTGATTATGAGTTGCTCCTGAAAAATATTTCGATTGAAGAATTAAGGGGATTGATAATAACCTCCAGAGATTATGGTGAGAATGATTTTGTTTCCCGTTATTTTGCACCATGGGTGGGAATAAATGAAGATCCTGTAACAGGTTCAGCCCATACCGTATTAGCTGCATACTGGTCTGAAAAACTCGGAAAAACAGAAATGAAATGCGAGCAGCTTTCTGAAAGAAAGGGATTTATGAAGCTTAAAGTTAATAACGACAGAGTTCTGATATATGGAAAAGTTATTCCCATAATTAAAGGTGAAATTCAAATATAAAAAAACCCGGATTTTTAGATCCGGGTTTTTTTTACGCCTCAAATTTCTTGAATTTATCGTGCGGAACACCGCAAACGGGACATTTTTCTGGTGCTTCCTTTTCTGATGTGTAACCGCATACCGGGCAGATGTATATAGTTCCTTCATCATAATCTTTTCCTGATTCAGCTAATTTAAGTGCCTTGTCGTACATATTCATGTGAAGTTTTTCAGCTTCTAATGCATAATGTGTCGAACGGGCTGCTGAACTTTCTCCCTGTAATTTGGAAGTTTCGTTATACACAGGATACATTTCATTTACTTCAAATTCCTCACCATCGTAAGCTGATTTAATGTTTTCAGCGGTATTACCTAATAAGCCAAGAGCAACAAAATGATTTTTTGCATGAACATATTCGGCATGAGATATCGCCCTGAAAAGATTTGCAAGATTGCTTAACCCTTTTTTTTCAGCTTCTTCGGCGAAAATATAATATTTCATATGTGCCTGAGATTCACCTGCAAAAGCATCTAAAAGAAATTTTTTTGTCATTTCCCTCATCTAAAGAAACACTTCCCTTCGTTGAAATTCAATTAAAAATCAAACCTTATAAACCCAAAGTCCATGAATATTGCAGTATTCTCTTACTTTTAAAACTTCACCGACATTTTCAAATTCGGCAACTGGTTTCTTACCAGGTTCCAGGAATTTTCTGAATACTCCACTATCTGTTACAAGTTCAACCCATTCGATGTAATGATTTTCCAGCATAGGATGCTCTGTAGAACCTACTTTAACAGAATAGCCTTTTTCAGTCTTTTCTAAAACAGGAACGTGTTTTTCTAATGCTTGTTCAGCAGTCTGTTCATTTTGCAGCTGCATTTCCTCTCCACAGCAAACCAAACTTCCTGCACCTGTATGTAGTACCTCAACAATATTCCCGCAAATAGCACATTTGTACACCTGTTTCAACTCCGTCATTAGAACACCTCCTTTTATAAAATTCCCAATTCTTTATGCTTACTTTGGATTTCTGAAATTAAAATATCCAGTTTTTCAAAATCTTCTTTTTTAGGAAAACCTTTTGCCAGTACTTTAGTGAGCATTTCAGCTTTTACATTTTTCAGGTTATCTTCCATTATTTCAAAAGCTTTAGATCCCCAACCGTATGAACCGACCAAACTTACAAATTTTGTCTTCGGTTTAAGGGCATTTACAATTGCTGCCGTATAAAGCATGGTAGGATGTGGGCCGATCAACATGGTTGAAACCCCAAAAACAACTGTTGCAGCATCTACGGCATCAATGGCCAGTTCACCGAGTCCCTTTTTTGTCATATTAAGTAATTCTACTTTAATTCCCTTTTCTGTTAACCCGTTTACCATATAATCAACCATTGCCTTTACACTGCCATGCATTGATACGTATGGTATCAGGACCTTGTTCTTATAACTATCAGAAATCCATTCTTCATAAGCATCTATTATGAATTTTGGATTTGAAAATGCAGGACCGTGACTTGGGCATACATAATCTATTTCGAAACTCTTAAGTCTGTCAAGATGCTTTCTGATATGAATTCTGAATGGCATCATAATTTCAGCATAATACCTTTTAGCTGCGTCAAATATTTTTCCATCATCTTTTGAAAAAGTTTCATTTGTAGCCAGATGAGAACCGAGAAAATCACAGGGGAATAAACATTTATCTTCCTCAAGATAAGTAAACATAGTTTCAGGCCAATGTACCCATGGTGCAATGATAAAACTCAAGGTTTTATCTCCAAGCGAAAGTTTATCGCCATCTTCGATAGTTATAAATACTTCTTCAGAAAGTAATAAATGTTCTACTAAAAAGTCTCTGCATTTTTTATTTGTCACAACTTTCGCATCAGGATAAATTTCCAGAAGATTTACAATTGTCCCTGAGTGATCCTGTTCTGTATGATTCGAAATTATATAATCGACTTTTTTGACACCAAGTGAATTAAGATTAACTATATATTCTTCCAGAGTATCCGTATCCACACCATCTACAACGGCAGTCTTTTCACTTCCGAATATTACATAGGAATTGTATGAAGTTCCATCGGGTAAAGGAATCAGTTCATCAAAACTCTGTCTATCCCAATCTATTGTTCCAATATTATATACTGAATTATTTATTTTACGTACTGCCATTATTCACTCCTTAAAATTGGTAAACCTTTTATCTATTATTCCTTTTCAAATGCATCTTTTCCAGCACCACAAAGTGGACAAACCCAATCTTCAGGTACATCTTCCCATTTGGTTCCGGCTTCTACTCCATTATCAGGATCACCGTTGACGGGATCATAAACATAACCACATAAAGTACATACGTATTTATCCATATTAATATCCTCCTTTTTTATTCGGCGGCTTCCTGTGCAGGAGCCTGTCTTCCGCTTAATTCTTTATCTAAAAGGAATAAACCTTGTTTACTGTCACCAATCATTTCGAGTTTACTTATAACATCTTCTACCGAACTTTCCTCTTCAACCTGTTCTGTTACAAACCAGTCCAACATTATGATAGTAGCTCTGTCAGATTCTTCAAAAGCTACTTTGGAAAGAAAATTAATTCTCTCAGTGATATGTTGTTCATGTTTAAGTGAATCTTTGAAAACCTGAATAGGTGAATCCCATTCTTTTTGTGGTTTTGCAATAGAGTCCAGTTCTATCCTTCCGCCTCTTTCGATAACATAATCATAAAATTTCTGGGCGTGGATTTGTTCTTCTTTGGCCTGATTGCTCATCCAGTTTGCAAAACCTCTTAAATTTATGCTTTCAAAATATGCCGCCATCGAAGCATACAGATAAGCTGAAAACAGTTCTTCGTTAATTTGTTTGTTTAGTTCATTTAATACTTTTTCTTTCAACATAATTTACCTCCTTGAATAAAGTTTAATATACAAAATTATGACGTCAGAATCATGAATTAATTCCATTAAATACTCAAAATTAATTCAAAAAGTTTTTCATCGGATAAATCAAGTTTTTCATCGGATAATTTATGGCTATTTTCAACCAGCTTCTTGAGATGTAACATCTTAGATGTATCACCTATGAGTATTACACCGGAGATACGAGAATCCTTTATAAATATTTTCGAAGAACTTTCGTTACTTGTTTTTATTTTCAATACTCTGTCAGAATCACTGAAATTACCGATAGAAAAAATCTTTGTCCTTGATAAATTTACCATTGTGAATGGAAAATCAAGCAACAACATTTTTGAATCGTTGATAACCATATTTTGCCCAGCACATTTTCCCATGTCACTCGAAGGTTTCCATAAACCTATTACTCTTCCTTCAAATTCAGCGACATCTCCGGCAGCAAAGACATTTTTTCTGCTGGTTTTCATAAAATGATCCACAACAATTCCACGATTGATATTCAAGTTCTCTTTATTTAAATAAGAAGTTTCAGGAGAAATACCTGTGGAAAGCAAAACATAATCTGTCTCAAATTTTTTACCATCAGAAGTCATAAGAATAAGTTTTTCATCAGATTCTACTACTCTTTGTATGGCTGTATTGGTAACTATCTCAATATTGTCTTCAAACAGATATTTTCTGAGTATTTCGGAAGATTCATTGTCCAGCTGTCTTGGCATTATGTAAGGTGCGAATTCTATCATTCGGACTTTTTTACCTGATTCAACTATGGATACAGCAGCTTCTATTCCCAACACTCCACAGCCTATAATCGTTATATTATCTTTATCACTGATATTATGGTTTATTCTTTTTAAATCCTCATAATTCCTCAGTGAATCAACTTTTAGAGAATCAATACCGGTAATATTTGGCACAAACGGTTTACTTCCCGTTGAAATAAGCAATTTATTATATTCAAACTCACCATTGCTGGTTTTTACCAGGGAACTGTCAAATTGTATGGATAAAACTTTAACACCTAAGAATTGAGTTATATTATTAATTTCATACCAATTTGCTTTTTTTACCAGAATTGTTTCCGGATCCAATTCCTTTGTCAGTGAATGGGAAAGCCTTGGTCTGTGGTAAGTAGAAATAGATTCTTCTGATATTACACCTATAGAACCATCAGAATCATTTTTTCTGATTTCTTCGGCAGCTGATATTCCGGCGATGCCATTCCCAAGTATAAGATAATCGTATTTATTCATAAAAAAACCTTATTTATAAGATTTTATTAATTCCATCATATGTCTTTTTTCTTCGTCGATTATTTTATCCAGGGCCTGATTATCTTCGGGGAAGAATTTTAAAAGGTCAGAGTAAAAAAGAATACTGTCTTTTTCAACGGCAACTGCCATATCCAAAGCTTCACGAAGATTCTTAGGTTTCTGTTCACCGGATAATTTTGGGAAAATTGAAAGTTCTGCGAATGAAGTGAGATAACCCATTCTTTCATCATCATCTCTGTCAGGGGTAATTTCCATGTTCTGGTATTTTTCAAACATTTTTTTAAAGAGAACTCCATGTTGCCTTTCCTGTTCGGCTAAGTCCTTAAAAAGATCCGAAATTTCACCATCAAATTCTTCAGAAAGTTTGGAATAAACTTCAAAACCTTTGGATTCGATTTTTAACGCAACATCAAGATAATCCTTTAAAATCATAAAGCACCTCCATAGAATAATTGTTTTTTTGTTACAAAACATCACTATAGTTTCTGACGAAAAAACAAATTAATTATTTCTAATAAAAAAGGCAATTCTCTCTTAAAAGAATTGCCTTTTTATTTATTTTAGAGTAAATCAGAATATAACGGGAATGAAGTGCATAATTTTTTTACTTCTGTGATTATTTCGTTTTGAGTGTTTTCAGGAATATTTCCCTCTTCATCCATGTTCTTAAGCGTAGTGGAGATTATTTTTGCAATAACACCCATCTGCTCATTTCTCATACCTCTGGTAGTAACGGCTGGAGTACCAATTCTGATACCACTCGTTACGAATGGAGATAACTGTTCGTTTGGTATGGTGTTTTTATTTACAGTTATATGTACTTTTTCCAATGCTTTTTCTGCAGCTTTACCGGTTACTCCAAGTGGAGTAAGGTCAACTAAGAATACATGGGTGTCAGTACCACCGGATACGATTCTTAAACCATGGCTTTCAAGTTCTTTTGCCAGTTCAGTTGCGTTACTCCTGACCATTTTCTGGTATTCTTTGAATTCATCACTTAAAGCCTCTTTAAAGCTTACAGCCTTAGCTGCTATTACGTGCATAAGAGGTCCACCCTGTATTCCGGGGAATATTGTTTTATTAACAGCTTTATAAATTGCCACATCGTTTGTTAAAATCATTCCGCCACGAGGGCCTCTGAGAGTTTTATGAGTAGTAGTAGTTGTCACATGAGCATATTCACATGGATTTGGGTACAATCCAGCTGCAACCAATCCTGCAAAATGAGACATATCAACCACAAGATATGCGCCAACCAAGTCTGCAATTTCGCGGAATTTTTTAAAATCAATTATTCTCGAATAAGCACTACCACCAGCAACAATTACTTTTGGCTTGTTTTCAACTGCCAATTTTTTTACTTCATCGTAATCAATAACTTCTGTATCAAGATCTACTCCATATTGAACTGACTTGTAAATCTTACCGGAGAAGTTCACTGTAGCACCGTGAGTAAGATGTCCTCCATGGCTCAATGACATTCCCATTATGGTATCCCCCGGTTCTAAAAGAGCGAAATATACTCCCATATTAGCCTGAGAACCGGAATGAGGCTGAACATTAGCATACTTTACATTGAACATTTCTTTTGCTCTGTCTCTTGCGAGTTGTTCAACCATATCAACATAAATACATCCGCCGTAATATCTCTTTTTGGGATAACCTTCTGCATACTTGTTGGTAAGAACGCTTCCCATTGCTTCCATTACGGGAATTGAAACGAAATTCTCTGAAGCTATTAATTCCAATCCAAATTCTTGTCTTTCAAGCTCCTTCTGAAGAATATTGTAAACATCAGAATCGGACTGTTTCAAATATTGCCACATAGACCTTCCCCCTAACAAATTATATGTTGCTCATTATTTCATCCAATTTATCTATTTCTTCTTCATTGATGATTTTGTCGATATCGAGTATAATCAACATTCTGCCTTCGAGTTTCGCGATTGCGCTTATAAATTTAGCTTTCAGTCCGCCGACTGTTGAAGGTGGTTCGCTGATCTGTTCGGGAGTCAATGTAAGTACTTCCCTCACTTCGTCGACCACAATACCAACTTTTTTATCGTTGATATAAACCACTACTATTCTGTCATTCAAGTTGTTCTCTTTTTCGGATATTGAAAACTTTGTCCTTGTGTTTATAACGGGTATAACTTCTCCCCTGAGATTGGAAACACCCAGTATAAATGAAGGTAATCCGGGAAGATGCATGATCTTCATCATCTCACTGACACTGTCGATTTTCATTATATCAATCGCGTATTCTTCATCGCCTACCTTAAAGGTAACAACTTTGATCTCGACCATTTCTACACCTCCTTAATTATATTAGGACTTGATAATCGTAACTAAAACCTGACCTGTTTCGACGTTATCTCCTTTTGATGTCTCGACGGAATTTATTATTCCGGAAGTATCGCTTACTATATCGTTTTCCATTTTCATCGCTTCAAGAATCAGCAATTTATCACCGGGATTTACAGATTGTCCAACCTTAGCGAATACATCAATAACCAATCCCGCCATAGGTGCAACTATGCTTACCTGATTAGCTCCGCCGCCTGCGGGAGCAGTTTCTTTTTTTTGTTCTGCAACCGGTTTTGAAGTGGGCTGAACAACAGGTGTTGGTGTGGTTGGAGTTTGAACGGGAACACTTGTCGGCTTTGTAACAGGAGATGTCTCACTGCCTAATTCTTCAACCGCTACGTCATATTGTTTTCCGTTCACATGTATCCTATAGTTCTTCACCATCTTTTTGTGTCTCCTTTCGACATTTTTCTCCAAGTTTTATCTGTATGTTTCTTCCATTCCGAGGATTTTGTTCCAACCTCTTTTATGGTTTTAATACGAAATGGGCCCGAATTATAACAGCTTATTGCTGCAGAAATTACAGCCACAAGTTCTTCATCGTTTTCTGAAATAGCTTTATCGTTTATTGCTTCATCAAATACCGGTCTGTTTGCAGTACTTGTTAAGTTTGAGGACGTACCAGCATTTGGAGCAAAAGTACTTCCTTTATTCTTTTTCTCTGAGAAAATCCATCCCAGTATTTTAAAAACTATGAAAAGCATTATAAAGCTGAGAAAAACTATTGATATTCCGACAACTGTAACACTTAATACATCCATTTATTTCACTCCGATTATAGAGGTATATTTCCGTGTTTCTTATCAGGATAGCTTTCAGCCTTGCTTTCAGTTATAGAGATAGAATTGATAAGAACATTTCTTATATCTGAAGGCAGAATTACTTTATCTACGTATCCTCTTGAGGCTGCCTGATACGGATTTGCAAAATTATCTTTGTATTCTTCAATTTTCTTGGTTCTCGTTTCTTCCGGATTTTCAGAAGCTTCTATATCCTTTCTGAAAATAACATTGGCAGCTCCTTCAGGACCCATAACGGCTATCTGTGCAGTTGGAAGAGCGAAAACGAAGTCTGCGCCAAGATGTTGACTTCCCATTGCGATGTAAGCTCCACCATAAGCCTTTCTGAGTATGAAAGTTATTTTTGGGGAAGTTGCTTCACTATATGCATAGAGTAACTTTGCACCATGTCTTATGATACCGTTATATTCCTGAGTTGTACCGGGTAAAAATCCGGGAGTATCTACAAATGTGACAATAGGAATACTGAAAGAATCTAAAAATCTTATAAATCTTGCGGCTTTGTCTGAAGAATTTATATCCAGACTTCCGGCCCATACTTTAGGCTGATTTGCAACTATTCCTATCGTTTTACCTTCTATTCTCGCAAATCCGGTAACTATGTTTGGTGAATAGAGTGCCTGTACTTCGAAAAAAGAAGCTTCATCAACGACTGAGTTTATTATTTCCCTTACATCGTATCCTTTTCTCATATCCTGAGGTATAATCGTTTCAACATTAGATGAATTGTTAATGGAAGAATCGTACTCAGTATCAGGAGTGGAATCCAGGTTATTAGATGGAATATATCCGATTAATTCCCGGCATATCCTCAATGCATCTTCATCGTTTTCAGCTTTAAAATGTGCATTACCGCTTTTTGTATTGTGAACATTAGCTCCTCCGAGATCTTCCTGAGAAACTTTCTCTCCTGTAACGGCCTGAATAACTTGTGGACCAGTGATGAACATTTTAGCATTTTTATCTACCATGATTATAAAATCAGTTATGGCAGGTGAGTAAACTGCTCCGCCGGCACATGGCCCCATTATAATAGAAATTTGTGGGATTACACCAGATGCTCTGGTATTTCTGAAGAATATACCACCATATCCGTATAATGCATCTACAGCTTCCTGTATCCTGGCTCCGCCTGAATCGTTAATGCCAATTATGGGAATTCCCATTTTCATAGCCAAGTCCTGAACTTTCATGATTTTCTTAGCATGCATTTCTCCAAGAGAACCACCCATGACAGTAAAGTCCTGTGAAAAAACGGCAACTTTTCTTCCGTTTATTTCGCCAATACCGGTAACGATTCCATCGGCAGGAATTTCTTTTTTATCGATTCCAAAATTGGTACATCTGTGTTTAACAAATTTATCCAGTTCAAAAAAACTACCCTTATCCAACAAAAGATCTATTCTTTCCCTGGCAGTTAACTTTCCGTTCTTATGCTGTTTTTCAATGGCTTTTTCTCCACCACCCATCTCTATTTTTCTGTCTTTTTCGACAAAGTTCTGGATGGGCTCTTTCTTATCAGACATCTGTTTTCTTCTCCTTCCAAAAATTCTAATGATTTCCCTGTACGAGTTCCATCAGAACACCGTTCGTACTTTTGGGATGAATAAAGGCTACTTTCGTGCCGCCAGCACCATTTTCAGGTTTTTCAGATAACAATTTGTAACCTTTTTCTCTGATATTATTCATTGATTCTTCAATGTTTTCAACGTTTACCGCAAGGTGATGAATGCCTTCACCTTTTTTTTCTATATATTTTCCAACGGTACTTTTTTCAGAGATGGATTCCAGAAGTTCTATCCTGGATTCTCCGACTTTAATGAAAGCTACTTTTAATCCTCTTTCTGGTATTTCTTCAATACACTCAAGTTCCAGTCCGAGAGAATCTCTGTAGAAATTTAAAGCCTCGTCAATGTTTTTTACCGCAACTCCTAGATGATCTATTCTTTTTACTGACAATTTTGCACCCCCGTATTTATTTACATTATTGATCAATTATAGCATATGTACTATTTTTCCTAAATAAATTCTTTAAGTAAAACTAAAAAAATAATATTAAATCTTGTTTTATTTTTCAATTCCGGTACGAGCCTGTACTCCAATTTGGTAATAATGCTTGATTTCTTTCATTTCTGTGACTAGGTCAGCTTTTTCTATGAGTTTTTCGGGTGCATATCTGCCAGTTATTATTACTTCGACATTGTCTTTTCTGTTTTCAATGGCGCTGATTAAATCGTCAAGACTGAACAGATTGTAATAAAGGGCTATATTTGCTTCGTCCATTACAACCATGTCATATTCACCGTTTTTCATGATTTGGGCCATTTTATTCAATCCGTTTTTTGCAAGAAGAATATCTTCTTCCTCAGGTGAATTGAAAATAAAACAGTTTCTTCCGAATTGTTCCATTTCAAAATTCGGTAGAATTTCAACAGCCATCATTTCGCTGTATTTCATACCCTTTACGAATTGCCCGAAAAAAACTTTTTTACCTGCACAAACAGCCCTCAGTGAAATACCGAGAGCTGCTGTGGTTTTTCCTTTTCCATTACCAGTATAAATTTGAACATAACCTTTATCCATAAGCAGTACCTCCGAAAATGAAACGCTGAATTAAGAAAATATCATCATTAAAAAGTGTGCTGCTGAACCCGCAGCAAGACCTGCAATCGTATGGCTTAATAAAGCTTTATTTGTCAGTGATCTGTATCCAAGAGAATCCATCATCGCAATATGAGTGCTCAAATATCCGCTCCAACACATCCCCATTGCCGTGAATACGGCTATATCATTTGCACTGATATTTCCCGATTCGATGAATTTTGGTATCAAAGCCAAAGCTGCTCCCGAAGACCCGAGACTTGTCAGGGGAAAAGCGATTGATTGAGGTGATTCAAACCCGAAAAGGAAATTAAGTACCGGGAAAATCTTTTCTCCAACCCAAGGGAGGAATCCGACTCCTTCATATGCCAAACCCTGATATCCAACTGAAGGGTCACTTGGTCCATATGTGAGAAGCATCACAAATGTGCTGACTATCAAAACTCCAGGAATGATACCAAGGCCAATATCAACTCCGGTTTGACCTCCATCTAAAAGTGAAGAGAGTATTCTGTGAAATACCGTTCCCTGCCTGATCTCTCTTTTTTTGTTAATTTCGAGGTTAATATCATCTTCCTCATTTTCGGGAAAATCCTTTTTTGTGAAAAAGTACATCAATCTGACACTTACAATACTTCCGATAACGGCTCCGATGTTTCCTATAAGTACGGGTACGAATAACCCTGCTCCCATTTTTGTACCCTGAGCTATCATGAAAGTACTTACAAGTAACCCCATGCCAAAACAAGTTCCAAGATTGCAAAGCAATGGTACTTGCCTTTTTTTGAAATAACTCAGGAAATTTTTATCTTTTGTGAGAGAAATTATAGCAGGATTATCGGAAAGATATGTGGTAATTATACCTACCACGGCTATGCCTGGGAGTTTGTAGAGTGGTTTCATAAGATATTTAAGCAAAGAATCAAATATCTGAACTACTCCGAATTCGGAAATCAACGCACCGATAGCCCCGGTGAGTACGGCCACCGCCATAAGGAAAAAAACAGTATTTATAAGCAGATCATGCGCCGTGTACATTACAGTTTGAAAGAAGTTTGCCACTCCCATTGTTGAGAGTAACGGAACCATTATCAGCAAAAAGAATACAAGAAAAATAATACCTTCCAAATTTGTTACTTGTATTCTCTTTTTTGGCTGCCTTACAATTCTCGGCATTTTTACCTCCGTTTTATGTCCAGAATTCTACTGTCTGTTCATTTTTATCATTTTCGTTTTTGCCAGAAATGATCTTTAAAGATTCGCTAGCAGATAGTCCATCTTTAAGTAAATCAAAAAATTCAATCAGGCTTTTTACAACCTGTCTCATTTCAACAAAATTATTTCCGTGAAAAGGTGATACAAGCCTTTCTTTCAAAGCGTTTTCGAGTTCGGAGGTAATGCTTTTTTTCAATTTAACATTGTACGCTTTCTCATAGATTTGGGATAAATTGTTCAAAATAACTTCAAACACCTCTGGTGATACTGGTTCCAGAAATCTGACAGTCGATTCTGAAGTGACGGATACTTCGGTCTTTAGTCTGTCAAAAAGTGCCAGGTAACTTTTTACACCTTTGTCCGGATTTTCAAACCAAGATGGAGTACCCAACCATACCGAGTAAAGATTTGGTAATTCTTTTGCGGAAATCATATCAAGAATAACCCTTAGAGATTCATAACCTTTAATTCCAACATTTGAACGCAGATTCTGCATTAATTCCAATTCATCAAAGACCAGCACAACTCCTTGATAGTCTATGGCTTTTGAGAGTTTAAGTATATCTTTTAAAAATAAATAACTTTCTTCCTTGTTATCAACCCTCCTCGTTATTTTCATGTTTTTCAATTCGTTATAACTTATTTTTCTACCTGACATCCAATCGACAATTTTCTTTTTCTCTATTTCACTCCCAGCGACATGGTATTCTATAAACGCAGAAATAGCCATATTGAAATCGTTGGTAAATTCAAAATCAAGAATTTTTTCATTAATTCTTTCCATAAACACCGCATCGTTGCCACGCTGAATTCCTCTGGATTCTATTTCGATAATTACTTTTTCTGACCATTGTGAGAGTAGGTAATAAAGAGAATCGCCAGAAAATTCAGGCGTAATCAGCCCATTTATAATTGCCTGATAGGTTTCAACCGGTTTATGAAGAGGTGGTTCGGATACGTATATTGGCAACAAACCATAATCCAGTCCCATTTCGAGTGCAATCCTGCCTAATATGGTTTTTCCCGTTCCGTAATCTCCAAGAAAAACTCTTATGGCACTTCCGCCATTGCAAACAAAAGATATGTCTTTCTGGATTATTTCCGTCTCACTGTCTCTTCCGACCAGGATTTTTCTTGCCGCACCGAAAGTTAAGTCGGAACCATTTCTCAGTGAGCGGATTACTTCTTCTTCGAAAACTGCCATTATTTAATCACATCCTTAAAATATTCAACAATCCTTTTTAAAAAGTTTTCATGAAAAGATTCACCCCAGATAACTTTAAAACCTCCGCCTATTTCTTTCATCTTTATCAGAGGTACTCCATCCAGAATAAATTTTCTGCATAATAGAGGGAGTATGAATCTTAATGTCTTTTCCTGCATGAAATCTATTTCGATTCTTTCCCAGGTTGCGGGACTGTTTTTAAGTATTCTGTTGATTACAAACCTTTCATCTTCAGTAATTTGATTATATTTTATTATGAAACGGTTAAAAAGGATTTCAGAATCGACATCAACATTTTCATCTTCTGCTGGAATGTTTTTTTTATCATTACTCATCTCGGATTTATTAGTTTGTTTTTTTTGAGGAACATCAAAATTAGTTTTTTTTGAATCCTGTTTATTAACATTGCTGTTAACAGCTTTCTCAGGATTTGTTTTTATCTTTCCGACAAGACTGTGCAGATTTGAAATTTTTCTGTCTATACTTATCAATTCGTTTTTAAAATTTCCCATATTGACATTCGATTTATTGGCCGTATCATTTACGGGGAGTTCAACAAGCCCGTCAATTTTCTGTGAAAGCATTTTCTGATTTTCCTCTACCGAGTTGACTAAATCGATAAGTTTTTTTATATTTTCTTCATGACATTTCTGATTTTCTTCAACCCTTGAAACTTTATAATTACTCATTACAATAAAAAAAAGCGCTAAGCCACTGATAACAACGTATATGTATTCCATTGGTTTCCTCCCGTACCTTTTCGATAAACAGAGAATATAATAGCATATATGTACATTTTTTTATTTAAAAAGTTTAATTAAAAGTTCTGTGAATTTCCTTGCAGTTCTTGAATTTTCGATACATATGGTGTATACTATTTTTGGGGTATAGTAATTTTATTATTTATTTTTTTATTGTATGTGGGGGTAAATTGAATATGCGTATTGAACATCAAGATATGTTCTCTTTTTTTAGCTCTTCTAATTTCCCTTTTATTTCTGTTAAAAATGAATACTTTCTTATTTCTGACGTTTCAGATGATGATAAGAAGCTGGTCATAAGGAATTTATCTTATGTTTCTGTAGCCGAGCTTGAAGATGATTTGTTGATATATGGGGATATCGATGAATTTCAGAGGTGTATGAAGCATATAAGGAATTCAGGTGGCGAGTTATTCGAATTGTTGTACGAGAATCTGAGTCCGTATTTTTATGTTGGGGATTTTTCTCTTCCATCACTTTCACTTAAAAGTAATAAAACACTTCAGTTCAACGCTCCGGTTATTATGGGGATAGTTAATGCTACGCCAGATAGTTTTTACGGTGAGAGTAGGATTAAAAACGAGAAAGAGGTCATCAGAAAAGTCAAGGAAATGGTAGAAGACGGTGCCGGGATTATAGACATCGGTGGAGAATCTACCAGACCTGGTTCAGATTCAATTGACGAGGAAGAAGAGATAAAAAGGGTTATTCCCATTATCAAAATGATTAAAAAGGAATTAGACGTAATTGTGTCCGTTGATACTTACAGGGTTAAGACTGCTTCGTTGGCTGTTGAAGCGGGTGCAGACATAGTAAACGACATCACTTCCATGAATGGAGATAGGGAAATGGTTAAGTTCCTTGCCCTTAACGATATACCTGTGGTGTTGATGCATATGAAAGGTACACCGAAAAATATGCAGAAAAATCCTTTTTACACAGATGTTATTGGGGAAATTACCGATTATTTTAACGAGAGAATTCAATATGCGGAGAAAAACAATTTACCTAGGAAAAACTTGATAATCGATCCTGGAATAGGATTTGGGAAACGTTTATCAGATAATCTTGAGATTATGAGAAACTTGGAAGTATTTAAAAAGTTCAATCTCCCTTTACTTCTGGGAACATCAAGAAAATCTTTTATTGGAAAGGTATTGAATCAGATGCATCCTGGAGAGAGATTGGAAGGAACTTTGGCTACGACCGCTATTGGTGTGGAAAAAGGGGTAAATATTTTTAGAGTTCACGATGTGAAACAAAATTCTTTTGTTGCCAATATGGCATTTTCTATTATGAAATGAAAAAAACTTTGATGGGGTATCAAAGGGGGGTATAATTATGTTAATAAACGAAACTGATAAGGATTTTAATTCTGGGAATCTTGAGTATTTGAATATGGGAAAAGTAACTGAAACGAGAAGAAATGGTTTGAATGTAGCAGAACTGAAAAAAATATTAAAAGATCACGATTTACTGATTTGTAATGCAAATTATCAGGGAAACGAAGACATAATACTCAGAGATATTTGTATAAACACTAAATACCTGAAAGAAGGAAGCCTTTTTATATGCAGAAAAGGAAAAGAGTATGATTCACATGCTCTTGCTTTTGAAGCTGTAAGCCAGGGGGCTAAGGCTTTGATAGTTGAAAAGACTGTTGAAATAAGTTCTAGAACTCCGATATTTATGGTTAGCGATGTTAGAATGGCTGAAGCTGTAATTTCATCACATTTCTTCAATTTCCCCGATGAAAAGTTAAAAATGTATGGTGTAACAGGAACTAACGGGAAAACTACTATAACTTCGATGATTCACCACGTTCTTTCCAGATTGGGAAAAAAGGGTTCTCTCTTCGGTACGGTTAAAAATGTCGTTGTTGACAGATCTTACGAAGCTATAAACACTACTCCTACATCAATGGAAGTTTTACGAAATACTAAGGAAACTCTCAGTAAAGGTGGAGAATTCGTGAGTATGGAAGTTTCTTCGCATGCTCTTGTTATGAAAAGGGTTGAATCCTTAAAATTCGATTATTCGATTATTACCAATATTACACATGATCATCTTGATTTTCATAAGGATATGGAACAGTATACCGCAGCAAAATTTCATATTTTTGACTTGATGAAAGAAAACGGTACAGCTATTGTCAATATCGACGATGAGAAGATATGTGACAGGATGGACGATATTCCGTTCAGTGCAAAGATTTGTACTTATGGAATGCGTAATGAGGTCAGGATGCCGGAATACAGTGCGGATGATATTGAAATAAGCCTCGACGGAATAGAATTTGATCTGTATGTTGAAGGCGAAAAAGTAAGAAGAGTACATTCTCAACTTATAGGTGATTTCAACGTGTCAAACACACTTGCGGTAATAGCTCTTTTGAACAGAGAAGGTCATTCCATAGATGAAATATGTAATGCTATAAAATCTTTCAGTGGTGTAGAAGGAAGATTTGAGCTGTATTCTCACATAGGTCAGGATATTGATTTAGTCATAGATTTTGCGCATACACCGGATGCTTTGGAAAAAACGTTGAAAACAGCCAACGAGCTTAAACGTGGTAGATTGGTAGTGGTTTTTGGTGCTGGCGGAGAGGCAGATATATCTAAAAGACCGGTTATGGGAAAAGTCGTATCCGAACTTGCAGATGTTGCCATTATTACAGCGGATAATCCGAAAAAAGAACTTCCGATAGAAATAATCAAACAGATAGAAAATGGTTTCTGCAGCAGTATTCCTTATCTTTTAATTGAAGACAGAGATCTTGCAATAGAAATAGCGATAAACCTGTCCAGTAAGGGAGATATGCTAATATTAGCCGGAAAAGGCCATGAAACAACACAGATTTATAAAAATGGTCCAATACAGCATAATGATAGGCTTGCGGCTTTTAACCATATCAGAAAGCTTAAAAAACATGCTTCATAAAGAGGTATGATAATTGAGGAAAATTGATTTTTTAAAGCATATAGAAAGTACCGGCAGTTGGTCTTCTCAAACTGTCGGGACTTTTTTAGACCGGATAGCTGAAGAAGAAATAAAAATTTGTATAGATTCTAGAAAAATAAAAAAAGGTGATATTTTCCTTGCGATTATTGGTGAGGAATTTGATGGTCATGATTATGTGAATGCTGCATTTAAGAATGGTGCTGCCTTCTGTATAGTATCCAAGTTGAGAAAGTATTCGGGGCATTGTCTTTTTGTGGATGATACCATTGAATTTATAGGGAAAATAACAGCATCATATTTTAAGGAAAATAAACCTCATACCCTGGCGATTTCGGGTTCAAATGGAAAAACTACCACAAAAGAATGGATAAAAACCATTCTTTTTTCTATTTTGGGAGATTCCGATATCTTCGTAAATCAAGGTAATATGAATACGGAAATCGGATTACCCATTTGTGTTTTCAACAATTTTAAAAATATGATGAATAAAGCTGTAATAGAAATGGGTATGTCTTATAAAGGTGATCTGGAATTACTTTCCTCATATTTTCAACCGGATTATGCACTGCTTACAAATATTGGCAGCGCTCATATAGGTAATATGGAAGAATCGGTAGATATTCTGGCATGTAAAAGGGAATTGACGGATTCAATCGGAGAGAAAGGTACTGTAATATTAAATGCCGATGATCCCAAGCTGATAAGACTTTCCAAAGAGTATGGCTGTAAATTGAGTTACTTTGGTTTTGAAGAAAATAACAGCCTGACAAATAAGACTGTCAGTATAAAAACATACGATTACAGCTTCAAAAACGGTAAACAAAAGACAAATATTATAGCTGAAATTGAAAATGAAAAATTTGAAATTAATCTGGATTTCTTCGCCCATGCGGGGCAGATATCAAATCTGGCAGCTGCAATTACCGCCAGTCTGCTTTTTACAGACAGAAAGAGTTTAGTGGAGTTCGACTATAGTCAGATTAAGCCTGTAAAAAACAGATTTGAATTTCATGAAAATAGAGGCAATTATTTAATAGATGATTTTTATAATTCCAGTATAGAATCTTACAAAGTCGCACTCACAATGCTTGACAAGCTCAGACAAAAAGATATTTTAAGAGATTTTTCATTTGTAATAGGTTCAATAGCTGAGACTGGGATATATAAAAGGGAAGTTCATGAAACGCTTGCTAAAATAATTAAACAATACAATCCGGGTAAGGTTTTTATTTATTCTAAAAACCAGGACATAAAGATAATTTGTGACTATTTCCCCGATGCTTTTGTCTCAGATGAAAAAAACATATTAGCAGATAAAATAAAAAGACACTTATACGATGCTGAAAAAGAAGCAGTTGTTTTTAAGGCCTCAAGAAGTGTGGAAATGGAGGATGTGTACGAAATTGTTGATGATTTTTCCGATTAGCTTTATAATATCTATTATTTTCTTTAAATTATTTATTCCTAAATTTAAAAAATGGAACATAGTTCAATATGTAAGGGAAGAAGGTCCTCAGCTACACAATTACAAGGAAGGAACTACGACTTCAGGTGGATTGATTTTCAATTCTCTTTTCGTGATAATATTATTTATTGCAAATTTCTTTTATCCATCCGATTTTTTTCTGCCAGTTATAGTTACCGCTATACTTTTTGGTGTTATAGGTTTTTTAGATGATTATTTAAGTTTCTCGCGTAAAAATTCAAAGGGCCTTTCAGGAAAAGTTAAACTGCTTTTTCAGATAATTTTTTCAATAATCATTTATTTACTGTTCAGAGATAAGATACAGCATCATATTTTCATTCCTTTTTTAGAAAATGCATATTTAGACATATCTTTCCTCTATCCCGTTTTCTTTGTGCTTTATCTCGCTTCGTTTTCAAATGCTTCAAATCTAGCCGATGGGCTCGATGGATTATCTGGAGGGCTTGCATTTTTCTCCGCTATTGGCGCTCAGATATTTCTCTTTATGAACGGTGTAATTGATGTTTCTTTCATAATTCTTTCGGGAGTATTACTGGGTTTTTTATGGTTTAACACCAAGCCAGCATCCATATTTATGGGGGATTCCGGTTCACTTGCCCTGGGGGCGATTTTTGGAGTGATTGGTCTTACTTCAGGTTATTCACTTTTTTTCATGATTATCTGCCTGGTATATTGGGTTGAATTATTCAGTGTGGTTATTCAAGTTTCTTCGTTTAAATTAAGAAAAAAACGTGTATTTCTTATGAGTCCGATTCATCATCATTTCGAACTTTTGGGGTGGACAGAGACAAAAGTTGTTTTTAGATTCTGGATAATAAATATTTTCTCAATATCACTTGCTCTTGTTTCTGTTATAATATGAAATGATTATAATAAACTAATATTTTAAAGATTGCAGGTGTGGATGTAGTGTTACTCAGAACTGATAATTTAGCGTACGGTTATGGGGATGATCTTTTATTTTACGACGTCTCCATACAAATAAACGAAGGGAATAAGATTTCCCTCATGGGACCTAATGGTTGTGGGAAAACAAGTTTTTTAAAACTTCTTACTGGTGAGTACGAACCTACTGAAGGTGCTGTATACAGAAAAAAAGACCTTAATATAGGTTATCAGAAACAGTTCAGGATATCTAACCCGGATATTTCACTTTGGGATGATTTTGAAAGTCAATTTGAAGAGAATATAAAAATTATAAACTCCGGTGTAGGTATAGACAATGATATTGTTTCTTTTGAGAGAAAAATAAGGTCTATTTTAAAAGGGCTGGGGTTTGAAGAATCCGATTGGCAGAGGTCGCTTGGCACTTTCAGTGGAGGAGAGCAAACAAGAATATCTCTTGGTAAACTTTTTTTAAAAGATTATGATTTGCTGATACTGGATGAACCTACAAATCATCTTGACTTAGCTTCAGTTTACTGGCTGGAATCTTATTTGTCGAATTATAATGGCACTATTTTAATGGTTAGTCACGACAGAGAACTGGTGGATAAAGTTGTAAACCGGGTTTTTGAAGTTAATATGAGAAAATTCTGGGTTTTTAACTGTAGTTTTCCGAATTACACTATGCAAAGATCGAGAATGATTGAAACACTTTCAAGGAGAAAGAAAAACCTAGATAAAGAAATAGAAAGACAAGAGAATCTGGTAGAGCAATTCAGAAAGATGGCTTTTCAGGGGAGTCCCGGTAAAATCAGCCAGATGCACAGCAGGGAAAAAGTTGTAGAAAGATTAAAAGCTGAAGCTGAAGAAATAGAGATTATGCAGGAACATAGAAGCAATATAGGAAAAGTCCCAGTACCTGACCGTACGGATTATCAAATAATACAAACCGAATCTCTTTCAAAAAAATTCGATGATAAAAGAATTTTTAAAGATGTCAATTTCAAGATTTTGCGAGACGAGAAAATAGTTGTTCTTGGCAGGAACGGAGTTGGTAAAACTACTCTTCTCAACATATTGTCCGGAAAAGACAGGGAATATGACGGAGACTTTATTTTGGGCTCAAAAATAAAAATGGGTTACCTTTCTCAGGATTTAAGTGATTTGAAATCTGAGAATACCGTTTTTGAAGAAATACATGAATTGCATAGAGAATGGAAAGAACATGAAGTGCGCGGATATGCCGGGCGTTTTGGTTTCATAGGACAGGATGTTTTTAAACTTGTGTCTTTTTTAAGCGGGGGAGAAAAATTAAAATTGTCACTCGCAAAAATAATTTTAAGAAAACCGAATTTACTTATATTGGATGAACCTACAAATCATCTTGACATCGAATCGATAAACAAACTTGAAAAGATTCTGACTGAATATTCCGGAGCCCTTATTATGGTTACACATGATAGAAGGCTTCTGAAAAATGTTTCTAACAGAATATTGCTCCTGAAAAATGATGGAATAAATGATATCGAAACTATTGAAGAATATTTATCTCAATCAAAAGATGGTATTGTTGAAAAACAGAAAAAGAAGAAAAATCCTTCATTGGATTTTCAAAGATCAAAAGTTTTAAAAAACAGGCTTAAGAACATAGTATCGGAAATCGAACAAATAGAAGAAGAATACGAGAATATAGAAAAAGACATAAAACGAAACGAAGATCTCAGCTTTTCTTTGACTGATTATAATGAAATACAAAAACTCGTATCAGAAAACGAAGAAAATCATAGCAAATTGGAAAATATGATTTTGAGGTTAGAAGAATTAGAAAAAGAGAAGAATGAAATTGAGGGGGAAATGAAATGATTCAGATTAACGGTGAAAACCTTACATTGGAACAGGTAATTTCAGTCGTCAGAGATTTTGAGAAAGTAGAAATTGATTCGTCGTGTTTTGATGCAATGAAAGTCAGTGTCGATACTGTTCAGGGATTTATAGATCAGGAAAAAGTTGTTTATGGTGTGACTACCGGGTTTGGAGCTCTTGCAAATGTAAGTATTCCGGCAGAAAAGGTGAAAGAACTTCAGAAGAATATTATTTTAAGCCACGCAGCCGGAGTTGGAGAACCATTCGAAGATGAAATCGTCAGGGCTATGATGCTTTTAAGGGCAAATTCACTTGTTAAAGGTTTTTCAGGAATAAGGATTGATTCAGTAAATAAGCTAATTGCCTTTCTTAACAACAATATAATTCCGGTAGTTCCATGTCAGGGATCCGTAGGGGCAAGTGGTGACCTGGCACCATTGGCTCATGTTGCGATGGCGCTTATGGGATATGGCAAGGTAAAATACAAAGGTGAGATATTAGACGCAGAATATGCAATTAATGACTGTGGATTAGAAAAACTGGTTCCGATTCAAAAAGAAGGTCTCGCCCTTCTTAACGGTACGCAAATGATGGCATCCGTTCTTTGTGTTACACTTGATAAAGCATACAGGCTTCTTGAATGGTCACTCGTATCGGCATCAATGACTATAGATGCTCTCAGAGGCTCAAAAACTCCTTTTGATCTCAGGATTCACAAAATAAGAAATCATCCGGGACAGCAATACGTTTCCGGCAGGATAGGTGAATACCTTTCAGGAAGCGAAATAATGGAATCTCATAAAAATTGTTCTAAAGTTCAGGATGCATATTCTTTAAGAGCAATTCCACAGGTCGTTGGAGCTGTAAAAGATTCTTTGGATTACGTACGTACCGTACTTGAAAGAGAAATAAATTCCGTAACTGATAATCCAATAATAGTTGATGGTGAAGCCTTATCGGGAGGTAACTTCCATGGTGAACCGCTTGCGCTGGTTGCTGATTTTCTATCTATAGCACTTGCAGAATTGGGAAGTATTACCGAAAGAAGAATTGACAGGCTCGTTAATCCTTTGGTATCTTCTTTACCGCCATTTCTTGCCAGAGGTGCGGAAGGTTTAAATTCGGGATATATGATTTGGCAGTATACATCAGCTGCATTGGCTTCTGAAAATAAATCCTTATGCCATCCTGCATCTGTTGATTCGATTCCAACTTCAGCATTCCAGGAAGATCATGTTTCAATGGGTTCCATTGCATCGAGGAAATCAAAGGAAGTTTTGAAAAATGTATATAAAATAATTGCCATAGAAATAATGTTATCCTACAGAGGCCTGGAATTCCTTTCGGAATTGAAAACCGGAGAAAAATTAGATGATATTATAAATGAATTTAAAGGCGAATTTTCAGAATATAAAGAAGACAGATATTTCGGAGAAGATTTTGAAAGGATTTTGAATTATATATCGGAAAATGATCCAAAATAAACGGAGGTGATTTCATTGAAGTTCAGTATAAATCGCAGTGATTTTACTTATGCCACTTCAAAAATAGTAAACGTAATACCAAATAAAAATATCAAACCGATACTTTCGGGTACTCTGGTTAAACTCGATGGAGATATCGTGAGTTTTACCGCTACTGATATGGAATCTTCTATAAATATAGAAATAAAGTGTAACGAATCACAAGGTTCAGGATCTTTCGTTGTCGATGCAAAGACTCTGGCCGAGGTGTCCAGAAATCTGCTTGATAATTCCGTAGAAATGGAAGCGGAGGGCAATTTCCTGAAACTCACATCCGGTACTGGATCTCTGAAACTTCCGGTGATGGATGTTGAAGATTATCCCAATGTAAATTTTATGGAGAGTGGAAGGGAAATAACATTTCCTCGTGAAACTTTAGTAAATATGATAGACAAAGTAGCCTTTTGCGCATCGAACGATGAATATATGAGAAATCTTAACGGAATATTCTGGGAATTTTCCGGAACATTTCTTCGAATGGTTACAGCCGATGGGTTCAGGTTAGCGCTTGCGGAAGAAGAGATAAAAGGTGACGATACGGATACAGACGAAGCTTTTTTCCTCTTGTCACTTAAAACTATGAAAGAAATTCTGAATTTTCTTAAGGAGATTGATGATGAGAATTTCAGTGTCAAATATGATGGCAAGAGAATAGGGTTGAGTTTCAAAGGTATTAAGTACGTTGCCAGAATTATGGATGTTTCTTTCCCGGATTATAAGAGAATTATTCCTGAACAGTTCAAGACCAATGTGGTTATAAAACGTGAACTGTTCTTAAAACATCTTAAATTTGCAAACATAATTACAAGAAGTATAGGTGACAGTGTCAGAATCGAAATAGAGGATTCAAAACTGAAATTGATGGCAAAATCTCCTGATAAAGGCGATGCAAATATAACCATAGACATAGAACATGAAGGTGCGAATTTGGTTATAGCTTTCAATCCCAGATTCTTAATTGAAGGACTGCAGCATTTTCAGAACGATGAAATAGAATTGAATTTTGTGGATAGCAACAACGCCCTTCAGATGAATGACCTGGATGTTCAGGGATTTATTCATATAGTAATGCCAGTCAGGATGTCATAAATGCGAATAGGGATAGGCTATGATGTTCACAAACTTGCAGATGAAAGAGATCTGATAATCGGCGGAGTTAAAATAGAATATTATAGAGGATTAGAAGGACATTCGGATGCGGATGTCCTTGTTCATTCAATAATGGATGCTTTGTTGGGGGCAGCGGGTCTGAGAGATATAGGTTTTTATTTTCCACCTGACGATTGTAAATTTAAAGATGCCAACAGTCTTGAATTGCTTTGTGAAGTAAAGGAAATGATTTATGAAAGAGGTTTTTCAATTATCAACATAGATTCTGTGATTATAGCTCAGGAACCTAAAATGAAAAACTATATTCCAAATATGAAAGATTCAATTTCCAGATCTCTGGGAATTGATAAGGAGAGAATAAATGTAAAGGCTACCACTACGGAGAAATTAGGTTATCTTGGGAGAGGAGAAGGCATAGCCGCACAAGCGGTTGTATTGCTGGAGGTAAAAAATGAATACTAATATAAGTATCGGAAGGTATGTTCCTTCTGATTCCATACTTCATTCTCTGGACCCGAGGCTTAAGATATTTTTTGCGGTATTTTCAATAATAGTACTTTTTTTATTATCCAATCCGGTATACCTTGTGGTATTTTATTCATTCGTTTTTTTTATTTCTATTATATCGAAACTGGGAATTTCATATATTTTTAAATCGATAAAATCAATTTGGCTTTTAATACTTATGGCTTTTCTATTTCAGGTATTCAGAAGTAACGGGAAAATATTGATAGATGCGGGCATTTTTACGATAAGTGATACTTCATTGATAAATTCTGTTATCAACGTGTCGAGACTTGTATTTCTTATAATTATTTCTACAGTTTTTACCGGTACCACTTCTCCGATAAAAATAGCCGACGCCGTTGAAAATATTCTTAATTTTTTCAGAGTACCGAAAAATTTTTCACATGAACTTTCGCTTATATTGACAATAGCGATCAGATTTATTCCGGTGATAAGTGATGAGGCGCAGAATATAGCCGATTCGCAAAAAAGCAGGGGAGCCACACTTGATAATGGGAGATTTTTAGACAGGATAAAATCTTTGTTTCCTATTCTGATTCCCCTTCTCATAAACACGATAAGAAGGGCTGATGATCTTGCACTAGCAATGGATGTCAGATGTTATTCAGGATACGAAGGGCGTACAAAATTTAAAAAAATGAAGTTTACCTTAAATGATTATATTGGATTTGCTGTACTGGTACTTTTTTTTGTTATTCTGATTATGGCGGATAAATTATGGATTTAGAATTTGATAGAGGTATGAGAAACAAATACGATAAAATTGTAGGAATTGATGAAGCCGGAAGAGGACCATTAGCCGGTCCTGTTGTGAGTTGTGCCGTAGAGTTGGATGAAAATCAGGCCAGAATCTTACTTCAGGAAATTCCTTTTTTAAATGACTCGAAAAAACTTAATCGTAAAAAACATAAATTAATATATGAGTACGTAATAAAAAATAAAATCGATCATGCTATAGGAATTTCAAGTGAATCAGAAATAGATATTCATAATATATTGAAAGCTACATGTATGAGTATGGAAAAAGCTGTAAGTAAAATGAATATCAAAAAACACATGTGCATAGTGGATGGGAAAAATTTAAAACTCAAATTCGATAATGTTCAGATAATTGGAGGCGATGCGCAGTCAGTTAGTATAGCGCTTGCTTCAAATGTTGCAAAATATGTTCGTGATACCATAATGATTGGTTATTCTAAGAATTATGTGGGATATTTTTTTGATAAACATAAAGGATATGGAACAAAAAAACACATTGAGAGTATGAAAAATGCGGGTATTATACCTTTGCATAGATTGACTTTTAAACCTGTATATGAGCTGATTAAAACGGATATTTTGTGTAAATGGCATTATGAGGGTATAATTTCCGATGAAAGATATGAAGCAGTTTTAAGAAAAAAGGAGGAGAACTCATGAGAGCTTATGAAATAATTCAGAAAAAAAGGAATGGAAACCCGCTGGATAAAAGGGAAATTGAATTTCTTGTTGACGGATTTGTCAAAGGAGAAATTCCTGATTATCAAATGGCTGCGTTTCTTATGGCTGTTTTTTTCAGGCATATGAATTCGGAAGAAACTTTTTTGCTAACCGATATAATGAAAAATTCCGGAGATATTATGGATTTATCAGAAATAAATGGAGTTAAAGTAGATAAACATTCCACTGGAGGTGTGGGAGATAAAACAACACTTATTCTCGCGCCATTGGTTTCATCTTGTGGTGTGAATGTAGCCAAATTATCTGGAAGAGGCCTGGGACATACCGGTGGTACTATTGATAAACTTGAATCGATACCTGGATTTAAAACTTCCATGAGCAAAGATGAATGGGTTAAGCAGGTTAATGAAATAGGTGTTGCACTTGCCGGGCAGACCGCAAATCTAGTACCTGCAGATAAAAAAATATATGCACTCAGAGATGTCACTGCCACTGTAGATGAGATTTCACTTATTGCATCCAGCATTATGAGCAAGAAACTTGCCGGTGGGTCGGATGCTTTTGTATTGGATGTGAAAATGGGTTCAGGGGCGTTTATGAAAGATCTGAAAGATGCTGTGAACCTTTCGAAGACAATGGTATCTATAGCAAAACTTGCAGGAAAGAAGGCAGCAGCTATGATAACCGATATGGACAAACCGCTCGGGAACAAGGTGGGAAATGCATTGGAAGTAATTGAGTCTGTGGAAATTCTGAAAGGACAAGGGCCTGACGATTTAAGGGAAATATGCTTTAATCTTGGAGGAAAAATGCTTGAATATGGTTTGGATATTGCTCAGGAGAAGGCTCACAAAATGCTTGTTGATTCAATTGAAACAGGAAAGGCATTGAATAAATTTTCGGAATTTATAAGTTGCCAGGGAGGAGAAACGGAATTTATAGAAAATCCGGAAATCCTTTTAAACTGCAAAGGAATATATTCTTTTAAAGCAGAAAAAACCGGGTATATACAGAATATGGATACCGAAAAAGTAGGAATAGCCGCAATGATACTGGGTGCGGGAAGAGCGAAGAAAGAAGATATTATTGATTTCAGTGTGGGTTTTGATTTTATGAAAAAGACTACCGACAAAGTCGAAATAGGAGAAGAAATACTCAAAATATACTACAATGATGATGAAAAACTTAATGAAAGTTTAGAAATCCTTAACGAATCTTTGATGATAGGTGATACTGAACCGGAAAAAACCCCTTTGATATTTGATATAATCCAATGATATGATAAAATTCAAATAAGTTTTTTCCACGGGGGTTATGTTTTGAAGCGTAAAAACTTGATATTTCTTTTTAGTATTTTTTTCTTGAGTCATATTTTATTCTCTCAAGAGCTGTATTATTTGAATTCAGAAGGCAATTTTCTGAGATTCAGAGAACCGGATATAGTTGAGATGAGCGGTGAGTTGTTAATAGCGGCAGATACTTTGAGAGAATTTGGGGCGGGAGTATCCAATTTTTCAAGTTCAAATAAATACTATATCGTAAATCAAAATACCGGAGATACCTTGATAGCTGATCCTATAAAGGGATTGACAAAAAATTTCCTTGAGAAGCTTGACGGTGTTGTTGTATCTGTATCCGACAGGACGTACCTTTCTGCAAAGGTCGTTTTTGGTTTTCTGAATATGAAATTTGAAGGCGATGAGAGGTATTACGTATTCAAGGAAAATGATACTCTTAGCCTTGTTAAGGCTGAAATGAAAATGAGAAGTGTTAATCTTGAATTTTCTTCAACATTTTTTGATGAGAAATCACTTATAAAGGTTAATACAATGGGGAACAATGCGGAAATTAAGATATTTCCAGCCAGATCTGAAAAAAGCTACATCAAAGATCTGATACTGGAAAGTGATGATGAGTTCTATTCTGTCCTTAAGCTTTCGTTCAATGTTCCTGTAGATTACAAGATGGTCAAAAATGGTTCCACGGTTACCATATATTTCAGTCATGTTGATCCTTATCTTATAGACACTAGAGTACTGGGAGAGGGAATTCAATGGTATAAGAAAAAAGAAAAGGTTGGGAAGTCCAATCTGAATGTATCTTATATTGAAGTTGATTTAAGTAAATCGAAAGTGGATTTGGTACCGGTAATAGGTAACAACAGACTTGGTGAGAAAGAAAAACTAAGCTCTATGTCAAGACGTAATCTGGCTTTTGCCGGTGTTAATGGGAGTTATTATGACACGAACACTTCTTTACCTGTTGGAACACTCATAATAGATGGTAAATTGCTCAGTGAGCCATTCTATTACCTTCGCCCATTTCTTGTTAAAACCACTGAAGGTGAGTATTCCATTTTAAACATCGATACTGAGGTTCATTTGAAGATTGGTTCAGCTTTGTATCTGGTTAAAGGTATAAATAAATTCAGCAAGAATGGTGATGTGCTGATATATACAAGTCAGTTCAATTCGGTAATTCCGTCAAGAACCGACAGGGATTATGTTGTTGTTTCAAATGGTAAAGTCATTTCAACCCAATATACGCCAAAAGCACCGGAAAATGGTTTCGTGGCTGTATTAGGACCTAAGGATATAGGGAAATATATTAAAATAGGTAACGATGCGAGTTATGAACTGATTATCCCAGGATTTCCATATGAAGTGGAAATGGCTATAGAAGGCGGACCACGTATTATAGAAGGTGGAAAGCTTATTCCTGAAGTCGAAACTGAAAAAGTAAGATACGGCCAGAGAATTATAACTTCCAAAACCCCGAGAACGGTGGTGGCGCTTGCGCCTAACAAAATCGTTTTGATGGTAATTGATGGATATCAGAGCGAGAGTGCCGGGCTTACTTTTGAAGAACTCGCACAGTTTTTGATTGAAAAAGGTTATTCGGATGCTATGTGCCTTGATGGTGGTTCTTCTTCAACTATGGTTATTGGTTCCGAGGTTGTAAACAATCCTTCGAGCGGGGAGCCGGAAATTCCGGTAGGCTTAATTATAAAAAGAAATTATTAAATAGCATATTATGGAGGTGCTAACTTTGAGTTTGAATGTCAATAACATCAGGACAATTGCCCTGGTTGGGCATAATGGTAGTGGTAAAAGTACTCTTGCAGAAGCAATGCTGGTTTCTGCAGGTAAAATCGATAAGGTTGGTGGAGTACTTAATTACGACCCTTTAGAAACTGAGAAAGGTACTACTCTTTCCACTTCTGCGGTAACCTTGAAAAAGAATGATAATTTGGTTATTGCGTTGGATACACCAGGTTTTGGAGATTTTATCAGTGACGTAACAACAGCAGTTTTTGCTTCTGAAAATGTAGTTTCTGTTGTAAACGCCGTTGCCGGTGTAGAAGTTCAGACAGAAAGAACATGGCGAATCGCTGAAAAAATGGAAAAACCAACAGCTGTATTTATCAATCATATGGATAAAGATAGAGCTTCATTCAATTCTACAATGGATAACCTCAAAGATGTTTTTGAAAAACATATTGTACCGATAGTAATACCGGTAGGCGAAGGTGAATCTTTTGAAGGTTTGGTTGATCTTCTTGAGATGAAAGCTTATTCTTATTCCAAAGATGGAAAAGGTACTAAAAAGGCAATGGAAATTCCTGCTAATCTTAAAGAAGAAGCTGAAAATCTCAGAACATCTTTAATTGAAGATATAGTTGAAACTGATGAAGAACTTATGGAAAAATATCTTGGTGGCGAAGAAATTGATGAAAAAACATTGTCAAAAGCCATGAGATCAGCTTATATCAACGGAGAAATAATTCCTGTTGTATGTGGTTCTGCTACTTTAAATATCGGTGTTGAAACTCTTATCAACTCAATGATTAATTCAGGTGCTTGCCCTGCAGACAGAAAACCAGCCAAGACAACTCTGGCAAGTGGAGATTCTGAATTTGAACTTGAACCAAAACAGGACGAACCATTCGTTGGCTATATTTTCAAGGCAGCTGTTGATCCATTTATTGGAAAACAGTCCTTTGTTAAGATACTTTCCGGATCCATTAAAGGTGGGGACTCTTTCGTAAACGCTAATAAAGGATCAAATGAAAAAGCATCCCATATTTACCACATAATAGGTAAAGATCAGGAAGAAGTTTCTGAAGCTATTGTGGGAGAAATAATCAGTATTCCTAAATTAAAGGAAAGTTCTGTTGGAGATACACTTTGTAACTCTTCGAGAAAACTAGTTGTGGAGAAACTCGATTTCCCTGATCCAATGCTTTCAAAATCAGTACATCCAAAATCTAAAGCAGATATCGATAAGATTTCTAATGGACTTTCAAGACTTTCCGAGTCCGATCCTACGTTTAATTGGGAACATGATCCTGAGACCAATGATACTGTTATTTCCGGTCTTGGTTCGGTTCATCTTGATGTAATGGTTGAAAGATTAAAGAGACTGTTTAAAATAGAAGTTGAAGTTGGTAAACCGAAGATTGCATACAGAGAAACCATCAGGGCAAATGCCGAAACTGAATACAAACATAAAAAACAGTCTGGTGGTCACGGTCAGTACGGTCACGTAAAGATAAGAATGTACCCTCTTGGAAGAGGCGAGGGATTCGTATTCGATGAAACTATATTTGGTGGATCTGTTCCTAACAACTACATACCTTCTGTTGAAAAAGGTGTACGCGAAGCGATGAAGAAAGGTGCACTTGCGGGATATCCTGTTGTAGACTTTAAGGTAGAACTTTATGACGGTTCCTATCACGATGTTGACTCATCGGATATGGCTTTCCAGATTGCTTCAAGACAGGCATTTAAAAAGGCAATGGATTTGGCTAAACCGGTTCTTCTCGAACCTGTTATGGAAGTTGACGTTTTTGTTCCGGAAGAGAATGCCGGTGACGTTATGGGTGAGATTTCCTCCAAACGCGGTAGACCTCTTGGAATGGAACCGGGATCAAAAGGATACCAGGTTGTAAAGGCAAAAGTTCCATTTTCCGAAATGCTTGATTTTTCGAGTAAACTCAGTTCAATTACAAGCGGAAAAGGTTATTTCACTATGAAATTCAGTGAATACTCTGAAGTTCCTTCCAATATTCAGGAAAAAATAATCGAAGAAAGAAAGAGAGAATTGGAAGAATCTGATAAGTAATAATAAATACGCAGTCGGGATTTATATCCCGGCTGCTTTTGGTTTTTAACTATCAAAAAACGGAGTGATGTGTTGAAAACGTTAAACAAATATGTTATAAAATCTTCTGTTTTTCCTTTTTTACTGGGTGTTGGTGCCTTTATAATATTTTCCAGTATACAGATGCTCTATATGCTTTCCAATATAATAGTCGAAAACAGGGTTTCATTTTCTGTTCTGTTAGAAATGATATTTTACAGATTACCTGAACTCTCTGCAAAAGGTATACCGGTAGGTGTTCTGCTTTCTATATTCTGGTTTTTGTCTCAACTCGGTTCTAAAAGTGAGTTGATGGCTTTGCAGGTACATGGGATTTCCTTCAAGAAAATAGTCGTTCCTTTTTTGATACTGGGAGTCCTGTACAGCGGACTCGCTTACTGGCTTAGTGATTATATGGTACCCGATTTTAACGAAAGATCAGATGATACCCTTTACAGGGTTATATACAAACAACCTGAAGTAACGGTGAAGACAAATCAGTTTTTCGATGTTGGTGATAACAGGTATTTTTTCGTACGAGAATTTGACAAGGAAAACGAAATTTTTGAACATGTGTTGATCTATGATCTCGGCGGCAGTGATATTAAAGTTTTTTACGCAAGCAAGGCCGAAAAGGATTTGGATTCAAAAGAGTGGATTCTGAAGGATGGAAGGGTATACACCACTGATTACAGAGGATTTATAAAGTTTGACTATTCTTTTGAAGAGACGAATATAGATATTTCCAAAGGTATTGACGATTACATTTCCGGTACGATGAAAAAGGCTGAGTATATGAGTTCACGGGATATACTGTCTCAGATAGACAAGTATGCTAAAATGGGCATTTCAACCACAACTTTGATAGTTGAACTGCATACAAGGTTCGCAAATTCACTTGCTCCACTCATAATAGCATTTGTGGGTGTTCCGCTGTCTTTGACTTTCAATATAAAGAGTAAATCCTGGAGTGTTATTTTTACATTCGGGCTTATAGTTCTTTATCAGGGAAGCGGTGCATGGCTGGCGGCAATGGGAAAATCTGACATGATAAATCCTGTACTTGCTTCATGGATATCGGATATAATATTTGCCGTTGTTGGCTTTGTGCTGTTTATATTCCTTGATACGAAAATCATGTACAGGTTTAAAGAGGTTATAAGCAGAGTTCTGACTGTAGGTGCAGTGTCATCGGTGTTTCTGGTTTCGTTTCTTTTTATAAGCACCTCGGGATTTAGTTCTGAAATAACAGATATACCTACAAATACTTCTGTAGAAGAAAAAGAATACGAGCCTGCTGAAGACGAAGTAAGAATAGACATAACAGCTGATAATTATTCTCTGTCTGGAGATGGTAAGGAAATAGTATTGAATGGAAATGTAGTTGTTAACTATGAAAATATAATTATAAATGCCCCGAAAGTAACTGCTTTTCTTGGGGAAAGTGATTATATAGAATATTTTACTGCTGAATCAAATGAAGAAGAGAAAGTCAAGATAAATAAGGAAAAGGAAAAGTTCGAAACGACTTCGTTAAAAGCTTACGTAAAAAAAAATGCCTATTTCATGTACAATCTACGCGGAACTTACAATTCAAAAAATAAGAAAGGTTCAAATAAAGAACTTATAATTGCTTCAGAAAAAAGCAGGGTAAAGAATTTTGAAGGTTCGGATATTGCGGAAATACACTCCGGCTATATTACTACATGTGATTATGAAAAACCTCATTACAGGTTCCAGGCAAATTATATTGTCATAAAAAATTCTGATGAAATGATAGCTTACGATTTGATTATGTATATATTTGATATCCCGGTTCTTCCTTATCCGATATTTTTCACATCACTTGGCAGTTCTGTACAGCCTGTCGAATCATCATTTTCCTTCAGTGGAAATGGGGGGCTTCAGACTCATTTAAAGTTCAACTATCTTCAAAAAAAAGATGAATCGGGTTCGGTATTTTTTGATACTGCTGAAAAGGGAAGTAGCAAGGGAACTACAATAGGTATCGAAAATAAATTCGTACTTGATGAAACTTCCAAAGGTTATCTATACGCTAAACAAACTACAAGCGGTGATTTTAAAGACAGGAAAAATGAATTACGGTTTAACATATCGAAAGACATAAATGAATTACTTAATATATATTATTATTACAATGCTTCAAGATTGATTCAGAATTCTGAAGAGAAGAACAGGACAGCATCCACAGGCATAAAAATTAAAGGCCCTTTTTTAGATAAAAAGTTCATTTTTGAAATGAGTAAAAAAGAATACAGAAATAACAACAGCGGGAATAATTATTATGTTTTGCCATCATTTTCAGTATCAGGGTTATCTACGACACTGTTTAAAGATGAGTATCCTATAAGTATTTCGGTTCCAAGCTTGTCGGTTGTCGGTAATACGACTACACCAATTGCTTCTTCGGTTTTTGAGGTGTACGATTCTTTAAGATACAGGGCAAAATTCGGTCTTAATACTAATTTCAGTCAAGTGAAAATTCTGGATACCGTATTGATAGACAAGATGAACAACAATTGGAGATTCGATGCTGATTTAATCGATGACGAAATTAAAAATGATTTTATAATTGATAACACTATTCCATTTCACAGAATAGGATTTGATTTAGGAGAGTTTCTAAAGTTCTCAACAGGATACACTATTAATGCAGGTTTTTTAAGTGATAAGAATTCTAATATTGGCTGGCGTTATGCAGAAACTGTAAAGACAGTTGTAAATGTTAATTACACGCAATACTGGAAGAATACCTTTACACATGACTTTCTTTTTGTAAAAGGGGATAATTCAGCAAGATTTTCAAACAATAAAGAGAAGAATATGCTTTCATACAATTCTACATGGTCATTTCCATTTGTATTTACCAATATAGGTTTATCAACTTCTTATGATTTTAAAAAAAAGAAGGATAACCTTACAGATCCGGTTGTCAAAAGTGATACGTCTTTCGAATTGTTCGATATAAATTATTTTTTAAATACGAAAACAATTTATTCCATATCAAATAATGATTTTAAAAACACTCTTTATACGATGGGTTTAAAAGGTGATATTTTTAATTACTCGCTTAGTTTTCTATACGATTATACAAAACCAGAATCTCCGGTTGAGAAATTCGTAAACAAATCAAATTTAACTGTAAGGAATATTGATAAAATAAAGCGAATATCAAATTCTACTGATTTTACAATAGAAAAAAGTAAAGAATCAGATGAGGAATCCTGGGAAATGAAGACATTCAGAAACAGTCTGAAGGCGGATTTAGAAGAATTTTCAATGTCTTTTGATCTTGTATATTCGAAACCCAGTATGAACTTTCAGTTTAAAGGAGACTTTGAAGGCGTAGATGTATCATTTGGCACAAATTATGATACTAAAAAGAATGAATTTAAGAATTTCCAACTCGGTGTTATAAAAGATTTGCATTGCTGGATGAACGAAACAACTGTTTCTTTTGTAAATGGTTCTGAAGGAATAGAGCTTGATAAAATATCTACAAAATTCTACATAAAAGCATTTCCGGAGAAATTCTTCAAAATTGATCCGAAGGAAAAGAGTTTTGATTTTTCAATATTCTAGAAAAAACCCGGATTTAAATCCGGGCATTTATAAGTATTAAGAAAGTGTGTTTATAACAGCGTCTACTGAAATCCTCAATAAGGCCCTTGCTGCCAGATTTCTTATGGAATAACTTTCAATATTATCTTTTATAATACTTTGAAGTGTAAAAACAGCGTCTGCCACCTTTAATCTACCGGCACAATTTATCGCGGCTTTTCTAACCGAATCGTCTTCTTTCTTTTCACTTATGATTTTTACAAATAGTCCGTACACATCCTCGATTTTCAGTTTGCCAAGTGCCTTGACTGCTGATTTTCTGACAATTTTACTGTGATCTTCAAAGTAGTCTTCCAAAGTTTCTGAAAGTGAATAGTCAAGCATTTTAGAAAGTGCGTCTATGGAAGCAGCTCTTATATATTCATCTCTATCTGCAAGAAGCTGTCTTAAAATATCTGCTGTGGAAGGTTCAGATAGTGAACCAAATCCTTTAACAGCGGCAAGTTTTACCGAACTCAATTCAGAATCCAAATGAGAATTTAGAGTAGAAATTACTTTTGCCGGACTTTCTTCATTTAAGTTAACATACATAGGCATAAGCCTTGCTATCATTTCGTCATTTGAGGTATTTTCAACTACGTCATTTATAATATTCATGGATACGTCAAGAGGAATATCCTTTAATATCTGAGATATCTGTTTTCTGTTCTTTAAATCTAAGTTTTTATCTTTTAGAATTGAATTAATCTTTTCCACTGCAAAATCTGAGTCGAAGAACATCATTTTCAATAATGATTTTTTCATAATCGAAAAATTATCCGTATTTTCAATTGCTTCCAGGAGAACTTCCTTATCCTCAGTTCTGTCAATTTTTATTGAGAGTGCAAAATCTTTAACAAATCTATCAGAATCATCTATAAGTAAATCAAGAGATTCCTCGTCAATCTCATCACATAATACTGTTATTGCGGTTCTCCTCACCTTTGGAGAAGGGTCGAATAAGTATTTGTTTAGATTTAGTTCTTCTGAAGTAATGTTGTACAATGTATCAATTGCTGCGGCTCTTATGCTGTCTTCCGGATCTTCAAGGAGACTGGATATTTTTTTTATATCTCCTTTAAATCCCATTTCTTTGAAATACTTTAAAGCCGATTTTCTTACTGATGGAGATACGTCATCTAATAACTCAATTATTTTATCGGTAAAAAAACCAAGCTTGATAAGACCAAGAATTCCCTGATTTCTTACCGAAGGACTGATAGAATCCAGAAATTCAAGGTATTTTATACTCATTTCCGTTTGAGTCTTCTGTTCAAATATTTCTATAAGTTCTCTTGCTGTTTTATAAGACATTTATTCCTCCGATTATTTATATTAATTCTTATCATTTAAAAGTGCACTCAGAACTAAGCCAAATCCAGATAACAGGGCAAGCATAGAACTACCTCCATAACTTACGAAAGGAAGAGTAACTCCTGTAGGGGGAAGTAATCCCAAAACTACACCTACATTTATAACAACCTGAAGTAATATCAGGTAAGCATATCCAATAACAATGATTTTCCCCGTATCATTTTTTAAACCTTTAACTGCTGCATGAATCAGAGATCTGGCTAGTAAATAATAAAGAACAAGTAAAAAAGCCATTCCAACAAAACCGAGCTCTTCTCCTAAAATTGCAAATACAAAATCTGTAAACTGTACCGGAAGTAGGTATTTTAAATCACCCTGTGCCAAGCCTTCACCCAATATTCCCCCGGAAGAAATAGCGTTTAATCCGATGTTTACCTGTCCTTGAGCTTCTCCGTCGTTTATAAATCCCAGAAATTGTTTAATTCTGTTTAACTGATAAGGTTCTAAAAGCTCAAAATTAATTATTATAAATAAAGAAAGACATATAAGTACTCCGACAATTATTATATGAGAGTATTTCATTCCACATACGAACAGAAGCATCATTCCAAGCACGAATATTATTATTGAGCTGCTCAAATCCGGTTCGGCCGCAACTAATGCCGTAACGAGCAATAACCAGCCCATTGGAATTATAAACATCTCAAGAAAGCCTTTTTTCTGATTATCTTGTCCTTTATTTTTAAAGAAATAGGAAGAAAAAAATACAATAATAACAAGCTTTGCCAGTTCTGATGGTTGTAGATCGTAGAACTTTAAATCAATCCACCTTCTGCTTCCACCTTTTGTGGGGAAAACAAACACAGCCATCAGTAAAAAAATGATGGCTACCATATAAAACGGAGCATATTCTATATGCTTCTTAAGGGGAATAAGCGCAACGACGAGCATACAAACCAATCCGATTGCTATATTCACAAGCTGTCTGTTAAAATAATGAGAAAAATCATATCCAGGCCATCTGTATACAACTATATAGCTAGCGCTGTACATAACAATCAAACCAAGTACAATAATAATTGCAAGTAAATAAACTATGCCTTTAAAGTTTGGTTTTCCTTTCAGCTTACCTTGCTGTTCTCTATCGATTTCCCTTTCCAATTAATTTCCAACGCCTTCCTGGCAATACTAAAGAACTCGTCCAGATTTTTTATATGATAAAGGTTAGTATTTACCTTTTTACAATCCGTCGCACCAAAATCTTTAACTGGAATACACAACTGCGAAACCATATAGGAAAATTCTTCTTCCATTCGATTTTCATTTGGTATTACCATAGTAGTTACTATATCCCCTACTTCAAGCAAATTGTCTATATGCCAGTGTTTTTTATATGAAGAGTTCTTATAACTTAAATGCCTATCAACTCTCTGTTTAAGATTTTTCATGGCTGATCCTATATAAATGTACATTCCCTGCTTGAAAAAGCCCGAATTACAGCCATAATTAATGACGGTGCCTTTTTTCAGTTCAATCAATAGAAAATAACTACCCTTATTCATCTATGCTCTCCGATTCATGTAATATTTCTATCATTGAAAGATCAGCCAGTTGCATGAATAAATTATCAATATTCTTCAGAAAACCTAATCTCGTCAATTTCAGGTCTTCCCTGTCACACATGATGAATACGTCTTCAAAATATTCATTAATTGTTGGTTTTAAAGGTGTTATAGTTTCTATAGCAGTTTTATAATCAAAATGTTTTAAATGATAACTCATTTTTTCACGAGTTTCGCTGAATTCATTAAGTAATTTATTCTCAATTTCGTTTTCAAACAGTCTTGCATCATAATTCGTATCCGCATGTTTCTTGGTAATGTTGTGTACCCTTTCAAATACGTTTACAAGGGATTCGAAATCCTCTGATTTTTTAAGACTCTGTACCGCTTCTACAGAAACTTTAAAATCAAAGGGAACATTTGATTTATGCAAACAGGATCTGATTACGTCAATATCGAATCCTGAATCTGTCATTAAAGATTCCAGTCTGTTCTTTACAATTTCACCAAACTGAGACTTAGAAATACCGTAATCTTTACAAATACCCTGTGCATATATACCTGATACAAAATCGAATAAATCCATAATATCTATTGGCCACTCTTTTTCAATAATTATGTCGAGTATCTGTATGACCTTTTTCCTTAGTCCATAAGGGTCTTTAGAACCTGTTGGGAAATTACCCAGTAAATAATTACCAACAATCGTATCAAATTTATCGGATAAGGATATGAGTGAACCATATAAAGAATCGGGGACAGTTTCGGAATACTGTTCCAAGAGTGCTTCGGCTACTTCTTCACTTTCATTCGAAATAATCGCATATTTTTTTCCCATATAACCTTGCAATTCAGAATATTCATAAACCATCGAGGTAACCTGATCACATTTAGAAAGCATGGCAATTTTTTCAAAATCGCCTTTAACGGAAGCATCAATTGAGAGTAAGTCAATAAGTCTGAAGCCAATTTCTTTAATTCTCAATTCTTTTTCATAAACCGATCCGAGTTTATTCTGGAATACTATATTTTTCAGTTCATCAATTCTATCACTGAGGGGTTTCTTGATATCTTCATGGTAATAGAAAGATGCGTCCGCGAGCCTTGCTTCAATAACTTTCTCATAACCTGTTTTTACATTTTCATCGGCAAGTTGAGAGTTGTCCTGGAACGAAACAAAGAAATTCGTTAATTTGCTGTCTGAAAATACGGGGAAAGTTCGTTGATGATGTTTCAGGGTTGTTATTAACACTTCATCTGGAATTTTTAAAAATTCTTCATCAAATTTACCTATTAAAGCCCTTGGATTCTCTGTAAGGTATGCGACTTCTTCCATCAGTTCAGAATCTTTTTCTACATTTCCGATTAATTCTTTTTCGCATCTGTTGATTTCATTTTCAACCTGTAATACTCTTTCATTGAAATCCAGAATGACATTTTCCATTTTTATCTTTGTCAGATAATCTGTACAATTATCAGCTTCTATTCCTTTCCCGGTAAATCTGTGTCCAGAAGTCTTATTTCCCGATTTTATACCAAAAAGCTCAAAATTAAGCGTTTCATCACCATAAAGGCATAAAAACCCATGTACTGGCCTGACAAATTTATAATCTCCATTTCCCCATTTCATAGGTTTTTTAAAATTCAATTTCTGTATGAGTTCAGGTAAAAAATTCTGTAAAAGGATTTTGGTTTCTTTGCCGGGTATCTCTCTTTTTATATAAACGTATTCAGTTCCATTAAGATTTTCAAAAACGATGTCATTTTCTTCCGCCTTATTTCCTTTTAAAAAACCCATCAACGCACGGGAAGGATTTCCGTTATCATCGTAAGATAGAGATTTTGCCGGTCCTTTTTTCATTTCAATCGAATCCTTCTGCATATCATCAAGGCCTTGTATCAGAGTTGTTATTCTCCTCGAAGAAATAAGTATATCAATTTTTTCGAATTCAATTGATGATCTGTTGAAAAAGGCTGTAAGATTTGATTTCATCTGATCAATTATTAAAGGGATTTCCGAAGGTGGCAATTCCTCCGCAAGAATTTCTAAACAAAAATCTTTTTTCATCAATTATCCTCCCGTTTCTTATGCTTTATCGTAATTTATTATAATTTCATTGTTATCCGTGCTATTGGGTTCAAGAAGAACTCTTTCAAAATATATTATACGAAAAATAGTATCATGATTACCAATTTTTCTTATATTCATAAAATATTTTTTATTGAATTCGTCGAAATCCTGTAACTTATCAAAGGAAAAAAACCGCAATACTTTTAATGGATTAGATGGTGATATATGAATAAATTCTATTTTATTTAAAATATAATCTTCCAGATTTAATTCATCAGAATTAATTTCAAAAGGATATTTAAAATCCAGAATTCTCATATATTCAGTTTTTTCAGATACAACAGAACTATCGGGAACCGTACCGAAAAAGGTGGGAATACTTTGATTATTTATATTCAATAAATCATTTTCAAAAAGGTCAAACAGTCTGAATGATTTATTCCTGAATTGAGAATTTAATTCTTTTTCGAGCATTCTTGCAGAATTGTTTTGTACCATTGAGGCGAGTTTATCAATTTTATCGTTTTTTCGTTCAATTAATAGTATATATAAGCATAATACGGCAGCTCCGACCACTATAAAAGAATCTCCTATGTTGAACACTGCGAAACCATCTACGGAGATAAAATCTATTACTGATCCCCAGACTGCCCTGTCTATTATATTACCCAATCCGCCACCTATGATTGACCCAAAACAAAATGACAGCCATGCCGAGTATTTTGAATATCTTAGCGAAAGCAGAAAAACACAGAAAATCATTATAAGTATAAGAGAAACAAGGTATGTTCCACCATTTTGGAACATACCGAATGCAATTCCTTTGTTTCTGATATTAGAAATACTTAAAAAACCATCTATAATATATATAGAATCATATTTGTCGACAAAATTTATTACTAGTAATTTGCTCGCCTGATCAAGAATCAAGGCTAGAAGCGTGAAAAATCCCGTTAGCGCCATTTATATCACAACCCGTTATTTTTTGCTTGAAAAATAAACCAGTTCGGATTCAATAAACTGGTCAATGTCTCCATCCATTACAGCATCTGCATTTCCTGTTTCTGTTTCGGTACGTAAGTCCTTAACCATTCTGTATGGGTGGAAAACATATGATCTAATCTGATTACCCCAGGAAATATCGCTTAAATCACCTTGAATATTATTCACTTCTTTTTTCTTCTTTTCCAATTCCAGTTCATAGAGTTTTGCAGCGAGAATTTTCATTGCAGTATCTTTATTTTGATGCTGGTTTCGCTGGTTCTGACATGTGACCACTATATTAGTGGGTAAATGAGTGATTCTAACTGCGGATTCTGTTCTGTTAACATGCTGTCCACCAGCTCCTGATGCTCTGTATACGTCAATTCTAAGGTCATCAGGATTTATATCTATTTCAACACTGTCGTCAAGTTCAGGTAATACTGTTACAGATGCGAAAGACGTATGCCTTCTCTTATTCGAATCGAAAGGAGAAATTCTTACCAGTCGGTGAATACCTTTTTCGTATTTGGTATAACCATAGGAATATGCCCCTTTGATAAATATCGTTACAGATTTTATTCCAGCTTCATCTCCTGGCTGCAATTCGATAATTTCAGATTCGAATCCTTTTCTTTCCACCCATCTGAGATACATCCTCATCAGCATCTGTGACCAGTCCTGAGATTCGGTTCCACCTGCTCCCGGATGTATGGTTAAGAATACGTTATTGACATCAAATTTGTCGTTTAACAGCATTGAAAGCTCAAAATTTCTAACTTTCTTCTTAAGAGAAGTCTGAATATCTATGAAATTTTCTTCCATCGATTCATCTTCGTCGGATAATTCCAGCGCTATTTCACCATCTTCAATCAATGAATCAATTGAATTAATCTCGTCAATCTGTGATCTGAGTATTTTGGAATCTCTTAATATTTCTGCCGCACTGTTGGGGTCAGACCAGAAATCAGATTCACTCATTTTTACCTCTAGTTCCGATAATTTTTCCGTAGTTTTGTCAATATCAAAAACTTTGGAAATATCCCTGAATTTCTTGCATATATCGTTAAACGACGCTTTAACCTCATAGCTTAGCATTGCATCACCTCTTTACTTTGAATCTCTTCTTAGCTTTATTATTTTTATTTTCGATTTTTCTTCTCTGCTTACGGCTGAAAGTATCCACATCGTCATGTGTATATTTCAAAGCATCTACTTCTTTCTGAGCTTCTTTTGAGGCATCGTCAGAATTTACTTTTGCGACTCTCAGCAGAAGCGTTGACATATCTTCATATATACTGTCTATCATTTCTTCGAAAAGTCTGTGTGATTCCTTTTTAAATTCCATTACAGGATCTTTCTGTCCGTATGCCCTTAAAGATATACCCTCTTTCAAACTGTCAATTGATTCAAGATGTTTTCTCCATCTGTCATCTATAATCCTCAGGAGTAAATATTTCTGTAAACCGTTGAAATCTTCTCCGATTTCTTCCTTCTTTTGAAGGTAACCTTCAAATAGTTTTTCGAATATATCTTCTTTAATAGAAGATATGTTATCATATTTCCCTATATTTATATATGAAAAATCCACAGGATAAATTTTTAATGAATTTTTTAACGCTTCCAGATCCCATTCTGTACCCTGGCAGTGAATATCGACTTTTGTATCTATTACATCCTGATATATATCTTTTAAATGATCAGATATATCACTTTCGCCCAGAACCCAGTCCCTGTGTTCATAAATGCTTTTTCTCTGTGAATCCATAACTGTATCGAGTTCCAATAAATACTTCCTCATGGAAAAATGCATACCTTCCACTTTTTTCTGTGACTGTTCAATTAATCTGGTTAACATGGGATGATAAATAGGTTCTCCTTCTTCCATTTTCATCATATCCATTATTTTTGCGATTTTTTCACCACCGAAAATCCTGACAAGATCGTCTCCGACAGAAAGGTAGAAAATTGATTCACCGGCATCTCCCTGTCTTCCGCTTCTACCTCTTAACTGATTGTCAATCCTTCTTGCTTCATGTCTTTCAGAACCGATTACACATAAACCACCAAGTTCCTTAACTCCTTCGCCAAGCTTGATGTCAGTTCCCCTACCAGCCATGTTCGTAGCTATAGTTACAGATCCGACTTCTCCTGCATGAGCTATTATTTCAGCTTCTTTCTCATGATATTTTGCATTAAGTACATTATGCTCCACACCGAGTTTTTTTAACGCTTTACTTATTAGTTCACTCTTTTCTATGGATGTGGTACCAACAAGTACAGGCTGACCTTTTTTATTTTTCTCAATTATCACTTTTACGATTGCCTGATATTTTTCTATTTCAGAACGATATATCTCATCATCCTTATCTTCCCTTGTAATTTGTTTATTTGTCGGAATTACTACAACTTCCATATTGTATATTTGTTTGAATTCCTCTTCTTCTGTTTTAGCCGTTCCCGTCATACCGGCAAGTTTATCGTACATTCGGAAATAGTTCTGAAAAGTAATTGTGGCATAATTTATCGATTCTTCCTGTATCTTTACATTTTCCTTGGCTTCCAATGCCTGATGAAGACCTCCACTGAATCTTCTGCCGGGCATAAGCCTTCCAGTGAAAGAGTCAACTATCACGACTTCATTACCATCTGTCACTATATAATCGACATCTTTCTTATAAAAATGCAGGGCAATTAATGAATTGTTTATATGGTAAAGATCATCAATATTCGATGGATCGTAAAGATTATCAATTCCGAGAAGCTTTTCACCTTTTTTTATCCCTTCTTCAGTAAGAGAAATCGTTTTACTCTTTTCTTCCATTTCGAAGTCAATATCTTTTTTAAATTTTGGTGCAATTCTTGCGAATTTAGTGTATACAACTGCAGTTCCTTTTGTCGGGCCAGATATGATAAGAGGTGTTCTTGCCTCATCAATAAGTATACTGTCGACTTCATCGACTATCGCATATCTATGCAGTTTCTGAGTTTTTGTATTAAGATCGTACACGAGGTTGTCCCTTAAATAATCAAATCCGAATTCATTGTTGGTGCCATAAAGAATATCGAGATCATAGGCATCTTTTCTTTCAATTTTTTTAACTGTTACTGTGAATGGATTGGATTCTTCAGAGATGTCTTTTTCCCATATGGAGAAGTTATTTTCCACTGCATTTTCGAATTCTTCCTCGTTTTCCCAGATTACCTCATACGAGGTATTCATTGTGTTTATTACACCAACTGTCATTCCCAGGAACTTGTATATAGGTGCCATCCACATGGCATCCCTTTTCGAAAGATAATCATTAACCGTAACCATATGAACGCCTTTTCTTTCCAATGCATTAAGCGATACAGGGAGGGTAGCCACAAGAGTTTTACCTTCACCAGTCTTCATTTCCGCAACATTTCCCTCATTTAATGCAATAGCACCCATTATTTGAACATCAAACGGTCTCATTCCAAGAATTCTTTTTGAAGTTTCTCTTACAAGCGGAAAAACGTCGGCAATTAAACTGTCCACATTTTTCCCATCATGTATCAACTTTTCATATTCCTTTATTTTACCTATGATTTCCTTATTGGTTAAAGCAGAAATATCTTTTTCTTTTTTGTTTATTTCATCAACTATTTTTTGATATTTCTTTATTTTCGCTTTATTTGGGTCAAACCATTTTGAAAAAAAACTCATTTTTCATTAACCTCCATTTGTTTATTATAAAAACGATATACGGTTTTTTCTAGATTTCCTTCGTTAAAAGTTGAATAAAGGGTGTATTTTCCTTCGCTACTAAGAATACCACATTCGAGTAAATTCTTCTTATAAATCATCTTATCAAAATCTTCTAAAATATTTTCCGAAATATTTCCATTGGAATCATTATAATCAGGCGTCCTGTAATTACTGAAAATGATTCTGTTTTCTTCAATGAAAATAAAGAAATCTATATCATCATAAAGTGTATAAGTATCATTTTCCGGTTTGAGATTCCATTCTTCAAAACTATTACGTATAATATCAGCGCATTTATCACAGTAAAAAATTATCTTTGTAATATCAGTATTTTCAACTATTACAAAATATTCTGCATTATCTGCGATTAATCTGATAAAATCCAGCCATTGTTTCTCTCCACTTAAAATATATAAATACTCATCAAGTTTCTGAAAAACCGATGAAGAATAGAAATTAATTTTGCTGTAGTTTCTGAAATCCTTAACTTTATCGGAAATTTCCTCGGATTTTACTGTATTATTTCTGGACATATCTTTTTTCTTTGTCTCAAGATTTATAAAATCATATGCATTTTTAACTTCAAAAATAGAATCAAAGTCTTCATGGTTCAATATAACTGTTTTATCCGGCTCATCCATGAAAGAATAGCTTTCTGATACTAGTTTTAATATTTCTTCGGATTTTGAGAAAACTATAAAATTTCCTATTTTAATATTTTTTAAATCCATCTCAAACAATTCTGATACCAGGAATTCAATTCCAGGAATATACTTAAAAGCCAAACCACCATTTTCTAACCCGGATTTTATAATTCTATAAGCCTGATTCAAATTTAACAGTCCATTCCCCTTTATGAGTTCATTATAAAGATCCGTTTCATCCTGAAAATACCAGAATACATATAGATTTATGTTTATAAATTCTCTTATTATTTTGGTATTAAAATTGTTTTCGAGAGAAACTTCAAATATGTATTTTTCAGTATATTCCCCTTCAAATTCATAAATAATATCGTTAAGTGATTTTAAATAAAGATGTGAAACAGAATTTTCAAAAGATGGTATCACAGCAAATAAAGTATGAGGAACTACTAGTAATAGAATTAACAGAAAACCGTATCGGATTTTTTTAAAACCGATACGGTCATTCATAGTTTTATAAATATTAGAATCTATGACCAATTCCAAAGCTGAATCCAAATTGTGGTGAACCATATTCTTTAAACGTCTCAGGTGAAACATCCAGGCCAAGATCAAATCTGAAAAGTCCAAAACCTGGTATCTGAAGGCGTGCCCCAACTCCAAAAGTAGCATTTAAATTGTTCCAGCTCATTTCACCAGAATTTGAAAATGCATACCCAATATCAGTAAATCCTAAGAAAGTAACAGAAAAACTCTTTTCCTTAACGGCTTTGAATCTGTATTCTCCATTTATAGCAAATGCATAATCACCAATATCACCTGGATTTGCAAAAGATAAAGCTCGTACAAACGAATTATTTGGTCCTCTCATGGAGAAATTAGAAACGCCTTCCGGATCGAAAAGGTTTTGTGCCATGAATATTCTACCAGCCAGTACATGATCTGGCATAATCGGATAAAAAACTGAAACCGATTCATAAAGATTAAACCATTCTTCACTGGCGAATGGTAGTGAATATTCACCTCTGAGGTTGAATCTGAAACCTTCGGTGGGGTCGAGTTCATCGTCACGGGTATCAAATGTGTATGAAACGCCTAAGACTCCAATATCTCCTTCTTTTTTTATCTGATTTAATAATGCGGTTGCTTCTGTATCGAATTCGAATCTCTTAAATTTTCCCCAGGTAAAAGAAGTGTTAATAGACTGAAAATCATCAATGTGATAAGTCAAATTTGGCGCAATGCTGAAATTTTCATTGGTGAAATTTACCTTGGTTGAAGAGTCGGATGTCTTTACATCTTTAAACTGTAAATCCTGATTGTAGTTAAAACTCACTCCAGCATCAAATGGAGAAGAAAACACACTTGGAATGTTGTAACTCAAAGTTATTTTCGGTCGTTTTCCCATAGTGGCATCAAGATTTATATTCTGTCCAAGACCAACCGGATTGATAAGTCCAAGATTCAAAGTTCCGTAAATCTTCTGGAGAAGATTTTCTCCTGTATTACGCGGGTCAAATGTAGCTCCGGATTTTATTGAGATATTTTCACGGCTTTCACTGAGTTTTATTATAATTGTTGTCGCTGTTGAATATTCAGAGAAACCTATAGGTTCAATATTTATTTCATTAAAGAAACCCGTCTTATTAAGGTTGATGTAAGTCTGTTTTATATCACTGTATTTTATGGGTTCGTTGAGAACCAGTCTTACATGTTTCCAGACAAGATCTTCCCTTGTTTTTTTCAAACCTTCAAGTTTTACTTCTCTGATTTCAGCTTCGGTTATTTTAAAGTTAAGATTTCCGGTTTTTATATCGTATTTAGGATTTACGAGTATGTATGGGTATCCGTATTCTTCGAATAATTTCTTTATATTCTGCATATCTCTTAGAACATGCATAAGAACCAAGCTGCTATCATTTTTACTTTTTGTCATTTCTATAATTTTTTCAGATGATAAAACCGTATTGCCTGATGTTGTTATTGAGTTAATAGGTTTTCCTTCAGGAACAATGTGATTCAATTTAATCTTGAGTATAAGATCTACGGCATATTCTCCTTCTTCAAGCTGTTCGTCAAGAGGTTTTATATCAAAAGAAGTTTCACTTCCTATCAAAGGTGATTGAAGAAGTCTGGACAAAGCCATCTGTAAATCGGAAGTTTTTGGATAATAGTTTTTCTTTATAAGAAAGAGCTTAAAAAATTCTTTATAATAGTCCACTAAAAGTCTTAAATTCAGTAATTCTTTTACCTCTTTATAAGTAATATCTCCAAGTTCACCTTCAAGAATGATGTCATTTATCGCTAGTTCTTTCACCTCTATTGTTAACTTGCTTTCAGGAAGATAATATCCATATTCTTCTTTTTGAAGGTTGTTTTGAATTTGTATCATTTCATAATCATTTGCCACAAACATATTCTTTATACTGTTTTGAGTCTTGACCAGATTTTTTAAGTTAAGTGCTTTGGAAGTTTCAACCTTTATGAGTTTTTCGAGTTCAAACTTCTTAATAAGGGAAGGACCAAGTATTTTTAATTCAATTTCGTTAACTGTCGGATATTCTACTACCTCGAAAGTCAATATTTTTGTATCACCAACATAATCAGTTACCCTTGATTTAACTTCAGAAAAATACCCCATATCAGTTAACATGAATTTGTCATAGTCGATATCTGCGGGTGTAACATCGTTTCCTTCGGTACATTTTGTTAAATTTTCAACAATTTCTTCCCTGGTAATAGTATTGTTCCCTAAAATTTCGAGTAAACCTATTTTTATACCGAAAACACTTGAAGATAATGTTAACAAAATAAGTACAATCCCGATTTTTGATATAGATTTTAACAACAAAATGAGCTCCCCCTCCCGGATTCTCTATTTAACTATTTTTATAATTCTTGGCTTATTTCCAGATCTAAGTTTGTACTTTTTATCGTACAATATTACCACAACGATAGATAAAAGCAATGGTATTAACGAAAAAAACAGTGAATTTATTTCGGATATTCTAAAAATACTTATAAATATTAAAAGTGAAAAGATTAAAACTATAGTTGGTATGCCGTAAACTATAAAAGATATTTTAGTTAAAGATATTTCTGGGATTTCTATTACCACATTATCCCCAGGTTTTAAATCTATTTTATCCGGATTTCCGGCATTGAATTTAAATTCTTTCTTTACACCGCAAACACTTGCAGAACCACATGAAGCACAAGCTTCTGCTCTGATTTTTTTTACCTCTACCATATTATTTTCTTTTATTGAACACACTTCAACTTTTTCTTTCATATTGTCTCCTTAATATTTTCCACCGAGTGCAAGGAACGGAATCAAATCACCATTATAATGAATACCTGCATTTATGTAAAAAGGTCTGAAATTATAACCTATTTCGAAATAAAGATCATCAGCAGAAAATCCAAGTCCGTAATTAAAGTTATCAATATTCTGCTTGAAATTCCATTTAATACTTCTGTTTTCATTTACGTATTCCAGATTTACAAAACTTTTCCAGTCATTTGTCCTGAAACATATTCCAGCAGTAAAATCATTCTTATAACCGATAACAATTTGAATGTTTGAATTAATAAATAGTTCGTTGTACAAATCAAGGTCAATTCCTTTTGAGATGTTTGCAACAACACTAAAAGAACCGAACCACAATTCAGGCAAAACCGTGGTTATGGAAGAAGTATTATAGCCTGGGAAATTGTTCATCTCTATACCTATCCACAGGTAATCGTATAAATTTTCAACATCTCCAGTACTATAATGACGTTTATATTCGAGTATTTTATTCACATATGAAGAAACATTTGTTTTTGAAAGTGGATTTATTCCTTTTTCTATAAGTGATTTTGTACCATAATAACCTATGTGATACCCTGAAAGGGCGTTTTCATAATTGCCTAAATCCCTTTTATATATTTCAATTTTTTTTATGATTTCCTTTTCAGAATTTGGATCAAATGGGTTTGAAATTCCAAGTTCATCGGCAAAAAAAGGTTTCATCTGAAAAACCCCAAGTGCATTTGAGGATGATACACTGTGTAATATGTAAGATGATTCTTTTTTTATTAGTCCTGCAATTAAAGTATTTTTAATTTCATAATCAATCATAGTATCAAACTTTATACGGTTAAATATCTCAATACCCGATTGAGCACCCTGCTCCGGATTTCCGGAAAATATTGTACCAAAAAAAGGACCGGTTCTGTAAAGAACCTGGCCCGCGAAACTATTAGAAAAATAAATATTATGAATATTAAAAAAAAGAAAAAATATTAAATATGCAGCAATTTTTTTATACATTCATTTGTCGCCCTTTTAAAATCTTCACACGGTCTCTGGTCTGAGAGAGTTCCCGTGAAATGAACTAATCCATATGCTGGCATTTTTATTTCAAGGTTGGAAGGGACTGAATAAGGTATCATGCCCATGTGAGAGGCATAATTATTCAAGGTTTTTAAACATATATCTGCTCCTCCCTGAGAGTTACCAGCTGTTGTAAAGGATAAGAATTTCTTCCCGAAAAGGTCCGCACTTTCCCAGAAAACAGCTGTATCATCAAGAAAATCTTTCAATTGAGACGAAACATTGCCAAAATAAGTGGGGGAACCCATTATTATAAAATCCGATTCTAAAAGTACACTGTTGGAAGCTAATTTAACACTATTAATTTCATCATATAATTCTGCAATTATAGGATAATCATTTTTAAGATAATCTATCTTTCTATCTTCAACTCTGTAAATATCGACATTTTCAGCTCCAGAACAAGAGGCCACAGCTTTATAAATTTCTCTTGCACAAAGGTAAGTGTTACCGGAAACGCTGTGAAATATTATAGAGGTTTTCATATAAGATCACTCTTCTTGTAGAATCTGATCCTTCGTGAAGCATACACAGCCAATACTGCAACGGTAATCATAAACGGCAAAGATTGGGTGATTTCGTAAGGAATATCGAAGAACTGTAAAGAATATGAAGATGCTTCGGTAAAACCAAACAGTAATGATCCCAATGCCACACCATATGCTGAGGATCCTCCCAGAGCCTGTGCCGCAAGTGCAATAAATCCCCTACCTGCTGTCATGTCACGTGCAAACCAGGAAACATAACCCATTGAAAGGAATAATCCTCCAAGGCTTGCTAAAAAACCACTTATAAGCAAAGCGATGACTTTGGTCTTGTTAACAGAAATCCCAACAGATTCAGCAGCTTCGGGATTTTCACCCACCGCACGAATTCTCAATCCAAGAGAAGTTTTATACAGCATGAATTGAACTACGAATACCGCTATTATCGCTATGTAGGTAATGATATGATGTCCGCTTATAATATCACCCAAAATGGGAATATCCTTAATCAAAGGTATATCTATATTTGGAAGCACAAGAGAATTAACAGAAGCCGATGAGCCTTTGTCTCCCGTTAAAGTTGTTAAAAAGAATATCGTTCCACCACTTGAAAATATGTTTAATGCTATAGCCGCAAGAATTATATTTGTTTTGAGTTTTAAGGCAAAATATGCCAATATTCCTGCTAAAAGCATACCCATGGCTATACCTGCTATTACGGACAAAATCAAACTGCCTGAAAAACCACTGACAATAACACCTATAAATGCAGAGAAGAGCATAATACCTTCCAAAGCAATGTTGGGTGAACCGGCAAGTTCAGCAACGAGTGCTGCCAACGCGGCCAAGAGAATTGGTGTGGTAACCCTAATAGCTGATGCAACAAAATCCCATGAAAGAATACCCGCTAAAGTATCGTTCATTTCACTTCACCTGCCTCATTTATCAGTTCAAATTTAGTAGCTTCTTTTTCAATTGCACGTTGTTTCCATTTTGCAAGGAATGCTTCGGCAGTAACCAGCAGGATTATTACAGCCTGTAAAATGGATACGATCTCAGGAGGAATATCCGTGTATCTTCCCATTATTTTTGCACCTACCCTTATGTAAGAGAGGAAAAGTGCGGCAATTGGAACAAACAGCGGGTTGTTTCTCGCTAAAGTTGCAATTATTATTCCGTCCCAGCCATATCCGGGTGAGAAAAGCCATAAGAATCTGTGATGATAACCCATTAATTCTGTTATTCCTGCAAGCCCGGCAACTGCTCCGCTTACAACCTGGGTTTGAAAAAGCATTTTGGAAGTGTTAATTCCTGAATAATGTGCAAAATTTATGTTATCGCCTAAAATCCTGACTTTGTAACCCCATGTGGTTTTTTTAAGTAAGAACCATACCAGGAATGTCAAGCCAACAGCTATAAATATTCCTATATGCCATTTATATCTTTCGTTTATCAGTGGTAGAAAAGCAGTCTCTTTAAAAGGAAGTGAAACGAGAGAACCTGCATTTGTATCCCTGATAAAAGTTTTTATGAGGAATAATGAAACAAAAAATGCAACGTAATTCATCATTAGTGAAGTAACTAGCTCAGAAGCTTTCAGTTTTGATTTCATAATTGCCGGTACTACTGCCCAGCCAGCACCGAATAGCATAGCGCTGAGCATTACTACAATCGGGTGTAAAAATGGAATTGCCGGAAAGTTTACTGCGACAAAGGTTGCACCGGCGGCTCCTATGAATAGTTGCCCCTCTGCACCTATGTTGAAAATTTTTGCCGAAAATACCAGACAAATAGCCAAACCGGTTATGATTATCGGAACAGATTCATTTATCCATTGTATGAATCCACTTTCGTTAAATCCGGGAACCCCTCTTCTCCATTTTATAATTGGTCCTAAAAGGAAGTATTTGAATGCCTCGTTTGATTTTTCAAACGCCTGTGAAAACTTCGTGGCAAAATCGGCATCGGAAGAAGGTATATTGGAAATTAAAACGATTAAATAACCTATTAAAAGAGCAATTCCAATGGCAATTAAAGTTCTGTACAGATCAAATTTCTTTTTCTCTTTCATTAAATATCACCCATTTCTTCAACAGTCATTTTTTTAATTCCAAGCATATATTCCCCTAGTACCCTTTCATCAATATTGTCAATATCTGTAAAATTGGCTACAATTTCTCCTTCATGCATTACGACAATTCTATCCGATGTTTCGAGTAATTCCGTAAGGTCAGCTGAAATAAGTAAAACACCTCTGTTTTTATCCCTTTCTTCAACAAGTCTTCTTCTTATGAAATCAGCTGCTGCTATATCAATACCGCGTGTGGGCTGGTCTGCGATTATTACATTTGCATCCGAAGTGAATTCTCTGGCTACAACTACTTTCTGTATGTTTCCACCAGACAACATTCTGACAGATGTTTTTGGGCCATCGGTTCTTATATCGAAGTCTTCTATAAGCTTTTTTGTGAGTTCTAAAGTTTTCTTGTACTTTATTACACCTTTTGAAGAGTATTCTTTTGAATTGAATCTGTCGCTTATTATATTTTCCTCTATAGTTGCATCTTCTGCAATTCCTCTCGTCATTCTATCTGCAGGTATGTGGCTCATACCGAGTTTTCTTACAAATCCGGGGGATTTACCGTTTATTCTTGTACCTTCTTTGGTAATTGATCCGGAATCAGGTGCGAGTATTCCGGTGATCATCTGCACAGTCTCATTCTGTCCATTTCCTTCTACTCCTGCTACTCCAAGTATTTCACCTTTATGTACGGTGAAAGAAACGTTCTTAACTGCCTGAACACCATCTGCCCTTGTGAAAAACAAGTTTTCGACTTCAAGTAAGCTTTCCTGCGGATTGGCTTTTTCCTTTTCTATTTCTAAGTCTACATCCCTTCCAACCATCATTCTTGACATATCTTTTTCTGTTATGTCCTTCACTTCTGCTGATCCAATGACAGTACCTCTTCTCAACACGGTTATTCTATCCGCTATTTCTTTTACTTCATTGAGTTTATGAGTTATGAAAATAACAGTTTTTCCTTTTGATACCAGAGATTTTAAAGCGACAAACAGCTCTACGGTTTCCTGAGGTGTAAGAACTGCTGTAGGTTCGTCCAATATTATCAGGTCAGCTCCACGTATCAACGTCTTTATAATTTCAACTCTCTGTTTCATTCCCACAGAAATGTCTTTAACTTTCTTTGTGACTGGAACTGACAAGCCATAATTTTCAGAGGCTTCTGCAACCATTTCAACGGCTTTATCTATATTAATAGTTATTCCTTTAATTGGTTCCATCCCTAATACCACATTTTCAGCAACTGTTAAAGAAGGAACGAGCATGAAATGCTGATGAACCATTCCTATACCGAGTTCAATCGCTTTGTGTGGTGAGGATATGTTGACAACCTTTCCCTCATAAAGGATTTCCCCTTTTGTGGGTAATTCAAATCCAAAAAGCATCTTCATAAGCGTCGATTTTCCCGCACCATTCTCACCTAATAAAGCATGAATTTCCCCTTTTCTTACTGAAAAATTTATTCCCTTATTTGCTACGACTCCATTTGGATATACTTTCCAAACATCCTTCATTTCAAGAAGTACAGTATCTTCGCTCATGGTTTCACTCTCCCATATATAAACGGTTTTATATTGATCAGAAGCATCATATTATATCATAGCTAAAAAAGCGGGCTAAAAATGATAAAATAATCTAGACAAGAGTATATGATTTTATCACATATGCTTTTCATATCAAAAAGATCATGTTGGGAGTGATTTTAATAGAAATCCATGTTTTTGGAAATATTTTTTTTGATGTCTTGTCGTATGGAGAAAAAGTGCATGAAAGTGATGTAATAACCATGCCGGGTGGATCTGGTTTCAATGTGGCTTATGGGCTCACTCTGATTGGATATGAAGTTTATTTGCATTCGGTTTACGGAAATGATGAATTGGGTGATTATATAAGGAATCATATTAAAAAAAATACGATGAGCGATAAATATATTAATAGATCTGATGGAAAAACCGGTATATTCGTTTCTCACAATGACAGGCCTGTATCGGTAAGAAAAGGGTTGAATTTTAATAAAAAAATCAATTATGATGATATAGATTTTAAAAAATGTATATGTGTTTTAATGGCAACTGAAATGAGTAAAAACAACAGAGACACTATTCTTTCGAAAAAATGGTTTAAGACATTTGTGGACATAGGACCAAATTGTGATAATTTTATAAACGCCGATTTTATAATCGGGAATGAAAATGAATGTATTAATAAAAAATGTAATATAATAAAAATGGGTAAAAATGGTGCGAGGTATGATGATTTACACTTACCTGGTTCTGGGAGAGAACTTCCCTATACCATTGGAGCCGGCGATGTTTTTGATTGTGCGATAATAGATTCCTTTATTAGGGAAGAGGATAAACACGAAATGTTGAAATCAGCGGTAGACATATCGCAGGAATCTTGCCTGATACCAGGTTCAAGTGAAAAAATGAAAATTTTTAAAAGTATATAAAGAAGGTGGTATTTTTGATCAAGCTCGCAGTTACAGCTGGTGGCATTGTTTTATCGTTATTAATGCTTATGGTATTCAGTTATCCATTAAACATCACCATTTTGGTGGTAGTTGCAAGTTTATTAAGTGTTTTTGCCGTATTACGGGATGAAAATTCCTCAAAACAAGTATTAATTGCACTGGATTTATTATTCATGCTTCTGATTCTGTTGGTTTTGGGAATGAATGGGCAGTGGGAAAAAGATTCAATAAACCTTTTTCTGCTTTTTATTTCAGTTTCTTCATTAGCTGGAAGTTTAGAATCTATAATATTTGCAAACAGAAAAAGAAATCCTTTTTTAAACCTGATTTTTACAGTGCTATTCTGGGCTCCTTTAGCTATTCCGATTTATTACATAATCAGTCCCAAAGGAGGTAGTATTGGAGGTATTGCAGGAGTAGCAATACTTCTTGTAATAGTATTCAGGGATATAAAAAGAAGAAAAAAAGAAGATGAAAAAGAAAACTGATTAAAAACCCTGAGAGGTGATAATTATGAAAAAAGAATTTTATCTAAAAAGGGGAATGAAAAAAATAAAATGTGTTCATTATCCATTAAACGATCCTAATGCAGTTATTATGATCGTACATGGATTGGGAGAGCATATTCAAAGATATGATTTATTCGCCAGAGAAATGAGAGATCACGGATTTGCAGTATTTGGTTTCGATCATTTTGGTCACGGAGAGAGTTCAAAAAGAAAAGGTCATACATCTGTCGAAGAAATGCTTGGAGAAATAGAAATAGTTTTCAGTAAGATAAATCTTGCATACCCAAATAAAAAAGTCGGAATATTCGGTCATAGTATGGGAGGTTTGGTTGCATTAAGAGAAATAGAAAAGAAAAACAATGAGTATTTTGCGGCAGTTCTTTCCTCTCCTGCAGTATATGTTAAAAAGGAAGATAGAGAAAGATTGGATAAAATGGATAAAATAATAAAATTTTTTCCATTTATTACAATAAACAATGGACTTTCTACTAAAATGATATCCAGAAATGTAAGTATAGTGGATGATTATGAAACTGATCCAAACGTTCATTCAAAAATATCCCTGAAGCTTGCATCGAGTATATACAAAAATGGTTTAAAAGGTATAGAGGAAATTGAGGATATAAAAATTCCATTGCTTGTTCAAAGTGGTACCGGTGATGAAATAGTAAAACATCAAAAGGTAAAAGAAAGTTTTGGTAATATGAAATCGGAACATAAAGTATTCATTCCGTATGAAGGGGCTTATCATGAAATATTCTTTGATCCTGAGCATGGAGAGAAATTCCGAACTGATGTAATAGGATGGTTCAGAAGATACTCATAAATCCGAAAGAACGTTTTTAAAATGAGTGAATTCAAAATCTGAAGAACTTCCGGAAGAAGTCACTGAGACTACATCAAATCTTACTGTTTCGTAAGATATTTTCGGATTTTCATTTATATATAATTCGAAAGTTAGTATAATTTTTTTTAATTTATTTTTATTTATCCGAAAAAAAGGAGGCGGGAATTCTTTCCCGCCTTTTATCTCTACGATTATAATTTCCTTATTTTTAAACAAAATTGCATCAATTTCTCCAAATTTACATGAATAATTCCTCGATATCAATTTATATCCATTTTTCATGAGATAATCAACTGCTTTATCTTCGTATAATTTTCCTTTAGATAACTTCAGGAACCATGATTTCACCATTTTTCTCCTTTGGAGAATTTTTAAGAAAAATATTTTTAAAATTACCAGGCATAACAATATCCCTTCTCAAACGATTATACATATTTTCCGAAGGTGAAATCAAAGGACTTGTACAATCGACAACGGAGTTTTCATAACAGAACTCCTTCACTATGGAAGAGAAAAGTATTATTTCATCGATGTCTTGTTTTATATCATCCACAGAATCATCATCTATGTTTACCCTCGATAGCACTTCCAATCTGTGAAAAAGTATGTTGTTAATTTTAATCGGACTCCCTGTTAAAAATTTTGGGAATATCTTTGATATCCTTTTTGTATACAGATTCCTTATTTTCGTTATTTATCATATCTATTAATTCTTTTCTGAAAATAGGAAACTTCTTAGGTGCATCTATTCCCAATTTTACAGTTTTACCTTCTATATCGACAACTTTAAGTATTATAAATCCTTCAGGGGTTTCGATATGAATTTCTTCTTCTATTTTTCTGTTAAGTATCAGCATTTTTATCTTTTTCCCCTTTTTTGATTACCAGATTTTCTGATCTTTTCAATTCTTCTTTAACAGAATGTCTTATCCGGTAATCCTGAGAGTCCAGAAGAATCTGCATTCCCCTGTTGTTCTCCAGATTTATTATAAGTGGAGCAACAAGATTGACTGTAATATCCTTTGGATTGTCATTCGGAATGCGTAATATTGACATAATCAGTAATTTTTCTTTATTATTTATTTCTAGAAGTTTTATATATTCATCATCGATATCCAGAAAATAATCTTTCCTTACCACCCAAGGATCTATTACAGGGAGTACGACACCTTCGTCTTCCAGAGAAACAAGCCATTTTATCGGTTCGTTTTCCGGAAAAGAAAGCAAAACAAAATCTTTTAAATTTTCAAAACCAGGTAAACCGCTGTAAAAAGAAATTATATCTTCCTTATTTGCGTTTATTTTTCCGATTATAGAATTGTATTCCATTTTACCATCCAAGTTTTTCGGGATGAGCCAGAAGATCACAAGTCTGAATTACAAGCCAGGTTGCCGCGTCGGCATATTGTTCAATTCTGAAGAACTGTTCTTCTGTTAATCCCGGTTCTTTTGTCGCAACAACGAGAATACCGATTGTTACATCACCATTTTTCAGTGGATAAGCAAAATAACCTCTGACAGATGCTTCATGCTGATATTCTCTGGCAGCAGTTTTAAGTGCCGGATCATCAATTACGCTTTTAATATTCGTTGTGAAAAAACCTTTACCCTGGTTGAATGCGTTAACAAACAAACTGTTTCCGTTTTTCAGATTGAAAGTTTTCTGATTGAAATTTTCAGGGTATCCGGTGCCATCCGGTTCGGAAAATCTTTTCTCAATAAAAATATACGGCACCAGGGTTATTCCATTTGACCAGTTTTTAGTATAAATCCCAACAAAATTGTAGTCTTCACGATAAAGCAGGGATTTTACCAAATCACCCAGTTGGTCCCATCTTTCGATATTATAGGAACCATGAGGGTTTTCCGGTGTTTTCCACAAATAATTTGCAGTGGAATCGTACGTTGCAACATCGTTGTGAATGGTTTCAAGCAGTAAAGCCATTTCAAACTGGTTGTTATGCCTGTATTCCATTCCCTCCACTTTTACCTCTACGAGCCAATCACTGAAAGCCGTTAATGATACGCATATTAAAACCGCAATCATTATAAAATGTAGTTTTTTCAAAACAATACCCCCCAATTAGTATATTTTTTAAATTATAGCATATGTAAAAAAGTCATTCTAAAGTCGCATGAGGTTTTTTCTCTTCAGAAACTTCTTCCTCAAGAGCAATTTCATGTGCTTTCCTCAAATTTTCTAAGACGTAAAATTCCAGATTTTCTTTCCCGAATCTTTCTTTTTCTGATCCAAGCATTTTACAATTCTTACCGGTGATGATACTCACGGCTTCGTCAATGTTTTCCACACACCATATATTGAATTTATTTTCTTTAATGGCCTTGATTAATTCTTCCTTAAGAACAAGAGAATCAGAATTAGAGGCCGGGATTATAACTCCTTGTTCACCTGTAAGACCTCTTATCTTACATATATCGAAAAAACCTTCTATTTTCTCTTTGATTCCACCAACCGGTTGAATCAGACCTTTCTGATTCATGGAACCAGTAATCGCGATACCCTGTTTCAGAGGGATTTTACCGATTTCAGAAAGTATTGCCACTGTTTCCGCAACAGTGGCACTATCACCATCAATATGTCCATAAGTTTGTTCAAAAGAAATGGAAGTCTTTAATGAAAGAGGGATTTCAACTGAATAAACTGACTCAAGGAAACTTTCAAGTATAAAAACCGATTTTTTAAATATCTTTCCGCTCATTCCGACTTCTCTTTGAATATCAAAAATTCCTGGAGTGTTTATAGACGTATTTACCGTAAGTTTTGAAGGAATTCCAAATGCATATTCTCCCATATCTATTACGGACAATGCGTTTATCTGACCTACAACGGATCCTTTTACATTAATATCGATTTTATCTTCCTGAATCATTTTGTGGATTTTTTCCTTTTCAAGCGAAATTCTCCATTCCTTATTATCTCGAGCTTCTTTGACGGCATCAAGTGTGATGATTTTTTCTTTTCTGCTTTTTGCATACCTGTCGGATTCTATTATCAAATCTGATATTTTACTGTAATTTGTACTTATTTTGTTTCTGGAATCAGAATGCCTTATAGAATATTTTATGATTTCAACCAAGGCATCATTCTCTATATTCAGAAGTTTCTTTCTCTCTGCCACGCCTCGTATGAATCTTTTCATAACTGTGCGGTTTTTCGAATTATTGTCCATTTCATAATCGAATTCCGCTTTAATCCTGAAGAGTTTTTCAAAATCAGGATCCATATCATATAAGATATCGTAAATATGAGGTTCACCTATCATAATTACTTTTATGTTCAATGGAATTCTTTCGGGATTGATTGTGGCCAGGGAAGAATATCCAGCTCTTGTCTCTATATTTTCTACGGTAATGCTTTCTGTATATATAATTTTCTTAAGAGTATCCCATATGTAAGGAGATTTAATTATATCCAATGCATCAAGTATTAAATATCCACCATTTGCCTGATGAACTGCACCTGACTTTATAAGGGTGAAATCAGTATACAGATTGCCATTTTTAGAGAAAAATTCTATTTTACCAAAAAGATTGGTGTAATTAGGGTTGATTACATATTTAACAGGAGCACCACTTAGTTTGGAATTATCAATGAAAAGGTTGACTCGATACCTATTGAATAATCCATATCTGATTTCAGGATTATCTATGATGGCATTTAAATTCTCCAGAATGTCATTTTTCATATCTTTTAAAAATTCTATCAGTTTATCATAGTTTTGATATTTAATTGAAATATCGTTGAAAAAAGGGTTAATGGCAAAATCTGCGCTGTATTGATACAGATCTTCAATTTCCTTTGACATTTCCTTTTCCAGCTGTACATTACGATGTAAATATCCATCCACCAGTATTTTGACTTTCATACGATTATCTTCTATTTTATTTTTTTCTTCATCTGAAAGTGAATCGTATTCTTCCTGTTTTATCGGTTTGCCTTCAGTAGAAGGTATCGATATGATTCCTGTAGGAGAAATCTGAATTATAAAATCTAAGTTCAGGGATTTATCACAAGTGTCTTTCCAGACTTCTTTCCTTTTCTGGGAATATTTTTCTTTAATCTCATCTGCCTTCTTTATAAATTCATCATCTTCAAAAATTGTTTCAAGAGTTTTTTCTATTTTTCCGGTAAGGTTATCTATATCTTTCTTAAAAGATTTTCCAAGGCCTTTTTCCAAAGGGATGGCAATTGGATTCCATTCGTTTTCAAAATTGAACACGTAAATCCAGTCCTCTGCTGTGGTTTCTGAAGCTGCCTGTTTTTTTACTATTCTGTTGACAAAAGTTCTTCTTCCGGTTCCGGTTATTCCGGTAACAAAAATATTATAATCCCTGTTCTTTATTTCAAATCCTGTTTTCATGGATTCATATGCCCTTTTCTGATTTACAAAAGGATTTATCAGATTTTCATTTTCTTCGGAAATAAATAATTCACTTTCATCATAATACCTCAAATCGTTTTCGTTTATTTTTTTCAAAAAATATCATCCTTTCTAATCAGGTTAATTTATTTAATATGAAATTTATTTTGTCTTCTGTAACAAAATTATTTTTCTTTCCATCATTTTTAACAAGCAATGTAAATTCAACATTTCCTTTCGGCCCTTTGATATGAGAATATGATAAGTCTATTATAGAAAAATTATGTTGAATAAAGCAATCAATTACGGATAATATCGCTTCTTTTCTGTATTCAATTTTCTTCACTATTCCTTTTACGTTTTTAGAAGCATCGAGTTCAAATTGAGGTTTTATAAGGAAGATTCCAAAGCGATCTTTTTTCAGTAATTCTTTTACAACAGGTATTATGTTTTTTAAAGAAATAAAAGACAAATCACCGGAAAAAAATTCTATTTCATTTTCAAACATTTCTTTAGTAAGTAATCTTGCATTTGTTCTTTCCATAACAACTACTCTGCTATCTTCGCGAAGTTTCCAGTGCAACTGCCCATATCCAACATCAACCGCATAAATCATTTTCGCTCCATAAGTCAGGAGTATTTCCGTGAAACCACCCGTAGAAGCTCCTAAATCACAGCAAGTCAACCCTTTTGTATCAAAACTAAAATCTTCAAGAGCTCCCTTTAATTTTAATGCACCTCTGCTTACATACGGTATGGATTTATCTATAACTCGTATTTCCGCACCTTCATCGAATCTTTTTCCAGGCTTGGTTATTTTGGTATTGCCAACAATAACGTTTCCGAGCATTATTTCTGTCTGAGCTCTTGTTTTTGACGAAAAAAAAGCTCGATCAACGAGAAGCTGATCGAGTCTCTTTTTTGATTCTTTATATTTTATATCTTTATTTGGCATTTCCACCGAACCCTGACAGCATTGAACTCTGTTGGTTAAGCCTTGAAATAGTCTGCTCCATAGAAGCAAATCTCATCCATAATGAATTATAACGTTTCGTAAGTTTTTGTGCCCAGTTTACTATTTGTTTGTTTGTATATGTTAATTCTTTTTTTATACTTCCATTAAATCCGGATAATGTATCTATAGTACCTTCATATTTTGTAAGTTCATAAGTATAATCTGATAACTGAACTGCAAAGCCTTTCAAATCCTCTTCACCATCGGGAGTTGTAACCTTTTCATTTATTCCGAACAATTCCCACACAGCGTAAAAATCATTGTTCAAAGCTGCTTTTAATTCATCTTCATTAATATCTATCTGACCTTTCATTATATTTTTATAGCCACCTGTAAGACCGTTTGAGGAACCAACTCCAACACTTGAAAGGAAAGAATACTTGAGTTCTTCGGTATCTTCCGTATTCGAATCAACATCGCTGTAAACCATCAATTTATAATTTTCAAAAATACTTGAAAGTGTTTCGTCATTTTTTAGAGCACCTTTTAATGGATCTTCAGTTAAATCATTAATACCATCACCATCTGTGTCAAGTTCTTCATAACTACCCTTAAGCTCTCCATATAAATAATCCATTATTTCATTATATTTTTCCTTGAACTCTCTTATATGCTCAACGGTAGCTTCAACATCTTTTTGAGTATTTATTGTTACAGTCTTGGCAGGATCTTCAACTTTTACATCCAGGTCTATACCGGGAATTATATCTTCGAATTTGTTTGTATCACTCTTAACTGTAGAGTCAACACCATTTACTGTCAGAGTAACTTCCGCCTGTTCTGCAGAAATCTGACCATCGTCAAGATTGGCATTGAAATCCAGCAGAGAAAGTACACCGTCATCATCCTGAAAAGAAATATTTTTACTTGCATCAGATCCGGAGATAAACACTTTCAATCCTTCAGCTGAATTAACGGCATATGCATTAAAATCATCTTCTGAATTAATTTTTGATAATAGTTCTGCAATCGTATCAGTAGAATTATAAGCTATAGAAATATCATCTTCTCCATCTGATTTTAAAATCAGGGTATGATCACCTTCGGCAACACCTAATTCTGAAAGAAGGGTATTCTGATCGGTATCTGCCAGAAAATCCTGAGAATGAAAAACTTCATTTTGAGCCAGATTATTGACTTTCACCTGAAAATTCAGATCAGGAGCATAGCCTCTGGTATCAACTGATACTGCATCTTCATCCGAACTTGTAGCGTCTATTTTTAAGAAATTACTTTGCAGTCTCCAATCATTTATAAAGTTTCTGAAATCAGATAGTTTTTCATCAAGCCTCTGAAATGCTTTCTGTCTATTAGTAAGCATTTCCTGTTTTTCCTGCAATCTTTCCATAGGACGACCTTCTGATTGTATGATAGCATCAATCATACTGGCTGAATCGAAACCACTTGCTGCGCCACCGACATGGAAACGATTTCCAGAAAGGCCACTTAGAAAATTACTATAATCAGTATTAACCATATAAAATCTCCTCCCTTACAAAGGGCAATTAAGCTGTTTCGTCAAACAAAACTCCCAACATTTCATTGAGGTTTTCCGCTAATTTAACAATACCTTCCGAGGGAATTTGTCTGATTACCTCTCCATCATTATCAACCACTTTTACTACAACCATATCGGCATCTTCATTTATTTCGAATTTTAGCTCTCCACGAAAAACTTCTTTAAGTTTATCCAGGCCTTTTTCGAATTTAGTGAGCATTTCATCAGTAACTTCAGATACATGCTCTGAAGGAATATTTTTTTTCGTTTCAGAATTGTCAAAATCTCGAACGATATTTTTATCAACATGGTTTATTTGGGTATTTACTTGGGGGTAAGTAAACCCCTGGTCTACTCTGACATCCATATCATTTCCTCCCTCTCCATTATATTGTTATTATCGGCGTAAAATACATATACTTTAATATTTGTTTTAATTATACGACAAATTAAGGAAAAAAAAGAATAAAAATTGATATGATAAATTATTTTCTTATTTGAGGTTTTGGATCAATATGTTTTGAAATGATTCTCTCCAGAAATCTGAGAAACTTCGTTCCGATAAATTCATTTTTCTCATTCAAAGGAGATACCTTTATGGTATATATAAATAATAAATTTCCCACAAATATGTCCGTGAAATATTGATCTCCTATAAAAATAGTCTCCGATGGTTTAATATTCAACTCGCGGAGAAATTTCTTGATTTTTCTTGGGAAAGGTTTTTTCATCTTTCCACGCATTATTAAACGATTGTTATAATTTTTATTTATCTCACTGAACCTTATAACATGTTTTGTATTAGAAAGAACTAATACCCTGAATCCCATGGAGAGAATATTGTCAATTTTTTTATTGATATCTTCAGGGATTTTCGTACTCTTCCATTCGGTCAGAGTGTTATCAAGGTCAAAAATAATATTTTTGAATCCATAATATTTTAATTTTTCAAAGTCAACATCTGAAACTGATTTGTATGTTTCATTAGGACTGATCAAATGAGTCATTCTAAAAAACCACCCGATTATATAAAAATACATTCTGTAAGAAAAGCGCGTAACAAATAATGCAGAACTTGATATAAAAGAACCTACCTCATCTGTGTATCTCGTATAGGGATTTACCAGAATTGTATATAAATTTGCCCTGTTTCCGGCAATAATATCTGTAAAAAAAAGATCACCAGTAAGTACTGTGGTTTCAGGTTGTGCGCTTAAAAATCCCATTACTTTCTTCAGCTTTTTGATTCCTGGTTTTCTCATAAAACCGAAAACGGGGATTTTGCCTTTAAACCTTTCAGTAATTTTTTTTGCCCTTTTGGCAGAAGCATTCGTAACAACACACACTTTAAAGCCTATTTTCAATAGAGTGCTGAAAAGGTTTAAAGTTATTTCATCTACATCTATTGATTTCCAGGGTGCTAAAGTATTATCATAATCAAAAAGCAGGGTTCGCATACCCAGCTTGTACAACCTTTCGAAATCTATATTATGAATCGAAGAATGTTTTTCCTTTGGACTCGGTAAACTAAGGATGTCCCGGATTTGGCCCATATTTAACTACTTCCAGTTTGATTTCGGTTTTTAATAATTCCAGCATCTCCATAGCAATTTCTAGCAGATCAGCCGGTACTATTATCTTTACAAGATGATCTTCATTTTCCGCATGCCTTATATTCATTATATGATCGTCTGCTTCAGAAATATAGCCAAGTAAATGCGTATCTTCCAAAGGCATTTTTACATAAAGATCATATTCCAAGATTTTTTCATGATTATTTGAATTAAAATTCAATTCCTGTAGTGACATTAAAAAGCAATCCTCCATTTATATAATCAAGTTTGAAGTGTATATCAAAATTACTCAACACAATTCTGGATCCCAGACCCAGAAACAGCGCTTCATTATAACCTATATTACCCGATATATCTATATTTATATCGTTAAAATAAAGTGAATGATTATCTAAAGATACATTAAAAAAATAATTTTCAAGATATCCGGCATTAAATTTTATCGAGGAATTAAATTTATCAAGATTTACAGATAAGAGTGAATCAAAGCCAAATATAAATTTCTCCATATCCATTCCCAATGCGATGTTGAAAGAATATGGATGTTGATGAAATATTATAGAAGGACCGTAAGAAAATTCTCCGAATTTTTCGAGAGAAATTGAAAAAAGGGCGTAATCAAACCAATTCCATCCAATTACAGGTAATAAAATGCTGTCAAAAGTGTTAACTCCTAAAATTAAATTTTCATTTAAAAATCCGGTTTTCTTAATTGTTGAGGTAAACAGCCCATTATTGAGACAAAAATCCGTTTCCGTATCTTCAGATTTCATCCCAGTATTAAAATAATCATTACCAATTTCAGAATATATAGAGGAATTTCCAAGTTTAAAATTAATAATATAATTATCCTGATAATTTTTCTTCAAAAGAAAGGCTTCATTTCTAAAGCTGATTTCATAGGAATAATCGTTACCAATACCAAATTCCAGTCTGTTTTTTGAACTGATTTCTTTTTTGTTTATTATTTTAAGATCTGTTTTTTTAAAGGAAAATGTTTCTTCTTCGAATGAACTCAAATCTGTGATTGGATATGGATACTTTTTAATTCTTTTTTTAAGGAGTAAGGAAATTGTTTTTTCAATTTTAAAAACTGACCGCGGATTTATCAGAGCAGATAGAACATTCGCTTTAAATTCAGTGTTTACAACAAAATATTCCTTGTATGAAAATTCTATATTTTCATGAACAATAAAATCGGTGTTCAACTCGACTTCGAATTCTTTGTAAACAGAATCTGCTTTGATAGTAAACATATTTTTTTTCGAAAATTCAAGAGTATCACTGTATCCGTTACTGGAAAACGTTTTAGTGTAAGTGGTTTTTGGAGGGAATATTTTTGTATTTTTTTTATATATATTTTCTAATTCTATATTCTGACTAAAAAAAATAGATTTTGGCTGTAACAACTTTACTTCAGGAATTATACCCGTTATGGTAAAACTTACATCCGAGCTGAAAAAAGATAATGTAATGAAAAAAAATAAAACAAAAAAAAATATACTTTTTTTCGACATAGTATCAGTCCTTTATGGACCAAAACGGTGTTACTCTGTTTTTCCCTTCATTTTTGGATACATAAAGTGCTTTATCAGCATCGGTTACGATGAACTGAGCATCCTTGTAATTCTTTTTTTCAGTACTGGAAACTCCAAAACTACATGTGAAATTGAAGTTGAATTTATCTATACCCTGTATTGATTCCCTGATTCTTTCGGCTATTATCAAAGAATCAGAAGCTGAGGTATTGGGTAATATGATTAAGAATTCCTCACCACCGTATCTGCCAGCTATATCATAATTTCTTGTCTGTTGTTTAATAATTTTTGCCACTTCTTTAAGAACTTCATCCCCAACTTTATGGCCATGTGAATCATTTACAGCTTTAAAATTATCAATATCTGCCATAATAACGGAAATTGAAGAACTGAGCCTTAAAGATTTCTCGTATTCCTCGTTCAGTCTTTGTGTATAATACCAGCGTGTGTAAAGTTTCGTAAGTGGATCCAATATACTGGTTTTATAAGAAATAGAATTTCTTATAGCCATAGACAGGATTGGTTCAAGGTTTTCCGTGAAAAGTGCTATTTTATCGAATTCTTCTGAATTCAGAAGAAGTTTCGGGTTGTAAATGTAAAGAATTATCTTATGAATGTTATCAATAAAGAACTCGATTTTTATTTCGAATGGCTTTCTTATGTATTGTGGTTTCATTTCAAGTATAGTTGGAAGAGCCTGTTCGTATTCTGATTTTTTAATCATTGGATAACTGCTGTAAACCACTCTATCTTCTTCTGCAACTAACAAAATTACTTTACTGACAGGTACTACTGAAGCTATCCAGTTAGTAAATTCCTCTAAGATATTCTCAGGATTTGCAAAGGCATTTATCGTTTTTGAGAAATTTATTATCTCATGCAGCACTTCAGTCTCATTTTTCTGAGTTATATACTTTGACTCTATTTTCTTGAAAACTTTGGAGAGTAATTCCAGACTCGTTTTTTTGGAATTGAGATTCATTGAAACAATTTTAAGAAGGTCTTCAACAGATTCCTCGGATTTTAAAATTTTCTCATCTAAAATATTGCATATGTTGTTGAAATTCATTTTTTTATACATTTCATACGCATTTCTGGCAAATTTAATCGATTTTCTCTTAAAGCCACGAAGGTTATAAAAATATGCCATTGCTTCGTAAATCATAGCCAGAGAAAGTTTCTGATGTGATTTTAGGTTAAATACTGCCCTGTTTTCTAAAAAAGCTTCATATTCTGCTGGAAAATAAAAAGAAAGTTTATCTATAAAAGATACGGCAACTTCTTCTATCCAAAGCTGGTTGTTATTCTTCAACTTGTTGAAATGCGTTAAAAGGTCTTTTTCAGTAGTGGCATTATATATATTTATAACATCAGAAAATCCATGCTCAGTAAAAGCCGGGATATTTTTTTTCTGGATTTTTTCAAATTCATCAAAATTTCCGCAAAGAAGATAAGCAGTTGCCATTAATCTGGCTGCTCTCCCTTTCAGATAAACATCTGTTAGAAGACTGTCAGCCTTTTCAAAATCCTCTATGGCTTCATTTAACTGCCTGTTGTACGAATGATACATACCTTCGATTAAATAACTTTCTGCAAGAGTATCTTTCTTGTTGAATATTCTGCAGATTTCACGTGATTTCTCCAGACATTCGAACATCTTGTTAATTTCTCCGGAATAAAGATAATTACTTGCCAACTCAAGTATCGCATTTACAGAATTTGAATCGGAAAAGTATTTACAGGAATATTCAATAGACTTTTTCAGAAGCGGCTGTGCGTATACGGGACCATAAACATTCATTATTTTTCCTGCGGTAAAATATAAATCGGGTATCAAACTGTATATTTCATTTTTTTCAGCCATTACTATATTTTTTTCTGAAATTGTATAAGCTTTACTCATATGGTTTTTACGCATGAATATCAACGATATTAAATTATTAACCCTTATTTTCAATCGTTTAAAATGATAGGATTTTAAAGGTTCCAACGATTCAGCCAAAGACTTTGCTATGTTCAGAGATGTATCGATTTTACCCAGGTCAGAAAATGCCAATGCATAGTAATATGTGGCCCAGGAATAGCATGTATTGTTGCATCTGTTCTTTACAAACTCTGAGTCGAATTTATCATCATAGGAAGAAATAAGTTTATCAAGTTTTTTGCCGATATAAAGATCTTCAAGATAAAGATGGAAATATTTTTCCGATCGTTTAAAAAGATAAATGTATTCCTCGGGGCATGTCTCGTAATTAAGATGAAAGAAAAATGTTCTGTATGCCTTCATCGTTAAGGATATATCAGATTCATTTAAAAGTGAAAAAGCTTCTTCGAGATATCTTCGGGCTAGCTGGGTACTTTCATTCTTTCTGAAAGCCTTTCTGGAAGCTTGTATATAAACGTTTGCCGCTGAACGTACAAGTCCGATGCATTTAAAATGCCAGGCTTTTACGGATAAATCATTTGAATCAGAAGCTATTGTACGGTGAATATATTCTTTAATCTTATCGGGGCACATATCGTAAGATACCTGCCATATGTCTTTTAATGAAAACCTGTAAATACTGTTTTCTTTATATATCAAACCTTTTTTCTGGAATTGAAGGAAAAGGTTATCATAGTCAAATTCATCAAGATTTAATATTTTAATCAAATTGAGAAAATCATCATATTTGAATTTTTCGGAAAGGCATGAAACTACAAAAAGAAATTCTTTTTCCTTATCGTTAAGGTTTTCAAATATATTCTTTACATAATCACCAAAGCCTGCAACATGTGTAGTCTCTCCTTCGAGTTTCCAGTAACCGTCCTCTATTGTCAAATTACCAGCGTTGTTAAGCAATTTTAATAAGTTGAAAATATATCCCGGATATCCTCCTGTTATCTTGAAAATCCATTCGATTTTTTCGGAATAATTGTTCACGAAATTGTATCCAAGGAGTAATTCCAATAACTTGACAGATTGTTCTTTATTGAAAGGCTGCAGGGTAATAGAATCGTTAAATTTAAATGTTTTTTCTTCTTCAACAGAAGAAGCTACAATTATAATTTTAGAATTAAGGATCATTTCCTGCACTTTGTTTAATATCTGCAGGTACTTTTCATCTATCAGTTCAAAATCATCTATGAATATTGCTAAATTTCCAGTTTGAGAGAGTAGCTTACCCATTATAGAAATGATTCTTTCAAGGTTGTAAGTATTGCCTAAATTCCATATGTAATTAAAGTCCTCTAATTCAACTCCACTGCTCTCTGAAGTTTCAGTAAGTTGTAGTAACTCCTGGGCAAGCTGTTTTACATTGGAAGAATTTATTGTTTTCCAGCCAATATTCCTTAATTCTTTCTGTACCAGAGATAGAAAAGTGCTTTTTCCAACCCTGGTGTTTCCTTTTACAAAGAAGGAACTAACTCCCTTATCATTACATCCACTAAAGAAATTCATAAAAGTGCTTAATTCTCTATCTCTTTCGATAATATGCGGTAATATGAATTCTCTTCTTACAGCGGTAACGAGTTTGCTTTTTTTAAGGTTGAAATCGTTTAATGAAAACAACCTGCTGAAATGAGTGGGCCTTTTATTGGGATTTGGATCAGTCATTAAATCGAGTATTTTTCTTATTTTACTACTGAAATTTCCCGGAAGAAGTATCTCCAGTACTTTTCCAATTATATACGTATCCGATGCAGGAGTAGGTGATTTACCTTCAAGTATTTCCGGTGCGATGAAAGTATCACTACTGTCTTTTATAAATTTTAAACTTTCCTGGGAATAATTAACCCACAGAGGTGGTAGTATACCGAGTTTATCCGAGATTAGAAGCTCATTTATCCCCCATATACCAAAACCGACTGAAGAAATATGATGTAATGTTTCAAAACTTTCCATCAACTGAAAGGATATCTGAAGTCTATGCTCGTCTTCAAGAATCGCGTTTCTGATATCTGTTTCCTCATGATACGGGAACAGAAACGTTGGCTTATCATCAGTGAGGTCAATATAATCTGGCAATATAAACCTACCCTTAAATTTATTGAGTAATTTAAGCCTTTCAGAAATCTTGTGTTTGAACATACCCACAGAGTAATTCCTCAAGTGTATGGATCTTTTATACAACCCTTCAAACTCTACCAAGTACTCATCGCCAATGTATCCGGTTCTGAGTAATTTTATTATTTGAAGATTCTTCAAACTACCACCTCAAAGAAAATATTACTTTTCTAAAATATCCATTAGCCTGTATTCTATAATCCTGCTTGCATCAAAATCATCAAGACCGAGATAATATTCACATGTGTTTACCAAAGCTTGAATTGGTATAAGACCTATTATCTCAGAACCGAGTATGTTTACTCCGTACCTTGCGGCTTCGAATTTTACAGTTTCGAAAACTCTGTAAATAGTACTTTTCTTGTAATTAGTTAAATTCATAGAAACCTGGACAATTCCCTTTTCTTTCAGTTCCAGGCCAAGAGCTTTAACGTATCTGTATCCGCCCGTTCTATAGCGTAATGATTTCGCAATTTTCTTTGCAATATCAAGATTATCAGTACCAAGATTAACATTATAAGCTATTAAAAATTCTCTTACTCCAACTGCTACTACCCCAGCGGAAGGATGTATTTCTTCTGGACCGAAATCAGGTTTCCACTCTTCAAGTTTGATTTTTTCAACAAATCCTTCAAACTGTCCTTTTCGGATAACACTAAGGTCAGCACGAATTGGAGATGTTGCAGTTTTCTCATACAAGTATACAGGAATCCTTAACTCTTCTCCAATCTTTTTACCTAAATCGTTTGCATATTCTTTACATTCATCAAGAGTTATGTTTTTTAAGGGAATAATAGGTATTACATCAGTGGCTCCCATTCTCGGATGTTCCCCTGTATGATTCCTAAGATCAATCAGTTCTCTTGCTTTTTTTGTCATATCAAACAAGGCATTCACAATTTGGGAAGGTTCTCCAGCCATAGTTACGACCGATCTGTTATGGTCTTTATCCATGGACCAATTCATAACCCATACCTTATCATATTTTTCTGTTTCTCTGATAATTTCTTCAACAGTTTCTTTTTTTCTTCCTTCGCTAAAATTAGGAACAGATTCTACCCATTTCATAATTCGACCTCCTGTTAAAAATGATTTCCAATCTCTATATCTACTGAAAGCGGTACTTTTAGTTTCACCACATTTTCCATTTCTTCTTTCAATATTACTTTTATTCTATCTACTTCTTCATCCGGAGATTCTATTACTATTTCATCATGTATCTGTATTATTATCTTCGATTTCAGAGATTCTTTCTTAATCCTTGCGGAAACGTTATTCATAGCCATCTTGACGATATCAGCGGCAGTTCCCTGAACAGGTGAATTAATGGCTATTCTTTTTGCCTCTTCTTTTAAATTCTTATTCCTTGAATTTATAAATTTAATCTGTCGTAATCTTCCGAAAAGAGTTCTGACATATCCGTTTTTTTCAGCTTTCTCAACAGTTTCTTCCATATATCTCTCTATTCCCGAATATGCGATGAAATAATTCTTTATAAAATCCGCTGCATCTTTTCGCGAGATAGATAGTCTGTTCGAAAGACCAAAAGCTGAAATTCCATAAATTATTGAGAAATTGATTGTTTTACCTATTCTCCTCATATCCTTATCCACATCTGCGAATGGTACGTTGAATATTTTAGAAGATGTGAATGTATGAATATCTTTATCTTGCTCGAAGGCTTCTATAAGGTTTTCATCTCTACTTAAATCTGCCATCAGTCTCAATTCAATCTGAGAATAGTCGGCACTGATGATTTTCCAGTTATCGTATTGTGGTTTTATACTGTTTCTTATTTCTCTGCCTTCTTCGGTTTTAATGGGTAAATTCTGTAAATTTGGTTCAGTACTGCTTATTCTTCCGGTTGCCGTTCCGGTTTGTTTAAAAGTAGAGTGAACCCTGCCGGTATCCTTGTTAACCAATTTTGGAATACTGTCAACATATGAAGATTTCAATTTTTTTAATTTTCTGAATTCAAGTAAAAAAGCTGCAATCGGATAATCCTTTGAGAGTTCTTCTAAAACGGCCTGATTGGTTGAGTAATTTTTACTTTTACTTGTTTTTTTCTTAGGCGGTATTTTTAGCTTCTCAAAAAAAATCTGAGCAACCTGTATCGGTGAATTTACGTTAAAGCTTTCACCTGCTATTTTAAATATTTCATTTTCTATTTCTGTCAATCTTTCCTGAAGTTTGATGGAAAAAATATTCAATTCTTCAATATCGAAATATACTCCATTTTTTTCCATTTCCATTATAACTCTCAAAAAAGGCATTTCAACATTATAGAAAATGTTTTCAAGATCCAGCTCTTTCATCTTTTCATTTGAGTATTCGAAAAGTCTGAAAGTGAAATCTGCATCTTCACATGAATAAAAAGTAGCTTCATCAACTGGGATATAAGAAAAATCTGTTGATAAGGGATTTTTTTTCATCAGATCATCGAATGACTGCATCTCGTAATCGAATAATTCTTTTATAAGGATATCCAGTTTGTACCTTTGTCTATCGGGATCAATCAAATACATGGCTACCATGGTATCAAAAATATTGAAATCTGTTTTATAGCCATTAGATGCCAGAACACTTAAATCGTATTTCAGATTATGGCCAATTATCAGTTTATCTTTAAAGCTTCGTGTTAATTTTTCTATGAAAGATTTATCCAGATTATCGTTTTTAAAATGGTTGAATGGAATATAATAGGATTCTCCCGATTCCAGACAAACCGAAATCCCCGATATTTCAGCTTTAAACTGATTCAAGGAATTGGTTTCGAGGTCAAAACAGATATTCTTTTTATCTGATATTTTATCAATTAAAGACATAAATTCTTCTTCGTTTTTTATCAGAACATAATCTTGAGAATAAGAAGTTTTTTCTTTTTCTACCGCAACACTGTCAAACATTTTCATCTGTTCATCAGTAGCACTTTTAAAAATTACATCAATCTCATCAAATAATTTTTTAAATTCGAGTTCGTCAAACAGGGTTTTTAATTCACTGAAGCGTATTCCATCATAATTAAATTCATTTATTTCGGGTAAATCTGGAACTGATGAACATAAAGTTATCAGTTTTTTACTTAAAAATGCTACTTCTTTGGAATCAAATAGCTTTTCTTTGGTTTTACCCGAAATATTATCCAAATTATCATATATTTTTTCCAGTGTCGGATATTTGTTCAATAAGGCTACTGCACCTTTGTCACCGATTCCTTTTACACCTGGGACGTTATCAGACTTGTCACCTACAATAGAAAGATAATCCAGGATCTGTGCAGGAGATAAATTATATTTATCCTGTACTTTCTGAGAATCATATTTTACGATATCGGTCACGCCTTTTTCGGTTCTGAGTATGTAAACATTTTCTTCTATAAGTTGTAAAAGGTCTTTATCTCCCGAGACAATAAAAACCGAATCAAAGTCATTGTGATTCTGAACAGCCATCGTGGCTATAATGTCATCTGCTTCATAATTATCCATTGAAGAACATTTAATTCCCATCGAATTCATCAACTTTTCTATATACTGCATTTGGAATCTTAAATCTTCGGGCATTGCCTGCCTGTTTGCCTTGTATTCGGGATACATTTCCGAACGGAATGTTTTTCGACTTTTATCCATAACAAAAACGACGTTATCGCCAATTTTAATCTTGTCTTTAAGCAATTTAATCATCATTCTGGATAATCCGTAAAGAGCATTGACCGGATCGCCGTTTGATCTTGTAAGATTTCTTATTGCATAAAATCCTTTATAAATCAAACTGCTACCGTCTATCAGATACAAATCTTTCAACTTTTAAATCACCTCAACTGAAGAAACAGAGAATTTTCTGCTTTTAAATCTGTTTTTCATTATCGCCTTTGTTTCAATAAAGCCATTTTTATCTTCGATAAAAATATAAGAAAGCTCAGCTCTTTCGACGAATTTTTCTCTGTCATTCTTTGAACCCTTTTCTATAATTTTTCTCCATGTACCCGTATTGTAATAAAATTTATTTTCTCCATTGGTAGATATTATGGAAGAATCAAACTTATGCCTGTGGGCGAAAATTAATCCTTTTAAATTGTCATAATCTATATCAGGCATATCACAAAAGCCCCAGAAATCTTTCTCCGTAAACCTGCATTTTGGGTCTTTATCACCACAGAGTAGGATCTCCTTTGCTTTTCTCTTCATATAATTAGTTCTTTTCAGACTTCTCAATTTTGAAACTGCTTTTACACAAAATCGACCAAGTTTTATCCCTCCAAATTTATTAACAAATAAATTCGATATTTTATGGGCATTTGGATAATTTCCCTTCATCCATCTTTTAGCGTTCTTTGTTCTGAGCATTTTAATGAGTTCTGTCATCCATAATTCTACCAGGTCAATACTCAGCTCATATGTCTCTTTTACATATTCGAACCAGTCAAAAACATCTATATTTGGTCTGACATCATCAAAATCTCTCGGAATATGATTTGGAAAATCGCCATTCAGCAATACTTCCTGAAAATTTATCATCATATATCTCGCCATGAAATCGCCAATAGGTGGAATAATCTCCCCTGTTTTTCTATCCTTTCCAAAGCGGTTTCCGGGATCAAAATTACTCCCATGTATCGCGAAAATCCCACAATTTCTATCGTAAAAATAAGGGCAGAATTCAACGTTTTCTTCATTACCCAGATAATATAAAAACCTGTTTCTCAATTTTTCGTTATGTAAAAAATAATAATCGTGATTACCTATAACATATTTTATTTTGTGAACCCTTGAAAACCTTTTAAGCGCCATAAAAAGATCGGGGTGTGAAAGATATATATCGTCAATAATTCTTTCATCTATTTTTCTTTCTACTTCTTCAAACGAGACAAGTCCCAATTCTTTAACTATACGACTTTCAAGCAGTTCAAGGCCGTCACCTAGAATAACTAATTCCATATTCTGAGCGGATTGAGTAAGTGAGTCCAGAAGATCTATAAGTTCTTCGTCAAATTAAAAATCATCACTTAAGTACCCATCCCCAATATGCATATCGCTAATAAAAACCCTTAACACCGCAAATACCCTCCAAACAAAGATACTTTTAAAAGTTTGATTTCATCATATTATAGCATTTTTAACATTTAATAATCAGGATTAAATAATAGTATATATGGGATTATTTTTGAGCCTACATATCTGAATTAGATATTAAATAATCCATAAACAACTGAAGTAAGAATAAATGTGATATAAAAAAAACGGGGATTTCCCCGTTTTCTATTATCTAATAGTTAAGTACAGTTCTTAGTCAACTATTTCGACGTTAGCAGCCTGAGGGCCTTTTGAACCTTCCTGAATTTCGAACTGAACGGCCTGGCCTTCTTCGAGTGTTTTAAATCCGTCTGCGTGAATAGCAGAGAAATGTACGAAGATGTCTTCTCCTTCGTTTGGTGTAATAAATCCATAACCTTTTTTGGCATCAAACCATTTTACGGTACCTTTTTGCATTCTTTCTTCCTCCCAAAATTTAAATACACCGCTCATCGTAATGAGTAGCTAAACTATGATACTATATTTACAATATAATGTCAAGAATAGTATGAGGATATACTCATAAAAAAATAAAAATCTCTGCCTTTTACAAATAAAGCCTATCTGCTGTTGATCGTCAATTTGCGGATGTGTGAATAATATAGTATAATAACGTTTATCTTAATAAAATAAGGGGTGATATTATGGGTAAGAAAGGAATTGTTTTTATTATTTTTTTATTATCTTTTTTTCTGGTTTCGTTTTCGCAAAATATCGACTGGGAAGATCAGGTCATATATTTTTTAATGATAGACAGATTCAGTAATGGAAATTCTGAAAATGATATTCAGACCTATAATGCTATTGAATATGGGAAAGTAAATTCTAAGTACAATGGGGGTGACCTGGAGGGAATAATAGAAAAACTCGATTATATCAAAGGCTTGGGTGCAACCGCGATATGGCTGACTCCACCGGTTGAAAATCAATGGTGGGATGGAGCAGTAACTTACGGAGGATATCATGGATACTGGGCATCCAATTTTAAAAAAATTGACCCACATTTTGGGGATGAAGAGATATATAGAAAGTTAATTGAAAAAGCTCATGAAAATGGTTTGTACATTATTCAGGATATTGTGGCAAATCATATGGGGAATTTTTATACGTATAATAAGGAAAATAAGACTTATATGCTTAATGAATTAAGTGTTCCTGATATAAGACCATCACAATATCCATTCAATATGAATGATTACAATGATGAAGAAGAAAAATTATTAAAAATATACAATTGGGAGAGTGAAATTGAAAACCCGAATATATACAACACTTCATTTGCTGATCTTGATGATTTAAACACCAAAAATGATTTAGTAATAGATGAATTAATATCTTCATATAAAAAATGGATTAATCTCGGAGTTGACGGATTCAGAATAGATACCGTAATATATGTTGAAGATGAGTTTTGGAAAAAATTCCTTACAGGTGATAAAGGTATATTGAAAGATGGGACAGATTTCCTGGTTTTCGGTGAAGCCTGGAAAACTCCGAAACCATATGAAAATCAGGCCGAAAAAGAAATAAACAATTATTTCGAGCTTGGTTTCAATTCGATGTTGGATTTCACCCTTATGACTGAAATAAACAGGGTATTTAAAGAGGGAAAACCGACTTCATATTTAACTTACCGACTTCAGCAAAGGAATGAATTTTTTAAAGATAAAACTATGATAACCTTTGTGGATAATCACGACACAATGAGATTTTTGAAAGGTTCTACATATATAGATATGAAACAGGCTTTGACTTTGATTTTTACGATCCCGGGAATTCCTGCAATATATTATGGAACAGAACAGGGATTCTCAGAAACAAGGGCAACAATGTTTAAAGACGGGTTTGCCTCTAAAGGGGAAGATCATTTCGATACACAGAGTAAAGATTATTTGTTCATTAAGAGATTGTCTGACATGAGAAAAAGCAGTGAGGCTTTTACAAAAGGTGAAATAAAAGTTCTTTTCGATACCCCGAATGGTCCTGGGCCTTTCATATATTCCATTGAGTATGCAGGAGAAGAATACGTCATTTTTTTCAATACATCGTCGGATAATAAATATGCTACTGGTTTTTATATAGGTGAAGAAGGCACTGTATTAAAACCAATTTATACCGAAGGGATGACATCAAAAGATATTGTTGCCGGAAAATCCGGAATAAAAAATATGCTTTTATCAGCGAAAACAATTGGAATATTTAAGAAAGAAGGTATATCGGATAAAGTAAAGAGTAACGATTTATCGGTAAAAGTAAATTATAAGAATATAGATGAGGAATACGAAAGCAATTTTATAATAACCGGAACATCTGATAATGTGAAAAAGGTTAGACTTTTCATAGACGGTAACGAAAAGGCGTATTCCGAATGTAAGGTTAACGAATCAGGGGAATGGAAATTCCAAATAAACATAGCGGATTTCCAATCAGGAAAACATCTTTTCTTTGTTAAAGGATATGGAAAGAAACCCATCGATTATGAATACTCCGATACATATGAATTTGATTTGAATATACCGATAGAAGTTATTGTAGAAATTGAAGATCCGTACGGTGATGATAAAGGGATAACGGGAGACTATATGTATCCTAAAGGAGAAGGCGGATATGAAAGTCAGATGGATATAAAGAATGTGGAAGTACAGAAAATAGGAATGACTCTCAGAATTATAATTGAGATGGAAAATTTAACCGATAAATGGAATCCTTCAAATGGATTTGATCACGTGACTTTCCAGATATTTTTCGATGACCCGCGAAAAACTGGCTCGAAATATCTTCCTTTTCAAAATGCAGTAATGATAAATGACAGAGACTGGGATTATGAAATTTATGCGACTGGCTGGAGTCTTACTATGTACAGTTCAGATAATTCCGGGAAAGAGGAATACGGTGTTCCTATAACACCTGCACCTGAGATTAAAGTAGATAAAAAGGCTAAAACAATAACAATTTTATTACCTCTGGATAATCTGAATACTGATAATCTGGAGCAATGGGGATTGTATATAACATCATTCGATTATGATGGAATAGAGGCATTGCTCAGGCCAATTTCACCTGATCCTTGGAAATGGGCTTTTTACGGTCCGAGTGAGAATTCTCCCAAAATAATGGATGATGTTTTTATAGATTTTGAATAAATTAAAAAGGGGATATTATTTTGATAATAACTTTTTCAATATTAGCTGCCGGATTGAGCAGGAGATTCGGATCTCCGAAATTAATAGAAAAGATTGAAGAAAAAACCATTATAGTTTCAACTGCTGAAAATGTTATAAACTCCTGCAATTACCCTTTTGTTAGATCTGAAAAGGTTTTAATAACAGGGTCTTATAAGGATATATTGCTTTCAGGTATTCCGGATGAAAAAAAATCTGAATTTACAATTATGGAGAACAAGCACTGTGAAAATGGAATATCAACATCATTAAACCTGGCAATCAGTTATTCCATGACAGTTTTATCTGATGGGATGCTGTTGTATTTCGGAGATATGCCATTTATATCACCAGAATTTTCAAAAAAAATACTAGGAGTAATAATCGAAAATCCACGTAAAATAATTCGCCCTATTTACAGGGATATTCCGGGGTTTCCAGTTTATTTTCCTAAAAAGTACTTCCATATGTTCATGAAACTTGAGGGAAATCAGGGAGCTAGAAATATAATAAGAGAAAATTTGCATGATTTCATTCCTGTTAAAACTGATTATGAGAATTGCACAATTGATATTGATTCCAAAAATGATCTGGAAAAGTACAAAAAACAAAGGAATACCGAGTAATAACAAGAAATAAGTAGATATAAATAGTATTTTTTAAATAACGGATTGATATGACCGAAATACAAGGATATTGGCTTGGATTTCGGTTTGTTTTTATATATGAGTTTCTAGTATCATATTGTTAGCACTTATGTGTATAGAGTGCTAATATGAAATGGAGGTGCCAGAATGAGAGTAAAACCGTTAGGTGATAGAGTATTAATTAAACCGTTGACAGAGGAAAAAAGAACTGAAGGTGGACTTGTTCTTCCAGATACCAGTAAGGAAAAACCACAGAAAGCTGAAGTTGTTGCAATAGGGAAACTGGAAGATTTCGATTTGAATGTAAATGACAAGGTTATATTTTCCAAGTACGCCGGAACAGAGATAAAAATCGACGGTGAAGATTATATTCTTATCGATGCTGGAGATATTCTCGGTATCATTGAAGACTAATTTAGCAAGGAGGAATTGAAATGCCTAAAATAATGAAGTTTGATGAAGATGCTAGAAGAGCTCTCGAAAGAGGTATGGCTCAGTTAGCTGACGCTGTAAAAGTTACACTTGGACCCAGAGGAAGAAATGTAGTTCTTGAAAAAAGCTGGGGCAGCCCAACAGTTACAAACGACGGAGTTTCAATTGCAAAAGAAATTGAATTAGAAGATAAATTTGAAAATCTTGGGGCACAGCTTCTTAAAGAAGTTGCTTCGAAAACCAACGATGTTGCTGGTGACGGTACAACTACAGCTACAATATTGGCTCAGGCAATAATTAAAGAAGGTATGAAAAATATCGCAGCCGGTACAAACCCAATGATAATGAAACGCGGAATCAAACATGGTGTTGATGCTGCTGTAGAATCAATCAAATCTTCTAGCAAGAAACTTTCCTGCAAGGAAGACATAGCTCATGTTGCAAGCATAAGCGCAAACAACGATGAAGAAGTAGGAAAATACATAGCAGATGCTATGGACAAAGTTGGAGAAGACGGAGTTATCACAGTAGAAGATTCCAAAACAATGGAAACATACGTAGATTTTGCTGAAGGTATGCAGTTTGACAGAGGATACATATCTCCTTACTTCGTAACAGACACAGAAAAAATGGAAGTTATTCTTAAAGATCCTTATATTCTTATCACAGATAAGAAAATATCTGCAATCAAACCTATTATTCCACTTCTTGAAAAAGTTGCACAGTCAGGTAAACCATTACTCATAATTTCTGAGGATGTTGAAGGTGAAGGACTTACAACATTGGTTCTTAACAAGCTTAAAGGCACACTCGATTCTTGTGCTATTAAAGCTCCTGGTTTTGGTGACAGAAGAAAAGCCATGCTTCAGGATATAGCAATTCTTACTGGTGGAACCGTTATAAGTGAAGAAGTAGGACTCACATTAGAAAATGTAACTTTAGCCGAACTTGGACAGGCTGGCATGATAAGAGTTAAAAAAGATGATACTATCGTTGTTGACGGTAGAGGAAATGCAGAAGAAATTCATGAAAGAGTTTCTCAGATCAGAAAACAGATTGAAACAACATCTTCTGACTACGAAAAGGAAACTTTACAGGAAAGAATGGCAAAATTAGCAGGTGGGGTTGCAGTTATTAAAGTAGGAGCTGCTACCGAAACTGAACTTAAAGAAAAGAAACACAGAATTGAAGATGCTCTCAGCGCTACTAGAGCTGCAGTTGAAGAAGGAATAGTTCCTGGTGGAGGAGTAACATTACTCAAAGCCATGAAAGCAGTAACAGCAGCAGCAGAAAAACTTGATGTTCCTGAAGAAAAAGTAGGAGCACTCATAGTTGGCAGAGCTCTTGAAGCTCCTATAAGACAGATCGCACTCAACGCAGGAGTTGACGGTTCGATAATTATAGAAAAAATACTTGATAATGAAGATAGAGAATTCGGTTATGATGCGCTTAGAAATCAGTACAGAAATCTTGTTGATGCAGGTATAATCGATCCAACTAAAGTTACCAGAAGTGCACTTCAGAATGCTGCTTCAATAGCTTCTATGCTTCTTACCACAGAAGTATTGGTTGCAGATAAACCTGAAGAAAAAGGCGCTGTACCTCCAATGCCAGACTACGGTGGCGGCATGGGCGGTATGGGCGGTATGATGTAATATATTCGCCATAAAAAAAGCTTCCCGAAAGGGAAGCTTTTTTATTTCAGGCATTAAACTTTAAGACCTTCCGAAAAAGCTTTTTTATTTAGTTCGAGATATTTTGGTTTGACAAACGTTTCCAGTGATTTATCCCATTCGAGATTTTCAAGGCCTATATGTTTGACCATGGAACCTGTCATAACTATGTTCTGAGCTTTTATATTACCAAGTTTTTCCGCGATTTCTCCTGCCGGAACAACGATTGTATTTACTCTTTCCTTAAGATCTTCAATTATGTTTTCCGGATAGGTATTTTTTCCTGAAAGTATCGGAGCCGAATAAACTTCGAAATCATTTACAACTGCAACTCCATCCGGTTTTAAATATTCAAGCCATCTTTCTGCTTCCATTTTTTCAAAAGCGACTAAAATATCCGCTTCTCCCTTTCCGATAATAGGAGAATATACTTTATCGCCAAATCTGACCTGAGTGGTAACCGCTCCACCTCTCTGTGCCATTCCATGTACTTCGGACATTTTTACATCATATCCGGCATTTACCAAAGTATTGGAAATAATCTTAGAAGCCAATATTATTCCCTGTCCGCCTACTCCTACTAAAAGTATATTTTTAGTTTTCATATTAATTTACCTCCAAACTTTTAATAGCTCCAAATGGACATATCTGAGCACATACCGAACAACCGATACAGGTGTTGGTATCTATAAAAGCACCTTTATCCTTGCTGAAAGAAATTGAAGGACAACCGGATTTAGTACACAAAGAACATTTTTTACATATTTCTGGGTCAACCTGGAATTTTTTCAGACTAAGATCAAATTCTTCCTTATCTTCTTTACTGAATTTTTTAAGTGCACAAGGCCATTTGGTTATAATTACTGAAGGTTCTTCTATTTCCTGAGCCCATTTTATTGCATCTTTAACCTGATCCAGTTTATTTGGGTTAATTACTTTTACATGTTTTATTCCTATCGCTTCAACTATCTTTACAATGTCAAGTGCTTCGGCAGGTTCTCCCATGAGTGTATAGCCTGTTCCCGGGTTTTCCTGATGCCCGGTCATTCCCGTTATTCTGTTGTCGAGTATAACCGTGGTAACATTGCTTTTGTTGTAGACAATGTCAATCAAACTGGTAATTCCTGAATGGAAGAATGTAGAATCACCGACAACGCCAAAAATTTTGGATTTTCTGTTTCCTTTTTCAAAAGCTTTGGCAAATCCATGAGCCGCACTTATGCCTGCTCCCATGCATATAACCGTATCCATTGCGTTGAGTGGTTCAGCGGAACCGAGAGTATAACATCCTATATCTCCAGTTATAACAGTATTTTTAAGTTTGCTCATCTCGTAGAAGAAACCTCTGTGAGGGCAGCCAGAACAGAGTGTAGGTGGCCTTGCAACTATTTTATCAGGATTTGCAGCAATTTTATTCGATTCTTTTCCGAGAAGGCTGCTTGATATTATATCCGGATTAAGTTCACCTGTTACAGGGATCTTTTCTTTTCCGATAACATCTATGCCCATGGCTTTTATCTGTGTTTCAAGATATGGATCATTTTCCTCTATCACATATATTTTTTTTACTTTTTTTGCAAAATTTAAAATTTTCTGTTTTGGGATAGGATATGTAAATCCGAGTTTTAAATAGGAAGCATCTTCACCAAAGACTTCTCTGGCATAATTATAAGAAACTCCGGAAGTTATTATTCCGATTTCAGTGGAATGCATTTCCTCTCTGTTCAAAAATGTTTCGTTAGAATATTCTTCCATTCTCTCTAATTTTTCTTCCAGTTCCACATGATGTCTCCTGCAGCTGGCAGGTGTTGCAAGAAATTTAGAAATATTTCTTGAGTATTCTCTTACACCAACTTCTTTTCTGTCACTGAATTCGACTAAACTCTTGCTATGGCATATTCTTGTCGTCATTCTGAAAAGAACTGGTACATCATATTTCTCACTGACATCGTATGCTTCTTTTATGAAATCCTTTGTTTCCTGGCTGTCAGACGGCTCGATCAAAGGCATTTTGGCATGCAATGCAAAGTACCTGTTATCCTGTTCATTTTGTGAAGAATGAAGTCCAGGGTCATCCGCGGTAATAAGTACACATCCCCCGTTTACACCGAGATATGCGAATGTAAACATAGGGTCTGCGGCAACATTCATTCCCACATGTTTCATGGCAGCCAGAGACCTGGCTCCACCAATTGAAGCGCCAACAACGACTTCTACAGATACTTTTTCATTTGGAGCCCATTCGGAGTAAATTTCCTTGTACTTCGACACTTCTTCTAAAATTTCGGTACTTGGTGTACCCGGATAAGCTGCCGCTACAGTTACACCAGCTTCGTATGCACCTCTTGCAGCTGCTTCATTTCCTGTTAAAAGTTGTTTCATGACAATCCCCCTTTAGCATTATCTTTTATTTCCATCTTTATCATAACCGTTTACGTCAAAGCCTTCCATATCGTACTCTGTCCTGGTATACCTGTTTATTCCATCACGGTTAAATCCATTCTTGTTGAATCCGAAAGGATCATATTCGGTACTGGTTAATCTGTTTATACCGTTTTTATCGAACCCGTTTTTATCATATCCGTCTTTATCAAATCCAAATGAGTCGTAGATATCACCCGTATACTTATTTCTGCCATTTTTATCGAATCCTGACTGATTAAAACCAAACCTGTCATATCCGTAAAGATCGTAAAGTGTACCTGTGTATCTGTTTACTCCGTCACGATTAAAACCTTCAGAATTAAATCCTTTTTTATCATATCCGTCTTTGTCATATCCATATTTATCAAATCCATCTTCGTCATATCCATTTTTATCATACCCATGTTTGTTAAAACCAAATTCATCGTAACCAGTCTCGTTAAAACCAGATTTATCAAACCCAAGTTCGTTGTATCCATTTATATCGTATGGTGTATTTGTCACTTTATTTATTCCGTTTACGTCAAATCCATATTCATTAAATCCGTATTTATCAAACCCATTTTTGTCAAATCCATTTTTATCGAATCCGTTTTCATCATAACCGATTGAATCGAATCCGTACGGATTAATACCTTTTTCATCGTATATTTCTTCCGGTAAACCATATTCGTAAATTTCATAACTTACCGGTATGCCATCTTTTTTGTTAATAACCTTGATTAAGTCTTCTCCATTATTGTATTCATAAAGATATTCTTCATTTAAAACGCTTTTTCTTTTAAGCAATTCACTTTCATTATACGAATAAGTAGATATGTCCGATTCAACAACACTTTTGTTATCCGGTGAGATGTATAAATCTATATTAAATTTATAGGTGTATATTTTATCAAGCCTACCATTTTCTTCGTAGGAAAGGATTTTTAATTCTTTCATTTTCCCCAGGGCATTATAATTACTTATACTTTTTAATGAATCATTTTCATTGGAATACTTATAAACCCAATATTCATGTAAAGTTTCAGTTGTATATTTCCTTTCTACTCTGAAAAGCAGATTTTTATCGTCGTAAATAAAAACAAGCATATCTTCATTACTTGTATCAATCTTAATCAATTTATCATTAGAATAATAATATCTTTTTGATTTTATTCTTTCATCATTAGAATCTCTGAATATTTCTTCGGATAATTTTACTTCCCCATCTATATATTTGTAGATACTGTATTTTTTCATCAACAGGTCATCGTTCATGGAATAATAAGACACCGTTTTGAGTAAATCAACTGAGAAAAAACAAAGGCCAAAAAATAAAAATATAAATAATGAAAACAAATACTTCTTCATAAAATCCCTCCCAAAGATAATTATATCAGAATAAAAATGGTTTTAGTAATTAAAAGTAGCTGTTATAAGGGGATACAACTTATATATATAAAAGTTAATCTTATTCCGGAAACACAGAAATTTTAATTATTATACATTTTATAAGTGGGAAAAAATACAACTTTCTTTTTACGGAATTCAGCGGTTTTAGTTTTAAAATATTCATTTGAAATATTAGTTACATTGATGAATTAATTATAAAATCAGAGCAAAAAAAAGAAAGGGTTAATCAAAAAATTACAATATATATAAAATATATTAAAAACATTAAGAGGGGGATTTGTTATCCGATAAAATGTAGAAATAGATATTTAAGTTATAATGATATAATAATAAGGGAAGTGATATTATGAGTAGATTTACGGATACCAGAAAAAAAATACTTGAAATTATAAAGAGTTCAGACAAACCTTTGAGGGCTTCAGATATAAAAAGTATTATGGAAGATGTAAACATTTCTACAATATACAGAGGTCTTGAATTTCTTGAAAAAAACAGATATATATACAGATTGAGTTTCAGTAACGAATGTACTTTTTACAGTGTAAAGGAAAAAAGGCATTTCATATTTTGTGAAAATTGCAAAGAAATTCAATGTATAGATATATGTCCTTCAACTTCTTCAGGAATGAATGAAATAGAAAATACCTATAATTTCAAAATAAAAGAACACACACTTTTTTTGAAAGGTGTTTGTGATAAATGCAAATCTTCTGACTGAAATCTTTTTCACTTACAGGAATAAAAATATGTACTTAAATAATCAGAAAATAATTTGAATAATATTATAAAAAAAGGGTAGTCATATGTTGGAGAATGCTCAGTAATTTAGCTGTATTCCGAGTTTGCTGTGTTTCATTATCAACAGTACGTATCGATTTTCGATTGACAAAAAAAGAACGTCATGGTATTATAGACCATAAGGTCTAGACCGATAAGTCTGTACGTTTAATATAAAAGCATTTTTTGAAAGATAAGGAGGAAAAATGATTAAAGTAAATAATCTTTATCATAAGTACAAGGGAAATGATGTTTATGCGGTTAAAGACGTAGGTTTTTATATAGATAAAGGGGAAATATATGGTTTTTTGGGGCCTAGTGGTGCTGGAAAGAGTACCGTTCAAAAAATATTATGTGGAATTTTGAACGTTCAAAAAGGAAATGTAAAATACAATGATACAGAGATTAAAAAAATGAAAGGATCTTTTTTTGAAAAGATTGGGGTTTCTTTTGAATTTCCAAATTTATATGAGAAATTAACCGGGTACGAGAATTTAAATTTCTTCAGAGGATTGTTTAAGTCGGAAACTGAAGATCCAAATTTGCTTCTTGAGAGAGTAGGGCTTTCAGATTCAGCTAATAAAAAGGTTAAGGATTATTCCAAAGGAATGAAGCAACGCCTTGTTTTTGCCAGATCTATAATAAACAAACCAGAAATTCTTTTTCTGGATGAACCATTATCCGGATTAGATCCCACTACTGCTAAAAATATTAAGAATATAATAAACGAAAAGAGAAAACTGGGTACAACAATCTTTTTAACTACGCATAATATGTATGTTGCTGATGAATTATGTGATAGAGTGGCGTTTTTGAATGAAGGTGAGATAATTGCATCTGATACTCCCAAAAATCTAAAACTTAAATATGGTACTTCCAGCATAAAAATCGAATATAAAACAGAGCAGAAAAAAAATGATGAATTACTGTTTATAGAAAAAGAAGAAGATAAAAACAGGTTTAAAGAAATCATAGATAAATATGAAATAATCACGCTTCATTCAGGTGAAGCCACATTGGAAGAAATATTCATTAAATTGACCGGGAGAGAGTTGATTTGAATGAAAGCTTTTATAAATACTTTAAAAATAGATTTTTTAATTGCAAATAGAAATTTTTTCTTTCTAATAATAATAGGAGTTGCTTTTGGTTATGTTTTAACAGTTAATTTTTTAGTGCCAAAAGAATTGGGATTTCAGAATGGTGGTAAATACTTTGTTGATAATACAGATATTAAAAAGCCCACTTTCTATCTTAAAATCAGCGGATATTCCAATTTATTGATAAATAATGAAGAAGAGTTATATGAAAGAATAAATTCCGAAAAGAACAGTCTGGGTATAGTATTTGACAATAACGGTGGAGAACTTGTCGTACAGGGATATGAATCCGATAGAATGTTAAACAATATGAAAGCGTCATTATACGCATTTGAAACCTCGGGAATGAATGTTTCGGAAAACATTCAGGTTGAATATTTAAATGATTTTAACGATAAAGTTCCTTTTAATCAGAAATTTATTCCGATGCTAATGGCTTTTGATATTCTGCTTATTTCATTTATGTTTATACCGGTAATGGTGTTTCAGGAAAAAAAAGAAGGAAGTATTAATGCATACAAGGTTACTCCGGCTGGCAGTATTCATTATATGTTTTCTAAAATCGCTGTCGGTATTGTATTATCCGCAATTTTTTCTTACATATTCATTTTATTCACTATGGGTGCAAATGCAGATTATTTAAAAATAACTTTTTACACTGTAATATCATCCATAATATTATCAAATATAGGACTTATAATTGCTCAATTCTATTCTTCAATATCAGAATTTGTTGTTCCATTTTTTCTGGTAACACTTATGTTCTTTTTACCGGCAGTTAAACTGTTTTCTCCATCATTTAATTTTCCTGGAATAGAGCTTATTCCATCTTATCCGCTTTTAATTGAAATGGATAAACTCGTTTCCGGTGAAACTACTGCTTTTTTTGATTTGAATTTCTGGATTTTAATTCTTGAAGCCGTTGTGATTTTGATTATAACTTTTTTCTTGTTAAAGAAAAGACTTCTTAAAAACAGGTGATTTTATGAGGATGATAATTAATTTAATAAAGAAAGATTTTTTAAATTCGATGCATGATCAGATAATGATAATGATGATAGTCATGCCAATTATAATGGCTATAATATTAAAATTACTCATACCATCCGTTGAAAATCCGGAAATTAAAATATACATAGGTCCTGGCATTTCAAATGAGATGGAGACAGAATTGAATAAGTATTATATAGTAGAAAGAACCGATGAATTGAATAAACTTAAAAACCTGGTAAATGAATATGGAGATAATCCGGGGCTTTATTATGACCAGGGCAATTATAAAGTTATCCTGCAGGGAGATGAGCCTGAAGGTTATAAGGAGTCGATTTTATCAGTTTTAAAATATATTGGTAATGAAAAAACTGTTTCCATAAACGTTAAATCCATGGAAAAAAGCAAATCAGTAATAGGGGAAATATTAGGATCTGCCGGAATGCTTCTTATAAGTGGAATAGCTGGAATGATCATGGGGATGTCAATTGTAGAGGATAAGGAAAGTAAGGTTAATGAAGCTATATCGGTAAGTCCTGTAAATGTGAATATTTACCTTTTATCGAAAATTATTTATCTTTTTTTCTATTCACTGATTTTTTCTTTGATATGCTGGATTATATTATTCGGGAATAATTTCACGTTTAATAGTTTCATACTCACGTTCTCATGTTCACTTCTTTTATCAATGTTTTTAGCATTTTTTATTGGAGGAGTTGCCGATAATCAGAATAAAGCGATAGCAATTGCCAAGATATCAATGTTTGTTTTTCTATTTATTCCCGTCATTTCATTGATTATTCCCGAGCAGGCTTCATGGGTTTTCTATCCTTTTCCGGCATATTGGGTACTGAAGGTAATTATGAATACTATTTTAAACATCACAAAGGATTTTGCATTGATTTTTTCTGTTGCAATAATATATAATCTTGCGGTTTTGATACTTTTAATACCTTTTATAAAAAAAGGGTTGAGATTAAGAATGAGGTGAAGAATTAAAATAAATGAATAACAGGGATTTAATTATAGAAATGGCTATGAAAGAATTTTCAAAATATGGATATGAAAAAGCTTCGCTTAACAATATTCTGAAAAAATCTAATCTGAGTAAAGGGACTTTTTATCATTATTTTAAAAGCAAAGAAGAATTGTATATGGAAATAATGTCGTTGTTAGCCGATATGAAATATGGAATACTTGACGATTTGTTTAAAGATAAAGATATTCTGGAAAAAATGGATTTCTTTGACGCACTTGAATATCTGATTGACAGGTCGTTGGAATTTATGTTCCAGAATCCTTTGATGTTCAGTTTCAGCATTAATTTTCTGAAAGAAAAAGGAAACAGCATATACGACAAGGTTTTTGAGAAATTTAACCCATCACGAGAAGATATGATGGAAAAATATTTTGATTATTTTTACAATAAAACTAATTTCAGAAAAGATATATCCAAAGAAAGTATTTATAAATATTACCAATTGCTTCTTGGGGGAATTATCGGAATAATAGATATAGAGAATTTAAAAGAGAAAACCGATGAGATCAGGAAAACTTTTGAGGATATTTTTAAAATAGCGAAAAACGGCATGATAGAAAAAGGGTATACATAGTATACCCTTTTAATTATTATAATTATTTTAAATGTGTAGTTTTGTGTTTAAGACTTTCAAGTCCTTCTATAATAGCCTGTGATCTCTTTTCACCGATGCCTTCCACACCCATCAATTTCTCAGCCGAAGCATTAGAAATTCCCTTAAGATTCCCGAATTCTCTTACCAGATTGTAAGAAACACTCAATGGGATTTTAGGAATATTATCCATCAGCCTGAAACCTCTTGGGATTACGTTTATTTCGGTGACCAGGTTATCCGAATTGTAACCTAGAAAATGTATCATCTTTGAATAATCTAGAAGATCTTTTTCTGAAAAACTGAAAATCTTATCATATATATCTTTAGCTCTTTCAGAATCAATAGGATCTTCCAGATTATAATAATCTGTAATTATCATTTTAAGGTTTTCTTCCACTTCACTTAACATTTCGTCCATCTGAATCTTTGCCATCCTGCCATCAAGACCCATTTCCCAAATATATGGCTCTATCTCAACTCCAATTTTCTTTGCCTTGAATCCCTTTTCAAGCGTCTTACAGATATCAAAAAGGGTTACCCTGTTTTCCATTTCAAGTATATCAAGTGAATCAAGTGCTTTACCATAACTATCACTGTATTTCTCAATTGTCTTAAGGCCCTGATCGACCTTTGTTATAAGGAAATTCAGGTCATTTAAGACATAGCTGTAAGCACCCCAGTATATACTTACTATGGATCGTCTTCGAGAAATCGCAATGGAAGCCTTACCTGTTTGTTTCGCTGTTCTTTCGGCATTCCTGTGTCTCATACCAGTTTCCTTTGTCGGTAGAGAAGGGTCGGGAGTTAACTGAACATTTGCATATAAAATTCTGGTGGCATCTTCATCCATTATAACTGCACCATCCATCTTAGCAAGTTCGTATACTTTCTGAGGGGTGTATTCACAGTTCACATAGAATCCCGGTTGAATCAAATCTTTCGAACGCGAAATATCCTCTTCATTCATAAGGACGATTAGAGCACCGCTTTTTGCATTGAGAATGTTGTCAATTCCCATTCTCAATGGTGTTCCGGGAGCTATTATTTTAATTATATCTTTAAGAAAATCGTATTTTGCCATTTTATTACCTCTTATATTACTTTTAGATAAAGTATACCACATGAGTATTAAAGTTTATTAAAAAGGATGCATGTTATAATCGTAAAAATAAAATTAAATAAGGGGGATATATGTTTCAGGAAAAGCTTATAAAAAAAATATCCGATGAATTGAAAATAGAAGAAAAAAGGGTAACTGCTGCAGTAGAGTTACTTGATGACGATAAAACGATTCCGTTTATAGCCAGATACAGAAAAGAGATGACAGAATCTCTGAATGAAATTCAATTGAGGCTGATCGCCGAAAAACTGGCATATCTCAGAAAACTCGAGGAAAGAAGGTCAGAAATAATTGATTCTATAGAATCACAGGATAAAATGACGGAAGAAATAAGAAAAAGTATAAATGGAGCAGATAATCTAAGTAAATTGGAAGATATATACCTTCCGTTTAAAAAGAGAAAGAAAACCAGAGCGGATAAAGCACGTGAAAGAGGACTGGATCCTTTGAAGAATTACGTTCTTTCAGCTTTACATAAAGATGATAAATATGAAAAAGATTTTGTTGAACTCAACGAATATTATGAAGAAACAGATATCACAATTATTGATTCGCTTGACATACTCAGAGAAGAAATTAGTATAAACACGGATATAAGAGACTTTACCAGAAAGGTATTACAGGAAAAAGGTTATGTTGAAACTGAACAGGATTATGGGGAAGATGAAAAACAAGTATACAGTGACTTTTATTCCTATAAAATTTCAGTCAGATCAATTCCTAATCACAGGGTAATGGCTATGAACAGAGGTGAAAAGGAAGGAGTAATTAAAGTCAGGATAAAAACAGAATTTAATTTTCTGGAATACATACTTAAGTATTTCAACTTAAAAAGAAATCTATATTATTTCGATAACATTTGTAAGTCTGTTTCTGATGGAATCGATAAGCTTTTACTCCCCTCTATTGAAAGAGAAATAAGGAATAGTTTATCGGAAAAAGCAGAAGAAAGGGCAATAAACGTATTTTCAAAGAATCTGAGGAATCTTTTACTTACTCCCCCACTTAAGAAAAATACCGTACTGGGAATTGATCCGGGTTTCAGAACAGGTTGTAAATGTGCTGTAGTTGATTCTATGGGAAATTTAATCGATCATTTCAACATATATCCGAATCAACCTCGTAATTTGTTTGATGAGAGTAAAAAGTTGGTAATTGAATGTATAAAAAAGCACGATGTTGATATAATTTCAATAGGTAATGGTACCGCCTCAAGAGAAACTGAGGAATTTGTGTCAAAAATACTCAAGGGCAAAGAAGAATATAAATGTTCTTATGTTATAACATCGGAAGCCGGGGCATCGGTATATTCAGCATCTGAAAATGCAATTGAAGAATTTACAGATTTGGATCTTACAACAAGAGGAGCAATATCTATAGCAAGGAGAATACAGGATCCATTGGCAGAATTTGTAAAAATACCACCTGAATCCATAGGTGTTGGCATGTATCAGCATGATGTCAATTCAAAAAAACTTAAAGAATCGCTGAAAAGAGAAGTTGAATCGGTAGTTAATTATGTTGGAGTTGATATTAACACCGCTTCGGCCTTTTTATTACAATATATTTCAGGACTCAACAAAAAAAGCGCATGGAATATTGTTGAGTACAGAAAAAATAATGGAGAATTTAAAAACAGAAAACAGTTGCTTAAAGTAAAGGGAATAGGAGCAAAAGCATATGAGCAGGCTGCTGGTTTCTGTCGTGTTCCCGATTCTGATAATCCTTTGGATAATACTATAATTCATCCTGAATCCTACGGGTTTTGTGAAGAAATATTGGAATATTTAGGTGTTAAAGTTGAGAAAGTATCAAAACGTGATGATGAATTTATTAATAGGGTAAAGGAAATTGACGAAGAAAATATTGGAATGGAATTAAAAATAAATATCATAACTGTAAAAGATATAAAGGATATTTTATCAAAAGAAAGTTTTGATCCCAGAGATTATTATCCTCAACCAATTTTAAAAAAGGAAGTAAAATCTGTAGATGATCTTAAAGAAGGTATGAGGCTACAGGGAACAGTCAGAAATGTGGTGGATTTCGGTGCATTTGTCGATATAGGTGTTAAAATAGATGGGCTTATTCATGTTTCTCATATGGGTAAAAGAAGGGTAGATCCACTTGAAGTGCTTTATGTTGGTCAGATAATAGAAGTGGAAGTTATAAAGGTAGAAAAGAACAGAAACAGAATAGGATTATCCTTAATCAAATAGAATTTACTGTGATATAATTTTTCACCGGGGTGAGACAGCATGTATGAAAATATTGAAATGAAGAGGATAGTAAAAAACTATTATTTTAAAAATAATAGCAGGTTTGTTGAATTATTCGATACTCCATTTTATCCTGACGGATTGGGTGGCCAGCTTGGAGATAGGGGAACTGTTGCTGGGCATAATGTTCTGGAGATTACAAAAGATTCAAACGGAAACATAATACATAAAATAGACAGTGGAGAGTTTGTTTCTGGCGAAGAGGTAAGTATTACAATCGACAGTAAAAGGAGATTCGATATTTCCCAGCAGCATACGGCACAGCATATAATATCCGCTAATGCATATAATTTTTATGGATACAATACAGTGGGATTTCAGATGAGTGAGGAATATTCAACAGTTGACTTTGATACTGATGAATTTGACTGGGAGAAGTCTTCGGAAATTGAATTGGCAATTTTAGAACAAGCCTACTCGAAAGTTAAAATCGAGATATTATCCGTACCTTATTCGGAATTATACAAGTATCCGCTTAGGAAAAAAATAAGTGATAAACTGAAGAGTAAAGAAGAATTGAGACTTGTGAAAATCGGAGAGTTGGATTATTCTTTATGTGGTGGTTTTCATGTAGATAGACTTTTTAAGATATTACCGGTTAAGATTGTCAAATATGAAAAGATTAAATCGTCCTGGACCAGAATATATTTCGTCGCAGGTATGAGGGCGATGAGAGATTATCAGAAAAAAGACAATTTATTACACGAAACCACGAATTTTCTGTCTACTTCTCAAGATGAGCTGAATCTGAGATTGAAAAAACTCATGGATGACAACAAGTTGAATTTGAAATTGAATAAGAAATTATCTGAATCACTCGCAAATGAAATGTACAATAAAATAAAAATAAGAAATGAAAATGAAAGATTTAAAAAGATAATAGAAATACTTCCAACGGAAAACAGTGCAAAGAATCTTTCTGGAAAAATAATGAAAGAAAAAAATACCATTGCCGTCATGTTATTTGAGAGATCTGATGCATATGGTTTAAATATTGTTTCCACATACGATCAGATAAAGGCGAAAGAAGTACTCTCGAAGTTATCCGAGGAATTGTCAATCAGAGGCGGTGGTAACGAAAAAACTGCTTTAGGTACGGTTCATGGGAACTTGTCAGATATAAAGGAAAAAATAGAAAAAATAATAGAGAATCTGGAAAAATAAAGTGGGGGCAAATATGATTAAAAAATCTCTTTTGTTTGTTGTTCTTTTGTTAGTATCAACACTTTCTCTTATGGCTCTGGAAGTAGGGGTTATTTATAATGGGAATTTACATGGTAGCAATGATTCATTTTTAGGGCTTACTGCAAGAAGCAGATTTGGAATTGCCGGCTTGGAATTGTCGCTGTTACCTAAAGTTAGTCCTGATTTCGATATGACAAGTTACAGGATAATAGTTGCTCCTTCCATAGGTTGGGGTACTCCCGAATTGAGTATATTCGGATCTGTTTCTCCGCATCTTGAAATAAACAAGGGAAAACTTGATTTTGATGTTGCTAAATGGAATATCGGTGTGGGTTCTACTTTCATGATTGCAGAAAATATAATAAGCTTTTTTGAGTTTTTTGCAGAATTCGATTTATCGGGTAACACTGAGCTTGAATCAATAACATCTGCAACGATGCTCAGTATAGGTGTGACTTATAAATTTGATTTTGGATTTTAAGCAGAAATAAAAAAAGGATTGAAGCTATATTAGCTTCAATCCTTTTTTTATTGTTTCTATTCCCATTGGTATACATTCAAATATTTTGTCCACTTCCAGTTGCTGATAGATCAAATCCGAATCAATTTGCATTATTTCCGATATATTTTTACCCATCACCATTTCAGATGCAAAACTACATGATGCAATTGCTCTGGGACATCCTTTTATCTTAAATTTAATATCCTTAACAATATCATCTTCAACAGAAATAAAAAACAATACTCTGTCACCATCTGATTCGTTAGTACCTTCCACTTTAACGGAATAATTATCAAGTATACCTATATTCCTTGGCGAAGTAAAATGATCAATTAATATTTTCGAGTATTTACCAATCACTATAGTTCAACCCCCGTAAAGTCCTGACACATTCTTCCAGAGTATCAGTAAAATATTTAATTTCTTCTTCAGTGTTTTCAATTCCCATGGTTATTCTTATTGTACCGTAAATATACTCATCAGATAATCCTATGGATTTCAAAACATGTGAAACACTTTCACCTTCCGAATGAGAATGGCATGCGGAAGCAGTGGAAATAGCTATTCCTTTAAGGCTAAGCATCTCCATAAGAGCTTCACCATTTATGTTTTTAAAGCTTATGCTCATAGTCCCGGGAATTCTCTTTACAGGGTGTCCGTTCAACTTATAGTCTTCGATTTTTTCCAGACATTTTTTAATCTGTGACGATAATAAATCATATTTTCTGTTGTGTTCTACCATTTCATCAATACAAATTTCTAAAGCTTTCTCCATTGTGGCTATCCCTGGAACATTCTCCGTTCCTGAACGTAAACCCTTTTCATGGCCACCGCCGTAAACTATGTTTTCAATTTTAGTGGCCTTTTCAATAAATACGAATCCAACACCTTTGGGACCGAAAAATTTATGTGCTGAAGCGCTTAGGGCATTTATACCCAGCTCCCTGACATCTATTTTAATTTTTCCCATAGCCTGAACGGCATCTGTATGAACGGGAATATCAAATTTGGAAGCAATTTCACATATCTTTTCCAGAGGTTGAATGGTTCCGATTTCGTTGTTTGCAAACATCACAGAAATAAGTGCTGTGTCTTTATTTACACTCTCTTCCAGCATATCAAGATCTATAACTCCATTTTCATCCACATCAAGTATTATCACTTCATAACCTTCATCTTTCAAATGCATAAAAGTTTCAAGAACTGCTTCATGTTCTATCGATGATGTTATGATCCTTTTACGCAATGTGGATTTTAAAATTCCGAGTATGCACAAGTTATCAGCTTCTGTACCCCCGGAAGTGAAATATATTTCCTCCGGTTCAGCATTTATCATTTCTGCAATTTTCTTCCTTGAATTTTCAAGATAATCTTTTGCTTCCAGACCTATATAATGTAAACTTGAAGCGTTTCCAAAATGATTCTTGTTGAATTCACACATAAATTCAAGTACTTCCGGATGTAAAGGAGTCGTAGCCGAATTATCCAAATAGACTCTCATATTTAATATTCAACAACCTTTATATCTACCTTTTCAACACCTTTTATTTCACCAAGATGTTCATTTATTTCTTCAAGTACGTTTTGTTTGTATACATCCGTTTCATCAAAAGAGATTTCCATATATACTTCCTTATCTTCATACTTCAGATACTTTACAAGTTTAGCATCAATTATATTTTCACCGGTTTTAGGATAGATAACATGTTTAAGCTCTTCTATGATGTAAGATTCGTCAATAATTCTCTCATGCTTTATACCAAGTACTTTTTCTTCATAATCATGAATGGCAGCCCTGAGGCCATCTATTGCCAAAATAGAACAATGAACTTTTACGGGTGGCAGGCCACCGAGCTCTTCAAGAGCATCTTTCCAGGTTAAAGCCTTTGCCTGTTCAACGGTTTTTCCTTTTGAAAGCTCAGTTACTATTGAACCTGTAGCAATGTTTGATGCGCAGCCGTAAGACAAGAACTTTATATCGGATATTTTTCCATCTTCTACATTTAAGAAAACACTCACCTGATCACCGCAAGCTGGACTACCTACAGTTGCCTTGCCATCAGGATTCTCAATTTCTCCAACGTTTCTTGGGTTTTTAAAATGTTCAATGACTTTTTCAGTGTATTTAATTACCGCCATAAGTTAACCTCCGTATATTTTAACGATTCAAACGAATTATCTGATTGTACTCTGACTTCTTAACCTTTGTACAATAGGTATCAATTCTTCACAGAAACTATCTACCTGTTCTAAAGTGTTATCCCAGCCAAAAGTAATTCTTATAGAACCATGAGACATCTCATGATCTCTTCCAATTGCACTTAAAATGTAGTTTACTTTTAAATCACTCGAAGCGCATGCTGAACCGGTGGCAACAACGATATCTTCAAAATCAAGAAACATCATTATAGATTCACCTTCTATGAATCTGAAAGAATAATTTACATTATCGCTTGCTCTTTCTCCGAATTCAGGGCCATTTAAAAGAATGTCAGGAATATTCTTTTCTATAGCATCCATTAATCTTTTCTGAAGGGCAGATGTGTGCTTTATATAATCCTCCCTTTTCTGTACTGCGTCTTCCAAAGCATCAGCTAAAGCCATGATGCCAGGAACATTATCAGCGCCCGGTGTCAGGGGGGATGTAGTAACGGTACCGAAAATAGTGGGTTTGATACTGTTTTTATTCTTCATAACCACTGCACCGATACCTCTCGGACCGTATATTTTATGACCGGAAAATGTCAGGAAATCTATATCCAGTTTATTCATATCGATTTTCAACGAATTGGCAGCCGTACATACATCGACAAGCACTTTTATTTTTTTGTTGTGTGTCTTAACTATTTCAATAAGCCTGTCAATTTTTTGTATGGTACCTATTGTATGATTGACAAGTGTGATAGAAAAAAGTAAGGTGTTTTCATTAATAGAATTTTTTAACAATTCCTCATCGATATAACCTGCTTCGTCAACCTTTAAAAAATGAACTTTCGCACCTTTTTTCTTATAATGTTCATATACATTTACTATGGATGGGTGATCTATAACACTTGTAATCATTTCAGTATTCGATAAATCCGCATCTCTCATTAAACCGTTAATTACCAGATTATTTGCGTGCGTACCACCCATTGTGAAAATAACGTCTCCATTTTCCAATGAAAATGAATTCATTATCCTTTCTTTTGCATTTTCAATATTTTCTGCAGCCTGTGTACCGCGTGATGTAAACGAAACCGGTAAAAAATAGTTATTTTCTACGTATTCCTTCATTTTATTTTTTATATGATCTGAAATCGGAGTAGTTCTGTAATTGTCAAAATAAATGAAACTCATCAAAATCCTCCTGTTTATATACCATATTCCTCAATATTATCTTTTAAAAGTTTTATCGCCGAATCTTTATCCAATTTTGATATCAATCCGATTGGTGCAAAAATATAATTTTTGTCACGCATGAGTTTGACATCTGGTTTCGGTAAAAGTTCATTGATATGTATTCTTGATAAATTCTTTGAACAGTTTAAAACTTCAAATGCATATTTAGATCTCGATAAAATACCACCTGTGCCAAATATATATTTAATAGACGTTAAATCCTTTCCCTCGGCAATTTTATATCTTCCCATCGGTCCGTATAAAGTTCTTATTCTCCCTGCATGTCTTCTTAAACCATCCACTAAACAGAATTTTGCAAGTTCTATTCCGAATTTTTCAAGCCTATCATTTTCCGGATATGGTGTTAATTGATTGAGTAAAATATCGTAATCCGGAAAACTCATCTCTATTTCCTGTCCCATAGAACTTACAACATTTCTTGCATTTACAAAAACGCCTAAATCTCCTTCCACGGTTCTTTTGGACAAAGGCTCCGGGGAGACAGAGATTTCCATTATTTCCGGAGTACCTTCTGTATATGAATCTATATCGGTGGTGGCCCCACCTATATCGACAGTTAAAACATCACCGAATATATCCGATAGCAACTGAGTAGTATCCATTACTGCGGCAGGAGTCGGAATTATCGGTAAAAAAACTTTTTCAGAAATCTCATGCATTCCTTTGGCATTTATTATATGTTCTGAAAAGATTTCCTGAATTAAAAGACGTAACGGAGATATATTTAATTCATCAACTCTGGGATATACATTGTCGGTTAGCCTAATTTTTTTGCCTTTTGATTCAAAAATGTCTTTGATTTCATCTCTTACAGAGCAATTTCCTGCGTAAACAAAAGGTATATCTATGTCACTCTCCGAAAACAGCCTGGAATTATGCAGTACGGTTTCTTTTTCACCGTAGTCAACACCACCGGCTATTAAAACAATATTAGGGTTTATTTTTTTAACTCTTTCGATGTCGTTGGAAGATATTTTCCCGGAAGTAACCGATTTGATAATACCACCTGCACCTAAAGCTGCTTCTTTAGCAGCTTTAACAGTCATCTCATAAACCAGGCCGTGCACTGACATCTTTAGGCCACCGGCGGCACTACTTGTAGCTATAAACTTGTCCCAGCTGACTTTTTTGTTTAACTTCTTGTTGATATAATCAACTGCTCTCTGAATTCCTATACCGACGTCTCCCTGAGAAACTGTAGTAAAGTGTTCGCCTTGCGCTATAAGTCTGGGTTTTGAAGTACCAATCCCATCAAAAAGACTCACCACGGTTGTGGTAGAGCCAATTTCTGCAGTTAAAATATCTACTTTCAAAACATCCCCCACTTTATTTCTATACGTTAGATAAAAGTTCTCTAACCATCTGGTTGATTATTTTACCATCAGCTCTTCCTTTTACTTTACCCATAACTTTACCCATAACCTTACCAAGATCAGCTGCTCCCTTTGCTCCCACTTCAGTAATGGTATCGAGGATAAGTTTTCTTAATTCATCTTCTGTAAGTGCTTCAGGTAAATAATCTTTAATAACATCCATTTCTTTCTGCTCTTCATCGGCCAGATCTTTTCTTCCGGCAGCAGTATACTGTTCTATCGAATCTTTTCTAGTTTTCATCTCTTTGTTAAGAATGGTGACAACATCTTCGTCAGTCATGTTTTTGTTATCAACTTCGAAGTTTTTAATGGCAGCTATAACCATTCTTAAAGTTCTAACATTTACTTCTTCTTTTTTCTTCATAGAAATCTTCAAATCTTCATATATCTTTTCTTTAAGACCCATATCATACCTCCAAGTTATACTTGTTAAAACCGGTGAATGAAAGTTAAGAATTCTTCAGTGATCTTTCTATTTCTCTTTTAATTGTCTTCTTTTTAAGATCTTCTCGTTTATCGAAAAGGTTTTTACCTCTACCAAGGCCTATTTCCACTTTTATAAGATTTTTTTCGTTGAAATAAATCAATATTGGCACAATTGAAAGCCCTTTCTCCATGACTTTTGACTTGAGACGCCTTAATTCCCTCTTATGTAAAAGGAGTTTTCTATCTCGTTCCGGCTCATGATTGAAATATTTCGCATAAGAATATGTACTGATATTAACTCCAACCAAAAAAAGCTCATTTTTCTTAAATCTGCAAAACCCCTCTTTAAAATTTATTCTTCCATCTCTTAGAGATTTAACTTCAGTTCCGGTAAGAGAAATACCCGCTTCGAATTTTTCGATTATTTCATAATTTCTATATGCATTTTTGTTTTTCTGTATGATTTTCATATCTATCTCCTCAATTTTTTACCTCAAAATTATAACACGTAAAATCTATTAAAATTAATTATGCTTAATGTTTAATAGAAAATAAACGCCTATAATCATATTTTGAAAGAAACAGAATCGACACCCGTAAGGGAGTCGATTATTTTGTTCTGTACAGTCTGTCACCAGCATCTCCCAAACCTGGAACGATATAATCATTATCGTTAAGTTTTTCATCTACAGATGCTGTGTATACTTTTATTTCGGGGAATTTACTTAAAAGGGTGTCAATTCCTTCTGGTGCAGCGAGTAATGAAAGGAAATATATCCTGTCTTGCTGTGCTCCGTATTTAAGAAGCATCTCAATTCCTTTTATTGCAGAATTTCCCGTCGCAAGCATAGGATCGAGAAGGAAAATATCCTTATCTTTCAATTCCGGCATCTTGGCATAATATTCAACTGGCATATGAGTAGTATGGTCTCTGTAAAGACCAATATAACCTACGGAAGCGTTTGGTAAAAGTGTCAGGACACCATCGAACATCCCCAGACCAGCTCTGAGAATAGGTGCGATGACTACATCTTTGTCGTTTATCAAACCTCCTTCGGTTTTACCTATAGGAGTTTCTATAACCGTTGTGTTAATTTTCAAATTATAAGTTGCTTCGTATGCCAGAAGCAGTGTAAGTTCCCTTAGTAATTCCCTGAACTCTTTCGGACCTGTTTTCTGATCTCTCATAATAGTCAATTTATGTACCACCAATGGATGGTCTACAAGTGTTAACTGATCCCATTTTAAATAAGCCATTTAACTTCCTCCAATTTCATCATCTTTTTTAAAGAACCGTCTTACGGCTACTTCGTCCATATATCCATTTTCGATTTTCATTACTTCGCTGTCAAATTGATATTTTTGTTTTTCTTTCAGTTTTTCCAGCATCTTGATATTTTTATCTATTTCAAGATATTCATTTTTAATTTTTTCTACGGTTATTTCTATAGTTTTTTTCTCATTAAGAAGTTTACCTTCCTTATGATATTGAAAATCTATATAATTATTCCAGAAAAGCATGTCCGAACTGTTTATTTTTTTTTCAAGCATCTTCTTTTGAAAATCCGATTCGCAGTCCGATATATATTTTCTATGTGTTTCTATTTCATCTTCCTTCAGATGTAGTTGATTCTGTATAAAAGACAACTCAATTTTCTTCTGCTCAAGTCTTTTACACAGAATTTCGAGAAATCTCTGCAATCTGAAAGTGAATTTTTTCAAAACAATACCTCATCAAGAAAATTCATAACCGATTCCACTCCTTTTCTTTTCGAAGAAGAAACTGGGAAAATCATGAAATCTCCGTAAGGCTGAATCTGTTTTTTTACCGAAAGTACAGTTGAGTTTACCTGAGAATTATTAATCTTATCGGATTTTGTGAGGATAATACTCATAGGAAAACCGTAATCAATTATCCATTCAATCATTTCTAAATCATTCTTCAGCAATGGATGTCTGATATCCATAAGCAAAAAAACCATCTCAAGATTAATGGTAACATCAAAATAAGATTTCATCAATCTGTCCCAATGTTCTCTCTCTTTAGGAGAAATTCTTGCAAATCCATATCCCGGTAAATCTACAAATCTGTATTTCTCATTGATGAGATAATAGTTTATCGATCTGGTTTTACCTGGAGTTGAACTTATTTTTGCCAACTTATGATTCAGCACGTAATTCATTAAAGATGATTTCCCGACATTTGATCTGCCTATGAACGATATTTGCGGTACTTCATCTACTATTATCTGATTTTCGGTGTATGCCGTTTTTTCAAGCATAGAATTAGAAATTTTAAACATTATTATTATCCTTTAACGCTATTTTCAGTACCTGGTCTATTGTTTCTACAAAATGAAACTTTATATGAGATTTCACCTCTTCAGGTATTTTGTAAATATCCTTTTTGTTATCCCTGGGTAATATGATTTCTTTTATACCTAATCTGAAGGCCGCAAGTACTTTTTCTCTCACTCCACCAATCGGGAAGACTTTACCTCTCAGGCTTATTTCACCGGTCATGGCAACGTCATTTCTGACAGGTACTTTCTTTATTGATGATACTATCGATGTCGTGATAGTTATTCCCGCAGAAGGGCCATCTTTTGGAACCGCACCTTCAGGTACATGCATATGAAGGTCATGTTTTTCGAAGAATTCTGTATCAAGTTCACCTTCGCATATGTTTTTAGACAGGGAAAGTGCAATTTGTGCGGATTCTTTCATCACATCTCCCAACTGTCCGGTGAGCAGTATTTTCCCTTTACCCGGTTGAAATATAGTTTCGATCTGTAAAGTGGAACCTCCGACAGCTGTCCAGGCAAGGCCTGTTGTTATACCCACTTCAGGTTTTTCAAGTTTAACATCATTCTGGAATTTTTCAGGACCCAGCAATTTTGGAATATCAGCAGCCTTAACCGAATATTCATTTAAGTCTTCTTCAAGCATTTTCAATGCACATTTCCTTACTATGGAAGCTATTTCACGCTGAAGATTCCTTACTCCGGCCTCTCGAGTGTAATTTTGAATAATTTTCTTTATGGAACCTGGAGTTATTTTTAACTTTGAAGCCATAGAATGTTCTTCAAGAATTTTAGGTATTATATAACCTTTGGATATATAAGTTTTCTCAATTTCAGTGTAACCTGGGATTTCTATTATTTCCATCCTGTCTCTTAATGCCGGAGGAATGGTGTATAGTACATTCGCCGTGGTTACAAATATTACTTTTGAGAGGTCAAATTTCAACTCAATGAAATGATCGACAAAAGTACTGTTCTGTTCGGGATCCAGTACTTCAAGTAATGCAGAAGCGGGATCTCCCTGAAAACTCTGACCAAGTTTATCTATTTCATCCAAAAGTATCAGAGGATTTTTAACGCCGGAATTTTTTATGAGTTGAATTATTCTTCCGGGCATTGCTCCAACATATGTTTTTCTATGACCACGGATTTCCGCTTCGTCTCTCATACCACCCAACGACATTCTCATGAATTTTCTATTCATGGCTTTTGCAAGAGAATTGCCAAGGGAAGTTTTACCAACTCCGGGAGGGCCAACAAGACAGAGAATAGGTGCTTTAAGTCCTTTGGAAAATGCCCTCGCAGCAAGATATTCCAGAATCCTTTCTTTTACTTCTTCAAGACCATAATGATCTGAATCAAGTACTTTTCTGGCATCTTTTATATCTATTATATCTTCGGATTCTTCATACCATGGCAGATCCAGTATCCAGTCAAGGTAAGTCCTTATAACAGTGGATTCTGCAGAATATGCCGGTGACCTTTCAAGTCTTTCTATTTCATGAAGAGCTTTCTCTTTAACTGCCTCCGGATAATTTCCATTTTCCACTCTTTCTCTATACTCAATTATTTCTGCGTCTCCATTACCTTCAAGTTCTTCTTTTATGGTTTTCATCTTTTCTCTTAAATAATATTCTTTCTGATTCTGTTCGAGCTTTCCCCTGACTTTCTTCTCTAAGTCTTCTTCAATTTTCAGAAGGTCGAGTTCCCTTGTAAGTAATTGTAAAAGGAATTCCAGTCTTTTTTTAGGGTGAATAATTTCCAGTAATTCCTGTTTTTCTTCAAGCGTAAAAGGCATGACAGAAGCCACAAAATCGGCGAATCTATCAGGATCAGAAGTGTCCTCAAGCGACTGTAAGGCTTCAGTTGGAAGTTTTTTTGTTATTGTAAAATATTTTTTAGTCGATTCTCCTACTTTTTTTATTAAAACTTCAAGTGATTTTGTTTTTCTGAATTTTGAAACCTGTACTTCTATATCAAGCGAAAGAAACCCTTCGTCTTTAAAATCGGACTTTGCTCTGGCTCTACTCAGTCCTTCCACGAGTACTTTAAAAGAATTATCAGGCAATTTCATGAGCTGTATGATTTGTGCCACTACACCCATCTCGTATATGTCATCAGTTTCCGGATCTTCAGTGGCGGGGTCTTTCTGAGCAACGAGATAAACCAGCCTGCTCTTACGCTCAATAGATTCCTCCAATGCATTCAGGGATTTTTCCCTTCCAACATAAAATGGCATTACAGATCCGGGATACACGAGCATATTTGTTCTCATGGGAATTACCGGAAGATTATCCGGTATTTCTACAGATTCTTTTCCATCAGTAGCAAATTCCTCGAGTTTCTGGAATTTTGACATTTCTTTTCCTCCATTCTTTTATTTATCGAATAAGCCTAACTGGCATTTTCTTACTTTTATTTTCAAAAAATCTAAAATTTTCCCAAACATCCGGGGATTTATTTCAAGCTGTTTAGCTTTTGAAAGAGCCAGACAGCAATCTATATCAGTATTGCTTACAAGGTCAGCGTTTTTCTTTGTTTTTTCGGCACTTGCCTTGTATTTGATTTTGTCCCCATCGATGAAAATATGAAGATCAATTACCGGAAACAGCTTAAAATTATTGCTTTCAACCAGTAGATATTTCACATTTTCCGGAATGTTTTTAATAAAGGTGTCATAAGACACATCTTTTTCAAGAAGTAAAACCGGATTATCGGTTTTACTTTTTCCTTCACCAAGTTTAACACAAAAATTGTTTTTTAAGATTTCACTTAAAAAAGCAGCAGTTGTTGTTTTTCCGCATCCACTATATGCACCTGAAATAAGAATTGTTTTCATGTATCAATTCTCCGTTTCAAAAAATTCCAGATCTGCACCTAATTTCGACAATTTATCTTCAAAATTCTCATAGCCTCTGAAAAGTGAATCGATATTTCCTACTGTTGTTATTCCATCAGCACAAAGTCCTGCAATAATAAGGGCAGAGGAGCATCTGATATCTGTTGCCATTATTGGAGCGGCACTTAATTTTTCGATTCCTTTTATGTAAAGCGAATTATTCTTTACAGTTATATCCGCATTCATTCTCTGCAATTCCCATACATGAGATAACCTTTCCGGAAATATTTCGTCTTTAATAAAAGATTCTCCTATGCAGGTAGAATACAAAGTCGTTGCCAACGGAAGTAAATCTGTTGGAAATCCCGGATAAACCCTTCCTATTATTTCCGTACTTTCAAGTCTTCTGTCACATTTTATGTTTAATGTGTTTTGTGAAATCTCAATTAGCGCTCCAGTTGTCGAAAGCACGCTTAGCAATGCATCATTGTTCGCAGGAATACAATTTTCTATTTCAACAGAACCTCTTGTTGCAGCCGCTGCTATTAAAAAAGTCCCTATTTCGATTCTGTCAGGTACTATATCGAATTCAGTACCGTATAATTTCTTCTTTCCTTTTATAAGAAGGCTTTTAGCACCGATTTCTTTAATTTCGCTTCCCATAGACTTTAAAAAATCTACAAGCTGGCCTATTTCAGGTTCTATAGCGATATTATTAAGTATTGTTTCTGTACCCTCCATTAATGCACATGTAGTTAGCAATTGCTGAGTAGCCCCAATTGAGGGGAATCTCAATGTGAATTCTATATTTTTTAATTTTCTGTTTTTCCTGGTTTTAACTATTCCATGTTCTAATTTGGTATCAAATCCCAGAGCATTCAAACCTTCAAGATGAATATCTACTGGCCTTGGCCCTAGATTACACCCACCGGGCAGAGAAACCATAGCAACGTCATTTCTAACTGATAAAGGGCCTAATACGTTAAAAGAAGCCCTCATTTTTCTTATCAGATCATATGGCACGGTGTTTTCTATTTTACCGCTTCCATTTATTTCCAGAGAACTATTTTTAAATTCACATTTTTTTCCTAAAAATTCTATTATTTTAATCATTACACGAACATCTTCTATATCTGGTACATTATTCAGCACTATTTTTTCATCAGTAAGCAACGTTGCAGCGAAAATAGGTAAAGCCGCATTCTTTGAACCGGATATTCTTACTTTTCCGTTGAGGGGGGAGCCACCCTTAATTTTCAAATTTTTCACTACTTATCCTCCTATAAACTAATTATCGTTGCTCCTGTTCCGCCTTCCTGAGGTTTGGCAACTTTATAATTTCTGACTCTGCCATCTCTGGCTAAATAAGACCATATTGAATCCGCAAGCCTTCCTGTACCCTTGCCGTGTATAATATATCCTGTCTCTCTTCTGTTTACTATGAGATATTCAATAAAAGCATTTACTTCATCAATGGCTTCATCAACATTTTTCCCACGAAGATCTATCTGATTACTGTGTATTTTAACTGATTGTGCAGATTGAAAATATACCTGTTCAACTTTTTTTTCAAGTTTTGGTGCTTTAACTTTTATAAGCTTATTCTTGTTCACTTCGAACTTTAAACCATCTTTCTCGACGAGTACTTTGTTTTTAAGTATTTCAATAACCTTTATTGGAGTGTCTGTACCCCTTATAATAACAAAATCATTTACTTTAATTTCCTGAATTGAGCTTTCATCAACGTCATCCTGCATTCTGTTTCTGACTTCAATGGATTTTTTCAATTCTACTATTTTTTTTGAATAGATATCAGAAATATCCTTATTGAGATCTTTTGTTTCATCCAATTTTAGACTGTTTTCTCTTCTCAGTTTACCTACAATCTGTTCAGTCTGTTTTTTAATTTCTTTGAGTTCTTCTTCAAAATCTTTTATATCACTTAAATACATTTCTAGTTTTTTCTTTTTTATGTTTTCTATTCTGGTATCGTATTCGTTCATCTTTCTTTCCAACTTGATACGAATATCTTTTGCCTTTTTATTTTCATCCTGAAGTACGGCTTTCTCATGCTGAAGAGAATTTATAACTTCTTCTACATTTGAGTATTCACTATCCAGAAATTCATCAGCTTTTTCCAGAACAGTTTCAGGAAGACCGAGTTTTTCGGCTATTTTAAAGGCATTAGAGCTGCCTGCGACACCCTGTATTAATTTGTATGTGGGGGAAAGTGTTTCAATGTTGAATTCCACAGAAGCACTTATCAATTCCTTTTTCCCAAAACAGTAAAGTTTAATCGGCGAAAGGTGCGAGGTTACAATAAGCGTACTTTTCATTTCAAGAAGGGTTTCAAGTAACCCAAGAGCTATGGCAGCACCTTCTACCGGATCTGTTCCGGCACCTAATTCATCCAGAAGTATCATGGACTTATCACCTGAAATATTTACTATATTCGTAACGTTTTTAAGATGTGCTGAAAAAGTACTGAGACTCTGTTCAATAGACTGTTCATCACCTATATCGGCAAGAATGTGCTCAAACCTGCCTATATTTGACCCGATTGCTGCAAGTATCGGAATACCGGACATTGCCATAATATGGGACAAACCAATTGTTTTAAGTGTTACAGTTTTTCCTCCGGTATTAGGCCCTGTTATTACAATTCCCTTTTTTCCTTCTGGAATTTCTGCTGAAATCGGTACACAATTTTTCCCAATTAAAGGATGTTTTGCATCAATAAGCTTGAAATCACATCCTTTATTTATAACCGGTACCGTACCTCCATTTTTTATAGAGAATTTAGCTCTTGCCCAAAGAGAGTCGAATTGAGTCAGAAATTCCATAGTCGAGTATATCTGATCTATATTTTTGAGAATCATCAAAGAGATCTTTCTAAGTATTCTGTTTATTTCTTCTATTTCTTCCGATCTCAAAGTACGTGAGCTATCGTTTAAAGGAAGCATTGCTTCGGGTTCCATGTAATATGTTGCTCCACTGGCTGAAGAAGAATGAACTATACCTTTTACCTGCGATCTGCTTGAAACCTTAATAGGTATTACATACCTTCCATCTCTCTGTATGTACATTTCCTGCTGAACGTGATTTTTCAGGCTTCCATGCATGAGTTTATCAAGTGTAGAACGCATTTTTCTTTCATTTCTTTTTATATCGGTTCTGATTTGCCTTAATTTATCAGATGCACCATCTTTTATCAGTCCGTCTTCATCCACGGTTTTGTTGATTGCCTCTACGATTTTCTCTTCGTAAACCATCGAAAATACTATTTCCCGTATAAGTGTGTATTCGGATTTATATTGATCGAATTCATTTTGTAATGCATTTATTCCCTGCATAAAATTACGAATTTTCAGTAATCCTTCTGCGTTTATTATTTCACCGTCGTTAACCAAATTTATAAGTTCTTTTATATTGAATATCCCACCTACAGGCGGTTCGCCTTCTTTAATGAGAAGTGAAATCATTTCTGACACTTTTTCAAGTTCTTCGTCACAATTTTCTATGGGTCTTAATTCGAGGATAGCATCTCTTCCGTAATATGAAAAAGCGTATTCAGAAATAATATTAAGTACTTTATAAAATTCTAATTTTTCGAATGAATAGTTTTCCATTTTATCTCCTTAAAAATCTATATTTTCCACTACCGATCTAAGGTCATCCTCTGCAAGATGAAGATATTTTTCTGTTGTGGAAATGTTTTTATGATTCAACAATTCTTTGATTTTGTAAATAGATATGTTTTTTCTCATCAAAGCGGTTGCAAATGTGTGTCTTAGTACGTGGGGGCCCATCTTTTTTTTATCAATACCGCTCATGTTGAGATATTTTTTTACCACTCTGTATATCGCAGTTCTATCAATTGGTTGTTTTCTATATGTTATAAAAACGCGAGTTGTTTCAAGCTGCTTTAATTTTCTCTCTTTAAGGTATTCGTCAAACATTTTTCCAACTTTGTTGTTGAGATATACAAAATCCATTTCCTGGCCTTTTCTCTTAACTTCGATAGTAATTCTGCCGTCTTTATCACGCGAAATATCATCGAATTCTATTCCGACAATTTCGCTTACCCTTACTCCCGTTGTAAGTAAAAAAGCAATTATAAGCTTATCTCTGAGCCCTATGAAACCTTCGGCATTTCCCATAAGGGTTTCCATCAAAATCAGGTATTCCTCTTCACTGAGAAATACTGGATTCTTTTTTCTGATTCTTACTGATCTTACTTTCGAGGCGGGATCGTTGCTGATAATTCCCCTTGAGTGAAGATATCTGTAAAAAGATTTTATGGAAGATAATGCCCTGTTTCTTGTTAGTTCAGATACCTCAAGTGAAAATATAAAATCTTCTATATCTATCATTTCCAGGGTTTCTATATCAAGCTCGTTATCGGAAACAAATTTTAAAAATCTGGATAATTCTCTTTTATATTCTGAAATCGTGTTCGGAGAGTAATGCTGTAATTTCATCCATCTCTCGAAACGCTGAATATTCTTTTCCATTAAATTCCCTCCTCATGTACCATATATCTATTAAAATACCATGTCCTTTACTGGTTTTTATTATAGTGACCGGTTTTTTTTCATATCCTACAAACAGAAATATACCAAAATTCTTGATTTTATCTTTATATAATTTCCCTGCAAATTTATATAGCTCTTTATAATAATTATTTTTATTACTTTCCCAGAAAATATATAATTTATCCAGATCAATTCTATTAAGATTTTCAATATAGTCAAACTGAAAATGTTTATCTATACCATAAGTTAAAAAATACTTTCCGTATAGAGTAGGGTTCCTGAAAAACAGTTGTTTTGACCATATCTGTTCCCATAGAGATTTATCATACTTAAGTAGTTCGAATACGTTATTTGTTAAATCCATTACTTTTTTCAAAGCAGTTTCCTTTCATCTTTTTATTTACTTTTTCAATTAATTCAATCCATATTTTATAGTATTCAAATGACATTCCATATTGTATTTTTTCGATATTTAAAAACAGCTTAATTACTTCAGATGATTTTTTTGAATCGTAAGTGGATTCAAGATATTTCGATTTTTCATTGTTCATTTTAGGTTCAAACAGTTTTACACCTTTATCAGAAAAAGAGAAAATCGTTATATCGAACTGCTGGCTCCTTCCTGCAAAATAAAAAAAATCTCTTTTTTTTATTTCATTTTCATGCAATATGAGAGTGTTTATTCCATTTTTCTTTAATAGCAAAATATCATGTGGTTTTTTTAATATACTATCCTCGCCAACGAATATTTTGCAACTTCCTTTTACCAGGTTTTTTATAGAAAAAATAGAATTACTGAATCCGTTTAAGGTTCGTTTTTTTCCCACCGTATCGAAAAGAATGAAAGAATCCATATCTTTTGAAGGCTTAAGAAGAAGATACTTATTTCTTCTTTTCATTTCTTTTTTAAAATAATCATAGAGAATGCTTTTCTTTTTATCATTCCCCTTACTGAATGACAATTCCTGGAAATTTACCATAATGAGCAATGAAGAATTTTCTTCCTGTAATTTTTCGAATACTTCGTTAAAAATATCAATTAATTTTGAAATGCCATAATTAACCGAATCGTTTAATTTAAGGAAGAAAACGGTGTTATCTGAATCTCTTGAATAATTAGTATCGGCATCATTTTTCTTTCTGATAAATAATTTTATAAAATTATCGATTTTAAAATTCCCATCATTTTTATGAATCTTCATTTTTTTCTTCCAAATACTTTTTTAACTCTTCTACGTTGAAAGTTTCAATAAATTCTTTGAATTTATTTGTTTCTGAATCTTTATTATAATCTGGAGTGTCTTCAACAGAAGCATTTACAATAATATCACTTGAAATGTAAATGGGTACATTTTTTTTAACCGCAAGAACGAGTGCATCTGAAGGTCTGCAATCCATTTCTATTATCCCTTCACTTGGATTATCGGCATGAGGTTCTAAAATCACTTTTGAATAATAAGTGCCTGCATTAATTTCAGATATAACAATTCTTACAAGTTGATATTTAAAAATATCGTAAGTTTTCAGGATTAAATCATGGGTAAGCGGTCTCTCGATTTCTATGTGTTCCATCGCCATAGCGAGAGCCCATGCCTCGCATGCACCTATCCATATATATACATTTCTTTTTATTTCTTCGACTTTCAACTCTACGACAGGAGAATTATGAATTTTGTCAAGTAGAATGTTACCCACAATAGCCTTTTTCATTTTATCACCTATCCTTACATTATTTTACAACAATAATCATGCCAGTTTTGAATCTCTGATAAGTCCCGAGATATGTTCCGAAAGTTCTTCCTCTGATTTAAATTTCACAGTATTAACAGGTGGAAGGATTTTTACGGTAATATTAGCCTTTTGAGGGAAATATTTTCCTTTTGGCCATGACTTCTCGGTTCCGAGAATGGCAACGGGAAGAATATTTGTTTTAGCCAGCATCGGGATCTTCATAGTTCCTTTTTTAAATGGAAGTAAATTACCATCGGTACTTCTTGTTCCTTCAGGGAATAGAAGTACTTTTTTTCCATTTTTTATCAAATCGATTATTTTTCTGATGGAAGCAACTGCTTTTCTGGGATTTTCTCTGTCTATGAAAAGCCCGAGAAGAGTAATACCTTTACCAAAAAGAGGTAATTTTTTAAGTTCCTCTTTTGCTATAAAATATACATTTTGATCTACATAACCTGCAATTAGGGGAACATCGAGATAACTCTGATGATTTGCAACTATCATGTAATTATCCTGTGGAATATTTTCCCTTCCCAGAACTTCGACGTTTAAGAACAGCCATTTGAAGCATCTTTTAAAAAACATGCTTGACCTAGGTCTTATATAATTCTGACATTCCGCTTCAGAAGATATCTCTCTTATTTTTAACGCTTTATTCATAACAATTGTTCCATATATTGTGTAACCTATAAAAAGAATCACAAAATAAATTGAATAAAAAAACCTGCCAATGTACTTCAAAACCTCTCCTCCATTCATACCCTTTTAAAGTAGTTGTCTAATTCGTGAAATGATAAAGAAAATTTTACCGGACGTCCGTGAGGACAGGAAAAAACATTTCTTTCATACATTTTGTTTACCAGTATCTCTGCATCTTCTCTTGAAATAAAATCACCGCTTTTTAACGCACTTCTGCATGCCATAGTTGAAAAAACTCTATCAAAAACCTGTGATTCTTCCTCGATTTCAAGGAAACTGAGTTCATTTACCACATCAATAAAGGTAATCTGAGCCGAGTTAATGTGAATGAACACCGGAATCCTTTCGATAACTATTTCGTTTTCAGTAATTTTAAAATCAAAACCAAGCATATTGAGGCGCTTTTTTCTTATCCTCGATGTTTCTAAAAAAGAAGCTTCAGCAGAAAAAACGATAGGTATAAGTAAAGATTGTGATGTTACTGAATTTCTGTTATTTTTAAGATCGTGAAAAATAACTGCTTCATGTGCCGCATGGAAATCGATAATTACGAACTCATCATTCTCTTCACCTATTATATATCTTTTATTCGCTGTACACAAGTATTTAAATTCCGGATTTTTACTTATGGGTAAAATATGGGTATCATTATTCTTGTTTTTAAAAAAAGTTGTTTCATCTTTCTCTATAACCTCGTATGATATTTCGTTCTGATCTTCTTTCACTTCAGTTGTGCTATCAAATATAAAATTATTATTATTTTTTTCAGTAACTTTTTTTCTATCTGCTAAATTATCTCTGAAAATAGAGTCCTGAATCCTTATTTTTTCTTCATTTATTTTTGACTGGCTGTAATAATCAGTACCTCTTACGGAGTTTTTAATCAAATTCGAAAAAACATCTTTTTCACTGTTGATTTCCAGTTTTATTGGTTTACTCCCTAAAGCTGCTTTTATTCCCCTTATAATTGAGGAATAAATGGTTTCAGAATTTGAGAACTTAACTTCCAGTTTTTGAGGGTGAATATTTACATCCACAGTATTTGGCGGAACCGAAAGCATGAGAACACTCACCGGGAATTTCCCTTTTTCGAGAGTATTACCGTATCCCTTGCTGATAGCGGAGTATAAAAATCCATCTTTTACATATCTGCCATTAACAAAAAAAGTTATACCATTTCTGTTTGGCCTGAAAATATTAGGTGGGGTGGTATATCCAACTATACTTATCAAATCTTCTGATACGTAATTAACCTCCAGTAGCTGTGAAGTCTTAACGTTTTTATATATATGACTTAGTCTGTCATTAAGTTCTTCAGGTTTTACATCATAAATTATTTTCCCATCTTTGATTATTTTAAATCCTATATCAGGATTGGAAATAAGAAATCTTTCGACAATATCTATTATTTTTCGTCCTTCAGAACCTGGAGACTTAAGGAATTTTCTTCTTGCTGGTACATTGTAAAATATATTTCTTACTTCTATTTCAGTACCCACATTCATTGAGACTTTTTTTTCTTCTGTTAATACTCCGCCCTGATAAGATATTCTTGTTCCAAATTCACTTTCACTAGTTTTTGAAGAGACATACATGTGAGAGACAGCACAAATGGATGCCAATGCCTCACCTCTGAAACCAAAAGTGTTCAGGTCTAAAAGATCTTCCCATTTTGCGATTTTACTCGTTGAATGAGGTAATATGCATTTTTTTAAATCTGTTTCTTCCATCCCTTTTCCATTATCTCTTATTATTATTGATTCATTTCCGCCATTAGTTATTTCAAGGGTGATCAAAGTGGTTTCGGCATCAAGGGAATTCTCTATCAATTCCTTTACAACTGCGGCAGGGTTAGTTACTACCTCCCCAGCAGCGATTTTCATAAATACTTCCTCTGGTAAAATATTTATAGGCATTTTTACACACCACTTTTAGGAATGAAACCATATTTTCTCTGTTCGTATATAGAGAAACAAATTATTCCTGCGCTTACAGAAACGTTAAGGGAATCTGTTCCATTTTTCATAGGAATGGATAAAATTTCATCACAATTTTCTCTGACAAGCTTTCTTATTCCACTACCTTCATTTCCCATGATAATAGCAGATTTTTTATAATATTCCACTTCAGGATAGGGTTTACCACCCATATCTGCGCCATAGATCCAGAAACCTGCATCTTTGAGTTTGTTTATAACATTTATCATATTGGATTCCTGTACAATAGGTATTTTAAAAGCCAAACCAGTTGAAACTTTAATTACTGCAGGAGTTACCTCGGCACAATTATTTTTCAGGATTACTATTCCATCAGAATCTGATCCATAAGCTGATCTTATTATTGCCCCCAGATTATGAGGATCCTGAATCTGATCCAATACCATTATATGAGAAATTTCTTTCTTTTCAGTAATTTTTATTAAAGATTCAATAGAATGGTATTCAAATTCTTTTAAATCAATCAAAACTCCTTGATGAGGCACGTTTTTTCCAATCAGTTTGTCAATCACCTTAACCTGGGTTAGTGAATATTTTACGCCCTTTTTATCCAATAGTCTTTTTAATTTATCTATATTTCCTTTCGCGCTATCGGATATAAAAATTCTTTTTATATTCGAATAATTATTTGATTCAATCATTTCCTGTAATACGTTTCTTCCATATAAATACACTGTTATCACTCCTATTTCTATATCATAATTATACCATCACAAAAAAATATAAATATACAAATATAAACCATTGTTGTATTATATTCGAAGCAATGAAAATATCAAAATAATTCTGGAGGGAAAAAATATGAGAAAAATAATTGCAGATTGTCATCATGATTTACTTCTTTTTGTAGAGAGAAAGAGAAATAAGGGCAAAAAGAATGTGATTTTAAATGAATATTACGATGATTATATAAAAGGCGGATTTAATCTCATCGTAAGTTCGATATTCATATCGGATGAATTTATACCTGAAATGGCTTTGAGAAAGGCTATGAATCAGATATCTGCTTTGTATGAAGAGATGAATGAATCTGGAGGTAAAATAGCATTATGTACAGATTATAAACAAATACTGGAAGCTGTTGAAAAAGATAAAATCGCCATAATGCTCTCACTGGAGGGTCTTGACCCAATTTATAACGACTTAACACTTATAAGAATATTCTTCGAATTGGGAGTAAGATTCCTCGGACTTACCTGGAGTAGAAGGAATTATGTTGCTGACGGATGTTTTTTTGCTTCAAAGAAAGAAGGTAAAAAAGGTGGTTTGACGGATTTTGGTGTTAAAGTTATGGAAAAGGCTTCAGAACTTGGTATGGTTGTCGATTTGAGCCATATAAATGATGAAGGATTTGAAGACGTAATAAAATATTTCGATGGGCCAATAATAGCATCACATTCTAATTCCAGAGAACTTGTTGGATCTATGAGAAATTTAACCGATAAACAGATAAAAACTATAAATGATAGGAAAGGAATAATCGGTTTAAACTCTGCGAATATTTTTACCGGAAACTGTGCCGAGGAATACAACACGGATGCGCTTGCTGAACACTTAATAAGGATTTCAGAAGTGGGATCGGAAAACTGTGTTTCGCTTGGCCTTGATATATGTGAAGATTTTGATATGGATGAAATGGACGAATTGAGTCATACCTCTAAATTCAGTAATCTTATTCCCCGACATTCAAAAATAGAAATGCTAGAAAATTCTTTGAAGAAGAAAGGAAAAGATGATGAATTTATTAGCAAAGCATTTGGTAATAATTTTATAGAATTTATAAAGAGAGTGTTTTAAAAATAAAATAACATGGGCATAATTATTTATTGATTGGGATAATTATGCCCGATAATATTCACAGAAAATAATATAACAAGAAATATATAATAGCAGAATATAATAATTTAAGAATTATATCAATACGATAAATATACACTTAACTATAAATAATAAATATATAAAAAAAAGATATATTTATATATAATATAATAGCCTGAAAATAATTATATATATACACTATAATAAAATGCCATATAAAATATATACAAACATATTTATGTTAATATGGTAATTTAATCGATATATCCTTCTAAAAATATTATAGTAGAAATAATCTATTTAATATTAGTTTGAAAAAGGTTCTCTTTTATTTACAGTGCGTAAAATATATAAGATAAATGAAAGGTTAAGTATAAAACAAAAAACTAAAACCCGGGATTCTTCATTTCACCCTGAGATAAAAAAATCCCAGGGTTCATTCTGAATGACAATAGACGGTACAAAGCACAAAAATTTTCACAACTGGTCATCCAGAGGTAGCACTGTTTTTTATTGCGTTATGCGTTTGTATTTTAACGCACCGAAGGCAATCTCGCACTTGATTTTTGCGTAGATAACACTCTTTACCCACTATATCTGTAGGAGAACCATACTTACTTTAAGTTAAATGTAAAATTAAATAAAAGTGTATAATATATCATTTCTTTCCGAATCGAAGGGGGATTTATGACTGAAAAAAACTGTAATCTATACACACTGAAAAATAAAGATGTTAAAAAAGGCGGATCAGTTTTAGCCGATGCCTTTCAAAATGACCCTATCTGGAAAATAGTACTTGAAAAGTACAGTTTTGAACTGAAAAGTGAGTTTTTTGAATATGCGATCATAACTAGCCTTAATTATGGAAAAGCTTATTCTCCTTCTGAAAATATTGAAGGCGTGGCGGCATATTTACCGAGTGAATCCGCAGATTTATCTTTCGGTAAACTCCTTAAAAACTGGGGGATTTTAAAAACCATTAAAATATTCCTGAAAATGGGTAAGGTTATGAAAGATATGATGAAAATCTTTGACCCTCTTAGTACTGACAGGAAAAACAACATGAAAGGAAAATCATACCTTTATCTTACAATTATTGGCGTAAGAACTGACCTTCAGGGTAAGGGATATGGACGAAAAATGCTTGAGGGCTTGATTAAGGAAAGCGAATCAAAAAAAATCCCCATTTATCTGGAAACTGCCGAAGCAGAAAACGTTAGAATGTATGAGAAATTCGGCTTTAAGTTGATTAAAGAAATAACTTTACCCATAGTAAATCTGCCTCAATGGGAAATGATAAGAGAACCTGAATCCAATTAATAAATCAATAAATATTATTTTTGGTTGATTTGCTGAATTTAGATGAAATAAACTTATAAAAAGATCTGCCAATAGCTTTTTTTATTATATTAATCTTAGCCGGATAAAAATAATCCTCTGTAAATAGTCCTTTTTCTTCCCAATATTCGTAATCTTTATCTATTATACCGGCAAGTGCTTTCTGTACCTGAAAACTCATGATATCCCGGGTACTGACAGGCAAGTATTTTCCGTCATATACTGCATCAATAAATTTATCTACGATATTTTCATCTACTGGATTCTTAATATTCCTGATGTTTCTTTTAATTTCTCCGCAAAATGCCATTCCCCATCTTGTACCAACAGTTTTAAGGTAGGCGGAAGTAACTTTCAGACCGCTTCCATTTGTCGTACATACTGTTATGAATGGTTTCCCCTTTAAAGGGCTTCTGTGGAACCACTTACAATTTCTGTCAACGTAATTTTTAAAAACACCGGTTACATTTTCAACATACACTGGGCTGGACAGTATTATCCCGTCAGAGTTAATAAGGATGTCATTTATCACGGCAACATCGTCATCAAACGGACAGCTGTCTTTGAGTATGCAGTTTTCACACCCGATACAGATTTTTATATCGTAATCATGCAGATTAATATACTGAAATTCCGTATCTTTTTTCTGCTTTTTTAATTCGTATTCAAACCTTTTAATGAGTTCTTTGGTGTTGATGCTTTTTCTACTGGATAAAATAACCGTTATTTTCTTCAAATTCACTCATTCCCCCAACGGAAAGCTTTTATATTCTGCTCAAACCATTCTGTAAAATTCCTGAGATCGTCACATGGATATTCACTGCATTCTTCACAGATTTCTATTCCTTTGTCTTTATTACAGTCACGAAATCTGCATTTTCTGCAATGTTCGAATAAATTTTCACTTATACAGCCTTCACAGTTCAACTGAGTAACTTCGATTTTCACATTCATGAGTCTTCCCCAGTTATCAGCTATTTCCTTTTTCTGTTCAGGAGAATGTCCCCTTTTCTCAGCAAAGAAAAGAGGACATTCCGAACAATCAAGTAAGCAATGGACTTTCATGATCATCTCCGTTCGGATATTTAAAATATAATTACTTTAATTATATACCTTTTTGAATTAACCACTGATCATGCAGTCATAATCGTCCTGGACAATTTCCGAGCCATCATGTGTCAGTTTTATAACCCTGTTTGCGACGTGGTTTATGAAATACCTGTCATGTGATACGAAGAGTATGGACCCTTCGTAATTTAAAAGTGCTTTTTCAAGTATTTCTCTGCTTTTTAAATCCAGATGGTTTGTGGGTTCGTCGAGTATCATGAAATTGACTTTTTTCAACATCATCTTTGATAATGCAACTCTGGCCTTTTCTCCACCGCTGAGTTCTTTTACCAGTTTGAACACATCTTCCTTTGTGAAGAGAAAATGACCCAAAATCCTTCTTATTTCCGTTTCAGATGTACTGGGATATTCTCTTCTGAGCTCTTCAAAAATAGTGTTTTCCCCTTCAAGATTGGAATGCTCCTGATCGTAATACCCCATGTTCACACCCTGTCCCCATTTTATCTGACCGGATCTGAAACTGCTTTCTCCTGTAATACCCCTGAGCATCGTGGTTTTCCCTATACCGTTCGGCCCTGTTATCGCAATCTTGTCTCCTCTCATGACTTTCAATTTGAGATTCTTTATGAGATCGACTTTTTTATCGCCTTCACCAACCGAGACCACTGCATTTTTAACGTTCAGCACTTCTATAAAGGACTTACTACCCGTCTGGAATTTCACATTCATTCCTTTCAATTCCTTTTCGGGCCTATCTATCCTGTCAATCTTATTCAGGGCTTTCAGCCTGCTCTTTGCCTGTTTTGAAGTTGAAGCCCTCGCCATATTTTTCTGAATATACATCTCAAGTTTTTTTATATACTTCTGCTGAACTTTGTAATCTCTATCATGTATTTTGATGTTTTCATTTTTCTGCCTGAGATACTCCGAATAATTTCCTTTATATCTTCTGCATCTGCCTCTCTCAATTTCATATATGGTATCCGCAAGCACATCGAGAAGGAATCTGTCATGAGATATAAGAATCACGGCTCCCCTGTAATTTTTTATGTATTTTTCAAACCATTCGAGAGAATCAACGTCCAGATGATTTGTAGGTTCATCCAGAAGCAGTAATTCAGGTTCTCCGAGCAGTATCTTCGCCATGGCGAGTCTTGTTTTCTGTCCACCACTGAGCTTTTCTATTTTCAGCCCCTTAGGTAAAGCTGCAAAACCCATTCCGTTCATTATGTATTTTACTTTAGATTCTATTTCGTATCCACCGGAAGATTCAAACTCCTCAAGCTTGTTGCCATAACTTTTCATAACCTTGTTCAGATTTTTATCATCTTTATCTTTAGAATATAATGCCATTTTCTCTTCAAGAACTTTCAATTGCCTTTCCATGATGAAAATACTGTCAAAAACACTTTTCATCTCTTCTTCCACTGTGTTTTCAGGATTAAGAGCATTCATCTGTTTCAGGTATCCCACCTTGAGCTTTTTTCCGAATACGACCTCTCCCTCGTCATGAGAAATATTTCCGGCAATTATATTCATAATCGTTGATTTACCTGCCCCGTTTACACCTATTAATCCGACTTTTTCACCTTGTTCTATTTTCATATTCACATTTGAAACTATTTCATCTCCGCCAAAACTTTTCCCGATATTTTTAAGCTGTAATATCATGTTAAATCACACTCCAATTCTATGAATTAATAAATTTGCATAAAAAAACTCTATAACTCATATCCATGAAATTCGGTGTGATTTTAATACTCTATTATCCTGACAGAATTTATAAATTGTGAAAAAACAGAATTATCCCAACTAAAAAAACATACCAAAATAATTTATTAAGCTGATTAAAAAATGAATTGTATTAAGAGCCGTAAAGAGCATCCAAGTTTCTTACCAATTCAACTTAACCGAAAATGGATAGAGTTATCCCACGATCAAGCTAAATCTAATGTAAGAAGCCCTAAAAGATACATCTTTGCTCTCAACCCCTTTTGTGTAAGTTTGTTCAAATGTGATACTACCATATTTTTTTTAATCAGTCAAATCAATTCTCAATCACGACACGAAAATTTAAACAATTATTATGATTTACCACATCATGGAATGATATAATTTAAAAAGTTTTTATGAACAGTCGTTCATAAAAATTCGTAATTATTAATATTCGCTTTTTCTGTATTGATTTCAATTCCGGAGGTCTTATGATGAAAAAAATCTTTCTGGTAGCAATAATAGTTGCATTTACGGTGATGACAATATGGTTTGCCACTTTCATACCCAAAATTTCAGTAGATGAAGACATCACAAAATACATAAGTGAAGGGGATGAGAATCTCGAAATTTTTAACAAAGTCAACGAGACTTTCGATGTAAACAACATTTTGATACTGGCTGTGGAGTGGCCCGAATACTGGAAAGAAATGCCTGAAATATCCGATCTTACCGAAAAACTGGAAAATCTCTACGGTATCAAAAATGTCAGTTCCATCTCGAATTCTATAAGCATAGAATCCAGCGAATACGAAATCATAGTCGGAAGTATAGAAGACAATTACAATTTAAACTCCACTTCTCCTGAGAAGATAAGAGAAATAATAGAAGGAGATAAGACACTTCTGGAAAATTACGTTTCAAAAAACAACGATGCTGTCATGTTCATTCTGAGTTTGTACGACAGCGATGAGATAAACGTAAACAATTCGATGCGTGGAATACTGGATTTTATGAAAACTACAAACAGGCCGTACTATGTCGCCGGTAACCCCATAACGAGTTATGAACTCGCGAGTGTTTCCGGAAGTGATACTTTCATACTAATCCCTGTAGCACTGGCATTGATAATAATCGTGCTGTTGTTCATGTTCAGAACAAAAACCGGACTGTTCGTACCGATTATCACCGTGGTAATAGCCGATATCTGGACGATAGGTACTGTGCTTGCAACCGGGAATTCCATGTCGAGTGTTTTACTGCTTATTCCAATAATAATGATAGGCATAGGAGTTGACAACGCCATACATTTTATTTCCAGATACTACGAAGAAAGGCATCTGGGCCTTTCTGCAGAAGATTCTGTAAAACAGACATATAAGGATGTCGGAAAACCGATGGTTCTGGCATGCCTCACCACTGCTGCCGGTTTGATGTCACTTCTGACCGCAAGTGTACTGCCTGTCAGTTTACTGGGTATTTTCGGTTCCGTAGAAATAGGATACATTCTTTTAATTTCTATAATATTCGTCCCGGCACTTCTACTCCTGTTAAAGCCAAACTCAAAAGCCAAACTCGATCATAAAGGGGAAAGTGTTTTTCTAAAGGATATAACTTCTTTCGTACTAAATCATAAAAAAATAACCGTTTCAACGATAATCATCCTGATAGTGATAATGATTGCACAATTCCCGAATTTAAAGGCTCAGGTAAACCTTGCAGACTTTCTTGGGGAAGAAAGTATTGCGATTGTAGGTTCTGAGTATCTGGCAGAAAATTTTGGCGGAGATGAACAAATATTTCTGTACATTCATGGAGAGGGTGATGATAATTTATACAGAGATTTCTATTATCACCGAGCTATGAGGGATATACAGAAGTACGCAGAATCGCTGGACATAATTTCATCTACGAGAAGCCTTTCAAATACTGTTGCGGAATTATCCGGAGCTTTCGGGGATTATGTGAACATACCAGGTTCGAACTCACAGATGGAACAGCTTTTCTTTCTGATACAGGATGATGATTCGGTTAAACAGATAATGTCAATGAAAACCAATGAATCAAGGGCAATAATGACATGCGGTATGAACGGTGATTTTAATAATGCCGATATTCTCGTTCAACCTATAAAGGATTTTATGAATTCAAATATAATCAAGAATTATATTGTAGAACCTTTGAACCTCAATGACGATAAATCGGTTCTGGCATGGAAAAGACAACTTTCTCAATTTTTAGCCGCAAGGAATCAAAGTATGAACGACGAATTCTTCGATGAATTCCTGACACTGAAAAAAACGGATTCAGCCATTCTATTCGCTGAGTTGGCCAATGAAGAATTGTTCAACAAATTCAACGAATTTCTCAGCTATTATGGAGAAGATGAGATAAGCATGGATGAATTCAACGAGTACAAAACCGGAAAAGATGAATTCGGATATTACGAGGAATTCCTGTATCAGGAAGAAATCCCGCTGAAAACCGAATTTGCTGCAGTAATATCTGAAAAACACTTCACTGACTTATCAGAAGACGATGTTAACGAACTGGCTTCCTACATACAAGATGAAGAAGTACCCGTTGAAATAAGTCCGACTGCTGCCGGGAAACACCTTCAGATAGAACTTACGGGATCGGTATTCATAACCAGCGGAATTCAGGAGAAAATAGTTGAAAGTCAGGTAAACAGCCTGTTCATAGCCTTGGCAATAATTCTCGTTCTTTTCATATTACAGATGAGATCGATATTCGTGGCAATAGTCAGCATCGTACCAATCGTTCTGACACTTTTCTTCAATTTCGGATTCATAGCGGGCCTGGGGTTCAGCCTGAATGCCGCCACCGTAACCATAGCATCGGTTATGATAGGTCTGGGCATAGACTATGTAATCCATTTTCTAAACAGGTTTAAAATAGAACTGGAAATTTCCCACGATAAACGAGGGGCAATTCTGAGAACTGCCGGTACCACCGGCAGGGGTATATTCTCAGGTGCATTGACCACTTTCTTCAGCTTTTTCCCATTGTCATTTGCCAGGGCCGCAATGATGGGGCAATTTGGACTTATCGCCGCATTCAACGTTATGATTGCCGCAATGATGGTTTTCACCCTTCTACCTATTTTGCTGATGGCAATACCCGAAAAGTATTTCCTCAAACACAAAAAAGGAAAATGATTGGAGCAAAGATGTATTTATTGATAGAATAGTAAATGAACCTTCGTTCATAAAACAATTCATAATATATCTCACGTCATTATTCAAAAAATATACTTATTAATTTTAAGGAGAAAAAATGCCCAAAACTATTAAAGACCTGTCACAGAAAATAAAGGATACCGCACGTGAAACGTTTATAGAAAGAGGTTTTGATAAAACCGATATGAGATATATAGCAAAAAGACTAAATATCGCTGTGGGTACGCTTTATAACTATTACCCATCAAAAACTGAACTGTTCAACGAATGCCTGACTAAAATTGAATACGAAATGAATGAACTGATGAAAGAACATGATTTCTCGCAAAAAGTTTATCCCCAGAATATCAAAGAAATACTAACATTCATATTCCGACAGGCAAACAACGCCTTTGGCATATGGAAGGCATATATTGAAATGGTAACAGCGGACAAAGAGTGGAATTCCAACAAAATAGGGAATATTAAACTCCCGAGTATGGATTATTTCACATCTTTAATCTCAAAAATCATAACCAAAAATACGGATGTTGAAAAGTTAAAACTCAAACCCGAAATTATCGCAAGAACTTTACTCATGACAGTCATCGGACTATTGATAGATGGAGGCGATGCGAGTAACGAAGAAACAATAGAAGCGACTGTTGACATAATGCTTAAAATATAATCGGAGGTGCACGATGAAGAAAATACCATTTATAATTTTAGCCTTAATAATGATTACATTAACTTCTTTTTCAATTACTGGACAGGAAGTACTCGATGAGATGGAGGCAAACAATCAGGATTTCGAAAGCAGTATGCAGATTTACGAACTGACACTCATAGGCTCTGATGGTGAAGTCGAAAATGTCAAGGAAATGGCGACTTACATTCTCGTCGAAGAAAAAGACGGTGAAAAAGAAAGCCTTACCATGATGCGTATAAATAAACCTCGAAACCTGGAAGGCACGACGGTGATGACACTGAGTGAAGATGAGCAGTATGTATACATGCCAAGTTACAGAAAAGTCAAAAGGATAACCGGAAATTCCAAAAATGACAGCTTCCTTGATACGGATTTCAAATATTCGGATATTTCACTGCTTTCAGGGGAAGTAAAAGAGGACAATGTAGCAGAACTGATCGAAGAGAACGATGAATCTTACGTGATAAAAGTCGACATAACCGATACTGATACCGATTACGATTACATGATAATGAAAGTCAGCAAAGACTACCTGCTTCAGGGTACCGAATTTTATGCTGAAAACGATAAGAAGATAAAAACCATGGTTGTATCCGATTACAGAGAAGTAGATGGAAGAAACATTTTTGAAAGGCTCGAAATAGAGGATCACGAAAAAAATCACAAAACTGTCATGGATCTCCTCGAAGCAGAATTTGATATTCCGATAACTAAAAAATTCTTCAGCACTTTAAACATGACTTCAAAAGTTTTAAGATACAGGTAATCAAGTATGGCAGGATACATCAGACCGGTAGTTTCAATGCTTTTCCTGTTCTTATTCACAGCTGTTTCAAATCTGATTGCAGGTTCTCCAGGAGAAGTATGCAACATGATGATAAAACCATTTGAATTTGAATCCTGCGAAGGTGAAAGAATAAACCGTGATTTTATAGAAAACAGTGGGATAATGTTTCTGATATACGGCAATCCAAACTCACTAGAATCAAAAAGGCCTGCTCTTGATAAAATACTTGATCTTATAAAATCGAAAAATTATGAAAATTCACTGATGTACATAGTGGATTTCCGGGGGTATCCCGGTTTGATGAGTCATTTCATAAAATCAAACTTAAGTGAAAATGAAAAACAGCTGGGCATAAAAATTTACGCCGACTGGAATGGAAACATGGCAAACAACCAGAACTTTAAAAAAGACAAAGTTTATTTCCTGATATTGAAGAATCCCAAAGAAATCTCAAATGCGTTTCAGATCGATAATTCTGAAACAATCGAAAATTCAATTTCCAATCATATTAATTGAAGTTTTTTTCTCTTGGGGGGTATTTTTATATGAAAAGAACACTTTTTTTCTTTGTTTTACTCATTTTCTCCTCTGCAGTTCTGTTCTCCTGGGGTGGAGAATTCGATTATCTGCTGGGGTATAATTACGAATCTGAAGATGTTAATCTGTTTCAGGCAATAAGCACGGATATTTTCACGGATGCACAAACCGATTACGGTTACTTTTACGGGGACTTTACCGCTTCCTTTTTCCACGGAATAAGTATGGACGCCTCCTCTGTTTTTTCAAATCCATTATTGACATGTGAAAAAAAGAATGATGGCATGCTGCCTTCATATCCAAGTCTGATGTCGGGTATGGACAGATTTCTGCTGAATCTAAACGAATTGTATTATGAATATTCATTCACCGATTACACATTGAGATTTGGTAGGTTCAAACTTCAAAAGGGAAGCGGCAATATTTACAGCCCGTCTGATGTACTGAGTTCACAGTCGCTGTTCGGAATAGACGGAATTCCACACAGAGAAGCTATAGATGGTGTTCTCCTTCAGGGATTTTACGATTATTTCGATATGGAAGTTTATTTCAGCCCATTTACCAAGATGTCTTTCCCAACATCAAACACTATGCTGAAAACACTTGAGGGGAATTTCTATCTGCAGGCATATGCAACAAATTTCATATCTCAGATTGATTTCACACCAATAGCTGTTATCCCCGTTAAAAGTGAATATTCTTTCCAGCAGGATTATCCGCTTGATTTCCATACTTCAAATTTCGGAGTAAAATTCGGATTCAGCTGGTTTGATATTCTCTGGAAAGTGGCATATTACAGAGACCATTTTCATTTCCAGGTTCCACAGAAAATCACACAGAAATACACCAAAATATCTACCGATACAACACTCGATGGCGGCATAACAATCCCTGCAAGTTCCGTGATTTATGAATCACAGTCAAAGTTGATTATACCGTCCAGAAATGTAATAACCATCGATATGCAGGGAAACATGACAGATTCTACGATTTATTATTTCGAAGGTGCCCTGTTTATCCCGGAAGATGTGAACACGATTCTTTCACTGGAATACAATGGTTTAACTCAGAATGATTCCATTAAGGTTTTCAAAGACCCCGTAATAGCGAAATGTCTTTTCGGAATAGAATACAGCGGTGACATAACCGGATGGATTTTTGAAGAAAATGAATTCACACTTGGTATGGAATTATTCAATTCTCTTCCTGAAGAATACTTCACTTATTCTCCCGGTTTTGACGTATTCCTGCGGGTAAACAAAGATGATTTCGACCTCGAAACCTTAGCTGCCGTAGCTTTTACAAAGATAAACGACGAATGGAAATTCGGCACTTCCATAACGGGTAATTTAATTTACAGAGGCCTCGACCTTGTAGATGTCATACTTTCGGCAAGCTGGAATTATTCTGATGAGAAAAATCATCCATTCTACCTTCAGAAAGATATTCTCAACAAAATAGCCATAAGTGCGATAGGTTATTTCTGATATTAAAACTTATAAACCGAAAAAAGAGCCCTTTAAAGGGCTCTTTTTTATTTATTACATCATTTTGAAACGCTAGCTGTGGCAACCTTTGGGGATAGTTCAACTTCTCTGAGTTTTGAATTGACTTTAATGGCAAAAATCAGTGTAAGTAAAACGGTAAGCGCATCGGCAATCATCTGCGTAAAAATCACACCATCAAGGCCAAGCACAGCAGGAAGAATTAAAATCACCGGAATAAAACATATTCCCTGCCTGGCAAGCGAAAGAATACTTCCCTGCCTTGCCATTCCCAATGCAAGGAAAAGTGTAGCGTACATAACCTGAAACCCCAGCAGTGAGAACATTATACTGCTTGCAATAAGTCCACGAGATGCTATTTCTATAACTTGTGGATTTTTAGTAAAAATCGATACTATCTGATGCGAAAACATTATCTGTACAAAAGTCAGGACGACACCGATGATAGTGGTAAAAATCAATGAGAAATTCAATCCTTTTTTAAGTCTGCTGATATTTCCGGAACCGTAGTTGTATCCCGCAAAAGGCTGAAATCCCTTTGAATAACCGAATATTACAAAACTTCCGATGGCAAGTATTCTGGTAATAATACCCATTGCAGCTACCGCCTCATCTCCGTAATTTGCAGCTGCGTTGTTCAGCATACCCATGGAAATACTGGTTAGAAGCTGGTATAAAAAAGTGGGTATTCCTATTTTCAGAACTTCCGAATAGATTTTTTTACTGAATTTTATCTTTTTAATGCCCGGAGACAGGAAACTCTTTCTCGATCTGTAAAATACAGTGAGTATTATGACAGTCAAAGCCTGTGATATCACCGTTGCCAATGCGGCACCTTTTATACCCATGTTCAGGGAATATATGAAAATAGGGTCGAGTGCGATATTCAACGCAGCACCCGCGATCATAGCCATCATACTTACCTTTAAAGCTCCCTCTGATCTCGCCAGATTGTTCAGGGTAACTCCAAGTATGGGGAATAAAGAGAAAGAAAGATAAATATAGGAATAATCCTTCGCATAGGACATAATCGAATCAGTTGCCCCAAAAACCCTGAGTATTGGTTCGATAAAAATGACAGATAGCACAGTTACGATTATTCCCGTTATTATCGCACTTATAATCGAGGTAGATGCCGTCGCTTCGGCTTCAGTCTTTTTTGAAGCCCCTATCAGTCTCGACACATAAGATGCACCACCACTACCAAATGTATGACCAACTCCCACCATGACCATCGCAATTGGAAAAACCACTGAGGCAGCTGCCATGGCTTCTGTTCCGATTCCACCTACAAAAACAGCATCCACAAAATTGTAAAGTGCATTAACCAGAAAACCTATTATAGAAGGTATTCCGAATTTTATAAGCGTTGTGGATATTTTACCGTCTTTCATCATTAAAATCTGTTTATCCATTAGTATTATCCTCCTATGTGTATATATGCTATACACTATATTCAAAAATTTTTCACTTTAAATAAAATCCGATTTTCATCCTGTTCTATCAAGCGCCATATTCCAGAATTTACAACTTTTTTCATGGCAGTTTCCCTATCCTGATGCCCATATTCCAGATGAAATATCCCGTCTTTTTTTATAATTCTTTTCACTTCGCACAAAAAACCATTAATATCGGACACATTGTGAAACATATCGAGTGCTATTACCATATCCGCACATGAATTCTCAATACTGGTTTTTCCATTTCTCACGAGTTTTGAAGTCACGTTTGTTATTCCTCTTTTCTTCATCCTTTTTTTTACTCTATCAAGTGCCATGGGCTGAATATCAACTGCGTATACTCTTCCATTTATACCGGTTTCCTCTGCCATCGCTTCAGTATATATTCCAGGTCCACATCTGTAGTCAACGACAGTCATTCCTTTTTTTATCCCCATACCCTTAACCTTTTTTCCGTTTTTAATCTTCAGTATTTCCATTATTTTGTACGTAAAAAGCATAACTGAGTATCTGGTTTTGTTTTCTTTTTCCATCATTTCACGGTTTCTCTTAAATTTGCAATTATGTTTCATCAATTCTTCTCCTTTTTTGTATACCTACTATACACTATATCTAAAAAATTTATTTCTTAATCATTATCTTGAAATACTTAGTTATCTCCAGTACTTTACCGAGAAATTCATTTATTCTTTCCTTTTCTACGCCTTCAAATTCTTCAAGCGCTTTATCCAGCATTTCATTGAATACTCTGTGATATCTTTCATGTTCCTCAAATGCGGTGTTCCCCTTATCCGTCAATTCCAGAAGCAACCTTGATCTGTTGCGTTCATCCGGAACCTTGACCAATATTCCCTTTTTTTCAAGTTTCTTAACCATCTGAGAAACAGCACCACGTGTTACTCCGTTTTTTTCAGCGAGTTCTGAAATATAAGTCCCTGGATTTACCTTTATTTCCTTTATCATATGTATCTCACCAAAATGAAGCGGAACATCTGTACCGTAATACCTCATGGAATGATCCAGATCCATTACCGAATATATAACTCTTAAAAGTGAATGAGTGACTCCATTTTTATCGTTTCTTTTTTTCTCATAATCTTTTTCTCTTTTCATACCGATAGTATATAGCAACTAAACACTATTGTCAAGAAAAATAAAACTTCCCATGTAAAAATGGGAAGTTTTATTTTTAAATCAATTAATTATTTTGAGTATTATTAATCTTTCTACCGAATTACCGAAATTTTCAGAGTTTTCTGTTGAAAGCATTACCGAGGCTCAGATATTTATTTCCAAAGTCACAGGAAATCGTGACTATTTTTTTATCAGACTCAACATGAGATTTTGCCTTTATGGCGCCGGCAACATTGGCCCCAGTTGACAAACCGACGAAAAGTCCTTCTTTTTCACCTAAATAAGTCAACGCTTCAACGGCTTCATCCGTGGAAACTGTTATAACTTCATCAATTATTTCCCTGTCGAAATTGTCAGGTATGAATCCGGCCCCAATTCCCTGAATGCCATGTTTACCCTTTGGATTGCCTGAAATGACTGCAGATTCCGTTGGTTCAACTGCTATTATCTTCACATTTGGAAGTAATCTCTTTAATAATCTTCCAACACCGGTTATAGTTCCACCTGTTCCGACTCCTGCCACAAATGCTCCGATTTCTTCTCCGAGATCCCTGTATATCTCAGGACCTGTAGTAACTTCATGAGAAAGTGGATTGTAGGGATTGGAAAACTGATTCATAACCAATCCACCCTCTGTTTCTGATTCTATTTCAAACGCTTTTTCCATAGCACCTTTCATTCCCAGCTCACCGGGAGTTAAAACAACTCTTGCTCCGGATGCCTTCATTATCTGCCTTCTTTCAACGGAAACATTTTCCGGCATAGTGAGAATTACATTGAATCCCATTCTTCTGCCATATGTTGCAAGAGCTATTCCTGTATTACCGCTTGTAGGTTCAATTATTGTGCCGTTTCTTTTAAGTTTACCTTCATTTATGGCACCTTTTATCATGAAGAATGCCGGCCTTTCCTTGACGCTTCCGGATATATGCTGACCTTCTAACTTTAAAAATATTTCCGGATAAGTATTTTTCAACTCTATCATTTGTGTCTTTAATGGTGAATAATCATATTTCATATTTTTTCCTCCCCGCAATTCCTGCCACTGTTACACCGGTTTCTACATCTTTAAGTACTACGGTATTAGCCCCTATTCGAGAATAATCGCCAATCTTAATCGGGCCGAGAATCGTACTGTTTGTACCCAGTATAGTATTTTTTCCAATATCCGGATGCCTTTTTCCATTTACAGGCATCCTGGCTCCAAGAGTCACTCCGTGGTAAATAAGTGTTCCTTCTCCAACCGTCGCGGTTGAACCTATTACCACTCCCATGCCATGATCTATAACTATTCCAGGCTCTATTTCCGCTGCCGGATGAATATCAGCAGAATAGATAATTCTTGAATACATGTGTATTAATCTGGCAAGAAGCTTCATTTTTTTATTCCACATAAAATGAGATAACCTGTAAAGAAACAGGATATGAAAGCCCGCGGAAAAAAATATTACATCCGTTCTTTTTTCCATCGTGGGATCTTTAGCAAGATAATTTTCGATATCCATTTTTAACGCCTTAAATAATTTGTTTTTTTCCCTTTTCGTACGTTCCAGACAGGGAGGATTAAAAGTCGTTTCTGAAGGTAAAAAAGAAGATTCTCTTTCCTTTTTTGCGTAATTTAAAGTACTGCGCACCCCAATTTCATAAAATCACCTCTTTATATGATATATGTAACTTAAGATATTAGACGCAATTAATTCCAATTTGTTCAATTTTGAATTATAATTTTACAAAAAAGAGAATGATTTAAATTCAGAAATACCTTTCCAAATTCTTAATCATCAATTATGTTGAATTCCACTCTTCGTCAATGGCATACTCGCAAATGGTAAAAAATTTCTTAAATAAAATAAATAATTCATGACACACAGGGATGTGTGTCATGAATATAATGAGAAAATAGTTGTTGGGTATTTTTATCAATATCTGTAAAATTGAAAATCAGAACTGCAGTAAAACCTTCACATATTTGATATCACTTTCCATACCGTTTCTGACAGCGCTTACACCGTATTCAACTTCACCTTCTTTTGCGAAATTACCATCGTAAAAGTATTTATTTACAGTAGAGATTAGGTACTTAAAGTTGATTTCCCCAACACTTATCCTCCTGTAAATCTTGAAATAATCGTATTCATCTGAATAATCCCATTCGAGGTTGACGTTGTTGCCCATGGTATTGGCAACGAGATAATTAAGCGGTGCTATTTCAGGAGTTTCTACAATTTTTATTTTAACGATTTTTGTAAAATCGCCGTCTTCTTCCACCCATGGCCTTTTATATGTGAATTTCAGTGTAATTTCACCGGTTTCATTCGTTTGAAATACGAATACCCGATTGTTGGGTGCACCGACAATTTCAAATTGCTCATCATCTATTTTTATATCCACATTCGTGTCGTCTTTCAGGGAGATAATGTTTTTATCATATACATCATCCAAAATCCATACAAAACCCGTTGAAGCATTTTCTTCAAAAACTATTCTGATGGTGCTCCCTTTAACTACTTTAACTTCTGAATTCTCAAGTTCATTGAAATCCAGTGATGTTACTGAATTGGAATTCACTATCTGCAGATAGCCTTCCATACTAAAAGCGAAAAAGCTGGCTGTAAAAATAAAAACAATGCATATTACCGCTATACTTTTCTTATTCATCTTCTCACGCCCTTTAAAATATTTTCCATTATAAAGTGTGACGTTTTTTTCATTTGTTAGATTCCCAAAAACAAACCGGCTATGAAAGCCGGTTAAAATTCCAGAATATGAGAATAACTTATTATTCTATGGTTACGGCAGTACCAGAAGCGCTTACCATGAGCATACTGCCATTCTGTCCCAAAACTTCATAATCTATATCTACTCCCACAACGGCATTTGCACCCATCTGTTTTGCCCGGGTTTCGAGTTCATATAAAGCTTCATTTTTTGCCCTTATGAGTTCCTCTTCATAAGACTGTGAGCGTCCACCCACAAAATCTCTTATTCCAGCGAAGAAATCCTTTACGAAATTCACACCGGTAATAACTTCTCCAGTTACTATTCCAATGTAACCAGTTATATTTTTACCTTCTATAGATGGTGTTGTTGTTAAAATCATCTCTTACCTCCTGTAATTTATAGCGATATTATACCATTTTGTTTTTTTAGGTATATTTTTAGTATTTAATCACACAAAACGTTGTTTTTATATTTGTATGTTTTTAGAACATTTAATTATTTATGTCATGAAAAATGGTAAAATTAAAGATGATATTAATTTTTCACTGTTAAAAGAATTTATATAGGGTGATTTTTCTGAAAGAAGAAAATGAAAATAATACAGGAAATTTCGAAGACAATATAAATAATATACCCTTAAACGAAAGATATATTTTTCAGGAAGATACATCTGATAGTCATGAAACACTGATTACAAAAATAGCCCTTCTGTTAACTTCCTGTGATAAAACGGAAGAATTTCTGAAAAGTTGTTTAGATTATATGATATCTTTTTTCAAGCCTAAAAAAATAGCGTTTATAAAAAGGGCATCCAATTCTTTTGAAACAATCTGTAAATGGGCAGAAAACAGTGATTTTTTTGATATAGACAGTAAAATTTCAAATTCTTTAAGTGAAAAAATTTCTGAAATCGAATCTACCCCTTTAAATTCCCAGTCAAAATCATTCATAGTAGATTCGACCATAATATCTATTTTAACTTCTAATGGAAATATTTGTGGATTCCTGATCGTGGATGAAAATACTACAGATGAAAAACGAATTGAAGAAGACAGAAAAACAATTGAAAAAATATCTGAAATAATATCCAAAACAATTACGAAAATCGAAAAATATGAGAAACTCACACGAACCGAAGAATTATATAGAATACTCATTGAAACCGCGAAAGACTACATATTGATTCATGATCTAGAGGGAAATATCGAATTTTTTAATGAATCTGGACTTAAAATGAGTGGATATACCATGGACGAACTAAAGGAAAGGAAAATAATCGATATAATACCCAGTTCCCTTAAAAACGAAGTTAAATCCAGATTTTTCCAGAGAGTTAAAGGTGATGAAAAAAGGAGTATTTATGAAACTGCCTTTATCAACAAAAAAGGAAAAACCATTCCCCTCGAAACATGTTCTTCACTTTTTAAACTGCCTGGCCAGGATTATAAAGTACTCATAATAGCCAGAAATATAGAACAGAGAAGGGAAACTGAAAAAAAACTCCGCGAAAGTGAAGAACGATATGCTCTTGCATTTGAAGGGGCCAATGACGGTTTATGGGATTGGGATATTAGAAAAAACAAGCTCACGGTTTCTTCCCGCTTGAAAAAACTGCTTGGGTATGATTATTCTAAAATAGACACTATTGAAGATTTCTACAGGCTTACCGTGCCAACTGAAACCGAAAATATTTATAAAGAATTAAACAGACACTTAAAGGGCTTAACAGAGCATTACCATCAGGAAATTCAGTTAAAAAACTCGAAAGGCGATTATAAATGGTTTTTAATGAGGGGAAAGGCATTATATGACACCGAAGGTAAGGCTTTCAGAATGTGTGGTTCTCTTACCGATATTAATTCAAGAAAAAAGATGGAACAGCAGCTCAGGGCAAGTGAACTCAAATATAAAAGCCTGCTGGAAATACAAAGTGATCTTATAATCAGAATAGATACAAACGGTAAACTCGTATATGTAAACGATATTTTCTGCAGTACTTTCAATATTTCAAGAGATCAGGCTATTGGAAAAAGTATTTTTGAATTCGAATTTGATGAAGATGCAGGGATGGGAAAAGAAAGGCTTGAATATTTATCGACAAAACCCGTTGATCTCAGTAAATTCGAGAATTTTGAATGCAGGATGAATACGCGTGAAGGCACTTTATGGTTTTCATGGGAATGCTCAATAATAAGAGATTTAAACAACAATATTTTAATCATTCAATGCGTGGGAAGAAATATAGAAGAATTGAAAAAAGCCCAAAGAGAAGCTGAAATGGCCAATAAGGCAAAATCAGAATTCCTGGCAAATATGAGTCATGAAATAAGAACTCCTATGAACGGTATATTGGGAATGCTTAGGCTTTTACGGAATACCAGCGATGAAAATGAAAAAACAGAATACATAGATGCAGCTATTTTATCTGGGAAAAGGCTGATAAAACTTCTAAACGAAATACTGGACATATCAAAAATTGAAGCTAATAAAATAGCAGTTGAAAATAAAATTTTCAATTTGGAAAATCTTTTAAAAAGCGTAATATCGACGTTCAAAAAACAATGTGATTCAAAGGGAATAAAAATTCTTTATGAAATATCCGACGATGTGGCTGAGGAATATATAAGTGATCCGAATAAAATAAGTCAGATTTTTTTCAATCTGGTCAGCAATTCTTTCAAATTCACCGAAACCGGAAGCATTAAGATTAATGTAAAAAAATTCGCTAATCCGGTAGAAAACTATTTAAAACAGCGAAAAGACTCGATAGAATATGAGAAATTGCTATTCTCAGTCAAAGATACGGGAATAGGTATTCCTGAAGATTATTTAGATGAAATTTTCATGTCATTCAAACAGCTGAATATACAAAAAAAATATCTGGGAACGGGACTGGGATTGGCAATTGTAAAACAACTCGTTTCTTTGCTGAACGGAAACGTCTCTGTAGAAAGCATGGAAAACAGAGGATCAGTTTTTTCCGTACTTTTACCTTTAAAAACCATTTCTCAGAGTATGCACGACAAAAGAAATTTTTTTCTGGTGTACTCAGACTCATTTGAAGAAAAAATTATAAAAGCCGCGTTCGAAAAAAACAAAATGAAAATAAAAAAAAGTATAAGCCTTAACGAATATCTGAAAACATATAAGAATATTAAAGAACGTAATCTTTTCATTTGTTGTGAAGATAATCTCAATACCGTTTTTAAAACGGTAAAAAAATTCGATAATTCAAATTATGATTATCGTATTTTTATATTGACGGATAAAAACAGCGATATTTCTACTGATATGTACGATCACAGGAATTTAAAAATTCTGACCAGGCCTTTTGATTTTGATATTTCTCTTTTCAACTCTTAAAATAAAAAAAGAGCCACTTTCATCGCCATGAAAGATAAGCTCTATAAATATATCCTCGTTTATATTAGTCACAATTAGCTACATCAATGTAGACGAATAAAAAATTTTTTTATTTCAAAAAAAGAATACCCGAATACCAAAACAAATAAGTATTCGGGTACCTTTTCTCTCAAAACCACAACTAAAAAATTATATAACACTGTTACAATTAAAATCAAATTTTTGTGTTTATTGTTTCCCCCTCAGAAGCCTTTATTATAGCCAGTTACAACTAATCATCATAATTCAGTATAAATTCTTATCACGCTATAACATTCTTATAACGACAAACACAACATAAAAGATTAATAAATAAATACAGTCAACAGATTTTTTTCTTATATAATTTATTCTGCTGTCCAAAAGCTATAAAAAGAGTTTTCAAAGTTGTATAAATAATCACTTTCAGTTAAAGCTTCAAATATCCGTATGAATTTTTTACTTTATTATAAACTTTTCTTAAATATTAAAACTTATATTTTTTCGTCATATTTATCATATAATTATATTATCGAAGTAAAACTGTTTCATTTAATAAAAGCATTTGTATATAAATTCAATCTTGATAATTTAGAAAGGAGGAAATATGCTTTCATACGATGAAAAACTAAGTACATATCTTAAAGCCCTGGAAGCAGAAGATAAAAAAACAGCCGTAAAAATATACAAAGAAATTTTAAGTTCCGCTGAATATGGGATAAAAGAAATCTATAACGATTTTATAATTTCACCAATGAAAAAATGGAATTGTAATTTCGAGGAAGAAGATTTGTGTATTTGGAAAGAACATATTATGAGTTCCATTTTACACACACTTGTAGAGTGTACATATCCTGTAATTTCGAGACTTTCTTCAAATTATGGCAACGGAAAAAAGGTAATCATAACCTGTCCGACGGAAGAACTTCATGATCTTGGCATAAGGATAATTTCAGATCTGTTCGAATTATCCGGATATAATGTAATTTACGCTGGAAACAACACCCCACTTAAAACAATAATTAAGGCAATTGAATATGAAAACCCGGATATTGTAATAATAAGCGTTACGACTAAATACAACCTGATTTTTGCCATGAAGATAATCAAAGCAATTGTTGAAAAAACTCCAAAACAGAAAATAATAATTGGTGGGCAGGGGATTACAGGAGAAGAAAAAATCCTTTCTGAATACACTAATGTCAATTTAATTCAGGATGAGATTCTCCCCGAATATCTGGAACTTATTCGGAATAAAGAAGGTGAAGGGTTATGAAACTTGCTTTAGAAATAGCATGGAGATTCTTAAAGTTTTCCAGAAAACAAACTGCGTTGATAATAATGGGAATCGCGGTAGGGGTGACGGTTCAGGTTTTTATAGGTCTTCTGATGCAGGGACTTCAGGCAAACATAGTTCAGAGTACAATTGGAAACTCCGCCCAGATTACCGTAAAAAATGCTGAAACAGGTAAATACATAACTCAATACAAAGATATAATAGAAAAAATAAAAACAGTCGATGGAGTAAAAAATGTTTCACATGTACTTGAGTTCCCCGCATTTTTAAGAATTGACGAATCTGATTATTCTGTATTTCTCAGGGGATTTGAGTTTAACGAATCCAACGGAATATACAGATTTGATGAAAGGATTTCATCCGGGAATATTCCTTCTGAAAAAAATGAATTGATTATTGGTAAAGAACTTGCAGAAAAATTGAATTTGAATTTAGAAGATCAGATTTCTCTTATAATACCTCCAATAGTTTTCCTGCCAAGAACATTCACAATTTCGGGTATATTCGATTTGGGAAACGCTTCATTGAATGAATCATGGATACTGATGAAAGATGATTCTCTTGTAGAGATCGGACTAAAAGGAAATGTTGCATCAACAATAGAGATGCAGGTTGATGAAGTTTTTTCCGCGGATAAAATAGCCGATAACGTAAAAAAGGAAATAAATGACGATTCTTTGGCCGTATTCGACTGGAAGAGTAAAAACGCAGAACTTCTCAGCGCTCTGAATGGCCAGACTATATCAAGTCTTTTAATACAGATTTTTGTTCTGGCATCCGTATCAATAACTATAGCAAGTATACTGGCTGTAAGCGTTATGAATAAATACAAACAGGTCGGGATTTTAAAAGCTATGGGAATTGACAATACAAAAACTTTTTTAATATTCCTTTTCCAGGGGCTGATATTGGGATTAACAGGTGCAGCTCTGGGAATAATATTAGGGGTTTCTCTTCTGATATCTTTTGAATTATTCGTGAAATCTCCTTCTGGGGGACCATTAATCGCAATAAATTACGATCCTATGTTCCTGATTCTTTCTCTATCAATAGCTACTGTTTCTTCATCTTTGGCATCGATAATTCCTTCGCGAAAAGCCGCAAAATTAGATCCGGTAGAGGTGATAAAAAATGGATAATGTGGTAAAAACAAATTCACTTGAAAAAATATACGGCACTACAATAAAAACACATGCTTTACGTGGAATAAACCTCGAAATAAAAAAGGGAACATTTAACGCAATAATTGGCCAGTCCGGCAGCGGTAAGAGCACTCTCCTGAACATGATTGGGGCACTTGACAAACCAACCAGGGGATATATTGAAATAGATGGTGAGAGAACCGATAAGATGAATTCCCGGCAGCTTTCAAAACTCCGAAACAGAAAAATAGGATTTATATTTCAATTCCATTATTTACTGCCGGAATTTTCTTCCATTGAGAATATACTTATACCCCATAGAATAGCTTTTTCCAAGGCCAATAAAGATATTGTCAGATTTGCAAACGAACTTCTGGATGAAGTAAACCTTTTAAATGAAAAAGATAAAAATATCACCAAATTATCCGGAGGCCAGCAGCAGAGAATAGCCATTGTCAGGGCTTTATTGAATAAACCGAGTATTATTCTTGCAGATGAACCTACGGGGAATCTGGACAGTGAAAACACGGAAATAATATACAAACTCATGAGAAATTTCAACAAAAAGTATGGCATCACATTTATAATAGTCACGCATGATAGAAATGTGGCTCAGATGACGGATAGGATAATAGAAATAAAGGATGGCGTCATCAATATGGATTTGCTAAAAACAGCTTAATAAAAAACACCTCTTCATACGAAGAGGTGTTTTTTATTATTACGCAAAATATTTTATAAGAATACTTGAAAAAAATACAGTCGTTATTCATATCATTTTTCAGCATTACATTCGGCACAGAATAATCAGTTATGCAAAGTATATTCAGATAACTTTACATGGAAATCATTCTTCTGTTGTTTACATCTGCTTCCACAAAATCGTTTATCTCCTGTGAATGCTTTATCAGTATATACCACCAGTAAATACCCAGTGTAATTATTACAAACAGAATAAGTAAACCAACATTTCGTTTCTTTATCTGATCAAGATGGTATGTGTGTGCTGAAAAATGCCCATAAAACTGATTTTTAAGTGAAAGTAATCTATGTTCCTGAGAAAAGGTATTCTGCAGGTATATCATCAGGAATATAAAAGCAAGAATGCTCACAACAGGGGTAATCCAGTAATTGAATGAAAGAACCTGACTTAAAACGTACAACACCATATAAACCCAGAACATTGTCATATCGATCTTTATTCCCTGTAGCTGGGAAATCATCATCTGTAATTCCGACGCCTTTTCGGGCTTTTTTGATATAAGTTGATTGATAAAAATCCTGGTATTGTCTATGTTGGTGTTTATAACATCTGCCCATTGAAATATAAGAATGGTTTGTAATACTGCATTTATAAATCCCAGGATCATAGTGACTACAAATCCAAAAGGCACCCAGGCTGTAAATATACCTATAAGTCCAAAAAGAAGCACGAGTATTGCGAAGATCACTTTCACCTCTTTCTCCTTTATAACTCCGGATACATCAAATGAATTCTTTTTTTCGCCAACGTCTTCGACGGAATACGTATTACTATCAGAACTCACATCTCCCAAAGGAGCCCCACATTTTGAACAAAATTTTGAATCATCGTCATTTAAAGCTCCGCATTTTGAACAGAACATAGATATTCCCCCTTTCTGATTTTATACTGTTATTATAATACATTTTGGTTATTTATTTTTTAAATTATAACAAAAAACGGCCATTTCATAATGACCGTTTTACTATTTCAATATTTTCCAGGTTAAATAACCATCATTCAATTTCTCTTAACAAATCCTCTATCAAATCTTCCGGAGACTTGTTGATATGCCTGCATATTATCTCAGCCGGATTAATCATAGACGCACCGTAAATCATCCTTATGAAATCATCTCCGCCATCATCCTGCACGTCTTCAAAAATCCTGTACATATCTGGAAGGGTATTTTTAACAACTTCTCTGCCTTTTTCGTTTTCAAACCATTCCCTGACCGTGCTGAATCCATTTAAAATATTTTTCATTGACTCATCGGAATTTATTTTAACAGTTTTTGAAAGTTTTATATCCTCACATGAACTTCCAATCTGTATTTCGTATTCTCCATCCTCAACAATCCATTTATCTTCATATGGGTTAAAATATTCAAAAGCCTCTCTGTTCAGGGAGAATTTCACTGTTTTCTTTTCTCCAGGAATTAAGTATATCTTCTTAACTCCCCTGAGTTCTCTTATCGGTCTGTCTATCGAATAATTTTTGGGATGTATATATAGCTGAATAACTTCTTTTCCGGAATAATCCCCGATATTTTTTATCTCCACTTCGATATCGATTATTTCATCCTTATCGTATTCATATTTATCACTGTCGATAACACAATACTCGAACTCCGTATACGATAGGCCAAATCCGAATGGGAACCTGACTGGAATTTCTTTTTTCTGATAGTACTTGTAACCAGTATATATACCTTCATTGTAAAAAACTTTGTCCATTTCTCCTGGAAAATTCAGATAAGAGGGATTGTGTGAGTTTTTTAACGGAAAAGTCTCGGATAATCTGCCCGAAGGATTCACCTCACCAAATATTATCTCGGATACAGCTTTACCACTTCCCTGACCGATTAGCCAGACTTCCAAAACAGCCGGAATTTCATCAATCCATTTATCAAAAGTAATAGCTGCCCCGCTGTTTAGGATCAACACCATATTTTTATTAACTTCTGAAACTTTTTTTATCAGACAAATCTGATTATCCGGTAAATCGGTATTTTCCCTGTCATATCCTTCAGATTCAAGCCAATCTGGTAAACCCGCAAAGAACAGGACAATATCGGCTTTCCCGGCATCCTTAACTGCATTATTCTCCAATTCCGAATTTAAGATATTTTTTTCTTCATACCCTTGAGAATAAGTTATTTCTGCCATTTCTCCCGCTATTTTTTTCAATTCAATCAAAGGTATGAGTTCTTCGGTGGAATTGATCTGAGAACTGCCTTTGCCCTGATATCTCGGATACTTGGCAAATCTTCCGATTACAGCTATTTTCATTTCGTTATTTTTGTTTAAAGGCAATATTCCTCCTTCATTTTTCAGCAAAACCATAGATTCACGTGCCGCTATAACTGCGAGTTTTTTATTTTCAGAAATTATTTCTGCTTCGGGAATTTTAATCTTTTCAGTTTTTTTACATTTATGAACTAAATTCAGAATATTCCCAACTGCTTTGTCGAGTTTTTCCTCATCAAGTTTTCCTCCGATTACTGATTCTATAATTTTTTTATCATCCCAGTCAGCAGGCCCAGGCATTTGAAGGTCAAGTCCGGCTTCAAGGCCTTTTACTCTGTCGTTTACTGCACCCCAGTCAGAAACCACCACTCCTTTATAACCCCATTCTTCTCTCAAAATATCATTCAGGAGATATTCATTTTCCGAAGAATATTCGCCATTTATTTTGTTATAAGAACTCATTACTGTCCATGGTTTAGCATTTTTTATTATCAGTTCGAATGCCCTCAGATACGTTTCTCTCAAAGTACGTTCATCCATTTCCGCACTCAACGACATTCTGTGATGTTCCTGATTATTGCAGGCAAAATGTTTGAGAGACGTTCCCACACCCTTTCTTTGAACCCCCTTAACAAAAGCACTGCCTATAATTGAAGTCAGCCATATTGATTCGGAGAAATATTCGAAATTCCTGCCGCAAAGTGGTGACCTTTTCATATTTACACCTGGGGCAAGCAGAATGTCTATATCAAGATTTATGGCTTCTTCAGCTATTGCTGCACCGACTTTCTCAACCAGTTCATAATTCCATGTCGAAGATAATGCCGATGCCGTCGGAAAACATGTTGAGGAAAAACTGTTTTGAGTATCAAGATCGCCAGATACTTTTACTTTCCTGACTCCATGTGGACCATCAGCCACAGTAACTGCTTCAATACCCAATCTGTCAATATTGTTGGTATTCCATGCGTCTTTTCCCGAACAAAGACTCGCTTTTTCTTCTATTGTCATCTTTGAAATAATGTCTTTATTATTCATATTAACCCCCACTTTATTGAAAATTAAGCTTCAAAATTTAAACTAATTTTGTATATCAACATGATTATTGTTTAAAATAACAATTTCACTCATAAGCATTAACAATTATAGCTTATACCAAAATATAAAAAATTCAATCTTTATTGAATTTTAATTTTAAAATCACAAAAAAGAAAACGAAAGGATTGTATTTCGTTGTTTCAGCATATGTACATGACTGTCCTTTATTGATATTATGGGAACAAGTTAAGTTTGCTTAGCAAGCGGTTGTTAGCTTTCAACAAATCCAACAGCAATTTACGCTTCAAATTTTAATCTAATACATGTATATAACTATTTATTAATCTTACGATGTTTTATTGCACATGTTATATCCGTGTACATTATGACTTTAAAATTTATTATTTTTCTATATCTCCTGGAAATTTTATAAAAAACTTTGTATATTTTCCATATTCACTTTCTGCGTTTATTGTACCCATGAGTCTGTTTAAAACAAGGTTGTAAACTATGTTCAGACCTAATCCACTTCCACCATTTGCCCTGTTAGTCGTATAAAAAGGTTCAAAAATCTTTTTCATATTGGATTTTTCTATTCCCCTGCCGTTATCTGAAAAAATCAATTCGATTTCATTCTTTACATTCCTGACTTCAATTCTGATTATGAGCCTTTCTTCATTCTTTTGTGCATGTTTAAGAGAATTTATTATGAGATTGTTCAGAATCTGAATCAATGCTCCGGAATCGCTGTAAACAGGAAAGGTTTCGGGGCATATTACTTCAAATTCACAGTTTTCATTTTTATATTCATGTTTTAAACTCATCAACACGGCATCTATAACGTCTCTTATGTTGTATATAGTATAATTGGTATTTCCCTGTTCAACCGCTATTTTCTTAAAACTGGATACAAGCCTAGCGGCATTATTCAAAGAACTGATAAGAATTTTCATGGACTCATCTGTCGCTTCCATATAATTCATAAGGTCATTTTTTGACATTTTACCATCATACAACTTCTGATGCATTTTCTTGTTCTCATTCTCAACATATGAAGTCGTGGAAATAGCCACACCTAATGGGGTATTTATTTCATGTGCCACACCAGCAACCAGATTTCCCAGAGATGCCATTTTCTCATTTTCCATTATAACCTTCAACTGTTTTTCAATGGTCTCATTACTTTCCCTGACCTTCTTGTCAAGATATGAACTTTTCTGTATTATCCTGTACCCTATAAACATCAGTATGATTATGGCTATCATCAAACCCAACGATGAAAACAGTATCACGTTAAATACCTGTTTGCCACTTTTTATAGTTTCGGCATTGTAATCCACACCCAGTAAAACATCCACACTTCCGTCCTCATTAACAAAAGGCGCCAGTGCAGATATCCATGTACCAAAAGTGTCGGTATATATGTCCGTAGTCTGAGAGACACCGGTATTTATTGCGGCATTCACTGCTTCCATATAAGTATCCGTCTGTGGATAATAAGTCCCGACTTCCACTTCACCTTTAAGTACAGTCGGAATACCGAGATTCATAGTTTTATTCTCATTTACATAAGAATCTATACCATGACAGTATGCAAGAAATATGTTGTCATTTTTTTCAATGATTTTATCTAATAATCCTCTTATTCTGGAATAAGAGTCAGATTCCTCATCTTTGTTTTCAAACATTTCCCGAATATCATCCCTGTCCAGCAGAGAATGAAGGAAATTTACATTACCTACCGCCTGTTTTTTTATACTTATTTCAATCGCTTCCAATTCTACCCTGGTAACACTTGCAAGTAAAAAAACAACCAACACTGTAACTATCACCATAGTAATACCGAATATCACAAAAAATTTTGAAGTCAAGCTGTTCAATATGTTCTTCATACTCTTCACCTACATTTAATCAGGTATTTTCTGTATTATTTCCCTTATCTCATCAATTTCATCTTTAAACAAATCTATCAGTTCCGGATCAAATTCCATCCCGCTTTTCAACAGCATGTATTCGTATGCCTCATCAAAATCCCATGCATCTTTATAACACCTTTTATGTGTAATGGCGTCAAAAACATCCGCTATAGAGACAATTCTTGCTTCAATAGGTATATCATCACCTTTCAAGCCTTCGGGATACCCTGATCCATCATACTTTTCATGATGTGATTTTGCAATTATCGCAGCTTCCCTTAAAATCTCGAGGTCTGAGTCTTTCAGCATTTTATAACCTATCAGAGTATGGTTTTTTATCTCCTCAAATTCCTCTGTACTCAATTTCTCTGGTTTAAGCAGTATCGAGTCTGATATGCCTATTTTCCCGATATCATGCAACGTACTTGCGATTTTATACATTTCCCTGTCACTTTCAGAAAAACCTTTCCCTCTGAACAATATATCCGCTATTTCGGAAACTCTGCGCACGTGATTGGCAGTCTCTTTTGACCTGCTCTCTATTATTTCGCCAAGTGTGTAGATTATTTTTTTCTGTGTAAAAAGTATTTTCTGATTCATCTGAAAATTGTCCAGAGAGAGAGAGTAATTTGATAAAAACACTTTTATAAGTTCCAGATCGTAATTTTCAGAATTATCTTCTATATAAATAAAATTCTTTATTCCATACCTGCCTTCAGTGTATAAAACAAATCCGTCTTTTACTTTTTTCACACTGCTTTCTTCGAAATTAGTTTTTTTAAAATCATCATACAGCGGTTTAAGAGCCGGTATTCTTTTCAGGTTCAATCCTGTGTATTCCTGATATTTTCCGGTGGCTACCACTATTTTACCCTGTTCAAAATCGTTGATATAAACAAAACCGTTTCTTTTTACATTTTCCATGAAAATTATACTGGAAGCCTCTTCATTAAAATTCATCAATTGATTGAGAATACTGATATAAAAATCCTCAATGTCATTATGTACGAATAATTCCGAACTGGCTTCAATTATTTTCTTTAATCCCAACCTGTTTTTTTCTATTTTCATAAGGTCTCTGAAAGACCTCAATGCCTCATACATTGATGTATAAGTTCTCTGTACAGTCATATCGGTTTTCAACCTGTAATCGTTTATATCGTATTCGAATATAACTTTTTCTTCAGGGGCTTCGCCAGGCTGACCTGTTCTGAGAATTATTCTGGTAAAGTGATTGTTCATTTCATTTCTTATAAAATCAACTACTTCCAGACCTGCATTGTTTTTTTCCATAACCACATCCAGGAAAATTACAGCAATATCATCATTTTCCATAAAAAATTTTTTAGTCTCTTCACCTGAATAAGAATCAATAAAATGAAGTCCCTTTTTTTCAAAAGTGAAATCTTTCAACACCATTTTAGTTATGCTGTGTACTTCTTCATCGTCGTCAGCAATGAGAATTTTGTACGATTCGCATTTCTCTTTTTTACTCTGTTTCTCTCCTATCGCAATATCATCTACCAGAAAATCAAGATTGAAATGTTCTTCATTAAGACTGAATTTTTCGTCCATATACACACCCCATTTCAACAGCTTATGAAATATTAGATATTTTTATTATATACCTTAAATTATAATTATTTTTAACTTTTACTATAAAATTTGTTAAAGCTTCACAATTAAATAAAAAACTATTTTTATTTCTACTCATTTAATGAATTTCAGTGAATTGAAAATTTGTTTCTAAACGTAGTCGTACCCGACTTTTTCAATATTTTTACCAAAACAAATACGATTCCAGTATTGACAATCAGTCGACCCCATAATTTAAAATGACTTCGGTTGAACAGCTGTATTCTTCGTGTATAAAAATATATGTGTTTATGGACAGGGAAATAATTACTGAATTTTGATTACGAAGAGAGTGAAATTTGTAAATTCTATCAAATTCATCAGCAATTGACGTTTCATGTCTTGTTATTAATAGACATATCCATTTTTTTATAATACTTCCGGCTAGTTAAGATCAGAGTTGCTTTCATAAGGTAGGACAAAATATTTTTATAAATGATAAAGGAGACTATAATGAGCGTTGTATTAAAAGAAATCAATATGGATAATTTTCATGAATGCCTTGATTTAAAATTAACTGAAATTCAAAAAACATTCGTAGCATCCAATATGTATTCATTAGCGGAAGCAAAAGCCGACTCAGTTTCTCAACCCAGAGCAATTTATCACGACAAAACGATGGTTGGATTCATAATGTACTGGTTCGACGAGGAAAATGAAAAAGGATGGATTGATAGGCTTATGGTGGATGTAAACCATCAGGGAAAGGGGTACGGAAGAGATGCAATGAAAATGGTTATGAATATTTTAGAGTCATATGAAAAATGCAAAATAATAACAACCAGTTATGAAGTAAATAATTATATAGCTGGAAATTTATATAAATCCCTTGGTTTTGAAAAAACTGGCAGAACTGTAGAAGGAGAAACCGAAGTTATTTACAAAGTCAGGTGAATGTTAAAAAAATCCCTTGACAGTAACAAAGTTTTGTTATAGAATTGTTGATGAGCTTTGCGGCTGTAGTTCAATGGTAGAATATCAGCTTCCCAAGCTGAGGGTTGCGGGTTCGAGTCCCGTCGGCCGCTCCAATAAAAAAAGGAACCTTAAGGTTCCTTTTTTTATTGTCAAAATATAATAATTAAGTAGTTTTAGAATCGACTGTCGTTTTCTCAGAACTTTTCTTACTCTCGCTTTTTGTAGAAGCCGGGGAATCAGGTACAGAAGTCTGTACTGTACTCTTCTTGGAATCCGTGACGTAATAACCGCTTCCACTGAACTTTATCCCCACTCTGCCTATCTGTTTCTCAAGCTTACCGCCACATTCTTCACATACGGTAAGTGGTTCTGAATTCATACTCTGTAATTTTTTAACAACGTTTCCACATGATTTACACTTGTAACTGTAAATTGGCAATTCTCATACCTCCTGAAGAAAAAAGGGATGCAGGTTACGCATCCCAAATTCGTCTATTTAAAGCTCTATCCTCTGGTGCCGAGGGCGGGACTTGAACCCGCACAGGAATACTCCCACATGAACCTGAATCATGCGCGTCTGCCAATTCCGCCACCTCGGCATCCCAATGCTGACTACTGCAACTCGAAACCACCACATACTAACTTACGCCTGTATTATATACAAAACGAAAATGGAATTTCTACCTGTGACGCATTTTCGAGAACATCGAGGATTATTTTACCTTAAAAAGCTCTTATTGTCAAGTGTTGCTTTACATTCTGGTTTACGCTCTGCCTCTTTCTCTGTCGAGAAGTTTAAGGAAAAACTCATTAGTGTTGGTTTCCCTCATCTTTCTGAGAATCAGCTGCAATCCTTCTTCTTCACTCATCGTAGAAAGCATTTTCCTCAAAATCCACACTTTGCTCATCTCGTCATCCGTGTAAAGAAGTTCTTCTTTTCTGGTGCCCGAAAGATTTATATTTATGGCAGGGAAAATCTTTTTATTCGATATATTTCTCGAAAGGACGAGTTCCATGTTACCAGTACCTTTAAATTCCTCGAATATTACTTCATCCATTTTACTACCGGTTTCAACAAGTGCCGTAGCAATTATTGTAAGACTTCCACCTTCTTCAAGGTTTCTTGCCGCTCCGAAGAAGTATTTCGGACCATATAAAGCCTTAGGGTCAACACCACCGGATAATAATTTTCCACTTGGTGGCACGAAATTGTTGTAAGCCCTGGCAAGCCTTGTGATACTGTCAAGGAGTATTACAACATCATATTTGGATTCCGCAAGCCTTTTGGCCATTTCAAGGGTCAACTGCGCGACTTTAATCTGCTTTTCAGGTGGCATATCAAAAGGAGCCGCTATTACCTGAGCATCTACAGACCTTGAAATATCGGTAACTTCTTCCGGTCTTTCATCTATAAGCAATACTATTCTTTTGGTTTCAGGATTGTTCTTGGCAATTCCATTTGCGATTTCTTTAAGTAAGGTAGTTTTACCTGTTTTTGGAGGGGCTACTATAAGACCTCTCTGGCCTTTTCCTATAGGAGAAAACAAATCAATTATTCTCGTACCCAGTGATTCCGGAGAATATTCCAGACCAAGTTTTTCAAGGGGAAAAATAGGTGTCAGATTTACGAAGTTAATTCTGTCATAAACATATTCTGGTGGCTGATAGTTTATACCTTCTATCCTCAGAAGTGCGAAATACTTTTCACCCTCTTTTGGAGCCCTTACCTGTCCCGATATTATGTCACCGGAATTCAGGTTGAATTTCCTGATTTGTGATTGAGAAACATAAATATCATCGTTATTCCCTGGTAAAAGATTTCCAGTTCTTAAAAACCCATATCCTTCTCCGGGGATTATATCAAGCACTCCTTCGTTGAAGAAATACCCGAAGTTATTCGCCTGAGCCTGCATAAGTGAAAATACCAGTTCATTTTTCCTCATTCTGGTATAACCCGCTATCTTAAACTTTTTTGCCAGTACTATGAGGTCTTTTATATTCATCGCACTCAATTTGCGAATATCAATTTCTATTTCTTTTATATTATCTTTTCTGTCATTACCATTCTTGGATTCCCTGCTATCCGAATCATTTTCTTCGTTGCTTTCTTTTTCAGCCTCTGCTTCATTTACTATAACTTTTTCATCTACATTATCATCTTCGTAGCTATTAATATTGAGATTCTCTGTATCTTCGTCAATAACAACCGTAATTTTATCTTCCTGTACTCTGTCTTTTTTTCTGCTGGTCTGTTTTACATATCTGGAATCCGTTCTTTTGTTCGAGTCATATTTTTTAAAATTTCTTTCTGATTTTACCGTTTCATTTCCCTGTATTTTTTTATCTTCTTCCACACTTTTAGTTTTTTTCGGTCGCCCCCTTCTTCCTGGGGTTTTCTTTAGGTCTTCATTCTTTTTTTCAAACACTACTTTTTTTTCTTCTACAACATTTTCTTTTGATTTTATCTCGGTTTCTTCGGGTTTCACCTTCCTTGGGCGGCCCCTTTTTCTTTTAACCTCGGTATTATTATCTTTGGTTTCTTTCTGTGTCTCTTCGTTATTTTCCATTTTTTTACTTCTCGGCAAATTTTATCATTCCTTTCCAAGTCTTTTCTGAAATTTTGCCCAATCATCAGAAAATCTTTTTATTCCTATATCCGTTAAAGGATGTGTAAAAAGTTTGTCCAAACTTTCAAATGGCACAGTGGCAACATCACATCCCATCTTTGCTGCCTGAATAACATGCATAGGATGTCTGACGCTTGCAGCAATAATTTCTGTCTCATACGAATAATTATCATAAACTTCTATGATATCCTGCAACAAATCCATACTTTCCCATGAAATATCATCAATCCTTCCCAAAAAAGGACTTACATATGTTGCTCCTGCTTTTGCAGCTAATAAAGCTTGAGCAGCTGAAAACACGAGAGTTACATTAGTTCTGATATTTTCATTGCTCAGGGTTTTTACAGCTTTAATTCCATCTTTTGTCATCGGAATTTTCACAACAACAAATTCGCTGAGTTTGGATAATTCACATGCCTGTTCAACCATGTTTTCATAATCCATAGCGGTGACTTCAGCACTTACCGGACCTTTCACTATTTCACATATTTTCTCTATATGCGATTCAAAACTTTCGATTTCCTCTTTCGCAATTAAAGATGGATTTGTAGTTACACCATCCAATATGCCCCACTCTGCGGCAGTTTTTATTTTCTCAAGATTTGCAGTATCAATGAAAAACTTCATATCATACCTCCTGATATAATTTTATCAAAATACAAATATACCCTTTATCCTTCCGCTGTTATTTTCCCGAAGCCTTAAGATATGTTTTTATTCTAAACACTTCTTTTTTATGAATTATTCTGAAATGAAAGAATTGATGCGCGAAAAGCAGTACGCTTGATTTATTATACCACTTAAAATAATAAAATAGGACATTTTTCTCTTTTTTTATATTTTCATATTTTTTTTAGGGAAAATAAGCTTATCTTTAGAATGAGCCTTTTCTTCATTGGGTGCAATCTTATGCACTATGACCTTTTCTTCCGACCTTATTATGAAAATAGTGTTAGGAATAACGGTTATATTACACGATAATACAAATAAATCCAGATCTGAAATATCACCAACTTCAATTTCGTATATACCTCTGTACACACGCCTTCTGCCGGATTGAACCAAAAGTAGTACCGTTACGGGAACCGATATTATAACACTCAGTAAAAAAGATAGAATCACCAGAAGATTCAATTTATACGGAGTTTTTATACTTAATTTTGTATAAAGATAGAATATAAAGGGAGAAAATATGGCAAATACGATTAAAGATTCCAGCCTAAGCTCATATGAAATCAAAAACCAGATAAGCGTAATAAAAAAAATGGTAAACATAAAATACCTCTTGAGAATTATCCATTTCCGGATAAGGTCTTGTTCGAATTATACCCATTTTATATCGTAATTACAAGAAAAACAATAAAATTCCAGAAAAAAAGAGGATAAATCTCCTTAGTCCGTAAACGAAGATCAATCCTCTTTGTTGTGGCGGGGACGACGAGACTCGAACTCGCGGCCACCGGTGTGACAGACCGGCATGCTAACCAACTGCACCACGTCCCCATTATCTCCCTGCATAAGCAGTTAGACGAATATTAAATGGCGGGGACGACGAGACTCGAACTCGCGGCCACCGGTGTGACAGACCGGCATGCTAACCAACTGCACCACGTCCCCACTTAATCTATCTTCAATTTTCAATAATGACCACTGGTACCCCCTGAAGGAATCGAACCCTCATTTGCGGATTAGGAATCCGCTGTTCTATCCATTAAACTAAGGGGGCAACCCTTTTTCAATCGCCCTGAAATATATCATATTTTTCGCTGGTTGTCAAGTTTTCAATAAGTTTTAATGAAATTATTCTTCTTATTTAAAACAACTTTGATCTTCGAAATAATCCGACTTATTTTCAGGTATTTTGACACTATTTATTCCATAATATAGTCCCTGAAATCAATTTCCGGGAAAATGGCGTCCAGCCATTCGATTTTTTCAAGTTCTTTCTCATCTATTGCCGATGTTTTCAACCAGTCTATAAGTTTCATAAATCTGTCGACATGTACTTTGGTTCTGTTACTCGCATATTCCACCGTGGTACCAGTTGTCATTATAAATGCCCAATCGCTAGATTGTGCCAACAACAATTCCCGGGCTGCCTGATTCAACACCCTTATTTTAAGTTGATTCTTCTCATTTTTATACGTATTGGATATTTCCGTCATTCTTTCTATCATTTCATCAAGATGCCTGTAAATCCAATCATTCGAACCGTTTAACCATACTTCATTATAACCGTTCGCTCCCCATGTGGAGTCAGCAGGAGTGGAAATCTGCACGGAATCTATATAATTCTCTATGAATTCCGGAGGAGTAATTGGTTTTAAAACTTCTTTTTCATTCAATTTTCTAAAGAAATTCTCTATAAAAAATGGACCTTCATACCACCAATGACCGAACAGTTCAGCATCAAACGGAGCGACGATTATCGGCACTGTTCCGTCAAATGCTTTGTATAAATTCTCAACCTGTTCTATTTTTTTATTCGCAAAATCCGCAGCATGCTCAAGTGCAGCCTGTTTTGCTTTGTCTATATCATAATAATCCTTATCACCAAGCGCTATATTCCTTCCAGTTACAGCATGGTATTTTATACCAGTGTTGAGTCTCACGCCTGAACTATCTATATAAGGTTTTATATACTCGTCTTCTCTGTCAAAACCGACATCCCTGTAAAATTCTCTGTATCTGAAATCTCCTGGATATCCTATTTCAGCACTCCACACCTGTTCACTCGATTCAGGGTCTCTGCCAAATACAAAAACTCCATTTTCGGTAATTATCGGCCTGTACACTCCGAATTTTGGCTGTGTATCTCCAAACCATACCCCATGCGAATCCACAAAGAAATATCTTATATTCTCTTCGGCAAGATATTTGTCCAGCCCCGCAGAATAAGCACATTCAGCCAACCATATCCCTTTCGGAGCACGGGAAAGATGCCTTTCATAAGTTTTAACACCATTTTTAACCTGTGCCCTGACTGCATTGGGATATCTCTCCATTAGTGGTAAAAAACCATGTGTGGCGTTACAGGTTATTATTTCAAGGTTTCCTTTATCCTGAAAATGTTTGAATGCCGAAACCAGTGAGGAATTGTATTTTTTTTCAAAAAGGTTCAAAGCATCTTTAAAATCTTCAAGATAGTATTCAGCCATTTTATTCTTTGTCCTGTCTTCTTCTGCTGTTACTTCCACTTCTTTTTCAGACAATTCTATTAATTTTTTCATATGTCTTATATATTTTTCCTGCAAATCTCTGGAATCAAGCATTTCCAAAAGAGGAGGTGTCAACGACATGGTAATTTTAAACGGTATATTATCCTGTTCGAGATTTTCAAAAACCCTTATGAGAGGTATATATGTTTCTGTAATCGCTTCAAAAAGCCATCTTTCTTCCATAAACTCTTCATATTGCGGATGCCTGACATAGGGAAGATGGGCATGTAAAACAAGAGAAATGTATCCTTTTGTCATTTGTTTTCTCCCCCTTCTTTTCTCATGAAAGAACCCCCACCCGAGATTATTTTTATATCCTTTTCATTCATTTTTCCAAACTCAGCGGAAGAAATACCTATATTGTCTACTTTAGGTTTAGATAAAATACCTTTTGATGTACACGAAAGTTTAAACCCGCTTTCAAGTTCAAGCCATTTTTCTTCTGATCTTTCCGAGAAACTGTTTTGTGGTGTGTGTGCACTGTTGCTTCTCAGGAGAGGTATGAACAAACCATTTTCGTTTATATAACCAATTTCAGCTATATAACTGGCATTGGCAAATGGAACATGCACGTAGTAATCCTTGAGACCTTTTCCTATTTCATAATCCCAGGACGTATGTGCATTGTTCCTGTTGAATATTATGTATGTTACATCATATACTCTCAAATATGTTTTAAGGTTTTTCGAAATGACTTCTTCCATAAGTTTTTTAGTCTGGTTTGAAAAATCCCAGTAAAAATACAGGAATTCCGGATTGACTGCAAGTGCAACTATTTTGTCCTTCAGATAGGTTTTCTTAAGTTCGGGGATATTTTCAGTTTTGTTTTCCTTGTTGAAATTAACTTTTTCTCCTCCAGGAGAAGAATAATTTTTCAAATCAACCACCTCCCATGTTTTCTTTTTGCTTATTTCTCTGTTTATCCTCAATATCAATTCATTCTTTTTAATTTTCCTCTGAAAGGAAATACCCATTTTTTTGGCAATTTTTCTAAGCTGATGTATTTTAGGATTAGAATTCATCGTATTTATTATTTCTGAAATATCTTCATATTCAATTACACTTTCACTTTCATCGGAAAGAGCTTCTACCAATTCTTCTTTTCTCATTTTATAATACCCGTGTACTTTCCTTTTTTGTGCAAGCTTTCGAAGATCGACAACCTTCATTTCTTTCAAATCAACATTTCTTGACATAGTAAAAACCTCCCTCTAATCAAGAATACAGTTCGAAATAGAACAGCTCCCCTTCAGAAATTTCCACTTCAATTTTGTCATCACAGGCAACATTACTCAATCCTTTCGCTTCATAAGATGCAAGTTCTGCATTTATCAAAGGATATTCAAGCCCCTTATAGTTTATGCCTCTGCATGTTCCCGAAAGGGATGTAAAAGACCAAACGTTTCCTTTTTTAGTTATGAATTCTCTTCTCTTTGGTGAAGATATTTTACCCATTCTGTATCTTTCATTTATTATCTCAGCAGTGACATCATTTTCCTCACACAAGTTTATAAAATTTAAAGATGCTATCGATTGATCAGGTCGTCCACCCCACACACCACATATCATGAGTGAATCACATCCGATCATACGAGCTAGAAAAGCTGCAAGTTCGGTATCCAGATAATCTTTATCCATTTTATAAAGATAAATCACACATCCATTTTCTTCAGCCCATTTCATATCATCAATTTCAACCGAATCCATATCGCCGATTAAAAAATCCGGTACTATTTCAAGTTTTTTGAAAACTCTCATGCCAGAATCGGCAGCAATTTTATATCTGGCGTTTAAAATCATATTTTTATAAAACGAATAATCGGTATCCTTATCGAAATACCCTCCGGTTACGAATGCATACACACTATCACCTAAATCTTTTTAATCTGTTCCTGAATATGAGATAATATAGGAGAATATGACTGTTTATTATTGATTATTAGTAAAATACTTCGTATTATTCCATATTATACTATAAAGTCTCTTCATATCAAAAACTTAATATATTTTTAATATAAAAAAACCGGATATCTCTATCCGGTTTTTGTCTACGCTTATTTTACGCCATCGCTATCGCAATAACACCCATAACCCAGCAATAAAAAGAAAAATATTTTAATTTCGATGTCTTGGTAAGCTTTTTCAATATGAATAAAGCAAAGAATCCAACGACGGCAGCAGTTATAAAGCCACCCATTCCTTCAAAAAAGTGCTGATTTCCACTCATCTCAAATACGGCTCCACCCAGAATAACAGGAATCGACAACAAGAAAGAAAACCTGAAAGCATCTTCCCTTTTCACTCCGAGTAATAATGCACATGCAAGCGTGAACCCACTTCTGGATATCCCCGGTAGTATAGCCATAGCCTGAAACACCCCGATAAGCAAGGCCTTCAGAACACCTATATCTTCAATACCGTATTTAGATACTTTAATCCTGTCAGTTATAAATACCGTCACACCGGTTATGAACAGACATATTCCCACAAAAATATTGTTTGTCATATTCTGCTCTATAAAATCTTTAAAAAAATACCCTACTATTACCGCAGGAACAGTTGCAACTATCAATGCAAATGTGAGTTTCCATGATTTAAAATCCAGTTTGAACAAACCAAACAGAATATCTCTTATATCCTTCCAGAAATAAAGTATTACTGCCAAAAGAGTACCGAGGTGTAAAAGCACTATATATTCGGTACCAAAATTCAAAGAGAACAGGTTTCTGGCTAAAAACAAATGGCCCGAACTTGAGACAGGCAAAAACTCGGTGGCACCCTGTAAAGCCCCAGTAAGAATCTGATCCATATTTTTACCTGATACCTTTAGATTTTATCGCAAACGGCTAACAATATTCTGGCAATCTTTTTTCCTGTCAGATTTGCGACTTCTATTACCTCTTCAGCGGTGAGAGGCTGTAAATCTTCCCCTACTGCCTTATCAGTTATTGCTGATATACCAAGTACCTTTAAACCACCATGAGATGCGCAGATTGCCTCGGGAACCGTTGACATCCCTATGGCATCTCCACCCATATGCCTGAACATCTTTAATTCAGCCGGTGTTTCAAAGTTAGGTCCACTTACAGCTGCATAAACACCTTCATATATGGGTTCTCCAATTTCATGTGCCACTTCACGAACTAAATTTCTCAATTCTCTGGTATATGTGTCGGACATATCCGGGAATCTTGGTCCCCATTCTTCTATATTCTCTCCTACCAGAGGATTATCTCCTATCATATTTATATGGTCAGTGATAACCATTGGAGTACCTTTTTCATAATCAGGATTCAAACCACCTGCAGCATTTGTCAGGAAAAGATTTTCAACTCCCAGAAGCTGCATTACCCTTATCGGAAAAGTCACCTTTCTCATGTCATATCCTTCATAATAATGGAAACGTCCATTCATGAGAACTACTTCTTTATTCCCCAATTTACCGAATATCAGTTCTCCTTTATGACCCGGAGCAGTTGAAACTGGAAAACCCGGTATCTGGTCATAAGGCATATGAACGGGATTCTCAAGAGAATCTGCAATTATTCCAAGTCCAGAACCAAGAACTATTCCTATCTTAGGTTTCGCTCCTATTTTTTCCTTTAAATAGTTAGTAGCTTTTTCAACTGATTCGACATATTCTTTTAAACACATAACCGCACCTCCATTTAAACTAAACATATAAAAAATAAAGGCGGATTACTCCGCCTGTAATTAAAATGCTATTAAAATCAGGGAATACACCTGTAAACTGTTGACCAGTTACTTCTGATAATCATGTTATTTACGGTGACAACCGCCCTCACTCTTATGTACATGAGTTTTTTATCCATTTCCGAGTATTTGTTGTTCTTCGGTACCAGGAATGTCTTCTCTCCAACTGTGTTGTACACAATTGTCTGATACGTGTTAGCTTTTGGGAAAGAAGCATATTTCGAGAACTCAAATTCATAGGCTGTTGTAACTCCCAGTATATTACCATAAGGGTTATTAAAACCATAATTAGTTTTAACTATGATATTCCATTCGTCCTTGGAAATAAAGTCTGCTCTTGGCACGCTTACGAAGAAAGGGCTGCCTATATCCGGCTCAAATGTGAAACTGTAAACATCTCCAGTAACTCTGTCAGATGAATCGTCACTATCTACTCTCAACCAGTAAGTTTTACCTGATTCCAGCATGTAATTCAACTGGAATACGGTATCAGCTGTTGTACCAACGTATTCGAGAATGTTGGAATTCTCACCAATATAGAGGTGATATTTAAGGCTGTCTACCAAATCGGGGTCTTTCCCACCAGTCCAGGACACGTAAAAATTACTTGAAACATTCCTTACAAGTCCTTTTGGAGAAATTATCTTTACTTTAGGAGGCAATCTGTTTGGTATTACAACGTTGTATACAGCTGCTTTACTTTCTGCCCCACCATCAACTGCCACTATTTTATATTCGAAAGTACCTTTATTTGCATTTCTTTCATAAAAATCTATCTTTCCTATTCTTGCCTGAGAAGAAAATACCCTTCCTATAAACTGATATACACCATCTATCTTTTTATAGAATTCATAATAGAAAACATCGTCTCCGGCCTGAAGCACGAATCTGTAATCTCTGTCATTTTCCCAGCCGCATTCCTGTTCAATAAGGATTGGAGCATCGGGAATAGCAGTATTCACACTAAACTGAACATCAGAAGCATATGCATAATCGCTACCGAATATATCTTTAACGTAAATGTCCATCGTGAAATTACCCTTATCTAGGAAATCAACTTCAAAATCCGGTGGAGTTGAATATTTTTCAAAATCCTGAGAAGCATAACTTACTCCATTTTTCTTCAATACCCATTTGACCTGATATTCCTTCAACGATTCCGAATCGACATTTTCATCCGTTATTGTTATCGTGAACTTAACTGACTGATTCTTCCTTATTTCATTTAAATTCGTTATCTCTGTTCCACCATCGTAAGCTTTAACCGTAACCACCGGTATACCTTTGTTTACCGTAAAAGTCAAAGCATTACTCGATTTGTAAGTCTGATCCTTTTCTGAAATCATCTTTGCTTTTAACTCATAGTTACCAGTAGTTTTATCAAATGTTGCACTGCATTTGTTGCCCTGCTCACCCGTAGTTTCCAAGGTAAATGAGCCAGAAGGATTACTGGTATTGGTAAAAGTCCATACAACCTTTTTAACCTTTACATCCGCTCCGAATATATCGGACATTCCTCCCGCTGTACCAGAAGTAATCTTCAACTCAAACGCCGCACTGGTACCAAATGGTATCGGACCTGTCGGACCATGTACCTTCACAGTAGCGGATTTCTCTAACATCATACATCCTGACAAGGCAAACATTAAAGCAATGACAAGTACCCCTGTAAATAAGGCTTTCCTCACTTTCACCACTCCCCTATCTTAAATCTACACAAAATTTGAATTAATGGAAAATTACCGAGCTTACCTTCAAAATTCAGATACTGTTTCATATTCAACTTCACTTCATAATCATCTGAATAATAGGCCAAACCCAAATTGAAAAACATTCCTTTGTCTTCAAAAAAGAAACCATCAGAAAATGCCACACCAAAAGCAGTTCCTATTCCTATGACAGGGGTGATTGGATAATTTAATTTTAAAAAAATATCTGTAAAATTGGAAAAACCCAAATCATGGAATATTGTCATGTTGTTATCTATGCCGATATATTCACCATAAAGAGAAACATCGGCACAGGCCGCGAATCTGCTTTCAAGATTATCCATACCCATCCCGACACTGAGATTCACGGAAAATGCCGTAATCGTAAACAATGACATTATTATAAGTAAAATAATGATTCTCTTTTTAATTGGGGAACTCACCCGACATTTTTTCTTCATCAAGATCTTTACCTTTTAAATCATCAACAAATTTCTTCTGTTTTTCGTTATGCTTCTCAAGCTCCTTAACGAGAAGTTCTCTCATGTAATCACCATCGATTACCTCTTTTTCCAGAAGAATACCTGCAAGATGCTCAATTTCCGATTTATAATCGGTAATGATTTCCTTAGCCTTTTTATAGCTGCCCTCGATAATTCTCTTCACTTCTTCATCTATTTTAGCTGCAATATCTTCGCTTATTTTCGCCCTGGAAATATCTTTCCCGAGGAAAACTTCCCGTTCATCTTTTCCCCAGGCAATAGGTCCAAGTTCGTCAGACATACCCAGTTCACAAACCATTGTCCTGGCCATTTTTGTGGCTTTTTCTATATCATTGGAAGCCCCACTGGTAATTTCGTTGAAGAAAATTTCTTCAGCAGCTCTTCCGCCAAGAATGCCTATTATCCTGTTCATAAGTTCCGTCTTACTCATCAAATACTTATCTTCCAACGGTAATTGAAGAGTATAACCCAGCGCAGCATGTCCACGTGGGATGATAGAAACTCTGTGTACAGGTTCATTTGTTTTGAGTACTGTAGGTATTATAGCATGCCCAAGCTCGTGGTATGCAACTATTTTTCTTTCTTCCGGACCGATTACCCTGCTTTTTCTCTCCGGACCTGCTATTACCCTGTCAATAGCCTCTTCCAGATCTTCCATATCTATTTTTTCTCTACTCGCCCTTATAGCAAGTAACGAAGCTTCATTTACCAGATTTTCCAGATCAGCACCCACAAATCCAGGCGTTCTTTTTGCAAGGACACTTATGTCGACTTCTTCGGTTATTGGCCTTTTATCCATGTAAATGTTGAGTATTGCTTCTCTGCCCTTTACATCAGGCGGATCAACAACTACTTTTCTGTCAAACCTTCCTGGCCTCAACAAAGCCCTGTCAAGTATATCAGGCCTGTTTGTAGCAGCCATGACTATTACACCCTCGTTATTTTCAAAACCGTCCATCTCAACCAGTATCTGATTCAATGTCTGTTCTCTTTCATCATGTCCACCACCAAGTCCAGCACCTCTGTGCCTACCAACTGCATCGATTTCATCTATGAAGATAACGGATGGAGCAGCGGCTTTTGCCTGACTGAACAGGTCTCTGACTCTCGCAGCACCAACACCAACAAACAATTCAACAAAGTCTGATCCGCTCATATGATAGAAAGGAACATTTGCCTCACCGGCCACTGCCCTTGACAGCAACGTTTTACCCGTACCAGGAGGCCCTACCATAAGTACGCCTTTAGGCATTCTTGCCTTCATCTTATCAAATTTCTGAGGATTTTTAAGGTATATAACCATTTCCTGTAAATCCTCTATTGCTTCATCCACACCGGCAACATCCTTGAATGTGATTTTTTTCTTTCCCTGCTTCATCATTTTCGCCGGGCTCTTGGTAAAACTGAATGCCTGATTGTTTCTTCCGCTCATCGATCTCATCATGCTGAAGAAAATAAATACAAACAACAGCAAAGGTACTATGTTAATTAATATAGTCCATATGAAATCTCCGGAATTATGCTTTCCTGTTACACGAACTCCTTTATCCACGAGTTCCTGCATGACTGTAGCATCTCTCAGAACCCAAGGAGCATACACCTCGTATATTTCCTCTGTGAATCCTCCGGCAGCCTTGAATATTATGTTTCCCGTATCTTCAATTACAACCTCTTTCACTTTTCCATCCTGAACCATAGAAATAAAAGTCGTGTAATCTACTGGCTTCGAAGAACTCATCGCCGGACCCTGATATGCCATGGCAATCAGTACAACGAGCACTATCATAGAAAGCAAAAAGATAAGTGACCCATTGGGCCTCGGTGTTCTTTTGTTTCCATTGTTATTGTTTGAAGAAAATCTTGGATCTCTCTTTTGATTCTGATTCTGATTATCATCGTCAAAGGAAGCAAAGAGTATATTTTCTTTTATCTCTGACTTATTTACCAAAACTATGCGGTAAAACCCGCTCCCTCCCTTCAATTTTTATCTCTTTTTCTTATTTCTAATTTCAAAATGTGTGATGTATCGTCATTAACTTTGTAACTATCTGAAATCCCATATCCTACACACCAAATTATATCATGTTTCGAATTTAATAATACCATAATCTTACCACGCATTTCTCTTGGTAACTTATTATCCTTGAGAATTTTAGATATTTTTTTATTCCCCTTCATTCCCAATGGAATAATTCTGTCTCCCGGTTGAGCATTTCTCAGATATAGTGGAAAATCAAGTTTGCCTAAATCCAAAAAAGCAGTTAATTCTTCACAGACATCGCCTATGAGATTCCCTTGTAGTTTTTTTGCAATCAGAAAATCATAATCGGTGTTTAAGCACCCCAATTCTATTTCCGATATCTCGCTGTTTTCTATTTTTATAACCTCAGAATTATAAATACGACCTCCTTTTTTTCTATTTTTGAACAGTAATTCATCATATGATTTTTCAAAATACTTTGAAGCATCTATATCTATGCTGAAATTCCCATGTGATTTCAACCTGTTAAAAATCGAAGATAATTTTTTACTATCCAGGCCAAAGACACTACCAGACCAATCCTGATATAGTCTTATTATGAATTCTGTATTTACAAATTCAGGGTATTTATCAAGTTCTTTTAAAGAGACGCAACAATATTCTTCTTTTATTTCACATTTGGTCTTAAAATCTTTTTCATAGAAATAATCTATAAAATCATTAGCCTTGGAGAAATTATTTCTGTCCCTTATTATTATTTCTTTTACAGAGTTACCGAATTTTTCCGTAAGAAATGGAATTAATTCCATTCTTATACTGTTTCTGAGATATTTAGTATCGTAATTGGTCTTATCGTCGAAAAACTCAATATCTCTTTTTTTTGCATAAGATTCCAATTCACTTCTCCAGAATTCGAGAAGCGGCCTCAATAATATACCATCCTTCTCTTTAATACATGATATTCCATTTATTCCCGTCCCTTTTATAATTCTCATAAGAAACGTTTCCAACAAATCATCCTTGTGATGGGCGGTTACAATATAATCAGCCTGAAATTCCTTTTTTACGGAATGAAGAAAATCATATCTTACCTGACGTGCTATGTCTTCCACACTTCTCCCCGGATAAACATCTCTTTTAAGAGAAGGTATGTCTTTTTTCTCTCCGAAAAATTCTATATTCTTCTCTTTTACCTTCTCTTTAAGTATTTCGAGTTCATACTCTGATTCTCTTCTTATGCCATGATTTAGATGAGCAACACAGAAATCTGATTTTTTTATTTTTTTTGAATTTAAAAAGAGATCAAACAAAACAGCGGAGTCTAAACCTCCGGAGATTGCAAGAACGAATCTTGAATGGGCTGGAATATTCTCTTCTAAAAACGAAGAAAGGTTCCGGTGGAACCTTTCTTCTATTTCAATAATATTCATCTTCAAAATTTCCTCCGATGGAGCCAGCGATAGGATTTGAACCTACGACCTGCTCATTACGAGTGAGCCGCTCTACCAACTGAGCTACGCTGGCTAAAAAAACAGGTATATTCTACCAGAAAAAAAGCATTTCTGCAAGTTATTTTTTCATATCATATGTAAAATTCCACCATATCATTCAACCTCAAACACCCTAGCCTGCCTCCATATTCGGGATAAGCCACTCCACAATCTATGCCTATTTTATCTCCATTCTTATCATCATACCAGATACTCATTTTCTCGTCCGGGCGTTTTTCAATATCCGTATACCTGAGCATAACAGTTGGAGTATGTCCAAATATCACTTTCTTTTCCAATCCGGTGGGATTTTCAAAAAATTCATTCCTGATCCAAACCAAATCCCTTCTGGTTTGTTTAAAAGGGTTAAACTCTTCACTTTCAGTTATTTTAATACCTGCATGTACGAGACAGTAATCTTCTAATTCAAGAAACAATGGAGCGGAGTTGAAAAATCCTATGATATCATTCCTTTTCAATTGGTTCAAAGATTCAAAAGCCGCTTGCGTAACTCCCCCTCCATTTCGCATCCATCTTTCATGATCTTTCTGTTCTCGATTTTCATAATACTTAAGCATCATATCTTCATGATTTCCGAGTATTAAAAAAACATTCCTGTTTTCCATGACATAATCTATTATTTCAATGGGATTGTCACCTCTGTCAATAAGATCACCCAAAATATATAATTTATCGTTTTTATCAAAAGATATTTCTTCGAGCATTCCCGAAAAATCATCCCAATTACCATGCAAATCACTCATGACATATATCATAAAATCCCTCTTTCTTCCCGTTTGAAATATATTATCATGGTTTATAGATTTTATCCATAAAAAAACAAAAAAAATATCTTTCAAACTTAAATTCAATTTTAATTTTTTAGGTATTATGGCTATCTCACAAATCTTCCACTAAAAATTCATCATCATGGTTTCTATTTTTTATTTTAAATATAATACGATTTCTAAAAGAGCATTATACACAAAATGTTAAGTGATTTTTCATCATTTTTTCGCTATGTGTCTCATAAATAGCACTACACACTAAAATATTAATTCCCTCAGTAAAACTATACAGCTTTTTTATCACCAAGGGTTTTTGTTTTTTACTTTTATTGAACAGCTTAATTTTTCAGTGTTTCATATGTAATTTATAGTTTCTTAAAAAATATTCAACGAAAACATATTGACAATTCTTTTTCTTTGTGGTATATTATCACGCAGTTGCCTGATACAGGTAATTACCGTGCCGAGGTGGCGGAATTGGCAGACGCAACGGACTTAAAATCCGTTGGTACTAAGTACCGTGCGGGTTCAAGTCCCGCCCTCGGCACCAGGTGTTTAACAATTCTATAGTTTGCGGGGTGGAGCAGTCTGGTAGCTCGTCGGGCTCATAACCCGAAGGCCATAGGTTCAAATCCTATCCCCGCGACCATTTCATGGCGGTGTAGCTCAGTTGGCTAGAGCATACGGTTCATACCCGTAGTGTCGTCAGTTCAAATCTGACCGCCGCCACCATTTATAACCCTGACCAGGTAAGACGGTCCAGACTGATGATTCTTTTTTTATCGGTTTTGGTTGTTATACGGAATCATGGCGATTAGACTATTTATTGACTTTAAATAAGTCCCGAGCAATCGGGACTTTTATTTTGCTGCAATGAATTTATACTAATTCTCTTACAATAATTTTTTTCTCATTTTTGTGTAATTTTTACAGACATAAATAAATTTTCTGTTCTAATTAATTAAAAACGTTTATATTCTCGAATTTAACTTTCCTTATCTTATTGTTCTTAATTCTGAAAAGTCTGAAATCGAAATCTTTTTCACCAAAGTCCGAATACTCCTCTATAACAAGCCTTTTAATCCTTTTTACAACACTAACCGCTTTTAATTCATCAACTGTGGATAGCAGGATAAAAACATTTTTTTCGGTTAAGCTTATTATATCGCCACTTCTCAGATCATCCGAAAGCCTGCTCATTAAAACGGAATCAAATGAAATACTTTCAGTATTCCCAAGTTTTATTTTGATATTTATTATGGCACAACCGCTTTCCCTTCTGCTGAGTTCCAATTTCACTATATCTTTAAAAAATTGCCTGCTTACAAACTTAGCGCCTTTATTTCCATGAACTATCGAAGTAGCCCCATCGAGCATCTGCGAATCAAATTTCTTTTTATTTTCAAAATACTTCAGACTGTTATCCTTGGAAGACAGGGGAACCAATGAAGAATCCAGCTTATTCAAAGGATCAATCTCCGCCAGCCTGGCTATATATGTATTTATGTCAAAATCCGTTCCGCTTTCCTTCAGCTGTTTAATAATCTCTTTGATAACATTTACGGCTATTTCTTTATACTCTTTCCTGAAAGGTTTAACCCATTCAACATCGTATTCTTCCTGTATAAAATCGCCCTCATAAATATCAATAGCCTTTCTTAGACATACTATTTTATCTTCCCCTGTATAATAACCGGCAGATTTTATCTCTTTCTTAAACAAATCAAAATCACAGACAAATCCTTCAGGAAAATTTATCCAGCAAAACTGTGAATCACTCTTCACAAATTCTTTCCCAAGCCCTTTTTTGTTAAAAAAACCATCAAGACTATCTCTTATAAAATAAACAGTTGAATTCAGATTCTGCTTAGATTTTGTAAATTCCATCCCAGGCCAGAAATTGTTCACGATAAATTCTTTTGATACTTTTTTATCTTTATATGCCACAAGCAATTTGAAAAGTTCCCGCGCTTTCTGCGACCTGAAAAACTGAATATCAAAGAAATTTCCATCTACCACCAGGCCAAACTTTCCAAAAGTTTTAATTTTTACCATATCCACCTCTATTCCAACACTGTACAAATGCATTTTCATATTATAACACTTTTAAACGCTTTAAAATAAAAAAGGTATCCCCATGGATACCTTTTTTATTTTCATTATTTAATATTTATAAGATTCTTTTTATCTCCGGATTTTTTTCTCTTTGAAGACTTTTTCCCATCTTTGTAATAGTAATAATAGTAATAATTGGAATTTTTCTCAGAAATCCCGTTGACTATGAAACCAAGAAGTTTTGCACTCGTATTTTTCAGATTAGTAACGGCTATTTTCAAAGAAGGTTTGATCGTCTTGTTCAGGAAGGTAACCAGCACGATACCATCGACTTTAGACGCGAACAAAGTCACATCCGCCGCTGCCATTACAGGTGGTGTATCTATAATTACCCTGTCGTACCTGTCCCTGAGTTTCTGAAGGAGAACATCCAGTTTCTTAGAGGTAAAAAGGGATGTAGGATTCGGAGGAATTGGACCCACCGGTATTATATCCAGATTTTCTTCCAGGGAAACAGTTATGAGTTCTATCGGCACATCAGCGGTAAAGTAATTCACAACTCCATTTCTTGCTGATTGTATGTTAAAAACTTTTTCAATTCTGGGTTTTCTCATATCAAAATCTATTATGGCAACTTTTTCTCCATTCTGTGACAGAACCTGTGCCAGGTTTGCGGCAAAAGTCGTTTTACCTTCACTTGGCCCCGCACTGGTCACGGCAATCATCCTGGCCTGCTCGGTTGAAGAATAAAGTATATTGTTAACCGCTAATTTCATAGCTTCCGATTCAGGTGAAGTCATATCAAGTTTTGTTATTATTTCTCCACCCTGCTTCAAATCCATTTTAGGAATTCTACCGAGTATCGGAATTTTCCTGTGTACGACTCTTTCAAGTTCTTCTTCTGAGCGTATGGTCTTATCAAAAAACTCTATGGCAAAAACCAGAAGGATTCCCAGAAATACTCCCAGAACTCCACCTATGGCAACAGTGAGTTTTTTATTCGGTTTAACCGGATTCAGCGGTATCATAGCGGTATCTACTATATAAGAACTCCCAACAACTGCCGCCTGTGCTATTTTTACCTCTTCAAGATTTTTAAAAATCAATGTGTATATTTCCTGTTTTATCTCCAAATCCCTGTTTAATTCAAGCAATTTCTGTTCAATAGTGGGAAGATTTGCCAGCCTCTTATCATAAGCCTTTCTTGCCTCCGTTAAGGCCTCCAGAAATGATTGTGATAACTGCAATGTAACTTCATTGTTCACAAGATCAGAAAGTAAACTGCTGTATATCGGATTGTCTACTTTTTGCTGAGAAGTGACTATATTTGTTACCTGTTGTGATAACTCTTTCTGAGTTTCCTCAATTTGCTGCTTTTTCTGAATTATCCTCGGATCTGAAGAAGGATACATTTTCTCCATAGAAGCCAGTTCAATATTGAGATTTGTCAATTTACTCCTCAATTCACTGACTAAGGGATTTAAGCTGATAACTTCAGACTGTACCAATTTTGCATTGGTCTTCTCCAATTTCTCCTTTAAAGTACTTATGGCAAGCTGTTTCTGCTGAATCTCCAGTCTGGATTCACTTATTCTCTTGTCATAATCGGAAAGGGCTTCCAGTACATATTTTGCTTCCTGCGACAATTCAAAAACGTTGCTGTCCTCTTTAAAAACCCTAATAGCGGAAATTGCCTCGTCCAAATCCGCTCTGGCGACCGGAAGCTGTTTTTCCAGAAATTCTTTTTTAGCATCCAGGTCTTTCCTCGACATATCTGCCAGTTGCTCGTTATAGATCACGGCAAGTTCATTCGCAATCTTTGTGGCAATTTCAGGAACTGAATTTTCCACCGTTATTTTTACAATTTTCGTGTTTTTAACAGGTGCTACGGAAATCATACCGGATAATTTTCTTGCAACTGAGTTCATCTTTACCTGTTCACTGGCGTTGTTCATCTTTTCATTCTTACTGTTTATAAAAATATCTATAAGGTTCAGGTTTTTTGCAACTTTCTCAAGATTTGACCTGCTGGTTATCAACTCAATCTCGGTAGATATATCCCTTGCGCTTCCCATAGACCCGGAACTGAATATATCCTCAATCGAAGATGATTTGGATGAAGGTTCCACTTTTATGGTCACAGAAGATTCGTAAATCGGTGTAGCAACCATCACATAACCAACAGTAATGGCGACGGTAATAACTACAACAGCTAAAAACCACCAAAATCTCCTTTTAAACATAAAAATAATATCTTCCAGTGATAATTCCTCACTGTTATCTTTATATTCATCGTTCTGAATCAAAAGCTTCCCCTCCCTAGTTTTTAAAAATCAGACCAACAGATAACGTTACGTCCATCATTTTTCCTGTGCTTATCACTACCTACGAATTCTATCATATTTTCTTTTAACATATGTTTAATTGCCTTATAATTGTTAAGTTTTCTCAGAGTGGAGAAATTGACCTGGAAAAAAATGTTTCTGCTTTTTAAGTATTCCACAAGTGAAAAATCGTACTTAGTTCTAAATATCCCTTTTTTCTCATCCACCAACCAATTATATCTTTCAACATGTGCAAAAATTATCTCATATCCCTCAAGCTGCAAATCGTATATTTTATCCTTCAGATATAGAGGATAGGTGTTGAAATCAAATTCCATAAGAACATAATTTGTCTCTCCTAAAGTTATTAAATTCTTTTCAACTTCTGGATTGAAATACATCTCACCACCGCAGAATAACCGCAAACCTGTTTCTTTCTCTATCAGCTCTTTATACCTGTTAAAATGAGCAAGTATACTTTTCCTGCCAATTTCCGGATATTTCGGATGGCTAAAATGGGGAGTCCATATAACTGCATCGGTTCCATTTTCCTTAATCTCTTTCGCTAAATAAATGCTTTCACCAATACTCCTGCTTCCATCATCGAATTCAGGGAGAATGTGACTATGAATGTCTACTTTATAGTTTTCTAAGCCCAAAGCTTCAGATATCAAGTTATTTCCGTTAAACAATATTATTTAATTCTCCTCTCTATAACATTTTCCAAGACTATTATACCAAAATTCATCAATATTTATCATTCGTTATTATATATTCATATTATTTTGAAAGTATAAGTAACACCACCGAATCTAAATTTAATTGCATTTACATTGTTGGTAAATTCTTCTAAAGTTATATTAGAAATCTTCTGATCCGCCAGTTTGGCCTTTAAATTGTCAACATTTGTGAAATCTCCAATTAAGAAATTCTCTCCAAGAGAATCACCGGCAACTCTTATCCTCAACGGGAATATAATCTTCTCATTCCTTCTAAGTGCACTTTCAATAGAGTAGAAAAACTCCGGAAGTTTAATTTTAGAAAGATCTACAGAGGCAAATTTTATAGTTCCGTTATTCAATGATGCATCAAACGATGTACTCTGAATAAATGTGCTCTGTTCCAAAGTCCTCAATATATCCCTCGCAGCCTTATCCTTCTCATCTTCTGATGCCTTTGTCGTAAAACTCCATACCGGACCGGATTTTTCCTTCCCATTCTTAACCGCAACTATTCTCCAATAATAAGTTTTACCTTCTTCCAATATGGGAGAATATGAGTAGTATGAGGAATTACCCATATAGTTCGGATTGACATCGGTTCCGAAATATATTTTGAAATATTCATAATTATTGGACATCCAATTCAACTGAGTATTTACGGATAAACCACTTGAATTGTTTTCCGGGTATAGGTAATTTATTTCAGGTTCATCCGGTACCACCGTGCCTTCAGTTTTAAAATTCCAGATCGGCCCCGAAGTAATACCTCCTTTATCATCTTTTACAATTACTTTCCAAAAATACATAGTGTTATTCTTCAATTGATTAACCGTTTTAAAGTCATCGTATATATTTTCGGATATAATAGATAAACTTGATTCAGATTCACCAAAATATACATCATATTTTAAAACATCTCCATCCGCATCGTATGAAACCCATCGCAGAATAACTTCCTGAGGAATATTTAAAGAATTATCAGATGGTACAGGATTATAAGGAGGTACAGGCGGGGTATTTTCTTTCCCCTTGGTCTTGAAACTGTAAACTGAGGATCTTGTAATCTCATTCCCATCTTGCTTAGCAACTATATACCATCTGTAAACTGTGTCATAATTCAAACTATCTACCGGGCAGCTTCTGATGTTTTTAACCGTTTTATAAAAAACCGGTCTTTCCGCTTCCGATAAGAAAATATCGAATTCTATATTTTCTATCTGCCTGTTTACATCCCATTCTATATTGAAAGGAAATTCTACATTTTCCTGAAAATTCTCCGGAAATATATTATTTATAGTCAATGGAACCTCGTTAGTGATAAATATCCTTGTATTACTGACACTTACACCACCATTTTCATACTTTGCTTTTACCTCAAATGAGTATTCAGAATCACTTTTCAAATTGTTTATTATGATTTTCTTTCCGGGGTAATCCTCAAAAGCAAGTTCGGGAATACCCGTGCCAAGATACAAGTCGTATTTTACACTTTCCGATTCTGCCTGGGTACAAGTCCATTCAAAATAAACAGAATCCGGATTCAGACGTTCTGATTCCACGGGAGTAATCACAACCGGTTTCTCTGGAGAAATTGTAGTTTTAAATGACCATATATCCGATTCTATTTTTCTGCCGTCGGATTGCAGAACCTTGACTTTCCAGAAATACTCTTTATTGGATTCAAGAATTGGAAGTGTAAACATATTTTGATATATATCCACGGCAACTTCATTTAAATTATTGGGATCATCCCCGAACAAAACGGTGTATTTTACTGTTGAGCCTTCAGAAGGAGTGTAGTCCCATGAAAGACTCTTTTTAATATCGATTTCTTTTGAATTATTTGAAGGATCGGGAGAATTTGGAGATAAAAGAGGAAGTACGGCCGTTGAGAAGCTTTTCACCTCAGACATCGCAATTATTCCCAAATCTGAAACTGGTTCTATTTTCCAGTAATACTTCTTATTCGCCTGTAAACCGGTAATAGTATAAACGTTCCTATCGTATTTCTCTTCAACCATTCGAGGTGGATTGGAAGTCCCGAAAAAGATGTTTACCTTTGATACCCCTTCAGCAATCCATCTTAAATCTATACTTCTGGAATTAATTGTTTCACCATTCTTTGGATTTTTATATTCAACCTTTCTGAAAAAATCCATAACCAGACAACCACTCAAACAAAACAACAAAAAAACAATAATAAAAATAAAAAGCAGTTTTCTCATTGCAAATCACCTATTTCAACCCGGCGGTTATATATCCGTACAGTTCAAAATCCGCATTCAGCAAGTTTTCAGAAGTATCAAATCCCGATATAACCATATCATCAGTTTTAATTTTTTTTATATTCAAACTACTTATATTCCATTCATATCCCCCTGAAACAGGGCTATTCACATCATTAACGGTGAAACTGATTTCAAAATCAGCATCAATTTCAAAATTGGTTTTAAATTCTATATCTTTAATTTCAAGATCGGCATTCAGTGTAGCCGGTAAAGTCAAATACATCTCATCGGGTTTATTCATAAGAGATATCAGCACCCAGTCACTGTCATCGTTTAACTTTATTTTTTTCTTCTCTCCAAATTCAATAATTTCCGACAACAAATCCCTGTCGTTTACACCAAAATCGTTTTTTGAAATTCTGGGACTGGTTTCAACACTTATTTCTCCACTTAATTGTGGATGTGAAAGTGTCAGAGTGATTACCGTTCCAAGATTCAACGCTTTTATCTCCAGTTCGGGATTTAAAAAAATATCAGAAGATTTCTCTTTTAGAATTTTCTTTACACTTTCAAAAAAGCTCTTTTCTATTGTTTTTTTTATTTCGATGTATTTTTCAAAACGGGGAGTATCAAGTTTATCAAAATGTTTTTCTATACTGGAATTAAATTTAATATTGTCCGATATTTTCCCGGAATTGCTTCTTCCGGGAGTTGCATAATAATTTTTTATTATCCCCTCAACAATGCTTATTGGAATCATATCTTTCAACATATTACAGAGTTCTTCCTCCGGTAAAGATTCAATGAACCCCGGAGGAAGAATATCGGCTAAATTCTCTGGCAGAAATTCCGATGCCTTTATTGACATCTTCTTATTAAAATTATTTGGAACTTTCTCTACTTTATCAAACATCCCTTTAAAAACAGCACATGACGAAAGAAAAAACATCATGGTCATGAAGAACACTGCAATTAAAATGACTTTTTTCAATTTATTTTTTCTCAACCATTTTAGCTGTAAAAGTGCCATATTTAGTGGTTCCTCCGATTTTTTGGAACCAGAACATCCCCTCGGCCGTCAGAGGTGTCCCGGAGACTATTTTACCTTCCAGTTCGGCTTTTGCAACTCCACTATGGCTTCCACCCATCCATATATCATCCTGGTCACTAACATAACCTCTTCCACTCAATGCCTGACCGCCAAATTCAAACTTCACATCCAGGATCTTTTTATCCTGAGTTACGTTTGCCTTTATTCTCACAACATCAGAGGAAAGATCATCACAAAGAACTCTGACTTCCCATTCTCCTGCTACATCGTATTTTGCATCTCCATCTCCAATATCGAAGCCTGGCCCGGTTAGAGTTACACATGAGGTAAACACAAACAATGAAAGTATAATCGTTAAAACAAATAACTTTCGCATTTTCCCTCCCGATGTTTTATTTTTTCCCATCATTTAATTACGAAAACGAGTTTGTAATTCTGTGACTGCAATTTGAAATTCATTGTGATGGTCTCATTAACCGCGTTTTTAAGTTTCAACCCTGCGAAACCTTCATAAATCAACTTGTAAATTATAGAGTTATCATCTTTCACATCGTTGTTCTGCGCCATCTGATTTTCCAATTCCAGAGTAGAAGTATCTATATTTATATTGTAAACCCTGGAATCATAGTACTGATAGGTTCCCGTTAAATTACCAGCATTTGAGATTTCCATTGGAAATACCTTATTTTCATTATTCTTAAGTTCTGATCCCATTATTTTCCATATATCACGAACAGTTTCTTCACCTATATTTTTTGTGGTAACAGTTCCACAGCCAGTGTTACTGTTAAATTCACTACTTTCTATATATGCAACTGTATTCGGATCAAACTTGTTCTTAACTGATTCCAATACTGCATCCTTATTGGTTTTTAAAGATTCTGTAGTAAATTTATAAATAGCACTGTTTTTAACGTTGTTTTTTGTATCTCTCGCAACCAGTCTTATGTAATAAACCTTACCATTTTCAAGACCCAAACCGCTTAAATCGTATTCCTGACCTAAAACCGTCCCTCTTTTTGTAAGGGTTTGTTCAGTCTCACCCAAATAAATATCCACTGAAACTATATTCTGTGAATTCCATCTTATCAATGCGTTGACAGGAACGCCAAAAATATTGTTTATAGCCGGATATAACAGATTTAACGTTGAAATGTATACACTGCCACCTCCGCCACCACAGGATGTTATAAAACTCCCTATTACAATCGCAGTGATAAGAACTAATAAAATTCTGATACTTCGCTTCATATTCCCGAACCTCCAAAACTATTTAAAGATAAATTTAAAATCATATCTGATATTATTTATTACTGGCGAGAAAATCACATCATCCTTACCGATCGAACTCAACCTAATATCAAGTATACCAGCATAACCCAATCTCCAGTTTACGGCATTTTTATACAAATCCTTATTCTCATCATCACCCATATATTCAGGACCATACTGAACATATTCCCCGGACAGGTCTCCAATATCCTTTAACTCAAAAGGAAACAATATGGCTTCATTTGTTTTCAAGGACTGCCCAAACACTTCCCACAATTTCCTGAACCTAGTATCACTTGCTGAAATTGTTATTGTACCGGAATTAGTCGATTCGTTAAACTGAGCATTTTCACAGAACTCCTGTGCCGCCGGCGAATTAAAATTCACGAATATTTCTCCAACCGCATTATCTATTTCATCTATACTTACCTCAGTTGTAAACCTTACCATATCACTTTCCGAATAAGAACCCGATCCTTTTTTTGCCCGTACTTTAGCAAAATATATTTTTTTTCTTTCCAGATTCAATTTCACAGATGTTGCATCAATATCGGAAAGAAGTAATGGGATATTATCTGCATTTACTCCAAGATACACATCATACAAAACCTTAGTTCCATCCGGATCAACGGATTCACTCCATTCCAGGGTGCAATCGGTAGAAACCCCAAATGAGAAATTTACCGGAGATACTATATCCGGCTTGGAAGGAGGTGAACTGCTTTTGGTTCTGAAATGGAAAGTGTCGCTTAACGTGCTTCCTCCCCTTGAATCTTTTGCCATTATCTCCCAACAGTACAGCGAATCAAATTGTAAGTTTTCCAGGTTATAAGTCACCGTTGCCAAATCTGAAGCGATAAGAGTATAGGGAAAAAGGCTTCCGAACATGTAAAGATCATAAGATACCGCATCTCCATCCTGATCGACGGATTCATTCCATTCCAGAGTCAAATTAAGCTCATTATTATCCGACTCATCAACAGGGGATTTTAAAATAACTTTCGAAGGTGGAATATTTCCTTTCGTAGTAAATTTATAAACATCGCTTTCAGATTTCCCACCCAGAGAATCTTCTGCTATTACCTTCCAGAAATAGGTTTTTGAATCGGTTAAATCAGTAGAATAAGAAGTTTCGGTGGCATTTTCCAAAACCTTTTTCATTTCCAGAGGTGAATTTCCGAAGTACATATCATAGGTAACTTCATGCCCATCGGTATCATTTGATTTAGCCCAGATCATTTTCACATTAAAATCGACATTAACCATGTTGTCATACGGAAATATTCCATCGGGTTTTTCTGGCGGCATGTTGCCTTTAGTTGTAAACATCCATATTTCACCAGATCTAAGTTTGCCTTTCAAATTCCTGGAAATTACTTTCCAATAATATGTCTTCCCCAAGTCCAGATCCTGTAAATTATAATAAGTGGTACTCAAATTATCGGCAATTTTGATTATATTACTCAATTCTTCCCCGAAATAGAGTTCATAAACAACCTCTGACCCGGAAGTATCATAACATTGATTCCAAACAAGTGAAAAATTATCGATATCTATGGAATTGTTAACCGGATATACATAAGTTGGTGTAGACGGAAAGGTTTCTTTAGGTTCAACCGGTATAATCCCACCAGCAGCCGAACATCCCAAAAAAAACAATACCGGAAATAAAACCACACAAATTAACAGTAAGTAAACTTTATTACTCATGAATTACCTCTTTTTTTCTTATATAATTTATATTTGCATATTTAGCCACTCTGATATTATATCACGATCGAAAGGCATATAAAAAAGAAACAATGTTTTTATATTGGTAAAACAAAAGGGCCACAAAGGCCCTTATATCTTATAAAAAACGCGTTTATTATGAGTTGGCTATGTTTATTGTTATATCGTAATTTGTACCCTGACATGTCCAATGCATTACATTCTGTCCTGTGTAATCATCGATCTTTGCATCTTTGTATCCCGCATTTATGAGTGTCCATAAAAGAGAATCGGGATCTTCAGGAAGCGCTTCAAACTGTGTCAAAGTAATAGCAAAACCGTTATTCATTATTGTTCCGTCACTTGCAAGCCTGAGGCCAGGATTTTTTATCGAATAATAAGATTTGTAAGTTCCGTCGAGTCCGCCCATATCGCTTACAGTTATTGGGAAAACTTTCTGTACATTTAATGGATTAGAAAACACGGTATCTATACAATTCCAGATAACTCCAGCTCTCATATTCCCTGTATAAAGGTTTGTCTGTATGGTAATAGAAGCATCGTTCGTCGCTGCCGTAAATTCACCAGTGGCCCATGCTTTTGAATCAAACTCATCCATTAATAACTGAATCACGGAATCTTTCTGGGATTTTGAGGATCTTGTCAGAAATCCCCAGGTATCACTCATAGAAGTACCGGAAGCATCTGTCAACGTAACATACCAGGTATACGCTGTTAAAGGATCAAGCGTAACATCCCAGGTTACGGCCGAAGCTCCATCAGGAACAGCTTTATTATTTGTTGCTCTCATAGAAGCAGTGATCACTGTAGGATCAGGCAATATCGTAAGAACAGCATTCCCCACTCCAACAGAATTCACATCAGCTGAGAGCGTTATTGCGGTTGCAGTACCCGTTGTTCCGTTTTCAGGAGAAGTCAACACGGGTTTTGCAGTTCCGGAAGTAGAAAAAGTCCATATATCACTGGAAACATTTCCACTTTTACCATCTTTAACAACTACTTTCCACCAATAATCGACATTTTCTGCTAAACCAGGAAATGGAGCATAGCTGTTAACCGCTGAATTGTATGCCACTATGTCAGCAGCGGTGAAGGGATGCGTTGCATCCCTAACCGTTGTTGCTAAATAAACATCGTATAACAATGTATCGTGATCAGGATCAGTACATGCATCCCATCCAAGAATCTGATCTGTCTGTATACCAATGGATCCAGTAGCTGGAACCGGATTCTCTGGTTTCGAAGGGTTTGAATTGTTAATCTCTTCATTATCGGTACTGTTAAAAATCTTTCCACCCGCTATAGAAAAGACATCTCCAAACGATATTGTAAATCCACCTGTACCCCTTGCGGTCATATCGAAATTGGATACAGTGAACCATTTACCGGATGGAGCCGGTGCTGCTGGTGGGAAGAATGGATTTTCGGATACAAATCTGAATTTGTTGTTTCTTCCTATTCCGTTTACTCTTTCCCATGTACTGTTTGCCGCATTCCACTGATATACCTGAGTCATGGTAAGCTGCATAGCACCTACTTTGAATCCTATGTTGTCGAGTAATTCTTCTTCGTTCATGAAGAATACGTCACTCTGGAATTCTATATAAGCACCCGTTGCGAGTCCGCCAGGCGCTGAGCCAACGTTGTAAACATCTTTAACAAAAGTATTTTTATTCTGGAACCATACTTTCGTAGTATGTCTTGCATCAAATCCCGCAGGATTAAGAGCAGTATCCGCACAGTCCACTGCTGTTGCCACAAAATTGAAATAACCGAATTCAGAACCAGCCACAACATGAACTCCATATGGAATCGTTACATCAGTGGAAGGTTTTCCTTCAACCCATTTTGAAGCAGATGACATCGTATTCGTTCCAGTTGGGTCTGGAGTTGCAACAACCGCGAAACGATACATATCGACATTATCGTCATTTACTACAAAGTTGGATATTACGTTTACCAAACTACCATCGTAATTGTTAACTGCAAATCTTTCATCAGGTCTCAGAAGCTGTCTCAGAACCGTTCTGTCAACTTGTCCGTCGTCATCGAAAACGGTATAAAGGTCAACTACATTCGGACCGAATGTATTGGATATTACAGGCCTTGTACCAGCATATGTGGCAGGAACCGTAAACGACTGGGCAGTGTTGTATCCGCTCTCGGTTGTCAACGCCATGTTGATAAGCCTTACTGGCTGGTATGCAGGCTGCAGTACTCCCGAGATATTATTTCTAAGCCAGTACTGGCTTATAGGACTTACTGCAAATGGAGCTGGAGGCAATACATCCTTTATAAATCCGTAAGGAAGTTCCTTAACCTCAACTTCAGTGAGATTTTCCCTGAGACTGGATGCTTCCATTGTGAAACGTTCCATTCTGCAATTTCCAGTGAATGCGGCATCAGTAGTTGCTACAAAGTCCTGAGTCTTTCTGAGATAGGAATTCCATGTTCCCTGATTTCCGAGTTCGTCTAAAACGGAAAGGTTGAATTCCTGCTGAGGTGTTCCCATATTTCTCCAGAAATAGTCTTCAAAGTCTATGTTGTGGAAGAGTGCAATCTGTGGTAATGCACCGTTGAGAACATCGTATGTTTTATCAAGATTAGGGCTGTATATATTGCTCATATAATTCATATCTCTCAAACCAAGAACTGTATTTCTATTGAGATATTCAATATCAGTCGTTCCAGGCATAAGATATTTCAATGAGTTTCCTAAAGCTGTCGGGCCAGGGCCTACAATTTCGGTCTGTGTACCTGGGAATCCAAGTCTCCAGGAACCTGAGAAATCTGTAAGATCCTGTTTCCAGTATCTTTCATAAGTTGTGGTATCTCCGGCTTTGAATCTGAGCTGATGATTTTCCGCCAGGTCTTCCGCCCTTATTACCTGCATTCTGTTTTTCCAGGTGCCAGCTGCAGGAGGATAAGGATATGTTGGCGAACTCATATGATTCCAACCCTTATTTTCTTCAAAGTAAATCGCTCCACCATCGTTTACGAGAAGTGAAACCATTTCTCCAACTGGATAAGGATGCATCTCGTCTCTGTTTCTCTCTATTTCATCCTGCATAGCAAGATAGGACGATGTTGGTGAATAAGACCAAGGGTCGGAATTATTAGAACCTTCCATGTATTCCCTGTCACTGTTATACAGTTTAAGTTCAGGACCTTTGGTATCTACAAATACAGGCCACTGGAACTGTTCATAGAATACTCTGGAATCGAATGTTGTACTGTGATATGCCCTTACAGCGATTGTGTATGTTGCTTCGACATTATCCAGTCCAAGTACGTTCCAGTCGAGATTCCATTCCCAGAAACCCCATTTTCTCTTGTTATTATCGGCTTCCATGGTTACGGATGCTATTACTGTAGGATCTGTATCAAGATTACCAAATCCGGCTTCTATTCCTTCGTTATACCAGAATTCACCTTCAACGAGGTAAAGGGAAACTCTTGTAAGGTCTTCATGAGTTCTTACTCTGAAGTTTGTGCTGTTATTACCACCAACTATAGGTACGAATTCATGATTTCCTTCTTCCTGTACATTGTAAGGATTGTAATTTCCGGAATCTTTTCCAGTTGGATCTTTTTTACCTGAATTATATATTCTCCTGTCGCCTTCTTTGAAATCTGGAAGGTATTTGTATACAGGGTACATATCTCGTGGAAGTTCCCTTTCATCTACTTTAAGGTCACTGTCGTTGAATTCTTCAGGAACCTGCCATGGATGATAACTGTGTGTATACCATACGGGAACATTTTCGAGTACGGTTGGGTAACTTACCAGATCAGGTTCGTTTATGTCGAGTCTCATGATATCCCAGCTATGTGGTTTTACCCTTATCTTAAGGAGAACAACCATATCAGCGTCATCGGAACTCATTGAGTCATCGTAATATTCTTTGTCGAAATTCGGGTTACCGTCATTATTTGTGAGGTTACCGAATATTTCACTCTGTCTGTTCTTTATGGCGTATGTTTCGTATTCACCGAGATATTTCTCGTTTACAAAATCGTGTCTGCCATCGAACGGATAGTCAAACAGTTTTGTATCCTGAGCACTTCTGTCTCTTGCAACCAGCCATACATAGTAGTCACCTTCGACGTCAGGAGCTCTGAGCGAGAAACTTGCTTCATTGTTATTTGGTTTGGAGAATACGGAGGAGAATTCACCTGCGTATTTTTCGTATTTAGAATCAACTGATGGAGCTTTGTTAAGATCGTCTTCCCTGCCGAATGAAGCATTATGTGCTGCTATTTCCGTGTCACCAATAACATCGTCGTTAGTGAAGTTCACATAATATTCGTAATTCTGGTCAAGGATGAATTTAGGTGTTATATCCGTTCCGTTTATCTTGAAATCGGAACCCATCAATCTCAGAGTCTTTCCAATAAATTCCGCAGGTATTGTAACCAGTTCTGCGTTTCCTGCCAACTGATCAGCCTCTGTATTTTTCAGCTGAAGAACTCTCATTCCGGAACCATATACATAGTCATACCCTGTAAGCGGGCTTGAGAATGCATCTGTTCTTCCTATGAAAGGCGCAACAGGAACTCTGTTTGTTGAACTCATGTCTTCAAAATACACGAGGAAATCGTTGAGCGCTATATCATCGTATGCCTTAATGTTTATTTCCGCACCGGAGAAAACTTCTATGGTGTCTGTGAAGAACATTCCGATTGGATAGTTCTTTACCGGACTCCAAAGATCATCGTTATCTCTGAATACCTTTTTAAAGCTCTTATGATGGTTGTATGCATCGTAACCAGATACTTCTATAGTTGGGGAAAGTTCATCTTCATCAATTGTGAAGTTTGCAGTTTCCATTACTTTTCCGGCTTCCGGAGCATCTCCACCCCATCTCCAGTCTGCTACCTGCATGTATACCTGATAGTCAACCTGCTGGTCTCTCCATGTTCCAGGACCAATTGATACGTCGACAACATCAATAACTTCAGGCTTAACTACATTAGCCATTATGTCATTTCTGTCGGCACGAACAACTTCAGGATATACCCAAACTATGAACTTTGCCTTTTCAACAAAGGCTTCTTTCTTTATTTCCTGAATCCTTGTCGTGTCTATATCGGTGAACTCATACACATATGCCGTCTTCGGCAGATTTCTGTGGTCGAGTTCTTCGTAATTGGTATTTCCATTGTAAGGTTCTTCATCAGCTGTCTGGTTTGCAGGAACATTTGTGGACCACATAACGTCGTCGTCATCTTCTCCGACTATTGTTCCGAGACCGTCGGTCTTCCACCAGTACTGTGCTTTTTGTGCAGCTGTTGTAGGCATACCCGGGATTACACCATGGTATACGTCGAACCAGTTGATGTTACTATGATCTATAACGGCATTACTTACAACATAGTCAACACCATCATCTACAAGACCGCTTGCATAATCTGTTTCATTTTCAAGAGTCTGTATTTTAACGTGGTATCTTACGGCAAACATGAAGTTTTCATCCTGCTGTACTGCCGCATTGTTGAGATCATTTACCACTGATTCAAGGTCTCTCCAGCCATTTCTGCCTATGTTTACTCTTATACCTAAATCTGTAATTGCTTCGAGTAATTCATCGGTAGCCGCTGCTTCAAATCTGAGAGGAGCACCTTCTCTGAAGTCATAAGAAGAGTCTGTTATATCAAAAATAGGATCATATGTATCTCCAAGCGCCTGGATATTCCATATGTATCTTGCCTTTGTGATACCAGAACCACTTTCAACTACTATAACAAGCCATTTGGATTCATCGGCTTCATTCTGTCTCCAGAAATTCGTAACTGCTATGTTGAGTTTCTTTTCGGCATTAAGCAGTCCATCGCCTCTCCATGCATCCGGATTGTCATCAAAAACGTCTGTAGGGCTTGTATAAATGTATACTTTCGCTTTATCCCCACCAGCTACCTGAGTATCTGCGAACGTAACGTTGAGCTTACAAACACCGAATGGCATCGGAAGTCTGTCAGCTACCGGCTGCTGCTGGATGTTAGGATCCTGTCCACCTGCTGTAGGTACTCTGTAATGGGAAATCATCGCAGGGTTGCTTGGATTCCTGACATGGCCGATAGTTTCTATTACGGCTATATCCTGCTTGCTGGATTTCATTTCCTGTTCTTTCGTCGCCGTATGTCCAAGTGCATCAACAGCTTTAACATAAACGAAAACCGGAACACTTAACTGTCCCTGAAGGTCAGGCTGAATATCATTTTCTTCTACGGACAGTGCTGCAACTCCAGCACCTGTAGCTTTCTTATGAACCAAGGTTGCCTGAGCGGTATCTTTAACTATGATTTCAAGTTCGGTCAAGTCGTTATCGGCATCAGTTGCCGTGACTTTTATATTGAACTTATCAGGAACTACTATTATGTTCCCCTCGGAATAATACGAAGTGTTCGGGAACTGAATAGCACCAATTACAGGATTGTGTGTTCCTGTTCCACCGGATACTGCCAGAGGACCCCCTTCTTTCTGGCTTATATCTGATTTGTTATCTTTAGAATCAGATACGGTAACCTTTGCCCTGAAAGTGTAATTTCCACTCTGTGTTATAAGGCTGTTACCACCGGTAAGAACTGTGAACTTATTTGAAACACTTCCTGTTTTTACCTTTGTCTGAAAATCAACTGTTACAGCGGACTGCAGGTCGAAGAAATCACCTGTAGCTCCTTTTGCCTGTAAAGTGATCTGTGCATTTTTTAAATAGCTTCTGCTATCCTTAGCGTTAACAACCACGGTGACATCGACAGAATTACCGAGCTGCACGGATGCAGAACTCAGTGTAAGTAAAATACTCTCGATTGTCGGTGGTGTCTTATCCGGTGTAATCGTTGGAAAACAACCGGTGATCGCTAAAAGCAATACCACAAATCCTATAACGGGTAAAACAAAACGTTTTTTTCCACGCATTAGATTCCTGACTCCCATTTAAACAAGGAGTTCAGGACACCCCCTTTCATAGATTATTTGACGTAAAAACCAATTGAACTCTCATTTTTACAATATACATAACGATATTATATCATCTTTCTTTTTCATTATGCAAAATATTATCACTATCGTTTCTCTTCCTTGTAACGCTCATAAATAAAAGCATACAATTAAATCCATTTTTTCTTTTTAAACCAGTAAACAGCCACAATGCAACCGATTATCGACCAGGATATAATATACACATAAGCGAGGGTATCGTTCTGAAAAGGAAGACCAATATTCATACCGTAAAAACTGGATATTATAGTGGGAATTTGCATGATAATAGTTACTACTGTTAAAACTTTCATGACAAGATTTAAGTTGTTTGATATGACAGAGGCAAAAGCATCCATCATACCGCTCAATATGTCACTGTAAATGTGAGCCATTTCCAAAGCCTGTTTGTTTTCTACAATAGTATCTTCAAGCAACTCTCTGTCTTCTTCGAAAATTTCGATAATATTTCCCCTTAAAATTCTCTCCATCACTATTTCGTTTGACCTTAGAGAGGTCGTAAAATAAACCAGGCTTTTCTCAAGATACATAAGTACTTCCAGTTCCCTGTTTTTCATAGATTCATGCAATCTTTCCTCTGCGCTGTCTGATATTTTATTAATCTCTTTCAAATAGCTGAGAAATAAAATGGCATTCTTATAAAATATCTGGAAAATCATTCTGCTTTTCTTATGCGGATTCAATTCCATTCTTTCAACCATCTTTTCTATAATTTCGACTCGGTACTTGGAAACGAACATTATGAAGTTTCTTCCTATTATTATTCCCAAAGGCACAGTTTTGTAAGTGATCTTCTGATCTTCTTCGTCTTTATAGGGAACTTTAATAATAATTTCTGTGACGTTGTCGTCGAAATCAATCCTTGCCCTCTCATCGACATCCAAAGCATCGGTAATAAAATCAGACGTGAAATTCAGCAGACTGGAAAGCATGTGTACTTCATCATTGGTGGGATCTGTAACATAAATAATGCAATCCTGAGAAAAACCCGAACTCTCTATGGTCTTTCCGTTCTTTTTCTCAAAGAATTTTACCATATTAATTTACCTCCTGTTGTTTTATGGCGGATGCAGCGGAACTTCAGAACTACCAGGTTCCATCAAATATCACCTCCTGAAAAATTATCAACACTAAGAACAGACGTTTAAAAGATGTATATATTCCCCGTTTACTGAAAAGGAAAGGGAAATAAAAAGGTAAACCCTATACTTATCCCCTGTGTACCGAAAGGCGGGGAATACCCTTCAACAGGTGGCATTAGGTTAACTGCGTACCCTATTGAAGTTTTCATCGTGAAGTTTTCCGTATCAAATGCATACTCCAAGCCAACTCCTATTATGTTGTTAGGATACGGAGGAAACACCACAAATTTGTATGGATTTCCATTTACATTATCATAAAGCATAGAACTGAACTGATACCTGTACTCTCCAAGTATTTTAAGATACGGATTGACAAACCATTCCAGACCAAACCCTATATACGTCTGACCAACTTCCGGAATAACTTCCTCCCCTTCATCCGCGGGTTTAAAACTGGGAGAAAAAAGCAAATTCAAGCCACCGGAAAATCTGACAGGCTCAAGGCTCTTTTTTAAAACAACACTCATATTTACCGATTCGGTAAAACTCTGAGAATCAAGCATTCCAAAAGACATCGGAACGGTAACCGCAATATCAAATTCCGGAAAAAAACCATTTTCGGGTGCACTGAAATAACCGCCTATCCATGGCCATCCGGCAACCAGAACCAAGTCACCCGGAAGACCGAATTTGAATCCAACTTCACCTGAACTGATAAGAGGCGTACTCGAATTCGTATCTACAGCTCCGAGCGCCATATTGTTCACATCGAGTGAAGCTCCTGTCATCAACTCAATCTGCCATTCCGAAGGATAACCGTATTCATAGGTAAAGGCAAAAGGAATCAGCGGATTCATGCTCTGAAGCACGTTGATATTTTTCTTGTATTCTTCTCCCATAAAACTCAGGGAAGTCACAACCAATAAAAAAACTAGTATAAATATTTTGATTTTATCCTTCACAAAAAACCCCTCTGATTATTTGTATATAATATTTTATCATGATTTACTACCAACAAAGTTTATTTCTACCGTAAAACTCAAAGCTTCAAGTCTCTGACCAGTTCTGAGTAACTTTAAATTCTTCAGAACCAGATTCGAAAGTTCGGGTGAAGGTGCTGAAATTATCTTTACATCGACATTTCCATCTTCCATTAATTTCATATCAACAAGAACTAATCCCTGAAGATTTCTGTCATTAACCTTAGAAGTTTTACTGAGTAATGAATTGTAATCTCTGCCCATCCCTTCCTGAACAGTTGAAAAATTAGGAAAATACTGCTTAAGACTGCTGAAACTGACCCTGTCCCCTGCAGTTCCGTTTTGATATGTTGAAACCCTCTTCATCTTCTTCATACCAACACTTCTCGATACATCGTTGAAGGAGATATCCCCCAAAGGAATCAGAGTTTCCGGCACTTCTAATTCATCATTAATACCTCTTTCCACAATTTCATAGCCGGAAGTTACACCTTCTATCTGTTGTTTTTCAACTTTCTCGAATGTACTCATGGCTTCAAATATCGGATCAAAAGCCTTTACAGTTTCAGCTTTCTCTATTTTTTCTTCTGTTATGTCTTCGGTTACATCTTGAGTTTTCTCGTTGAAAACCGTATTCTGCGCCAGTACTATATCCATTTTAATTGGTTCCCTCTCTTCTTCATGTACAATCGGGGTCTGTATTATATATATGAGTGCAACAATAAGAAGAACTTCTATAGTCGAAGAGAGAAGGGCGGATATTATATGAACGGGTTCTATCCCTTTTTTTACAGACGAAACAGTACTATTTCTCACTTTTCCAAAACCTCTATATTCACGTTGTATATCTTTTCTTCCCTGAAAAGATCCAATACCTTCATAACGGTTCCATGAGACGCTTTTTCGTCGGCAAGAATATTCGCCGAATCTATATCATTTCTGTTTTTATCTATAAAATCTCTTATATCCTCAATCGACAGGATTTTTCCTTTATGGTAAATTTCGTTTTCAGAATTTACAGTAATTGTAAACAGCTCATCACTTTCCATGACTTTGCCTGTGGATACTTCCGGTAAGTTAATCTCTATTGATTTTTCATCCTTAACGTCAAAAGTAGATGTCAGTATAAAGAATAAAAGCAATATGAACAGAATATCTATAAGCGGGGTTATATTGACACTGTTTTCATCATTGAATTCATGTCTGGCCAAAATAATCACATCCAATAATTTTATACATTATTATATATTATATTTTTGTTTTTACAATCATTATAAAGAGCACTTTATTCATCGATATGATATAATATTTTATCTTCGATTAAAATCGCACAGGGAGGTTATCACGGATGGTATTTCATTTGATATTCGGAACCACTATGACATTTTCAAATTCCGTTCGTGGGATAACTCTACCAATTCGGGCGGTTTTTATATCTTAAATCTTTAGCTCTCAGAATTTTTTATAAGATATATTTTAAATATTATACCACCGCGGCCGAAGTCGCGGTTTTTTATTGGAGGAACAAATGCTTAACGATAAAATAAATAAAAATATAAATAAAAACTATTTTTTTGTTTTTCTTTCCAATCTCGCTTTCACAGGAGGATTCTGGATGATATACCTTGCATTCAGAGGGCTTTCGTTAACTGAAATAGGCTTACTGGAAGGTATATTTCATATCACCTCTTTCACTATGGAAGTACCGACAGGAGCTGTCGCGGATATATATGGCAGAAAGGCAAGCAGGATTATTGGCAGAATTTTCAGCCTGATTTCCACCATAATGATGATTTATTCAAACTCTTTTTTTATGTTTGCCGTAGCTTTTGTATTCAGCGCACTTTCTTACAATCTTGAATCGGGAGCTGGAGATGCATTGATTTACGATTCTCTCAAACTTAACAAAAAAGAAAACGGATACATGAAAGTTGTAGGAATACAGGAAGCGATATATCAGGCAACTTCTATTATTTCACTTATAATCGGCGGATGGATCGGATCGTTCAATTACTATCTGGGATATACAATAACTGCAATAGTTGCCGCGATAAACATAATTTACAGTTTCTCTTTTGTTGAACCGCCTGTAGAAAGAAGGAAATACGGGCTTAAAAACATTTTCAAAGGGTTACTGACTCAAACTGCTGAAAGTTTCAAACTCATAGTTTCCAATAAAAAAATCGGATTTCTCATAATATCTACACAGACTATACTGGCTTTTTGTACTTCTGTCTTCTTCTACGTTCAGAATTACTGGAAAAGCACAGGTTTCAACGAGCTTCAAATAGGGATATTTCTGGCAACAGGTTCTGGTATCACGGCATTGATTGCCACTCAGACACATAAACTGGAGAAAATATTAAAAGAAAAAAGACTGCTGATAATTTCTCCTTTAATCGCTGTAATATGCCTCTGGGGAATAACACTGACCGATTTCAGTATATTTTTCTATATAATAATAAGTGTAATCGAAAGTGTTATTTTCATCGCTTCGAATGATTATGTAAACAAATTAATCCCTTCAGAAAACAGGGCAACCATAATCTCGTTTTCCAGCATGGCATTCAGTTTTATGATGGTTGTAGTTTTTCCGCTTTTTGGAAATATCGCAGAAAATCACTCGTTTAAAACTGCTTTCCTTATCCTGGCAACAGCCGCCAGTATTTTGTTTATCGTAAATACCGTACTAGTTTGTAAATTCTCCAGGCAAAGATAGATTTCGTATTTTCAAAGAGCCTCTTTTCAGAGGTTCTTACTTTTTTCGTATTGAATATTTAATATTCAAAAAATGATAAATATTTAGTACTATATGGTAAAATACCGTTTGATTATGAGCCAGTATAAAAGACTATTAAAGATTGCAATACCTATTGCAATCCAACAGGTAATTTTTAGCAGCGCAAATTTCATAGACACACTTATGATAGGCCAGCTCGGAGAAGCATCAATTGCATCGGTGGGATTGTCAGGGCAATTCTTTTTTGTTTACAATCTGATAATTTTCGGATTGGTGTCAGGTGGTTCGATATTCATCGCCCAGTTCTGGGGCCAGAAAGAGATGAACAACATATCAAAAACCACCGCATTCATGACCATGGTTTCTCTGGCGCTTTCTTCGGTATTCTTCTTAATGGCGGCATTTTTTCCGGAATTCACCATGCGCCTTTTCTCTCCTGATCCGGAAGTAATACGTCTCGGTGCCGGTTATATGGAAATCACAAGTTTTACATACCTGACATTTGCCATAACGATGGTAATGTCTTTCACTTTGAGAAATACAGAGCATACCACAATCCCCATGCTTGTCAGTATGGTTTCCATGGGAGCAAATACCTTTTTAAACTGGATTTTCATATTCGGGCAATTCGGCCTGGAACCGATGGGAGTAAACGGGGCCGCACTTGGTACATTGATCTCAAGAATAATAGAAGTCATAATGTTCATCATCATCATAAATGCCAAAAAACTTCCGGGAAGATTCAACCTGGACCATATAAGGATGCTGAACAAGAAATTCATACTCAGATTTATAAAATATGCACTCCCAACGGTGGGAAACGAACTTTTCTGGTCACTCGGCGTCACAATGTACACCATAATATACAGTTATATAGGCACAAACGTAATAGCAGCCAACAGAATAATGGGAAGTATAGAAAATTTCACCTTCTCAATATTGTTTGCCTTATCATCGGGTGCAGCTGTATTAATAGGCCAGGAACTGGGAAAATCCAATTTTGAGATGGCGAGAAAAATCTCCAGAATGTGTATAAAACTTGTGGTGGTTCTGGCAATTGGCATAGGGATATTCGTAATAGGCTTTTCGGAAATATTCCTGTCATTATTCAATGTTCTTCCCGAAGTTCGTGAACTTGCGCGAATAATACTTATACTTGCGATGTCATTCCTGCCTTTCAAAATACTGAACGGACTTTTCATAGCAGGGGTTCTGCGCGCTGGGGGAGACACCAGATTCGCATTCATGGCAGAAGTGGGTTGCCTGTGGGGAATCGGAGTTCCGCTAATTTTCATTGCAGGAATGGTTTTAAAACTTCCTTATCCGATAGTATATTCTCTTACAATGGCAGAAGAGCTTATTAAATTAACAATTCTTATAAAAAGATACCGTACAGGAAAATGGCTCAACAACGTTATCGATACATTACACTGATCCGTTCCACCAGTTCATTTCATCATTTCTTCTATAATTTTCACCGCTGTTTCCATACATTTAGGACATTTCTCTGAAAAAACTCCTTTTTCTTTGGCCTCAATCCTCTGTTCAGGGTTCCTCATATCATACCCAACTATATCACTACATCTTAAACCACCATTTTCCTTTTCAAACTCAGAGCCTAACTCGTTGATATAGGAATATATTTTCTCTTTGGTTTCTTCATCTGCTGCATCTGGACATCCAAATTTAAGACTTAAAATCATAGCCCCTCCATTAAGTGCACCACACGCTTCACCAAGCCTTCCCATTCCCCCACCAAGTCCGGAAGTGAGTTTTGCCGCTGTTTCATCCGCTATGCCAAATTCTTCTGAAAATGTCATAAAAACTGACTGAGCACAGTTATAACCTTTTTCTCTTAACGTTTCCAGTTTTTTCAAATATTCCATATTTTTACCCTCCAGAATAAATAACAACACTTTGAATTTTACTATGAATTATACACCAGGAATACTGTCTCAATTAGTATCGAAATATATATCATAACGTAACAGTCGAAGGGATTAAAGGTAATAATATTTATGGTAAAATCCCTCGTTTTTTACAGGTCATTCCAGATTAACAAAATTTAAAAGGAGGAAAAGCGCGGTGGAAATAACGAACGAAATTAGGGAAGTATGCAAAAACCTCCCAACCCCTTTTCTTTTACTAGACCTTGACATTCTCAAAGACAACTATTACAAAGTTAAGAATGTCACCACAAACAACGAAGTGTTCTATGCGGTGAAAGCAAATTCACACCCCAGAATTGTTGAAACCCTTCGTGATCTTGGAAGCAGTTTTGATGTTGCATCCAGAGGAGAAATAGACCTCCTTCTTTCATTGGATGTTGACCCGGCTCTTATAAGCTATGGCAACACGATAAAAAAGGAAAAAGATATAGCTTACGCTTATCAGAAAGGTGTAAATCTTTTCGTACTGGACAGCAGAATGGAAGCTGCAAAAATTGCCAGAAATGCTCCGGGAACAAATGTTTTTGTAAGACTCGAAATGAGTTCCACAGACTCAGATTGGCCATTGTCAAAGAAATTCGGAACCGATATAGACCACGTTAAGGAACTTTTGATTTATTCAAGAGAACTTGGTTTAAAACCGTTAGGAATCAGTTTTCACGTTGGCTCCCAAACATATAACAAATACAAATGGAAAGAAGCTATTGTTCAGGCTGCAGAGGTGTTTTTCGATCTCAAGGAAAATTACGGCATTGAACTCAACCTTCTCAACCTCGGCGGGGGAATGCCCGTACAGCATACCAGGCCAATACCCACTGTTGAAGAAATCAGCGAAGTCATAAGAGATTCTATAGACCAGTCCCTGGATTTCGTTAAAAACCTCAGGGTTCTTATTGAACCTGGCCGATCTATGGTGGGAAATATCGGAACATTGACATCAACTGTGGTACTCAGGTCTCAGAAACAACAAGACGAATGGGTTTACCTCGATGCGGGAGTTTTTCACGGTTTGATGGAAACCATTGAAAATTTCAGGTATGAAATTATCGTTGATGGAAAAGATGATCAGGAAACCAAGATATTCACATTAGCAGGTCCCACATGCGACAGCGTTGACCTGATCTATGACGAAGTAGAACTTGCCGAAAACATAACACTCGACGATTTAGTCTATTTTAAAAACACTGGTGCCTATACCACGGGATATGCATCTTACTTCAACGGAATAGAACCTCCCAAAGTATTCATATTACAGGATTTAATTTAATATAATCTTTTACGATTTATTAAAAAAGAAAGGCATATGCCTTTCTTTTTTATTTGATAAAATCATTCCATAAAAGTTATAATAGCTATGAATATCGATAAAAAGGTAATTATAAAAATAGCCTCGGCAGCTAAGTAAATTATGAATAGATATTTTTAGAAGAACGGGAATTTTTATATTAATTTGGGGTAAAAATGATTTTTTTTAAAAAAAATGAACGCAAAAATAAAAAGTCTCCAATACCAATAATGATAGGCTTGATACTATCCGTTTTAATTACAGGCACGGTAGGTTATACGATGCTTGAGAATTACAGTTGGATAGATTCATTCTTTTTCACCGTGATTTCCATAACAACTGTTGGCTACAGTTTACCCGGAGATCTTTCTGATACCAGTAAAATATTCACACTGTTTTTAATATTTTCCGGAATAAGCACTTTTTTGTATGCAGTCACTACACTGACAGCATATATAGTCGAAGGCCGGCTTGGCAAGTACATGAAAGAGAGGAGAAATATCAAAATGATAGAAAAAATGAATGATCACATAATCGTAGTTGGTGCAGGCAGGACTGGAAAATATGTTATCTCAGAATTATGCCGGGTCAATGCCGATTTTATAATAATAGACGAATCTGAAGATGAAATAAAAAAAATACAGGAAGTATTCGGCGAAAACGTAAGATACATAATAGGAAATGCAACCGAGGAAGAAACGCTCTTAAACGCCAGAATAGAAAAAGCGAAAGCACTTATAACCACACTACCTACTGATTCATTGAACGTGTTTACTGTATTAAGTGCGAGGACACTGAATCACGGTCTATCCATATCTTCAAAAGTGAACGACATTACAGCTATAAAAAAGATAATCTATGCCGGTGCTACTCATGTTATTGCCGGTGCAGAAATCGCCGGTACACGTTTAGCCAGAATGGCAACAAACCCCGACAGGGTAAAACTGCTCGAAAGCTTCGCCCTGGGTACCGAAGAATACAGAATGGAAGAAATAGCGTTGAAAGAACACAGTTCTTTCATAGGCAAATCATTAAGCGAACTCAACATTTCGAGAAAAACAGGAGTCATGATTGTTGCGGTAAGAAGGGCAAATAAGAATTTCTTTGCTCCTGGTGGCGACTTCATATTCGCCGTAAAAGATAAACTCATAGCACTCGGTGGCCGTGATAACATTCACGATTTACTTAAAATGATTGAAAATTAAGTCTGACAGATATACACTAACTCTTCATAAAACATAATTAGAAATCTTCCAATAGAATTTATAAACAAAATATTAAATTATTTTACGATAATTCCAGTAAATTCTGTTTTTTAGCATTTATAAGTTATATATATTTATCTCATTGATACGTTACGAATTAATTAAATTTTATCTTATGAAATAAATTGAAAACACTCCGCGTCTATAATCACATATGATATCAAAAATTTATGGAGGTGTTATTTAATGGGTATTGTATTGAGAAGAGTAAACGGTGATGATTTTTACAGGACTTTCAGAGACATGCAGAGGGAAATAGACAACGTTTTCAGCGGAGTACTTTCCAACGGAAAATATACTGAAAAGAAAAATTGTTGCTCTCCCAATGTTGATGTATACGAAACTGATAAATCATTCGTTCTCGAATTTGAATTGCCGGGATTTAAAAAGGAAGATATAAATATCAACATTGAAGACAATATCATTTCCGTAGAAAGCGAGCAGAAATTCGAAGAGGAAAAGAAAGACAGAAATTATCACATTATTGAAAGAAGATACGGAAGTTTCAAAAGACAGTTCACATTACCAGAAAACAGCGACAGGGAAAATATCCATGCGAAGTTCAACGAAGGAATTCTCGAAGTAACAATAGATAAAAAGCAGGAAGAAAAAGAAGAAAAGACAAAATCAGTAGAAATAGAATGATTGCAAATCTTTAGAAAAGCGGTTCTGTATACAGAACCGCTTTTTTTGTTTTTTCAAATGAATATGTAAATGATATATAATAAAGACAGTGACGATAAAACAGTTTTTTTATCATAAAGTATAGATCAACTGTATTTAAAGATACGTTTATATATATTCAAAGAATAAAACGAAAGAGGTGATCAATATGGGCAAGCTTCTTAGAGTAATCAACAGAGAACAGTGCATAGGCTGCTACAGCTGTATGTTCTCTTGCTCACGAACCTGGGAAAACGCTTTGACAATAGAAAAAGCGGCTTTGAGAGTGAAAAACTACAGTGGAGTTGAAGGCGCTTTTTCAATACGCGCATGTTATGGTTGTACCGATCCGGATTGTGCCCACGCCTGTCCGACAGGAGCATTAACTCCAAGAAAAGGCGGCGGAGTCAAGTTTGACAAATCCAAATGCAACGGTTGCGGCAAATGTGTGGATGCATGTGTCCCGGGAGCTTTACAGTGGGATTCAGAAAACAGTAATCCGCTGGTATGCAGACAATGTGGAATATGTGTCAGTTTCTGCCCTAATGACGTACTCGCCATGGTTGAAATAGAAGAAAAAAGTGAGGAGGTATTGTAATGAGAAAATACTTCATGCTGGAAATAAACCTCACGGATGAAAGTTTTAAAAAAACTGATATAACCGATATATTTGAAGAATATATCGGAGGAACCGGTGCGGCAACAAAACTGATGTACGATGAGAATAACCAGGCTAATCCATATGATCCTGAATCCTCGGTATATTTTTCCATAGGCCCATTCAGTAACATATTCCCTGTTTCAACAAAGACAGTGGCAATGTTCAGATCACCGCTCACCGGAAACATGGGGGAAAGCCACGCCGGAGGCAGAATGGCCCTTGCCCTTTATGGAGCCGGCATACATGTATTGAAAATTACAGGAAAATCAAAGCATCCTTGCTTTGTAGTCATAGAAAACGATACCGTCGAATTCAGAAGGGCTAATTCGCTAAAAGGCATGTCTGCGTTGGCTACAGAAAGGGTGTTAAGAGACAGTATAAAATCCAGCCACAAAAGATCTATTCTTAGAATCGGGCCTGCCGGCGAAAGAAAATCCTCAATAGCCTGTGCCGTGGTAGACGGTTCGAGACATTTCGGCAGACTCGGTCTCGGAGGAGTTCTGGGAAGTAAAAATCTCAAAGCCGTGGTGATTTCGGGGAATAATTATTTAAAAGTCCCGGACAAGATAAAATTCAACAAATTCTACAAATCTCTTTACGATAAAGTTGTAAAATCTCCGTTGATGAAAAAGTATCACGATCTTGGAACTGCCATGAACGTGCTGCCTCTAAGCGAGATCAACGGGTTGCCTACCAGAAACTTTTCACAGGGATATTTTGAAAATGCAGAAAAAATAGGCGGAGAAGCTTTCGCTGAAAAACATCTGGCACAACAGACCGCATGCGCACATTGTCAGGTAGGTTGCATACATATGGGAACTCTTAGGGAAGAATTTAATTCCGAAGAACATATGTATAAAATGAACAAGGTTTCATACGATTATGAGCTGATATACGCATGTGGCAGTAACCTGTCAATAGAAAGTACCGATCAGATACTCAAAATACTGCTTTACATAGAAAAGCAGGGATGGGATGCCATGAGTATGGGAGTTGTGATGGCATGGGCCACAGAAGCATATCAGAGAGGGATAATCGATGACAGTCATACGGATGGACTGGTACTCAATTTCGGTGATTCACAGGCATACCTTCAACTGATGGATAACATAAAAAATGAGAGGAACGAATTCTACAAAGATCTGGAAATGGGTGCGGCATTCTGTGCAGAGAAATACGGCGGGGAAGACATGGCGATTGTTTTTGGAAAAAACGAGGCCCCTGGATATATGACTGGGTTGTATTCTTTCCTCGGATATGCAACCGGTGTCCGCCATTCACATCTTGACAGCGGAGGCTATTCAATAGACCAGAAAGCACCTAAAAACGAAGCGATAAGTAACGAGCTCACAAAAAAACTCTATGACGACGCTGTATGGAGAATGATTCTGAACTCAATGGTTATCTGTTTGTTCGCCAGAAATGTTTACGATACTGAAACCATAATAGAAGGGTTGAAGTTGATGGATGAAAAAGAATATTCTGAAGAAGCCCTTCAGAAAACAGCCAGAAAAATCCATGTAATTAAGTACAGGATAAAACAGCGTTTCGGGTTCGAAATCACAGCAGAAAACATACCAGGAAAACTCACCAAAATACAGACAACTAACGGTAAAGTATCAGAAAAAGCCTTCAAAGAACAGCTTGAGTATTACAACTCTTTACTGGAAAAAGATTTTGCAGAATTCCCTGAAATAACAGTTTAAGCCAGATAAATAAAAAAACGAGTGCTTTAAAAGCACTCGTTTTTTTATAGCTATATAATTTTAAATTATGCCTTATTAAACTGAAGGGTGACTATGGTTATGTCGTCGGATTGATTTGCCCCTTCTGCAAAATCATAAACCGAATTCAAAACTATCCCAACCACTTCCTTCGCATTTTTTCCAATTACCCCATCTATGGAATTTTCTAGCCTTTTTTCATCAAAAAGCTCATCGTTTATATTCATTGCCTCCGTAACACCATCAGTATACATTATCAGCGAATCACCATGATTCAATTTTATTTTCTCCGACATAAATGGCATATCCGGTGCAACACCCAATGCAATTCCCGTGGTTTTCGGCAGCATCTCGAATTCCCCGTTATTCCTGAGCAGATATGGCCTGTTATGGCCTCCATTACAGTAGACGATTTCTCCCGTGGATATCTGCATTATGCCCAGAAATTCAGTCACAAACATACCTGAATCGTTATCTTCATACAAATCATTGTTCACTGCATACAGTATTTCATCAGGATTAAGGCTTATATCTGCCTTTGCTTTTATAAGTGTTTTTGTAACCGCCATAAACAAAGATGCCGGCACGCCTTTTCCCGAAACATCACCTATTGTGAAACACAGATGATCCTCATCCAGCAGAAAATAATCGTAAAGATCCCCTCCGACTTCTTTTGCCGGCTCCAGAATTGCATATATATCGAATTCATCATTTGCCGGAAAAGCGGGGAAAATTTTGGGAACTATGCTCATCTGAATTTCCCGGGCTATTTTCAACTCACCGTCGATGAGTTCTTTCTGTCTCTGAGTTTCTTTTTCCCTGACCAGATTATGAATTATAAATATGAATATTCCCATGCCAATAGCATTTGTAAATATCATCGGCAGGCTGACATTTTTAATTATCTCGTAAATCACATCAAAAGGCCTTACTATAAGAAGATTCAGAGCCATGTGGAAAGCTTCAAACAATGCCATGAAAACAACTGCCGTAATCACATTCGGTAATTCGCCTTTTTTCCTCAAAAAAATCAAACCACCGATAAGACCGGCAAGAACCGTGGAAACAGAACACGGACCGGCAGTTAATCCTCCCAGGGCAAAACGATGTATACCGCCAATAATGCCGGCGCATATCCCAGCGAACGGCCCACCGATAAGACCGGCGATCGCAGGGCCAAGATCACGTATGTTGGCAATCGCCCCGTTAAAATTTATACCGCTTAGCGTACCGAACATGGAAACCAATCCAAACACGACACCCAAAAGAAGCTTCTGCTTTAAATCAATGGTCTTTTTTTTCAGAATGTCCGAATAAATTTTGGTTCTGGTGAACACATACGCAATTACTATTATCACTGACATGTTTTTTATCAGGTTTATAAGCAGATCTAAAATGTTGTTAATACACATCACCTTCGAATTGATTGTAAGATCGAAATCATATATTTTTATAATCACTTATTCATGATACGACGAAATACCGCCCACATCGCCCGCGCATATCAAAATAAGGATTAATAATGAAAGAAAACATTTCAAATATTTTACCACACAAAAACTCTTTTTATATTTGTAATTTTGTTTAACAAAAAAAACGTTTTTTTATACCTTAAGAGAATATACAGTACTTGAATTTTAAAATGATAACTCCTTTACTCTCTCAGAATTCCAGACTTGTGCTTCGATATAATGGAAGAAATCCTTTGGAAGATTTCCCCACCACCCTTTCGATGGCAATCCCTTCTTCAAAATAATTCCGTTTATTTCATTCAGTGTAAAAACTTTTCCATGATACTCTTCCTGATAGTATTCTTTCGTTTTTTCTTCCCCCAGCGTAATTGAAAACATACTGTCAATAAAGGTAAAACTAACCTCGTCCTCATCTAAAAGAGATAGCGGAATCTCTATCTTTGACAGAGCAGCTGCATCCATCTTATCCTCTAACATTTCACAACTGCCCAGAACTGTATAAATCGGGTAATTCTGCTTGGGCATACCGCCTTTCTCTATAAAACACTTCTTCAACCAGGCTTCAGTTTTCTTTCTGGCTCTCAGATAAGCCTCCGGATTATTAAAACGACACCAAATGGGATCATCAATATAAAGAGATTCCATGATTTTTAAGGCTTCGCTCTCCTCCAAAGAAGACAGGCTTAAAAAAGGTTTCGAATCAGCTTTATAATAATGTGTCAGAAAATCAATCATTCGATTTGTTCCCACCTTTCTGTTATTCCTTTATAATATAAAACAGTTACTTCGAATAATTATAAAAATTCAAGTGATATAAGTTTAAAGCACCTAAAACATATCATGATTATTAATACACAAATATATACTAAAATTGTATAAGATAAATATTCTATATATTTTTATAAAAAATCCGGTAAGTATTTACTAAGATTACTTACCGGATTTATACTAATAAATGTTGTTAATTTAAAATTTTATCAGTAATTATTAAATCTTTCGTTGATTTTGTTCAGCACATCTTCTATTTCACTCAATACAATAGTGTTTACACCTTTGAATTTACATCTGAAATACAGGCTCCTGAGAAGATTTTTAGCGTTTTCTCTGTAATTATGGTACTGAGGATAATTTTCTGGTTGCTTAATTTCGCTAAAACCCCTTATCCATTCAATGATATCCTCATCATTCATATCTTCCCTGTTCATTATATTTATTATGGCACTGACTATTCTCTCTGCCTCTTCATTCACATAAGCATAATAATCTACCGTATATTTTTCTCTGATCCCAGCCAGAAGGTTTATCATATCATCACGATTGAGTTCCTTACAATAAGCGAGACTTCCTATAGCATCTGCAGTATGTGCTGCCGAATGTGCCCACCCTTTTTCATTCACATAGCCTCTCACATCTTTCTCTTTTTTCAGATAATCCATAACTTTACAAAATGCATACATAACTTCTTCCTTAGAAAGAATTTCCTTTCCCTCTTCCTCCCGCATATCCGCATGATATCCTATTATCACACCTATTACCAGTATGGTGAATGCTCTGTTAAAAACAGAATCATCTTTAATTGCCCCTAAATTATTGAACAGATATTCTTCACTCAACGTGAGTTTTAACAATTGTTTTATTTCGGTTTGTGACAGCATTCCATCTTCTACAATGGTCCATAAAAAAGACAATGACAACTCATCTCTGAGTACCGGATCTGTGGAATTGAAGTTGTTCAACAATTCCAGAGCCAGTTCGTATCTATTCAATTCTTCCGGAATTTGAAAATCGTTTTCCTTCCATTTCAGTAAATTTTCTTTACTGGCATATTCTGTCATACTACTCCTCCTATATGTATGCTTTAAAATCATTTTTAAATACAGTTTAGAAACTCATATTGATTTTGCTATCTTTCCTATCAACGGGCAATTAAGCAGGAAATAGGCAAATTTGTTAAATTTCCCGGGTATTACCGGGTTTCTTCTGTTATTCAGATTATCAAGCGAACATTTAACAACCTGCCCTGAATCCATCCACATGAATTTTGGAAATCTTTTTTTATCAAAATCAGAAAGGTCGGGAGTGGAATGAAAATCAGTATGTGTAAAACCCGGGCAAAGTACCTGCACATGTATACCCGGATAATTCTTCTTCAGGTATTTATCGAGAGTTATTGAAAATTCCACCAGATAAGATTTTGTCGCCACATATTCCGTTGTTCCCCTGGCCCTCAGAAAAGACGCGAGCGAACTCACGTTTATAATTTTACCATTGCCGTTTTTTTTCATATACTGCAAAGCGGCATGTGTGAAAATAGTTGGTGCCTGTACATGTACCTTCAGCATATCTATTACCTTTTTCTTTGCAGTTTCCATAAAAACACTTCCATGCCCGAATCCGGCATTGTTTACGAGTATATCAGGTTTAAAATCCTTTATACTCTCTTCGATTTTCCCTATGTCAAAATCTTCGGACAGATCAGCGGAAATTATTTCAACATGTGTTTTATACCTTTTTTTAACCTCGTCAGCAACAATTCCCATCTTCTCCATGTTTCTTCCCGTTATGATCAAATCATAACCATTTTCCGCAAGCTTTCGGGTAAAACCTGCTCCTATACCACTTGTAGCACCAGTGATGAAAGCCTTTTTATTCATATCCCGTATTCTCCCCATAAATTTTTTGTGAATATATAAGCCATACAAATTCACGTTTTCTTTATTTTCATTTCTGTATACTCAAATCATAAACTAATCAAATAGATTATTCACAGCTAAGATAAAATCGAAATCAAACCGGAGGTGTAAAAAATGAAAAAAGCAATTTTAGTAATTACTTTATCGGCATTATTCATGATCAGTTATTTCGCCCTTCCGATGCAGAAACCCGCTGAAATGGTACAAAAACAGGCTGAATTCAATTTACAGTACACGTTGGCAAAAACTATCAACTCAGCTGAATTTACGGATGACCAGCTACAGTTAATTTATGATGGAGCAGCACAAACCCGTGACAAACTCGAGGCTTTGAAACAAACCATTACAGATTTAAAAAATTCCGCATTAGATTATATCATCGCAGGCGATGTGGAAGCATCTGAAAAAACTCTTGCAGATGCGAAAACTGAAGCACAGAAAGCTTCGGAAATAATCAGCGAATTCAACGAAATAGTCAAGAGAACAGTTACAGTTGACCAACTGGAAAAAATGATGCCAGAAAAAGCCACCAAAGAAGAAATGATTTCTCAGCTGAAAGAAAAATATGAACAACTCTCTGAAGAGCAGAAAGAACTTTTAAATCAAAAAGTAAAAAGCACTTTGCAGAATGTACGTGAAAGAAACGTTAAACCGGCACCCGTAAATAACCTTAAGAAAATTAAAAACGAGATACAGAAAAGGACCGAAGTAACACCAGACACCATGCTTAATAGATTTTCCGGTATACTGATTTCCGATGCCGGTTTTGAGATTCTTGGAAGATACGTGACTGAATAACCCCGTCATTTTTAAAAGGCGGCGCATACAAAGCGCTGCCTTTTGATATTATAAGTTATAATATAATCTAAAAAAGAAAAAGAGGTTATACGATGAAAATACTTTTAGTTGAAGATGAAGTGGATTTATGTGATCTTATAGCTGAAATACTCACAGATAAATATTATTCCGTGGTAAAGGCGAACGATGGGGAAACCGGCCTTTATTATGCGATAAATGAGGAATTCGATGCGATAATACTCGATGTCATGCTCCCACAACTCAACGGCTGGGAAATTCTGGACAGAATAAGAAAAAAAGGAAACAACGTGCCGATACTTATGCTGACAGCTCTTGGGGATGTGGAATTCAGGGTTAAGGGTTTGAACAAGGGTGCGGATGATTATCTTCCCAAACCCTTTGATATGAAAGAACTCATAGCCCGCGTGGATGCACTTATAAGGAGAAGTAATCAGAATGCTTTACAGAACTCTGTACTGACATACGAAGACCTTGAACTTAACATGTTTTCAAAAACCGTTATAAGAAGCGGGGAAAAAATAGATCTTACAAAAAAAGAATATCAGATACTTGAATATCTCATGATAAACCAGGGAAAAGTAGTTACAAAAGAAGAACTCGAAGATCATCTGTGGACAGAAGAGGAACAATTCTGGTCCGACGTTCTCAGAACACATATTAAAAACCTCAGAAAAAAAATAGATGGCGGAAAAAGCAGAAAACTAATAAATACGATTCGAGGAATAGGTTATGCGCTCGGTAATTGATGAAAACAGCGATTTTTTAAAAGCAAAGTCAAAATGGACTTTCATATTCGTTCTGGTAGTCGTATCACTTGTAAGCATTATCGCCAGTTTGATATACATAATGACATCCACAGTGGATTTAAGCAGAACAGACATAAAATTAAAATCCATGATAGACACTCTGGAGCAACGCCTGAAAAACGCTCCCAAAATAACTATTGAAGAACTATTCGATAAAAAAATAAATCCCCCTTTTGCATTTATGGAACCAGGGTGGTTTTTAAATATTGCAGATATAAACGGAACCTTTATGTTTTCTTTCGGAGACAATATAGAACTCCCAAACGAAATACCTCTGGGATTCAGGAATATAACTTTATATGAAATCGATGAGAACCAGGAAATTAAAAACGAAGAACTGTACAGGGTATTTTCACGTGAGTTAAAAATCCCCTATTTGAATCAACCAATACTGATAATTTCCGGTAGAAGCCTGGATGAATTTTTAAATGACAGTGCCAGAAAAAGGGTTTCCGTATTCATAACCATGCTGGTAGCACTTGTATCTTCGTGGTTTTTCGGTAAATTACTGTCTTCACAAGTGCTTAAGCCTATAAAGCAGAGTTATGAAAAACTCAGGAGATTTTCCATAGATGCATCTCATGAACTTAAAACCCCCATAACCATTATGAAAACAAGCATGGACATAATAAAATCAAAATATGAGATGGAACCGGATCTTGAAAGAAAAATCATACTTATGGACAGAACACTGAACAGGATGGAGAAACTCATCAAACAGCTGATGTTACTCGCAAAAAGCGGCAGCAATCATTTATCGGGAATGAAAATAGAAGAGTTCGATCCTGGAATAGTATGCGAAGAAATAATCGAGGAATATCAGGATCTGTATTCAAAAAAATCCATAACTGTAAACCTGATTTACGACGAAATTTTCAAAATAAAAACCAACAGACATATAATATCCGTAATCACGGCAAATTTACTCGAAAATGCAATTAAATTCTCACCTGAGAATTCAAATATAAACATAGAAGTCAGAAAGTCCCATAAAAAAGCTTTCATATCGGTAGAAGATTTCGGAACTGGTATAGATAAAGATACCATAAAAAATATATTCAACAGATTTTATAAAAAAGACAGCTCAAAAGAAGGATCCGGACTTGGATTATCCATAGTGAGAGAAATGCTTGGAGTAATCGGGTCGGAAATATCCGTGGAAAGCGAATTGGGAAAGGGAAGTAAATTCACAATTACCATAAATAAAATATGATAGTTTTCAAGAAAAACCACTTAAAAACCGATTCAGTTTTCAATTAAAAAAGTGGTTTTTTCCTTTGCCAGAAACGATACCGGAAATCTATCATCGTTTTTAATTTTTTTATCGCTAATGTAATCGAATGCTTTTTTCTTATCGGCACCTTTTGCAACCATAATTATATTTTCAGACCTGTTTATAAAAGGCATCGAAATGGTGATTCTCTCAACTCTCGGCATAAGTGGCGGAATCGAGGTATTTACGAAAAGCCTGTCACCGTAAAGAGCCTCTTTGTTACCGGGAAATATGGATGCAGTGTGTAAATCAGAACCCATTCCAAGAATTATTATGTCAAAACCTCCGTCCAAACCCCTGCCAACTATCATTTTTTCATAATTTCTGGCATAATGGCTCGCATGTTCCTCACCCAGTTCAACTTTAAAAACTCTTTCATAATTCAAATTCAACGGTTTAAAAAGAAACTCTTCGGCATTTTTAAAATTGTTGAATTCTGAAGAATACGGAACAACCCTTTCATCTCCAAAATAAAATTCGGTTTTATCCCAGCCTTTGAAAGTGGAATATTTTTTCACCAATTGTTCATATATGTGTTTTGGTGTGTTCCCTCCCGAAAGACAAAGGCTGACGCCACCTTTCTGTTCCAGAATATGATTTATTTTCGAAACGATGAAATCTGCTACTTTTTCATAGTAATTCATAAATTCCACCCCGCTTCTTTTATTCCCAACAACACATCAACCTGCTCAGGCCCGTCAGTTCCGGCAGAATAACCGTAGAAATTTTCCGTACCGTATTCTTTCCATTTTTTTAATATGGGATCAAAAAGATTCCATGCAGCTTTCATATCATCATGCCTTATAAACAAAGTCTGATCTCCGCTCATGACATCCAGAATCAGTCTCTCATAAGCTTCCGGAGGATTTTCACCGAATATTTTCTTATAGTTGAAATCCATGTTTATAGAACTCATGCAGAGTTTCGATCCAGGATGCTTTGCCTGAAATTTTAATTCAATGCCTTCTTCGGGTTGTACGTTGAATACAAGTACGTTCCCGGGCATTACCGTATCATCTTTAAAATGGAATATCGAATGTGGTACGGGTTTGAACTTGATTACAATTTTCGTTTCTTTTTTCCCCATTCGTTTTCCTGACCTGAGATAAAAAGGAACATCTGCCCATCTGAGATTGTCAATATAAAACTTTCCCGCTACAAAAGTCTCAGCCTTAGATTCCGGATCAACTCCATCTTCCTGTAAATAGCCTCTCAAATTCTCGTTCTGTAAATACCTTCCCCTCACGATTCTGTTTGCTATATCCCCTTTGAAAGAGCGAATGGCTTTCAAAAGTTTTACTTTTTCATCTCTTATAAGTTCAGAATTGAAAGATGAAGGGGGCTCCATGGCAATCAGCGAAAGCAATTGCATCATATGATTCTGAAACATGTCGCGCAACTGCCCGGCTTTATCGAAATAACCGGCACGTTTTCCGACACCATTCATTTCATCGGCAGATATCCACACACTTTCCACGTAATCCCTGTTCCATACCGGTTCAAAAATCGAATTGGCAAACCTGAACATTAAAATATTCTGAACAGTTTCCTTTCCCAGATAATGATCTATCCTGTATATCTGTGACTCTTCCAGATTATTTGATATCATCTCATCCAATTTCATGGCACTGTCAAGATCATGCCCGAACGGTTTTTCAACTATCACTCTGGAAGTTTTAAGCTTTTCTGATGAACTGTCCTTTTCAATGAGTTTATTCTTCGAAGAATAATACAGTATCTTGCAGTAAACATCAGGTGGGGTAGCCATGTAATAAATCCTTGATGAATCGATATTCCTTTGTTTTTCCAGTGATTTTAGCCTGTCATTTATTTCAGAATAAAAACCATCATGTTCATAGCTGCCAGAAAGATAGAACACATCTTTTAAAAACTCTTTTATCAAATGTTCGTCATAAAAAGGAATATTTTCATGCAGTTTAACCGATTCCCTGAAAGAATCATCATCCATCACAGTTCTGCCGATTCCAAGAATGTAAAATGGTTTTGGTAAAAGATTTTTTTCATACAGAGAATAAATTGATGGAATCAGTTTTCTTCTGGTTAAGTCTCCTGATGCGCCGAATATGACTATCCCAAAGGATTTAGGTTTATTCTCAGTGCAAAAATGATTTTCAAAAGATGAAAGGCTGCTATATATTTCCATTTCCATCAGCCTTTGCAGGTTTCACAATACCTGCACCCGCATTTTTATTATATTTTATTTCTTCTTCACTCCTGACCATGGCATGCCCGCCAAATTTATTTCTCATGGCGGCGAGTACTTTATTTGAGAATAAATCATCCTGCCTTGAATCGAATCTCTTAAACAGCGATTGAGAAATCACCGGAAGGGAAACTCCCATATCCACAGCAGATTTAACCATCCAACGGGTTTCACCTGAATCCTCAACATATCCTTTAATATTATCCAGTTCAGGATTTTCTTTAAACGCTTCCCCGATTAATTCAAGCAACCAGGATTTTATAACGCTGCCGTTGTTCCACAGTTCCGAAAGTTTAGAGAAATCTATGTTTTCACCATATTTTGAAGCACGAAGCAACTCAAACCCCTCGGCATAAGATTCCATCATGGCGTATTCTATGCCGTTGTGAATCATCTTGACAAAATGCCCGGCTCCCGTACCACCACAGTACATATTCCCATTATCCGATGACAGGGAAAGAAAAACCGGTTTCAGGTATTCGTAATCCGTTCTCTCTCCACCTATCATGAGGCAGTATCCATTTTCCAAACCCCAGACACCGCCTGAAATTCCGGCATCCATAAACTTTATGCCTTTGTCAGAAAGATATTCCTTCCTTTTTATATCGTCTTCATAATTGCTGTTACCACCATCTATGATGATATCACCACTTTCCAGCACTTCGGAAAGAGTAAAAATATTTTTATTTGCTATTTCACCGGCCGGCAGCATTACGATAACCGATCTTGGTTTTTTCATTTTCATTTTAAAATCATTAATATCGTATATCCCCACGGCACCTTCAGAAGAAATCAATTCTGTTTTATCAATGCTTCTGTTGTAGGCAAAAACCTCATGGCCTTCTTTCAGCATACGTCTTGCCATATTGATACCCATTCTACCGAGTCCTATAATACCTATTTGCATAACATCACCTCATAAAAAATGCCGGTATTTTATTACCGGCATTTTTGAAACTATTTAAGTGAAATTTTCAGCGGAGTGATATTTGCCAGATTGTCACTAACCGGACATCTGTCCTCAACTTCCTCAATCCACTTTTTCATCTGATCTTCAGACGCATCTGTCTCAACCGAAACATATGCATTTATATTCTGAAAACCCGCTCTCTGTTCTTTTGATTTACCCATGAATTTTAAAGGGTTAAGATCTCCTTCAATTTCAAAAGACAGATTTTTCAACTCAATTCCCATTTCTTTTGCCACTAAATTCCCCACTACATTGAGACATCCAGCTAATCCCGCGAGTATGAATTCTACCGGATTTGCACCTTTGTCATCTCCACCGAGGTTTTCGGGTTCGTCTATGACAAGTTCAAAACTTCTGGCTTTTACTATTACACGTGCTGTAGAATCACTTTTTGCTTCGATTTTAAATTTTGCATTTGGCAAGAAAAATCACTCCTTATTCTGATAATGTTTATACATTTAATGTGAAAAATGAAGTGTAAATTCATTTTTAAATATAGACGTACAAATTCAGAATATATTTTTATAATAACAGAAGCCAGTTTTATATAACAAACTAATATTTCATATCTAATAATGTTACAATAATAAAATCAAAATACTCGCTGGAAAATAATTTTAAGAAACTAAAACAAATAACAGCCATAGCCTAAACAAAAAGGGATATTTATCATTAATCGCAATAAAAAATTCAGGTAATAACATGAGCTGTCATTTGATAAAAAAAGAATTAATTAACCTTACAGTAATCACTACAACCACTTCACTTAACATTAAAATATAAAATATTTGAGTATATTATATTTATTCATTAAAAATAAATGCTTTTCAAATGGTAAAATAGCACGGGTTTAACGATACTTATTATCAAAAAAAGAAAACTTAACATTATTTTTTACATAAATAGAATTAATTGTCATTCGTAATTTATTTTGTGACAATTAAAAGAATTACTTGGGAGATGATTCAATGCTCAGAAATTTCAAGTTGAGAACTAAACTTTTAATTGGATTCGGGTCGATGATGATTTTGCTGGTGGTAATTGCCATTTTCTCTTTTCTTTCAACGGAATCAACTAAAACTGCCACACTTTCCTACAATTTATTGACTGAGGATACCAATGAATTGAGTGATTTTCAGGTGAATATACTGAAATCAAAACAAATCGCCAGGGTTATTCTCGAAAACAATTCTGGTAATATATCCGACGGCGAAACAAGTAACGCCACTGGTGCCATCGACATGGTTAGCAGTTTTGAAACTCTCTGGGCTTCTGTGGAAGACTACGCAGATCAGATCCGAAAAAATGAACCCGATAATAAATACATGGCTGAAATTTCCACGAAGCTTGAAGAATATCAGGTTTATTTTGAAAATGTCAGAACACTGAATGAAAAAAAGGATGAAATAAACAACGTAATGTTCAACGATTACGGGCCCACAATATGCGATGATTTAACAGAAATTATGCAAACGGCATTCAGTGAAAACGAACCAATGTCATCATTCGGTGCGGGAGAAACTATAAAAAGCCTGCTTTCGGCAAGGGTTTACGTAACACAGTTTCTGAACACACCTTTCCCTGAAGTCGCAGAAACAGCTGAAAAAGAATTACAGGATACGGAAGACAAACTTGGTTTCCTGGATTCCACGATGAAAAACTATTACATGCGCGAATATCTGGATGAAGCAAAAGAATATTTCACAAAATACAAAGAGAGTTTCGCACAACTTGAAGAATTGATGCATTCAAGAATGGAAGCGTTAAATTCTATGGAACAGATAGGTGATTCAATAAGTTCACTGGTTGACAAAATGAAACTGGACATAACCAGGGAACTCGAAACACTCGGAAAAAACATACAGACAGAATCTCAGCATACAACGCTGAAAACCACTATATTATCCAGTGTTGCATTGCTCATAGGTATCATAATGACTATTCTGATATCCAAGAGCGTTTCCGGACCGATGAAAAAGATAACGGAAAGCCTTGAGAAATTTGGTGAAGGTGACCTTACCGTAGGTTTCGACTTCATAGGCAAGGACGAATTCGGAAAAATAGGGAAATTACTAAACGATATGAGCTTCTCGATAAAGGATTCTATGAAATCCATACACGATGCATCCATAAAAATAGACGAATCTTCAGATCAGCTTGCAGCAGTGGCACAGGAATCCAACGCCAGTGTTGAAGAATTATCGTCACAGGCTCAGATAGTATACACAAGTGCGAATAACACTATGGACTCTATAGAATTGGTAAGTTCAGGCATACAGGAAATATCGGCATCTGCTAATCACGTTGCTGATATCGCATCTGGCTTGAAATCAAAAACTAAAAATGCTTCAGAAACTGCCAAAGAAGGTGAAATAATCATCGAAGAAGCAGTTGACAGCATTTTAACAGCCGAAACCCAAAGTAACGAAACAGCCAAACTGGTTAATGAACTTTCCAACAGGGCGAAAAATGTCGGTGAAATCGTAAACACGATTTCCAGTATAGCCGAACAGACAAATCTGCTTGCACTTAATGCAGCCATCGAGGCAGCAAGGGCCGGTGAAGCCGGAAAAGGATTTGCGGTAGTTGCGGATGAAATCAGAAAACTTGCTGAAGAAAGTGCAAATGCCACTAAAAATATAGCAGATATACTGAAGGAAATAGGTTCTAATACCGACAAAACTCATGTTGCCACCGAAAAAACCGTTGAAATCGTTGAAGTTACGAGTGAAAAAATCAACCAGGCAAAAGAGCGTTTCTCGGATATTATGAACAGGGTAAGTGAAATTTTCAACATGGCAGATTCACTTGCAGAAACTTCTCAGAAACAGAATGAACATTCCGAAATAATAGCAAAATCCATGGAACAGTCCAGCTCTTCGGTAATAGATGTTTCCAAAGAAGTTGAAAACATGAAAGAAGGTATTGAGCAGGAAAGCCAGAGCGCCCAGCTCATAAGTGAGTGGGCTCAGGAACTTAATATGCTTTCTGAAACACTTAGATCACAGGTAGAAAAATTTAAAATATAACGATTTATTGAGAAATTTGAAGATAAAAGGAGCCGTTTGTAATTAAACGGCTCCTTTCTTGTTTTATTAAGCGTAAACAGATTTAGATATTTTTATTTTTTGTTTTATAATAATTGCGGTACCGGTTCCGCAGGAGGTAAATCAATTGAAAAAAATGACAATTTCAGAAATAGCAAAAATAGCCAACGTATCAAAATCGACAGTTTCCAGGGCAATTAACGGTTCAGATCGTATATCCGATGAAACCAGAAACAAGATCTATTCAATAATGAAGGAATATGGATTCGTTCCAGATTCTCGTGCCAGAAACCTTTCAAGTAAAAAAACCAACACTATCGCCCTTATATTACCGGCAGTATCCGGTCCATACTACGGTGAAATACTTAACGGCGCAGAGGAAATACTGATGAAAAATGATTACTTCGCGCTTTTCATGGGATGTGGAAGTGAAGAATCCAGAAAAAGGTATTTCAAGGCTATAGAAGAAAAAAGGGTGGACGGAGCCATAATACTCGACTGGAAAATCTCAGATAAATTGATTTCCAAAGCCGATATACCTCTCGTCTTAATGGACACACCAGCTTCCTCCGAAAATGTGATCAGCATTTCTATAGATAACGCATCTGGAAGCTATGAAATGACAAAACACCTTATAGATTTTCACGGGTATAAAGATATAGTTTTTGCAACCGGTCCCGCAAATTCATATGACAGCGAACAGAGACTGGCAGGATACCTCAACGCTTTGAGGGAATTTGGAATATCGGTACTCAAAGAGAAAATAATGGAAGGCGATTTCACTTTTGATTCCGGAAAGCGAATTGCGAAAAAAATAATAAAAAAATTACCTGAAGTAGTTTTTGCAGCCAACGATGAAATGGCTCTGGGAATAATGGAAACTTTCAAGGAAAACGGAATAATCCCAGGTAAAGACGTTTTTATGGCAGGTTTTGACGATACGATATGGGCTAAATTCATCGACCCTCCTTTAACTACCGTAAAACAACCCATAAAGGAGATAGGAAGAATTTCGGCTATGAAAATTGTCGATTCACTCGAATCCGGAAAGAAAATGGAGGCAGTAAACCTGAAATTGGGAACTCAGTTGATAATTAGGCAATCATGTGGTTGCCAAATAAAAAAGGGGGAAGTATAAATGAAAAAACTCGTTTTAATTCTGATACTCATTTCTCTTTCGTTAACCGTTTTTTCGGTAAAACTTACAGTTACGGCTCCTTATGCGGAGATGTTGGCATTTTTGCAGGAAAAGGCCACTGAATTCTCTGAAATAAACCCTGATGTTGAAATCGAAGTCATACAGGAACCAGAAGGCGGACAGATTGCAGCACTCATAGCAGCAGGAAATGCACCCGACGTATTCGTGGGAGTATTCGGCTACATGCCTGAAAAATACGCAACCATGGGAAAATTGGTTGACCTTTCCAAACTCGAGGGTTTCACAGATCTGGAAACAAACATTTATAACGGCATGCATTACTCAGATGACGGCGGAGTTTATTTCATGCCATGGATGCTCACCACTCAGATGCTTATATACAACGCAGACTTGTTCAGAGAAGCCGGACTCGATCCCGACAAAGCTCCTGAAACATTCGACGAATTCCTCGAATATGCTGAAAAAATTTCCGAATTACCAAACAGGGCAGATGGATCAAAAGTATACGGTACAGTTTTCTGGAATGACGCCCTGGTATGGGGTGGCTGGTACTGGACCATGCTTTCACAGATATACTACAACTTCAACAACGGAGAATACGGCCTTTTTGACGATTTTGGACTAGATGTGGTTTTCAATCAGCCTGAGGCAAACATGAAAGGATTCATGGAATTCTGTAAAAAAGCACAGGAATTCGCTCCTCTTAACATGGAAAAGAATTTCTTCTCAAGAACTATAGGAATGTGGCTGCAGTACGGTTATTCATGGAAGCCCAACCTGATGAACGCAAAAGATGAACCCATGACGATCGGCGAAGACGTAAGAGTAGCTCCAATCCCAGTAAGCAACAAAAGCTGGAATCATTGGAGTACACTTGATGGCAGATCTCTCATGGTTTTCAAATCCAATAGAGAAAAAGAAATGGCATCCTGGAATTTCATAAAATTCCTCATAGAAGATGAAAATAACCTCGAAGCCTGTAAAATACTTGGATACCTACCATCACTCTCTTCTCTTAAAGAAAACGAATATTTCAAGACTCCGGAAAATGCTCCTTTTGTCGCACAGCTTGAACATGCGATTCCAAACGAAGCTGTGGCACAGCTGGACGAAATTTCAAACTTACTCCTCAGCGTTTACGCAGAAGCAGTTGTTAAGAAATCCATGGACATATCTGAAGGTATAAACCTGGCCGCTGAAGAGGCAAAAACAATCCTTTTAGGTAAATAATTCAATAAAAGCGCCATGATTTTTTCATGGCGCATACTCTTCTTTTCAACCCGTAACGGAGGTAGAATTTGCAGATTTTAAAAAAGATAAACAAATACAAATGGGGGTATATATTTTTACTGCCATGGATAGTCTTGTTTTGCGTATTCGGTTTGTATCCGATGTGGTTATCGGTTAAGATGACATTTCTGGATTATAATTTGCTGGAACCGCAGAAGATGAGATTTATAGGAATAGAAAACTGGATAGAAGTCTTAACCGACTCGATGTTCTGGAAAAGCATGGCAAATGTAATTTACAATCAGCTTATTTTCATATCGCTGAACTTTTTCATCTCACTCGGTGTGGCAATTTGCCTGTTTCGAATAAGAAAGTTCGGATCTTTTTTCAGAACTGTATATTTCATGCCGGTTGTAACCTCTGTAGTCGTCGTTATGATTGTTTTAGGTTACATCACCGGTCCTGAAGGACCAATGCAGATAACACTTATGAAATGGGGGCTTTTAAAAGATCCCATATTCTGGAAAATGGAACCACCGTTAATAATGCCCGTACTCGCATTCATAAACACATGGAAATGGTTTGGAATTCAGACGGTTATATTCCTCGGCGGGCTTTCCACCATACCGGCGAGTTATGCAGAAGCAGCCGAACTGGACGGAGCAAAATCCAGAGAAATATTCTGGAAGATTCAATTCCCGCTTTTAAAACCTCAGATAATATTCATACTGGTAACCAACGTAATAAACGGACTTCAGATGTTTACCGAAGTGTATGTTAACTTCGATCTTTACGGAGGAATAAGAAATGCCGGTTTAACTCCTATCCTGTACATATACGCAACAGGCCTGGATAAATTCCAAATGGGTTATGCCTCTACGATGGGAATGTTCCTGGGAATAATAATCATAGTTTTAACGGGAATACAGTTTTTCGCCTTTAAAAGGAATGAGGTGTAATACATGAGACAAAGAGAAAAAAATGAAGCTATTTATGCATATATATGGTTGGTTATAGGACTTATTTTCGTATTGTATCCATTCATACTGATGGTTGTAAATTCATTCAAACCAGGTCCGGAAATAATGCACAACCCAACTGAAATGCCCTCTATGATATCACTCAAAGGGTATGAAGGACTGTTTAAAAACCTGGATATACTCCTTCTGTTTAAAAACTCATTCATAGTCGCAGGCTCGGTAACTTTCCTGAACGTTTTTCTGGGTGCGATGGCGGCATTTGCCCTCTCAAAAATAAAATTCCCAGGCCGTGACCTGATATTCAGAATAATGCTGATAACCATGATGATACCCGGTGTACTTTTCTTCATACCAACATACAGCATGCTGTACAGCTGGGGCTGGGTTAACAACTTCAGGGCGATAATAATCCCCGGTGCTGTGGGAGTTTACAACATTTTTCTGATACGGCAGTTCATGATGCAAATCCCGGATTCGATGATAGAAGTCGCAAAAGTAGACGGCGCATCAGATTTTCAGATATTCGGTAAGGTTATATTACCAATGAGCAGACCCGTACTCGCCACAGTGGCCATACTGACTTTCATGGGCAGCTGGAATGATCTTTTTGGGCCGCTGCTGTACCTCAGAGACAAGGCAAAATGGACTATACAGCTGGGAATTCATATATTTTCAAAAGGCGTACCTGGCAGCAGGCTGGAAGAAATATGGGCTGCCAATGTACTTGTAACCTTACCGGTTGTTATTATCTACATATTCCTTCAGAAGGAATTCATTAAAGCCTTCACCAACGTGGATTTGAAATGAGTTGATGATGATGAAAAAAACGAAGTTATCTAAAAAAATAATAATAGCCATAACTCTGTCTGCGATAGTATTACTCGCTTATACGCTGGGATGGCTGGAAACTTATTTTCTTGCCGAAAAATACATGGAAAAGGCATTGAACAACTATGAATCAGGAGAATTCCTCAAAGCTATAGATGGTTATGAGCATTATGATGAACAGAAGGGTGAATACACATACTGGGCGGGATTCGTTCAGATATCCACAATGTTCAGCTCATCCTTTTCATTCCCGAAATCTTCAATATCTTCAGATGCTCATAAAATGGGACTTAAAACGATAATAAAACTTAACGACAAAGAGCTCATGAGTTACTTCAAAAAGACTATGAGGCAGAACAACCCTTTAATTCTGTACGTATGTTCTGAGTTGTATCATCGCATACCTAAAAATGCAGATTATTTCTCAACTGTTTTTGAAAAACTCGGTGGAAACAAGGAAAATATCGAAAAATACTATCTGGAATTGCATGAATTTAAACAGTAAAACCTATAAAATCTCGGAGGAAAAAATGAATTTTTTTGAAAGCAAATACGGTTATTTTGACGAAGAAGGAAATTACAACATCAATAACATGAATCTGCCGATGCCCTGGACTCACATACTGACAAACGGTAAATACGGCTCTGTGTATTCACATGCCGGAAGCGGCTATTCATTCTACATAGACGCATCTCAGAGTTGTATAAACAGATGGGTACAGGATCTGATAAAAGACGAATACGGTAAATACGTTTACATACGCAACAACGATACCGGAGAAATCTTTTCCACTACATATCAGCCCGTTCAGGCTACGGGAAAATACGGTGTAAAATACGGCCCGGGATACGTTAGATTCGACACGGAGTTTAAAGATTTCAAAGTTTCATCAAAATCTTTCATACCGCTTGAAGACGATCTTGAAATAAACATCGTGGAAATAGAAAACAAAACCGATAAAAAACTCAATCTCACATTATTCACGTATTTTGAACTCAACATGGGAACTATGGGAGATATTCACCGTGAATTCCATAAATTGTTTTTCAACACGAAATTTGACGATGAAAACGAGATACTGATAAGTGAAAAATACCTTTGGGCAAATGGCATGAAACACTGGAACATATCCTATGATAAGATTCTATTCCACAAAGTATCCAAAAAAATCACGGGATACGATACGGATAAAAGGGTATTTTACGGAAATTATTCCCAAATCCCACTTGGAGTCAAGACAAACACCATGCATAACAGTGACGGCAGAAATCCCGATGGCATAAACTCACTGAGATTCGATATTTGCCTGGAAGCCAAAAAAAGCGATAAATTAATAATAATAACAGGTGTAAGTGAAGAAGAATCGGATATTCCTTACAAAACTGAAAAGTATTCAGATATCGAGTACTGTGAAATGAAAGCCACTGAAACAGAAGCCTACTGGAAAAACAAATTCAACGGATTCAGTATAAATTGCGAAGACAAAGCCATGCAGTTCATGCTCAATTTCTGGCTGCCTTATCAGGCACTTGCAGGAAGGTTACTGGCAAGGACTGGATATTATCAGTTCGGTGGTGCATACGGTTTTCGTGACCAGCTGCAGGACAGTTTATCCGCATTGATTTACGATCCGGAAATAACAAGAAATCAGATATTGCTGCATGCAGCACATCAGAGAAACGACGGGAGTGCATTGCATTGGTGGCTGCCTCTAACTGGAATGTCCCCTGCCGAAAGATGGTCGGATGATTTACTCTGGCTTCCATTCAGTGTTTGTGAATACATTAAAAACACCGGAGATCATGAAATACTCAAAGAAATCGTCAAGTTCACCGATGAAAGTGAGTCTTCCCTTCAGGATCACTGCCTGCTTGCCATTAAAAACGCCTTGTCAAATCTTAGCGAAAGAAACATACCTCTGATACTCGATGGTGACTGGAATGACGGAATGAACGGCGTGGGTTCGGGTAGAAAAGGGGAGAGTTTCTGGTTATCAGAATTTTTATACCTCGTCATGCAAAACGTCCTTGAATTCTTCGTTCTTGAAAAAGACGATATGGATTTGCTGAAATCCAACTCGGAAAAAATTAAAAACGCTTTCAACGATACGGCATGGAACGGCGACTGGTTCTCAAGGGCCATAAACGACAACGGACTTGAAATAGGTTCAAAATCGGATGACAGAATTTTCCTCAATGCACAGAACTGGGCAGTTATTTCGGATATTTGCGATTCCGACAGAAAAATCAAAGCAATGAACGAAGTGAAAAACAAACTCATCACAGATTACGGCCCACTGCTTTTCACACCTCCATTCACGGTTCCGGACGAAAGTATAGGTTATCTCACACGATATGCCCCCGGTTCCAGAGAAAATGGCGGAGTTTACACACACGCTGCAGTTTGGACAATGTGGTCAGCAAATCTCATGGATGACTCAGCGTTATGCGACAGGGTTTATGAAACCATATCACCAGTACTCAGAAGTATCAAATCACCCGATGTGTATTCGGCAGAACCCTATGTTATGCCAGGTAACGGTGATGGTCCTCTTACGAAAAAACCGGGAAAAGCAGGTTGGACATGGTATACCGGGTCTGCAGGATGGTATTACAGATCGATAATAATGTACCTGTTGGGAATTCAGCTGGATGGAAACAAAATAAGAATAAATCCATGTACGGAAAAGAATTGGGAATCATCGGAAATAAACATGAACAAAAAAAATATTTCCGTGAAAATCGTGGTTGAAAACCCGAATAAAAAACCCTTAAAAGACATAAACAAAATCATAATCGATGGTGAAGAAAAAGATTCAAATGAATTTGAATTGACAGACGGAAATCACGTAATAACCTTAAAATATTGAAGGAGGTTTGAAAATGAAAAAATACTGCTTTATGGCGATTATATTGTTGATCGCTATTTCCGGTTTTGGTTTCAACGGAGAACAGATACTTCAGATGAACGAAAGATATTCCGCGGAATATTTCTGGAATGAGGCAAATCCTTTCAACGGACTGATAAGGGACAGAACCACTCCCGACTCTCCCTGTTCTGTTGCCGCTGTTGGTTTCGGGCTCGTCAGTAACTGCATAAGTGCCGAAAATGGTTGGATACCAAAAAAACTGGTATATGAGAGAACACTCACAACGTTGAAGATATTTAAAAACCTCGAAAATCTCGATGGATTTTATTATCATTTTATAGATATGTGGACTGGTAAGCGTGCGATGCAGTCTGAAATTTCATCGATAGACACCGCACTCTTCATAGCCGGTGCTTTGTTCGCAGGCCAGTATTTCCAGGGTACCGAAGTAGAAACACTGGCAAAAGAACTGTATGACAGAATCAACTGGGATTCCATGAGAAACGGTTCACCATTCATATCGATGGGTTATAACCCCGAAAAAGGATACTTACCTTATTACTGGGACACATACAGCGAATGTATGATACTTTATATACTCTCCATAGGGTCTGATACCCATCCTATACCAGCTGAGATCTGGAACAAATGGTACAGAAACAAAAAGGGTAAGGACGAAACCGAACACATTTCTTCCGGTCCTGAAAGCCTTTTCACATACCAGTATTCCCATGGATTCATAGATTTCAGATACATCGAAGATGAATTTGCAAATTACTTTGAAAATTCAAAAAAAGCTATTCTGTACAACATAGATTTTGCAAAAAAAGAATCCTACAAAACGTTCACGGAGGGATTCTGGGGAATCAGCGCAGGAGACGGACCTTCTGGCTACAAAAACCACGGAGCAAGGCTTTTCGGAACCGACGGAACAGTGGTGCCATATGCAGTAGTGGCTTCAACACCTTTCCTTCCCGAAACTTCCTTAAAGGGATTGACGAAACTCTGGGACATAAAGAACAACATATGGGGAAGATACGGTTTTAAAAGTGCTTTCAACCTCGATTCCGACTGGTATTCTTCGGAATTCATAGGTATAGATAAAGGTATAGAAGTTATCATGAGTGAAAACTACAGAAATGAATTTGTGTGGAATTATTTCATGGAACTGGGCTGTGTTAAAAAAGCGATAGAAAGAATCGGATTCAAACAGCTCGAAAGACCTGAGGAAAATGTTAAAAAGGCTAATCCCGACAAACTTCCCGTCGGTGCTGCACCTGATTCACTTATAGCCGACAATTTTGAAAGGGGATTCGCAAAATTCGGTGCTGGTGCATGGCATGGAGGGAGTTCTGCGATTGAAGATGCGGTTGCAGAAATCTCAGACGAACAGGCACATGAAGGCGGAAATTACTCTTTGGGTATGTTCTACTGCGTGGAACCAGATGGCAAATTCAACGGTGCGTGGATAAAACTCGGTGGTCTCGATGCTGGAAAATACGGTTACATGGTTTTCTGGCTCAAAGGTGACGAAACCGAAGGCTACACCGAAGAATTCAAAATCGAAATCAAGAGCCCAGGTGGAATTGGAGTTTACGTGGTCAAAGGAGTGACATCCGAATGGCAGAAATATGTGATTCCTTTCACCGAAATTGAAAATCACGACAAAGTCAAATGGAACGACTTGCAGGAAATAGCCGTTGTATTCGAGGACTGGCGTGCAACTGATAAAACAGGAAAGATATACCTCGACGATATATACTTCACAAATCATCCAGAATTCGTGAACGCAGAAGATTTCGAAAAAGGCATGGCCTCATTCGGTGCTGGTGCATGGCACGGTGGAAGCTCAACAGTTGACGATTGTGTAGTTGAAATTACCGATGAACTTTTAACCGAAACCAACGAATATTGTATGAAAGCCTTTTACTGTGTGGAACCCGAAGGTAAATTCAACGGTGCATGGTTGAAACTCGGAGACTTGAATGCAGAAAACTGCGAATATTTCACTTTCTCCATAAAAGGAGACGTGGAGGAGGGATTCACCGAAACTTTCAAAATTGAGGTAAAAGAACCCGGTACCGTTGGTGTATACGTAGTCGAAGGCGTCACTTCAGAATGGCAGGAAATATCCATACCACTGTCTGAATTCAATAACTCCGAAAACATGAAATGGAAAAACCTGTCAGAAATAGCCATAGTATTCGAAGACTGGCGTGCAACTGACAAAACAGGAACTTTATATTTCGACAATTTCTACTTCAATTAGAAACATTAGTATACAAAAAGGGAATCACTCTGTGATTCCCTTTTTTATGGAATTTTGAAGTTCTAACACGATTATCTTCTTCAACTTTTAAATTTTCAAATTCAAATAATAATTTTCTTTTCAAAATGGTATCGGCAAATTATTTGTTTAAGATATAAGTGTCCCAGCTTACAGGTGGTTTCCTCTTAAAAAGTCCCGTTACTATGATACCGATCTTATCCACATCGTCCACTTCGAATATGATGGTTTCATTTTTCTCGAATGTTCTGTTGAACATGTTAAGATAAAAATTTCTAACATCCGATACCGATTGACTTTTTTCGGCTCCAAAATACATGAGCTCGATTTCCTCATCTTCAGGTTTCGTCAAAAAAGCGTAGAAAACAGGCAAATCATCTTGAAAATACGTGAAACTTGATTTGAGGTCAATCTCTTCCTCAATATAATCTTTCCATTTTTCAACACTTATCGCTTCATTCAACGGGTTGATGGAATCATGAGTTCTCCTGTAATGCCGATAGTTCAGTTGAATGACTTTCTCATAATCTGAAGTTTGCAGGTTAATCAGCGGTATCATATCCAATTTTGGAAAACCATCAACATGTATCAAATCTTTTTCTACTACTTCATATTCAAAACATTTTCTGGCAAGCTTGTAGTTCAGATAGTGCAGAAACCCTTTTGCGTTATCATCATCAGAACTCGTGGCGAATTGATATTTACCATTACCACTCTGCCTTACAGAAAAATCGTGTAACTCACTTCCAATTCCATTTCCCCTGTATTCCCTCGGCACGTAAACGTACGAGTATTTTCTGTACGGATGAAAATGATTATCCTGTAACAGACAAAGTGCAACTATCCCATTATTATCAACGGCCATATTTATAACATCACTTTTAAAATCCGGTTTTTTTGACAGATATTCGGAATTTTCTTCAATGAAATTCCTCAGATCAACTTCTTCATCTTTCGAAAAGCCTTTAAACCTAATCACTTAAACAACTCTCCCATCTTGAATTACATGTTATTTTTTATCCAGTAAAAATCAAATGGCTCAATAATTACTAAATTGTTTTCCAAACCTTTTTCTTTTTTTATGGCAGAACCAAGCAAATCGAATTCCGCTTTTACCTCAAACGGTGTTTTAAAACTAAGTTTTTTATCCGATAAATTCTGGATAACTGTTATTATCTCATCGTTGTATATTCTGTCATATGCGAGTATCTTTTTAATTTCGACTCCATTTTCATCCTTAATATCCAAAAATTTCAAATCCCCGTTTCCGAAAGTTTTTTCATTTTTGCGTACTTCTATGGCGTTTTTTAAAAAGCTGAATATTTTATACGATAAACTTTCAGAATCATCCAATTTATTTTCAACCTCGGGCCAGTTTACCCTTCCCCTCACAAGATATCTCGAATCTTTTATTCCGGTTTCTTTAACCTGTTCATTGTAAAAATCAACATCATTCGTCTTGGCAAACTCATCCCCATAAAAAATTATAGGGGTTCCGGTAAGTGTGAACATAATTGAATATGCCAGCTTTATAAGCTTTTCATTTTCTCCGAAAAGAGTTGCCAGTCTTGCCGAAATCCCCTCACCATTTCTGAAGGACCATGAAGGGTCTTGGGCATAATAATCGAATATGAATTCACGTTCCTGTGTTGTGACCATTTCCAGTGTGAGTTCATCGTGACATCTTAAAAACATGAACCATTGGCTGTCTTCCGGTATTTGAGACGGTGTCACTTCCGGAGACATTATTTTTTTTATCGATTCACTGGATTGTTCAGCAAGGCTTCTGTATATGCGGGGCATAACTGGAAAATGATATGCACCATTGCATTCATCGCCTTCCCCGAAATATTCAACAACCTTTTTCGGTGGTTGACATGCCTCTGCCAACAACAAAGTACCTGGATCTATATAATCCAGTATGGCTCTGAAGAATTTCACAACGTCATGAGTTTTTTCGAGATTTTCGCATATAGTCCCTTCTTCTTTCCATATGTAGGGAATTGCATCGGCACGAAAGCCATCGAGATGTTTCAATTTCCAATAAATAAGCACTTTGGACATTTCAATCAGCAGTTCGGGATTCCTGTAATTCAAATCCGGTTGCATTTCAAAGAATCTGTGAAAATAATATTTCCCGACTTTCGGTTCCCATTCCCAGTTACTCTTACAAAGCCCTTTGAATATAATTCTTGCTTCTTTATATTTTTCTGTCGTATCGCTCCATATGAAATAGTCGTGATATTTACCTTTCTCATCATCAACTGCTTTTTTAAACCACTCATGTTCCGTTGAGCAATGATTCAATGCGATATCAAAAATAACCCTGATATCTCTTTTATGTGCTTCCTCAAGGAAAACATCGAAAATATCTTCATTTTCATTTCCTAGCAGTGTCTCTCTTATTTTTTTATAATCCGAAATGTCAAAACCCGCATCTTTCATTGGTGAATCCAGCACGGGAAGCAGCCAGATACAATTTATACCGAACTTCTGTAAATAATCGAGTTTCTCATTAAGCCCTGAAATATCATTATTAAACAGGTCAACATAAAGTGAATATATAACCGCATCTTTAAACCATTCTTCTCTCTCTTCATTAAAATAAGGCTTGTATTTTTCTTTCTCTGCCTTTAAATACTCCAGAAATATTTCCAGTTTATCTTCATCTTTATCATAAAGTTTTTTCCAGATTTTTTTCATACGATTGATATAGTCACTCATATTCTCTCCTCGTTAATTTATAAATTTTCATTTTAATTTTATCATTATCACGTTAAGATTTCAGCTGTACTACCAGATCATTTTAAATTGTACGAATAAAAACTTGTAATAAATAAAGTGGTTGGTATTATTACCCACGCACTGTACCGATCGATACTGTACCCTTAAAGTAAAAATCTGGTTTATACACAAAAAATACTAAACAGGGAAATTCACGTAATAACCGGGTATAGTCCCAAGTTATTACTACTTATTTGTTGGATTTATTTGCAAAATATTCTGTTAAATCATTTATTAATTAGTTTAACAAACACCTGTATCAGCCTATCGTTCAGCTTCTTTAACAGTTTATAAAGTACTCTAAAGACATATGACAAAAGAAGAAGCCCTCCAAAGAAACTCACCTTGGAGGGCATAGAAAGTAAAATTAGAGGGCAATTTTGAAGGTTACTTTTATCGGATCAGTGCTTTTTTGGGCGGAAAAAAGCACACGTTGTTTGAAAAAAGACGGCACAAAGACGGGTAATACTCTGCGCCGCTAAGTCCGGGTTATTTTGTGATCAGCTGGAGGTTATTAAAACTATTCTGATCGATTCACAGAACTTTGCTCACGCCAAAATTCCAAATACAATTTATACTTAACTCCTTTTCTACCGGAACTTAAACTATAAATAATTTCCCTGAGTGTTTCCGGTAGTAAGGAGGGGACATTTTAAAAGACTTAAAACCGCGCCGATAGATGTTACTTAATAAACCACTTCTTCTCTGATAAAAATCCAGATAGACTATCGCCGCGGATTTACCTGAATATCGGGATTGGATTTATCGTTTCATTCAACCTTCTATGTAAACCAACATATTCCGTAAATATTCTTTGTCTTTGTTCGCATTTCTTTCCATCTCAATGAAGTTTATTAATTATATCATACCTTCGCTGTGTTGTCAACAATATTTTAACACAATAACCTATATTTTTAATCACTCATTCCAAAACAGGTAATAATGGGGTTGACAAATCCTAAATATAAAGTTTTATCAGGATTTTTAAACATATTTTGGATTTTTTTTTGATTTCCTTCCCCATTTTGATATATCATTCAATTAGAATATTTTGGAGGTTTCTTTTGAAAAAAGGAATTTTAATTTTTTTAATCTGTTTTTCTTTGGGAAGTTTAGTTTTTTTAAATTTAGAAAAAATAAGCGTGATTTTTAAAGATTACAGTGAGGCAGAAAATGGTTCTGTTTCCTCTATTGCTGATAATACAAATTTCAAAGATGATTTTAAAGATGTTTGTCATATATTGGAAAATGAAAGTACTATAATCGAATTATCCGAGTTCACACATCTAAAAGAAGAATATTTGAAAAGAATTGATTCTTCAAAATCAGTTGATGATTATATAGAATATTTAAAAAAATTCATGGGTAATATTGAAAACCCTCATTTCGCATTTTCTGATGAATTTCAGAATATTTCGCCTTGTTGTAATGCAGTTTTCAAAGATGGAAAGATTTTAATATCCGATATTCCCTCTGATAGAAATTGGAATTTGGAAAAAGGCGATCAACTTATAACTGCGGATGGGATTGACATACTTAAATGGTTAAGTATCAGAACCGCGTTTTACGCGGGAAGCAGGGAAGATAAAATCAACTCTTCGATTTCGGATTTGTTCAGAAAAATATCTGTTTACTCGGATAGCAGGGAATTAAAAGTTCTGAAAAAAAATGGATACAGTGACATTTCTCTGAACTTGAAAAATAATGATTTGCATTCATGCTGCAATATGGAAAAAAGAGAGGATATAGCTTTAATAAAAATATCCGGGATATCACAAAAATCCATTCATGAATTCAAGGAAATAATCCCTCAGATAGTAGATGTGAAAGGCTTGGTACTGGATATAAGAAACTGCTCATCCGGTTTGGAATCCGAGGCAAATGAAATTTCTGATTTGATGATGCAATTCTGTAAAAAAAACTCATATGATGAAGAATCAATCCCCGTAATGATACTAACAGGTAAAAACACCAAAAATGCAGGAACACATATAGCTGCAACATTGCGCAGCTATGATAAATGCATACTGATGGGTGAAGCAACGGGACCAGGTTTCAACGATACGAAATCCTACAGGACAAAATCCGGCACTGTCATACGCATACAGAAAGATACGCCAATCTTTCTCGGAAAGGCTTTTATTCCCCAGAAAAAAGGAATAAAACCCCATATAGATATATCGGCTTATATAGGTGTTATAAATTCAGAAAAAGACATAATCGATATTGCCATAGAAGAATTTCACAGAACCTGCTTCAACATAGAACTTTTGAAGAGGCCCGTAACCGAGTACGGCGAAATTGTTATGGAAAATATAATATCTTACAGTTGTTAACAAATTTCATTTTTTATATCAAAATCCTTACTTATTAAAATCCAAAATACCCTGAGTATTTAAATAAATTAATTTAAATAAAGATATAACCGCATATTTATTTCTCTCCAAATATAATTCGGTTGTCTTACCCTTTTTATAATCATTATATAAATGGTGAAAATTAAGAAATATTTTCTATGTTATAATTATTATAATATTTTCGTTTCAAATTTCTTTATTTATCACCTTTGACATCAGTGTTATAAACTAATTAGTTTAATTAAAACGTATAGGGAGGTTTTTATGGAAAATTACTATATAGGACTTGATATCGGCGGTACAAAAATACTTGGAGCCCTTTTTGATTCAAGAGGTAATTTGCTTAAAATCGATAAAAAGGCTACAAAAGCCCCCAAAGGTTCCGAAAAAACGCTTGAACAACTGAATAAAGTTATTATTGCATTGATTGAAGATAAAAATGATTTGTTAAAGGGAATAGGAATTGGAGTTCCCGGAATAATCAAAGATGGTGAAATACTTTTCACACCTAATATGCCATGGTCGAATTTCAATTTAAAAGAAACCCTGTCTGATATATATAAAGTGCCGGTATTGGTCGGTAACGACGCAAATGTCAGTCTTCTTGGTGAATGGCTACATGGCAAGGCAAAAGGTTATAATTATGTCGCCGGATATTTTGTAGGCACAGGAATAGGAGGCGCATTAATCCTTGATGGCAAACTCTATGAAGGGGCCATGGGAGCTGCGGGTGAAATAGGACATATGAATGTCAATCCCGACGGTGTTTTTTGTGGCTGTGGTTCCAGGGGATGTCTCGAGTCGTTCTCATCAAAAACCGGTATGCTGAAGGAAATTAAAAATCAGATTTCACGTGGCAGAAAAACATACCTTTCACAATTTATGGAAAATTCAAATAACTACATTCTTAAAAGTTCTCACCTGAAAGAGGCGGTCGAAAACGAAGATGCTCTTGTTATGGAAGTAATAGAGGATATGTGTAAATACCTGGGAGTATCCGTCGCATCCATAATAAACCTTATAAATCCTGAGATCGTTATTATGGGTGGGGGAATTATGGAATCTCTGGGTGAAATTCTGCTTCCCAGAATAAAAAAACATACAGACCGATATGTTCTTAAAGACAGCATTAAAAATTGTTCAATCGAATTGTCCACCTTAAAGGATGAAGCTTGTCTGTGGGGAGCCTATGGTTTACTTGAAGAAAACCTCATTGTAGAATCCGAAGATTAATCCTTAATAAATATTCACGAATCCTTATATTTTTTTAACGTCTTAATATTAATCTGTACGAGGGGAATATCATGGATGAAAACAAGATAAAACTGGCCGCAGTAATTATTCTCGCAGCGGAAGGCCTTTATTTGAAGATATCACAAAGTGAGAACGGTAAAGTTAAAACATTGGAATTTCTGGAACAGCCTTTAGACCTGGGTTTTGATACCTTTGTCAAAAAAAAGATAAGCTTTGACAAAATAGAGAAAATCTGCAGTGTTTTAAGTAGTTATAAAAGAATCATCAAAAGTTATGGAATATCAAAAATAAGGGCTGTAGCATCGGCAACGATAGGCGAATCACAGAATGCACATTATCTTATTGACCAGATAAAAATAAGAACCAGACTGAATTTTAATGTTCTTGATGACTCGGAAGAAAAAACACATATCTATATGGAATTGCTGAGACGCATAGATAAAGATACGAATTATAGAAACGGTACGGTTTTCATGGCATATATCGGTACTTCCAGCATAGGTATTGCCGTATCCTCTGGGGGACGGATAATATTCTCCCAGAACATCAGAATAGGCACACATAAACTTATAGAGCTGTTGGGAAAACTGAGGGATAATCCCGATACATTTTATCTGGTTTTGAGAGAATATCTCGTTAGTTTTTCCTTTTCCCTGAAATCCATAATGCCTAAAAATAAAATCGATTATTTTATCACCTGTGGTAAAGAATTAAGGCTGATATCGAAGATGTGCAACGCAGAGATAAAAGAAGAATCCTATCTGATTTCAGTTGAAGAGATGAAAAATGTTTTCACACGAATCAAAGGACTGAACCTGGATTCATTGTCCAAAGAATTTAAATTTCTGGAAAACAAAACAAAAATTATCCCTCCATTCATGGGAATATACGACATGCTGGTCGATATCTGCAAGACAAATGAGATAACAGTTGTTCCCATAACTTTGATGGATGCCCTTGAATATGAAATTCTTTATCCGGGGATAATGAAAAAAATCATACGTAATTTTGAAAAAGATATAATTTATTCGGCAAGAACAATTGCCCAGAAATATCTTGATGACGAGGCTCATGCCCATACTGTTGAAAAATTTTCCCTGAAAATATTTGACAGCATGAAGAAATTACATCATCTGACGGAAAGAGACAGGATGATTTTGCAAGTGGCAGCCATACTACATGACATAGGAAAATTCGTTAACATAAAAAAACATGCCAAGCATTCATACAATTTGATTAAAGGATCCGAGATACTCGGTATGAGTGAAAAAGAAATTGAAATGGTCGCATTAATAGGACGTTTTCACAGTGATTCAAAACCAGACCTCCTCAAAGACAGATTACCCCTTGACAGGGAAGACAGGGTAAAGGTGGCAAAGATGCTCGCAATACTGAGGCTTGGCGATGCGCTTGACAGGGCACACAACCATAAGTTTTCCACACTTGAAGTTAAGGTGAAAAAAGACAGCATAATAATACTGGTTAAATCAAAAAAAGAATTCCCGCTTGAAGAATGGGCGTTTTCACAAAAATCTATTTTCTTTGAAGAAGTTTACGGTATTAAACCGGTTCTCAAGAAGGAGCTGAATTATGAAATTTGATGACAGGAAATACTTCCTTAACAGAGAACTCAGCTGGCTGAGTTTCAACAACCGAGTTCTGGAAGAAGCAATTGACAGAAACAACCCAATTCTCGAAAGGCTTAAATTTCTGGCAATAACCGGATCCAACCTGGATGAATTCTTTATGATACGTGTAGCCGGGTTGAAAGAACAGGTAAATGCAGGATATTCCGGCAAAGACCCGTCCGGGCTGACCGCGAAAGAACAATTGAGAATGATCTCCGAAGAAGTACACAGTATGGGAAAAAAACAGTACAACACTTTGAACAGATCCATAATTCCCGGACTAAAAAAACATAAGATCTTTTTTCCAAATATAAAGGAATTGAACAAAAAACAGGAAGAATTTATCGATGGTTATTTCAAATCAACCGTTTTCCCGGTAATAACACCGATGGCCATCGATCAGAGCAGGCCTTTCCCGCTGTTACCTAATAAGAGTCTGAATCAGGCTGTACTGTTGGAATCGGAAGACAAACAGGAATTATTTGCTATGGTGCAGGTTCCGTCCATACTCCCAAGATATATTCGAATCCCGTCTAAACTGGATGAAACAATACTGATACCCATGGAAAAGATCATAAAAAAACACATGCACACACTTTTCAACGGATTTAAAATAATAGCAGTCAATCCATTCAGAATAACCAGAAATGCAGATTTGAGTTTTGATGAAGAAGAAGCACAGGATTTGCTGGAAGAAATACAGAAATCATTAATACAGCGTAAGAGAGGCTTTCCGGTAAGACTGGAAATAGAAAAGGATTCTTCTCCCAGGGTAAAACTGCTTTTAAAAGAAATGCTTTCAGTCGAGGAAGAGGATATATATGAGTTTTCAGGTCCCATAGACGTTTCCTCGTTTATGAAAATCGCAACCATGGATGGTTTTGAAGAGGCCAAATTTAAAAAGTTCACTCCCTGTCCTATACCCGAACTGATGGATGAAGAAATTTTTGATACCCTCTCAGAAAAAGATATTCTGTTACACCATCCTTTTGATACTTTTGATCATGTTGTAGACTTTTTAAAACATGCAAGTGAAGATCCGGATGTACTTGCAATAAAACAGACTCTTTACAGGGTGAGTGGCAATTCTCCGATAGTTGAATACCTCATCAGAGCTGCCGAAAACGGCAAGCAAGTCACCGTACTTGTAGAACTGAAAGCCAGATTTGACGAAGAAAACAACATTCAATGGGCAAAAAAGCTCGAAAAAGCCGGCTGTTACGTCGTTTATGGGCTCGTCGGACTTAAAACCCATTGCAAAGTACTGCTGGTTGTCCGAAGAGAAAAATACGGAATAAAAAGATATGTTCACCTTTCCACAGGAAATTATAACGACAGCACGGCAAAACTTTACACGGATATCGGGATGTTCACATCCAATGAAAATTATGGTTATGATGCCTCAGCTTTATTCAACGTATTAACCGGATACTCTCTGCCGCCCGAATGGAAAAAGTTATCAGTTGCTCCCACTGGCCTGAGGGCAAAATTTGTGGAATTGATAGAGACTGAAATAAAAAATGCCAAAAACGGTAAAGAAGCCAGGATAATAATAAAATGCAACTCCCTTCTGGATAAGGAAATAATAGAAAAATTGTATGAGGCATCTGCATCCGGAGTTAAAATAGACCTCATAATACGTGGAATATGTGCCATCAAACCCGGAATTGAAAAAATAAGTGAAAATATACGCGTTATAAGCATTGTTGGTAAATATCTCGAGCACAGCAGAATATATTATTTCCACAGCAATTCGGATACAAAAATATTCCTTTCAAGTGCCGACCTTATGCCGAGGAATCTAGACAGAAGAATAGAAATACTGATACCCGTGGAATCCGATGACCTGAAAAAAGAATTGGAAATAATTCTCGATATGTGCCTTAAAGATACGGAAAAAGCACGTATGGAAGATTCGAATGGGAATTACGGTAAAATAGACAAACGTGGAAAAAAATCCTTTAACGTTCAGAACGAATTGGGTTATCGTGTTGAAAAGAAATTCAACGATTTTCAGGAAGAGGGATACAGTATTATGATGAAAGACATGATGATAACATCCCTAAATTCAAATGATGATGATAATGATGACGACGAAGGGTTTGAAGATTTCGAAGTAAATTGAGGAAAGTGATTGCATGCCAATAGAAATAGAAAGAAAATATTTACTGGAAAATGAAGAGAAAAATAAATTGCTTGACAATTTCGATTCTGAGAAAGTCGGGATTATTCAATGGTATCTGGATGGTGGGGTTTATATAAACTCCTCTGTAAGAATTCGCCTGATGATAAGAAAAGAAAACGGAAAGTTCGTACAACAGTGGATTTACGGAAAAAAAACAGTTCTCAACAATTCTCTGGAAACCCGTGAGGAAAAGGAATTCGTTGTTGGAAAAGATGAATTTGATGAAGCAGCAGAAATCAAGGATTTGATTTTCAATTCAGATGATAAACTGAAATCATACCCGTTCGTCATTAAAACCAGAAATATAATACACAGCATATCTTCGGTAGAAATAGTCCTGGACACTTTTATAAACCTTCCTGATATTTTCTTTTCAGATGCAAATCTAATGGAAATAGAATTGAAAGACAGCGAGAATAAAACACTTTTTGAAAGTACTTTGAACAAAATAAACGTGATCCCGAAAATTGATTTAACAGATTCCAGAGAATACACAAATCACAGAATTGCATTAAAATCTTTTGAGAAATATGGTGAACCCCATGAAAACATATCCGATCTCATATCAATTCTGGAAAGGGAAGTAATTGCCTGAATTAATTAAAAATGATTATTCGAGAACTTTATAAAGAATAAGATTACCAATTTTTCCACATTCTGATATTGCCCCCATATGTTTCAGGGAATAAAGAATCTTTCTCGATAAACTCGCATTGATACCGAGTTTTTTCGCAAGGGTTTTGGAGTTAAACTCCTTAAAAAAGCTCGCATTTTCTGTTGACTTTCCAGCATGGCCGTAAACGAGTTTCATGAAATCGGATTTATCTTTTAAGTTTATCTCTCTTTCAACACATGTAAGCTCTGTGTCAATAAGACTGACGCCTTTTCTGCGCCAGCTGCCTTTACCATCATCCTTTCTGAATTCCTTCACATGTATCATCATAAGCATCATGGAAAAATTTCCCTCGTTGACAAGTGACGGTATTCTTATCAATTCGTTGAAAACATCTATCGGTTTCCCTTTTTTCGGAGATTTTCTCTCATATTCCAAATGCCCTGATTTATCTATTTTAACTATAATTTTTTCCTCGATTATCGGATATACAAGAAGGACTTTATCGGACAGAATGAGATTTTCTATTTTTTTTCTTATCGAAGAGAAATTCCGTGTCTGTATTTCAATAAGCAAATCATCTTTAATGACATCAATTATATATCTGCCGTGTCTCGCCTCAGTGACACATCCATCTTCCATGAAGTAACTTTTAAGCTGTGAATGTAACGTAGTCTCATTGTGTACATTAATACTCTCAATACCGTGATTTATTTTCTCTTCAGTAAATTCCAATCGTCAATTCTCCATTCCAATCATTTAACGCTTTTAAAATAAATCTGCCTGTTTTCAAAATCAACGAAAAATTCATGTGTTCTAAAGAAATCAAGGCCAATTATCATATCTATTCCCATAATCATATTCGATTCAACTACATTTATATTGAGGCCTTTTATGATATGACCACCTATGGATAATTTCGAATTTGAAAAATATTCTTCAGGTTTACCGGTAATTTTCTGATTTCTGATATTTTTAATCAAAGCCGAATTTCTGAGTGTAAGCGAAAAAACTATTGACAATGGATAAGCCGTTCCCACTATATGCCCGAAAAACTTTTCGCCTTCATCTATAGCGATCCTGTAATAATCATTCAGCTCATTCGGACAAAAAAAGCAATTACTCTTGAATAAAACCAACTGTTTCTCTTTGAGATTTACACCCGGTAAAAATTCGTTAAAAAAATAAATTCCAAGTTCACCATCAAACTGTGAATAATTCTCCGAACTACTTGTACAAATAACATCTTCAAAAACTATGTTTCCGACTTTCATGGATTCCATTTCATAATTTTTATCCAGATTTATTTTCCCCAGCCCTTCAATTCTTATCTCGGGAAAAATTTTTTCATCAAGTTCCAATTCTTCTATAATTTCCTTTTTCAAAATAAAAGGATGTTCCTTTTTAGACAAGCCTATTGAAAGTTTAACTTCAACTCCGTTTATATCAGCCTTTACATATGGTATACCATCCTCTTCAAACAAAGGGATATTCATACTGCCTTCAAACGGAAGCAGATAGATTTTATTCCTATAATATTCTTTTTCAAAAAAAGAAAATCCAAGTGTATAAAAAAACAAAAACACCGTTATCATCAATAAAAACCTATTCATTTTTAACTCCTTAACTATTCCACCCAAAGCAAAGCAAAAACACCTTAACATATTACTTGATTATGACGTAATTCAGATACTTATTTTTTCAAATCTTCTGTATTCTCAAGTAAACTTATTCTACGCAGAATTTCTTTTTTCAACGCCAAATTCTCGGAATACTGTTTTTTCTGCATTACTTCTATTATAAAAGAAGTCGCAACACCACCCCACATGGCAACACCAGCTTCAAAAACCAAATCTGTAATCAATTCATTGACAAACTCATCAAATACCGGATAATAGGCTATCACTTTTGAAATTATAACAAGCGCCAGGCCAGTAAAAAAGGCTATCAATAAAAATTTATAATAAATTTTTTTCTTGTCGGTCAAATCATCGAGTAATTCCGGGTTTTCCATAAAAAATCGAATATCTTCATCCGATATACTGAACTCATATTTGTGTTTACTTTTAATAAAAGAATTCAGATCAATGCCGATCTTGTATTTCATCTTTTTAAAATTCATAATACGCACCTTTATTGTTGTTAATTTGATTTGTAAATAGCCGTTCAAAATAATTTACAGTCAAGCTGTTTATTATAACATTAAAACAGACTGTTCAAAAAAGAGTATGATTCAAGTTCAGAAATATATTTCCAAATCTATTGCCTTTATTCCACGCCCCTCGTCAACAATGTCCTCGCTGTTGACTCAATTAAGATAGACAATTTATAACTCCCCATGTGAGATGGAAATATAAGCAAATAGCTCCGAATATAATAGAATTTCGAAGGAATTGAAAGCGGGATGATGGCATAAATACTGATGTGAATCATTGTTCAACAAGTTAAAAGATTTGGTAGCCAATTCGTAATTTGTTGATATTAAAACTGAGAATGCCAATTTTACCACATCAAAAACATTGAACATTTCTTTGGATTTAAGTTTGTCCCGAATGTATTCTTTAAGGTCATTGACAACAAGATAGGCAATTAAAACCAATATCATGTAATGCCTTTAGCCAGTGTGTGAACTAAGATGGCATTTGCCAAGCCCCAAGTTTTGTTTGGTAAATTTGAAGAACACTTCTATACTCCATTGCTTTAGATAAATAAGGTATACGCTTGCCTCTTTGCTCATGTAAACTGTCATCTGCGGTGAGAAGTGATATAATATTGTAGTTTTAACAAACATTTTTATAAACTGTCAAAATCACCTGTAGAAATCCTAAATGATATTATTTTGCAATAACATATTTCAGAATTCCAATAGTATAGTTATAAAAATGGTAGTATTTAATGGATAAATTATATAACTTTAATAAATCGAGGTGATTGTTTAGTGTACATTTCATGTATTAAATTATGGAATTTCAGAAAATTTGGAGATACAAATTTTGATTTAAATAATCCGCATTTTAATTTATATCTAAATGAAAATCTTAATGTATTTATTGGTGAAAATGATTCTGGGAAATCTACTATTATTGACTCAATAAAACTTGTTTTAAAAACTCATAGTTTCGAATGGATTAAAGTTACTGAAAATGATTTTTATAAAAATAGTAATAGATTAAGAATTGAAATAATCTTTAAAGGTTTAAAACCTAATGAAGCAAGATATTTTACAGAATGGTTAGGATGGGATGGTGAAGGTGATAAAGCAACACCAAAATTAAGATTAATATATGATGTAAATAGAAATTCTGAAAGAATTTTTCCAGCGGATGTAAAAGCAGGAATGGATGATATTGGATACTCTTTAAGTGCTGAAGCAAGAGAATTTCTGAAGGTTACATATCTACGGCCTTTAAGAGATGCAGAACATGAACTGATTCCAAAAAAATATTCAAGGCTATCTCAAATTCTACTTAGCCACGAAGCATTTGAAGACAGAGAAAACCATGAATTAATAAAAATATATAAAAATTTCAACAAATCTATTGAAAATTATTTCCATGCTAAAGATTTCTCTGGCACTGATATTTCAGATGAAAAAGGAAAAAAATTAAAAGATACTATTGATTCATTCATCTCAGATTTCTGTAAAAAAGGAGACAAAGGCGAATTTAAAGCGGCAAATGAAAGTATGAGAAGCATTTTAGAAAAACTAGAGCTTTCTATAAAAGACTTTTACAATCCCGGACTCGGAACATTGAATCGACTATTTATGGCAGCTGAATTACTTCACCTAAACAAAGAGAATTGGGATGGTTTACGCTTAGGTTTAATCGAAGAACTTGAAGCACATCTGCATCCTCAAGCACAAATGAAAGTAATTGAATCACTACAAAAATTGAATGATATCCAACTTATTTTAACTACACATAGCCCTAATTTAGCTTCAAAGGTAAAGTTGGATAATTTAATTTTATTTAATAATAATTACGCTTTTTCCTTGCGTAAAGGAGAAACTAAATTAGATAACGCTGACTACGATTATTTAGAGAAATTCCTAGATGTTACGAAAGCTAATCTTTTTTTTGCTAAGGGAGTGATTATTGTAGAGGGTTGGTCGGAAGCTTTATTATTACCGGAATTAGCTAAAAAATTAGGATATGATTTAACAAAAAATGAAATTTCCGTTGTAAATGTAGGTAATTTAGGATTCTCACATTTTTCAAGAATATTTTTGAGAAAAGATACTACGGCAAGAGAAATGAACGTTAAAGTAGCTATAATTACTGACTGTGACGTAAAAGAATATGAACAACAAGATGGTACTATTCAAAAGATAGACGATCAAATAATAGAAAACAAAAGTATAAAAAAATTTATATCTTTAAAAAATAAGCATAATGTATCTAAGAATAAAGTATTCTACACTCCAAATTGGACGCTCGAATGGTGTTTATATAAGTCAGAAACAACCTCAAATTTATTTAAAGAAGCAGTTGGAGAAATTCATTCCGGTTTAGATTTAGATGATTTTGAAAATGAATTAGCTAAAAAATTACTCCCTAAAGGAGGGTTAAAAAAACCTAAAATCATACAAAAATTAGCAACAAAAATAAGAAATGATAATACTATAGATTTTATGAATATTGATGAAAAAGACGAAATATCATATTTGATAGAGGCGATTAAATATGTCTGTGAATAAATTTAATATCACAGATACTGAAATAGAAGAACTTGAAAAATTTTTACTCCCAGAAAAGTGTAATTTTGATAAAGAAAGAAGAGAATTTATCAGAAATTTCAGTACTTTGGACCTTCAAGCTTCACCAGGAAGTGGTAAAACAACAGCCCTTTTAGCAAAATTAATTTTACTGGATAAAAGATTACCATTTGAAAATGGTTCAGGATTATTAATTCTTTCTCATACAAATGCAGCTGTAAACGAAATAAAAAATAAATTAAGTATTATTTGTTCAAACATTTTTAAATTCCCTAACTATGTAGGAACTATACAAAGTTTTGTTGATGATTTTTTACTTAAACCTTATTACAACAACAAGTATAAAAGTAAAATCATTAGTATTGATGATGACCAATACAAATTTAGTTCAATTGTTTTAACTAATGATTTCTCAGCTGAAACAAAAAAATTTTTAAAAATTAAATTAGATAAAATCCAGAATATAGACAATATCCCAGATTATTTAAAACGCCTCTCTTTCGATGAGGAATTAAATTTAGTGTTTAAAACTAGTAATAGAAAATTTTTAAATAAGAGTAATAATCTTAAATATTCAGAGATTTCAAATTACTTAAAAAATGACAAAATTATTATTGAAAAGGGACATTTGAAATTTATTCACGCATATAACATAGCAGAAGAATACATAAATGTAGTTCCAAAAATAAAAGATATATTGAGAAATAGATTTAATTACATTTTTGTCGATGAAATGCAGGATATGAGCGCTACTCAAATAAAATTCTTGGAAAAATTATTTTTTAACGTTCAGAATGATAATTTGGTATATCAAAGAATAGGTGATAAAAACCAATCAATTTACTCAGGTTTAAATCAAAAAGACGAAGATATTAACGAATTTTGGAAAGATAGAGATTTAATTTTAGAACTTAAAGGTAGTAACAGATTAACACTAAAAAATGCCGAAGTTGTTAAGTATTTCGGAATTTCATTTACAGAAATTTCCGGGAATAACATTGCTTCAGATATTAGGCCTCATATCATTTTATACGATGATACAAACTGCGAATGTAAAGTAATTAATAAGTTTTTAGAAATAATAAAAAATCATCAAAAAGAGGGTAAAATACCTAAAAAAATTAAGTATCCAATTAAAGTTATTGCTTCTAGAAAGGAAGACAATAATAAAAACACTAAAAATAAAAACTATACTTTAAAAAACTATTGTCCAATGTTTGAATCCCAAAAAGTTATGCCAAAATATATCTATGATAATTTAGAGTCATATTTTTATTATTTCGATAAAAATGATAAAACTTTAAAATCAATAGCAAATAATATAGTTAATGCACTATCTCATTTATTGTATTTAGAAGGAATTAAATATAACGGGAAACATAAATTCACAAAAAATACAATCTATAAATTTATCTTTGAAAAAGATCATGAAAAATATAAAGAGTATAAGTTAAAGCTTTTTAATTGGAGTATAAAAGCAATACAAAATAAAGCAGATAAAATAATCGACGATGCAAAAACTTATTATAAGGGGCTAATCCCTTTTTTTGATGAAATGAAAATATGCAGAGAAAGCAAAAAATTTATAGAATCAAAACTCGTTTCTGATACAAGTAATTTATCATTAAATCAATATGAATGCTCAAAATGTTTGTTAAACGGAATTCCGGTAGAAAAAAATTCTATTCATTCTGTAAAAGGAGAAACTCATACTGCCACTTTATATTTGGAAACCAGTTATAGAAAAAATACAGAGTCATCACGGTTAAAAGAGCAGTTCTTAAAGAAAAAAATAAAATCAAAAGCTAATAAAATAACTAAGCAATCTGCCAAAATGGTATATGTAGGTTTTTCGAGACCTACTCATTTATTATGTTATGCGACAAAAAAGGAGAATTTTCAAAATCACCTTTCTACTATTGATAAAAACATGTGGGAAATAATTGATATTACAGATAATAATGATAAAGGATAATCATATGACTAAAAAAGAACTGGATTACATTCTACAAAATGGTGAATCGTATTATGTAGAATTCAAAGAAAATGTAAATAAATCTCTATCAAAAGAAATCACTGCCTTTGCAAATGCTTCAGGCGGGAGAATATACATAGGAGTTTCTGATTCCGGAGAAATAAATGGGATCAGAATAACCAACAAACTGAAGTCACAAATACAAGATTGTGCTAACAACTGCTTTCCATCTGTCAATATATACTTTGAAGAATTTGAAAATATTCTGATCGTGGATATTCCGGAAGGAACCGAAAAACCTTATCAATGTTCCGATGGATTTTATATTAGAATGGGTGCAAATGCACAAAAGATGAATAGGGATAAAATTATTGATTTTATCCAGGCAGAAGGACATTTAAGATTTGAAGAGAAATTAAATAGAAAATATGACTTTAAAAAAGATTTTTCTGAAGAAAAGTTAAAAGCCTATCTGAGACTGGCAGGTATTACTACGGGGTTGGATAACGAAACTATACTTTTAAACCTTGGTGTTGCAGAAAAAATAGAAGATGAGATAAAAATGAAAAATGCTGGTATTTTATTCTTTTCAGATTCTGTTGAATTACTTTGTGAACAGGCAACGATAACATGTGGTGTGTTTGATGGTAATGAGAGAGTTCATGTCTTAAACAGAAAAGATTATTCAATGGATATTGTAAGTAATATAGAAAATGCCCTACATTTTATAAAACAGGAACTCCGGGTTAAGTATGAGATGACCGGAACAGCCCAGCGAAAAGAAATATACGAATTTCCACTTGCCGCTATTCGAGAAGCAGTTATCAACGCAGTTGTTCATCGAGATTATTTACTATCTGGTTCACATACAACAATAGAAATATTTGATGACCGTATTGAAATAAGCAATCCTGGTGGACTTCCAAAAGGATTAGATAAAAAAAGTTTTGGGAAAAGGGCCGTTCGCAGGAATCAAATTATAGCTTCTTTACTTCATAGAATAAATTTTGTTGAAAATATGGGCACAGGAATAAGCAAGATTAAGACTCTTATGAGAGCTGAAAGCAAAAAAGAACCGGAATTTGAATTCGGTAACTTTTTCACAGTTATCTTTTTCAGAGAAAACAGTTCGGAGATAAGTTCGGAGATAAGTTCGGAGATAAGTTCGGAGAAAATCACAGCACTCATGCAAGCTAATCCAAATATCTCAGCTAGAATTCTAGCTGAGAAAATCGGCATTACACAAAGAGCAGTGGAAAAGGCAATTAGAATCCTTAAAAAAAGAGGTATTGTAGAAAGAATAGGTTCTCCAAAAACTGGTTATTGGAAAGTTACAGAATAACTTCATTGCAGCATAAAATCAGTAATAAAAACACTGCCATATTATCGACTTTATGGCAACAATAAAAAATACTGAACTTTAGAGGTATTAATTCAATCCTATTAAAAATTCAGTATTTGGTATTTAAATTTAAGTGTATTAAAGCATTTCTTGTTTAAATATTAAAAAATATACAAACTTATAATCATACATCTTTCTTTCTGAAATAAACTATGGAGAGTATCATGAAAATAATTCCGGTTGCCAAAAGCGAAATCCAGGATAATGATATATCGTACTCCCTTGCATTAGGTGATTTAATAATAGTTATAGGAACAGTCCATGGAAAAATGAGTGCATATTTTGAATTCATAATCATAAGGTTACATACCGCAATTCCTATAGACAGTACCATACCGGGTATGTATTTTTTGAAAAGCAGAGTTACGAAAATAATCGGAGTCATAAGAGGAATCATAAGTAAAGCTGATTTGAAAAACAATTTAAAAGCCGCTAAAAAGTTTTCTCCGGTATTCCCCTCAAAACCACCAATAAGAGAAAAGATCACACAAAAAACAAATGCAAAAAGAGTTAAAAACAATATCCATAAAACAACTACTATTGTTTTAGAAATTATAAGTGAAGTTCTTCCAACAGGAATTGTCAGAACCGATTTTAATGTATCTTCTTCGTATTCTCTTGAAAAACAATAAGCGGTAACTAAGCTGTAAAGCATAAGGCCAATAAGAAGTAGTATAAACATATTTACCTGATCAACCATATCCAGAAACAACGCCTGATGTCCGTTTGATTTTCTATACATGTAAAGCATGAAATTCAGGAATGGTGCGGCAAAAGCACCCAACAAACTTAGCCACATAATAGAGGCACCCTTTAATTTCTTTATTTCCATTGCAATAAGATCAAACATTCATATCACCCTTAACCGCTTCGAGAAAATAACTTTCAAGACTTTTTGAATCAACCAGAAGTTTTTGAACTCCTATTCCATTTTCTACTAGTGTTTTATTCACGCCTGCCGGATTGTCTATTTTGTCGTATATCTTAATTTCCTTGTTTTCACATACTTCATAATCGAATATAGACAATTTGGTTTCGAGAATTTTCACCGTTTTTTCGAGACTGTCTACTTTAATTTCGATATATCTGTTGTGACTTGATTTAAGGATATTCATATCCACTTCGTCCACCAGTACACCTTGATGGAGTATACCGACTTTGTCCGCAAGCAATTCCATTTCGGAAAGTATATGGCTGGAAATAAATACCGCCAGGTTCTTATCCTTCGCGAGTCTCCTGAACAGTTCTCTCATTTCCTTTATCCCCGAAGGATCAAGGCCGTTCGTCGGTTCATCAAGTATGAGAATTTCGGGATTGCTTAATAATGCCCTGGCTATTCCAAGCCTCTGTTTCATCCCAAGTGAAAATTTCGATACTTTTTTTCTATCAAATGCATCCAGGCCAACCAGTGATAAACTCTCTTCAATTGCATTTGCCTTAGATATCCCCTTCAATCTTGAAAAAACTTTTAAATTCTGAAACGCATTCAAATTACCATAAAACCCGGGTATTTCTACAATCGCACCGACTTTTTTCAGAACATTCTGACTCCCCATGTCAAAATCTTTCCCAAAGAATTTAACTTTGCCCGTATCCGGTTTTACAAGGCCCAACATCATCTTTATGGTTGTAGTTTTTCCCGCACCGTTATTACCAAGAAATCCGTAGACCTGTCCGGTTTCAACGGCCAAATTCACAGAATCAACAACCCTGACATTACCGTATTTTTTTGTGAGACCGGTTGTTTCCAACACTTTCATTATTTATTATGCCCCCCTCTTCAGGTATAAATATCTGTTTCGAATTTACACCTTAAAACTTTCCGGGTGTTTTCTCACTTCTTAACTGTTTCTTAAATAAAAAATCCCATTCCACAATGGAATGGGTTGGAGAAGTTTAAAAGAGTCCATAAGCTACAGATTTATTCTTCCGAACAAGATTGGTAGTGAGTGCGTTTCTCATTTCCAATGCAAGTATAGACTATGTTTTTAAAGTAGAAATTTATAAATATAAAAAACATTTAGGACGTTGAAGTACAAATCAATTTAAATTAAAGACCTTACCTAAAAACTCCACCGTTTTTTCAACTACTGATGACATTTCATCTTCGGAAATATCTGAAAAGCCATGCCCATAAAATTCTGAAGAAAACAATTCAATATCGTTATCATTTTTCTCCGCAATATGAAACAATTTCTCGGATTGCAGCAGAGGTACCACATCATCTCTTTTTCCATGAACCAGTAAAGTAGGAATCGGATTTTCCGGAAAATACTCTACCGGACTTTTTGATTTAAAACTCTCAGATAGCATCCGATAACACGTATCAAAGTTTTTTCCGAGGAATTCTCTGAAAAATCCGTTCATATCTTCTTCTGCCAAACCTTCAAACTTCCTTATCTTATTACCTTCAAAAAACATCTCATTCAAATCAGTGGGCCCATAGTAACTTATAACGGATTTGAAATTCATTTTACTATCCGTGAATATTTCTCTATTCCTGGAATAAGCTACCAGCATTGCCAGGTGTGCTCCCGCTGAAGTTCCCCATAGAGAAATATTCTTAGTATCTATATTAAACCTGTCTGCATTATCTATAAGCCATTTCACGCAATCCACACAATCATTTACCTGCTCGGTAATCCCGGTATTTTCATCCAGAAGTCTGTAATCTGCACTGACAACTATGATACCCTTCTCATTTATCTTCAGAACCGCGTCATAATATTTTTTGTCGGGAATATCCTTCCGGCTGCCGTATTTCCAGTATCCGCCATGAAAAAAAACCACAACGGGATTTTTTTTATCGATATCCTTCAGTGGTACGTAAAGATCGAGTTCCATAGCTCTGTTTTCAACTTTTTTATAAACCGCATCTTCATAAACCGTATTTAAAATTCTCTCTCTCATTTTTATCAACCAGACTCACTCTTTCCGTTTAAATATAATAAAATCACTGTTATTTTAAACATTTTTTCCGGAAATTCCAAAAATAAAAATAGGCATCCATAAAAATAGATGCCTGATGTAGGGGTAAATATTTCACTTTCTATAGGGGAAAAAGTTATGTACCGCAATTATAGCGGTTTTCAAAGGATTTATTACTTAAGGATTATACCATTGACTTTTTTACAATGCTAATTCTCAACTCTGATATCGGTATACTCAACCTATTGACTAAATCAAAGCCACAAATACTCGGAAACACAGGCTCCAACTGCCGCAAACTGCTATTTATAACACTTTCAAGAATTACAGATTTTTATAATTTCATGATATTATCTATCTACAAACGTATAGGGAGGAAAAACATGAAAGATAAATTGACTATATTGTGGACAAATCCCGATCCGATAACTTCAGAAAAAATGGTTTTAATGTATGCTACAAATGCGAAAAAACTCGAATGGTGGAAAGAAATAGACATAATTATCTGGGGTGGACCGTCTAAACTCGTATCTGAAAACCTTTTAATTCAGGAAAAGATAAGGGAATGTATTGACACAGGAGTACATGTCTCTGCATGCAAAGCTTGTGCGGACCAGTTAGGTGTCTCAGAAACACTAGAAAGTATTGGAATAGAGCTGAAATACTGGGGAGAATCTCTGACGGCAGTAATAAAAGAAGAAGAAGATTTACTGACGGTATAAAATTTAAAATAGAATGGAGAAATCTAAAATGAATAGAAATGCACCCATAGCTAAATGCGGATTTTACTGCGGAGCATGCTCATCTTTTGTGAATAAAGAATGCGAAGGATGTTTGGACGGAAAACACACTTTGTGCTACACAAAAAAATGTACGGAAGAAAAAAACCTTGACTTCTGTGGGCATTGCGAAAAATTCCCGTGTGAAGAACTCCTTACAAGAGAAAAATCCACGGTACTCTCAAAATCATGGCTTTTATGGAAAAAATCCCAGAAAACCAAATAGCCCACACCATCCCATTTCAAATTATATTAAACCAAAAGAAAAATAATACACCATTACGAAATAAAATAATATACCTATCGTCTTTTATTTTATGTAAATTTATAAATAATTAATTAATCATGATTTTTTGATTTTATAAATTGAATATTATCAACGGTAAATATATCAAATACATGTCATAAAAACAAACACCGCAAATCTCTGGACATATAAAAAAAACAACAAATGTTGGAGGTTACTATGATCAAAAAAATGTTTCTCTTAGCGGCATTGTTATTATTTGTTTCTTAGGCAGTGTTTTCATATGGCGGAACTTATTTTGAAAACTCAAAAGGCTTTTTTATGACACCGATTACGAAAATCGATTTTTCAATCCATGATCTCATCGTTCATGATGTAAAAATCCCGAAAGGGATTAAAAATACAGTTGTAGGAATATATGAAGTAGGAAATAAACCAGGTTATGTTTTAAAGGGAAATTTGTACGGTAAAAATATAATTTTACTGGATACGGATTTCGATAAGGAATTCGAAGATGAATTCACTTCTATACTTTTTGAAAACATGTTTTTATTTTGTGAAAAAAATCATTTCTCATCAAAATACATGAATTTGTTGGGCCATAGCCACATATTCAGAAACATGGAAAACATGAAAATATACAGTTACGTATTCGAAACCAAAAAAAACCTGCCTAAATACACGATGATATCAGGAACAGAAAAATATGGATACAGTCTTTTCAACGTAACGAAAAAAATTGGAAAAATCACCCTGGATGAAGAATACGATTCTTTTGCAGGCTCTTTTTACCCTGCCAACAGTTATTTCTACGAACATCCCCTCGTAGGAATTGACCTCAACAGAGATGGTGTGTTTGAAAAGGATGAAATATTTTACCATTGTGAAAAAATCAACGTAAATGGAAATATTTTCAAATTGAAAGAGGTAAAACCCAGTGGAAGTGACGGAATAAAAATAGATTATGAAAAACTTACGGAAGAAATAGAAGAAAATTCAGTAAAAAACAAATTGGAATTCATAATGAATAACGGAGAGTTTAGAGATTCAGGAAAACCGAAGATTGTTTTCTATTCTGCCAACAAGGATGAATATTACGAGTTTTGGATAAAAAAACTGGAAAAAACAAAAAAAGAGCTGGATATCGACGTTGTAGTGCTTTCTTCCATATTCGATTTTGACACAATATCAAAAGTTGAGGAAATAAATTTCAAAGAAAGAAAAGGGTTGTATTATTCAGATATCAACATGGAAACTGCAAATAGATACCTTCTGCACGAAGCACTTAAATTCACGGACCTGTACATATTGAATTCTCAGAATGAAATCGTATATTCATCCAAACAGAATTTACTGATTGAAAATGAATACATATGGGATTGGAACGGAGAAATAAACATACTTTCACCTGAATATATATCAAAGATAATGGAAGAAATGGTTAAATAGACAAAAACAAGTCATTTTTCCCCTTCGAACCGGCATATGCCGGTTCTTTTTTTAACGAAACTTGATTTAGTTAGGTTTTCGTAGTAAAATAGGTTGCGAAACCTTATTACTGCGAGGTGAATATTTTGAATTTCGATACGCTTAGCTACCCTCATTTATCAAAAAGAAATTGTATCGTGGGAAAAAATGGAGTTGTGGCAACTTCAAACGTTTTGGCAGCTCAAGCTGGATTAGATGTGCTGAAAAAAGGTGGAAATGCAATCGATGCCGCAGTGGCAACCGCAATATGCCTTACCGTAGTAGAACCAACTTCCAACGGAATAGGTGGAGACAATTTTGCCATTATCTGGAAAGATGGAAAATTACACGGCCTAAACTCCAGTGGTTACTCACCAAAAAACATATCCATCAAAAAAGTAAAGGAAAAAGGTTTTAACGAAATACCCAAATTTGGCTGGGAAGCCGTAACTGTTCCGGGGGTTCCGGCAGGATGGGCTGAAACGGTCAGAAAATACGGCAATCTTAGCCTGTCAGAAATTGCAGAACCTGCTATTGAATATGCCAGAAATGGATTTCCTGTTCAACCAACAGTAAGCGAAAACTGGAAAAGGGCTTTTGAAATATATAAAAGAAGTTTATCCGGAGAGAAATTCAAAAGCTGGTTTGATACTTTCACCTTCAATGGAAAAACTCCCGAAGCAGGCGACATAGTTTGTTTACCCGACCATGCAAATACTATTGAAGAAATCGCAAAGTCTTTTGCAGATTCCTTTTACAACGGAAATATAGCTTCTAAAATCGTGGAATATTCCGAAAAAACCGGTGGATATTTATCCCGGGAAGATTTAAAAGAATTTGCAAACGAATGGGTCGAACCTGTGGGAGTGAATTACCGTGGATACGATATCTGGGAAATCCCGCCAAATGGACAGGGAATAATAGCACTCGAAGCGTTGGCAATCCTGTCGGGTTTTGAACTTGATAAAAGAAATGCCGATTTTTTCCATAAACAGATCGAATCGTTAAAACTTGCTTTTGAAGATGGGAAAAAGCATATAACTCAGAGTAATAAGATGAAATTCCGATACGAAAGGCTGCTTCAGGAAAATTATATTTCCAGGCGAAGAAACATGATTTGTGACGAGGCAATTATGCCTGCCGCAGACGATCCGATGTCTTCAGGCACCGTATATCTGGCAACGGCAGATAAGTATGGAAATATGGTTTCTTTCATACAGAGCAATTACATGGGATTCGGTTCAGGCCTTGTTGTTCCGGGAACAGGCATAGCTCTCCAAAACAGAGGCCATAGTTTTTCTCTTAACGAAGAACATGTAAATTCACTCGAACCTTTAAAAAAGCCCTATCATACGATAATACCCGGATTTATAACTAAAGAAAACGAAGCCATCGGTCCGTTTGGAGTTATGGGTGGGTTCATGCAGCCTCAGGGACATTTGCAGGTTATATCAAATATGATTGACCTTCATGAAAATCCGCAGGCCGCATTAGATGCTCCTCGCTGGCAATGGACTGGTGAAAAGAATATCATAGTGGAAAAAGATTTCCCCACAGATATAGCACTTGAATTGCAGAGAAAAGGACATAATCTCAAAGTGGAAATAAATTCCGGCATGTTCGGAAGAGGCCAGATAATAGTTAAATCGGAAAACGGAAGTTACATATCTGGCACCGAGAAACGCACAGACAGCGGAATAGCCGTATGGTAACATATCTACAATTGTAGAACTTCCATATAAACAGCAACTATCCCCGTTTTATACGGGGATTTCTTTTTTTATTTCCGTATAAATTGATAGACTGTCTAAATGATGATTTATATGTTTTCAAATTCCTTACCTTTAATTTCATCGTAATCAGTACCTCTTCTCGTCAACATCATCCCCGCTGTTGATGCAAAACGTGACACGCTTATCCTTGTATCACGGGTTAAGCGAGAAAATAATTAATGGGATTTTATTAATAAACTCTGCAAAATCACTAATAATCCATATAGATGAAAAACCTCATTCCAATTTTAATAATATATAAGTTGAATTAAAGAATACAATAAAAAATCCCAGTAAATCGTAGGGGCAATTCATGAATTGCCCTACATGCTGCATTTATTTTATATAGTTTTTATCTTACAATTGTTTGACGAGATACAAGTTGATTTAAATATTCTTTTATAGTACAATACTTACTGTAAATTTACTGTATATATACAGGAGGTTTTAATGCTCAAAACAAAAAGATACGAAAAAATACTGGAATTACTCTTGAATTCCGATTCTGAAATAAACGGACAGGCATTGGCGGACAAATTTGACGTCAGCAGGCAGATTATCGTCAACGATATTGCCAGGCTCAGAAACGAAGGAGTTGCGATACGTTCAACTTCCAGAGGTTATATCATAGACAGAAAAAAGGGCATAAGGAAAATAATTGCCGTAAAGCACAGAACCGAAGATATAAAAGAAGAACTTGAAATCATCATAAATAATGGAGGCAGGGTTCTGGATGTGATGATAGAACATCCGGTATACGGGGAATTCAAAGGTGAAATATCGGTAAGCAACGAAGATGAAATGATGAAATTCCTGGCATTAATAAAGGGTAGTCAGGCAAAAGCATTGCTTTCACTCTCCGAAGATGGTGTTCACCTTCATACGATAGAAGTGGAAGATGAGGATAAATATGGAATTATCCTTGAAAAATTGAATAAAAAAGGTTTTCTAATCTGAATTTTTAAATAAAAAACGGAGGAAAAACATGGTAATAGACAGGGTAATTGAAAAATACGTGCCCAGAAAAAGGCAGCGTATACTGCTTCTGTTGACTTCATTGCAATGGATGCTGGTTTCAGCAGGTGTAATGGTTATGTCACTCACATTACCAGATATTCTCAATTCATTGCAGGGCAGTACGGAAATGAAAGGTACTATTGCAAGTTCTGTTTTCATGGGTATGCTTATAGGTGCTTTTACATCGGGATACTTTTCCGACAGATTTGGAAGAAAATACACAAATTTAGTTTTTCTGCTTATTGCCGGATTGTTTTCAGGATTAACTGGTTTTTCAGGAAACGGTAGTCAATTCGCGTTGTTCAGGTTCATATCCGGAGTGGGTTTCGGCGGATTGCTGCCGGTTGTAAACGCCTACCTGACGGAATTCACTTCTGTAAGGATACGAGGAAGATATTTGACATTACTGGAATCAAGCTGGGCAATTGGAAGCATTTTGCTGGGAATTTTTACGGTAACAACCGTAAACAATTATGGATGGCAACCTTCATATTTCGCATTGGCAATAGTGAGTATTCCTTTGATAATAATAACCCTGATGTTGCCTGAAAGCCCCAAATTTGCTTTTTTAAAAGGCGGCAAAACTCAACTTGAAAAAACACTTAAATGCACGGTAAAAGAAGAAGTAGAAATGCATAAACCTGCCAGAAAACCCCTTATAGAACTCTTAAAGGGAAAATTCCTGAAAAGAACTGTCATGATATGGTTCGCATGGTTCAGTGTCAGTTTCACATATTACGGTATTTTCGTATGGGCACCTAAAATTTTTGCCTCTAAGGGTGTGGAAACGTCCAATGCTTTATGGTACACATTTTTCATGCTTCTAATGCAGCTTCCAGGTTACCTGCTTGCCGCACTTCTAATCGAAAAAGTGGGCAGAAAAAAGACTTCCGTTTTTTTCTTTGTGGGCACAGGATTAGCCGTATTGTTCCTTTTATTCGTCAATTCAGCATTGACGTCGATTTTATTCGCAACAGTGTTATCCATATTCTGTATGGGAGCCTGGGGTTTCGTCTATGCATACACTCCAGAAATATACCCGACGGAAATGAGAGCCCTGGGGAATGGCTCATCAGGTGTAATGGCAAGGATAAGCGGTATCATTGCACCATACTATGCAACTTTCCTGCTGGATAAGTCAGGGGAAACCACAACCGTGATTATGACGATAACACTTGCCTGTTTCATGATGGTATCAGCATTGCTCTTCGCAAAATGGGGTGTGGAAACCAAAGATAAAGAAATAGAATGATTTTTAAAAATATAAAAAGCCGGATAATTTCATATCCGGCTCTATTTATCCTCATAATCTTCTGATTGAATTTCCAGCGCATGTATTGATATAAACACTTCTGACAGTGACAGCAACAATGACAATATCAGTAAAACTAATGCAATACCGAAAAACCATTCTCCCAGAAATACATTACCGGCAAATAATACAAACATGCATATTGCACAGGATAAAAAGCTTGAAACTCCGAAGATCTGCATGTATTTTATTATTCTGATCCTTTTTCTGAGATTCTTTATCTGGGAAACCAGATATTTCTCATTGCTGTGCCTGTATTTTTCATCCAGTTCCCTCATCAGCTTCGCCATAACTATAAATCTGTTAGTATATGCCAAAAGCAGTAGCGAAATTGCCGGAAATAAAAGAGCTGGCGTGGTTAAATCGAATTCCATTCAATCACCTCTTGTAAAATATGCTATTTTTCATACATCAATTCTACAATAAAAAAATCCTCCTCTTCAATACGAGAAGGATTTTTAATTCATGGAAAAACAATTGTCCATAAATTCCTGATTCTTACAAAATATACGAAAGATTTAATCCACCATGAATTAATCAAATACAACACCAAGAAATCAATTAAAGAACTGAGGGTTTAAATCTCTTCATAGTTACCCGGCTTCATAGTATTTTCCATCCTAAATGTACAACTGAGACCCTTCATTTGCATAATTATTGTACAGCTTCGCCGGATGGGATAAATCATATTCATGATACCTACCATCTATACCAACCGAAAAATACCTATTATATTCCCCCCACATATCGTTTGGAGGACCATTCCAACAACCGTAACCGGTGTAAATATACCCATTGTATCCGAATATACCACCGCCTTTACCCATAAACGCGCTATTATCAAAAACAGCTCCACTGTCAAAGTGAAGATCCGCCATTCCGGTTAAACAGGTCATATAAATCCCCCCGCCATTACTTCCGCAACGATTATATTTTATATCTGTATTTAAAAGGGTGAGCTTCCCGCCACCGAAATAGATACCGCCACCATTCAAACCACTATAGTTGTTTTCAACTGAACAGTTTTCAAGATACAGATTTTTCCCGGTGAAATATATGCCACCACCATCCGATAATGTCGCTCCTTTCTTTATGACAACAGATTTTAAAGTAACACTGGCGTTAGCTGAAATGGTGAGAACCCTGTGTGTCTCTCCACCATTCATCGTAAATGTTGTAAGGTTTCCCGAAGGCCTGATAGTAATTTCCTTATTTGAATCGATTATTATTTCGGGTTCAAATATTTCCGAGGTTGAAGAACATTCAATCGTGTATTCCTGACCGTCATTTACGGCCGCAACGGCTTTTGTAAGCGTTTTAAAGAGGTTGTAGGAACCATCTGTTCTGATCAGTTTGAAATCGCCACTTTCCCTGGCGATGATGAATTGCATTATATTCCCATGTCTTGCGGTAACTGTAAGCGTGGCTTCCACAGGCAAAACATCTCCGGGACTGAGTAAACCGGCTGCGGAATCTATTCTGTAACTCTGAACCGATCCGTCGGTTGATTCTATGGCTTCGGTTATGGAAGCTACCGTTGTCTGTTCAGCGGTATTCAAATCGTAATGAATTTGTGTTGCCTCATCCGTTACCAGCTTCAAATAGTCGTATCCGGTTTTGATTCTGAAATCCGTGCAAATCGAATAATTAAAAGATTCAAAGTTGGCTGTACTCTCCACAGATTCACTCCATGCTCTGCCGTTTCCATCCGCATCGGCAACAACGGCAAAAGGATAGTATATATTTCTAGCTTGAATAGGTTCTGAATACCCGCTTGGAACGCTGTTAAGTATTGTGAGTTTTATTATAGTTCCACTCCCGACATTAAGATTGTCTATTGTGATTCTTTGTGAATCGTATGTGTAAGCAGAAGCCTCTATCGCTTCATCCGTTCCTATTGTCACAGATGAGTTGCCTGTGATGTCAAAACCACTGGGTATATTTATTGTGACACTGCCCTGGTAGTAAAAATCTCCGGTTTCGTATACAATTTGTATTAGTTTACTCTCAAATTCTGTTGAAGTAGAAGGTGTAATGTTGACTGTACCCGCCATGGTTTCCTTTGCAAGCTGTACGCTTATACAATCCCCTTCCGAGAAACCCTGATCTGAATAAATATTTTCCGCTGTTTCACTGTTTTCAACAATCTGTATGGCCGTATGAGGTGATTGGAAATGCCGCCATTGCTGTGCATGACTGTTGTATACAATGGCATTATCATGGATATACAATCCATTTCCATTTATATCTGCAGTGTTAGATGAAATTTCATTGTCATAAAAATTCAACTCTCTCTGGTTATAGACAGCGCCACCTCTTGATGAAGCATTATTTTCAGATATGAATGAATTTTTAATCGTACAAAGCGTGTTGTTATAGACGGCTCCACCGTTTCCAACACCTCCAATTACGGTGTTGTTGGTAAGCGTACACCCGTCAATCAGTATATTTCCTCCGTAAAGCGCCAATGCGCCCCCAAAATCTTCAGATGTGTTTGTTCCTATGATTGAGTCTTTTATGGTCAATGATTCAGTATCGTCTGTGACAAAGAAAGCAGCACCTATATCCGTTATATTGACATTCTGTACAATGGCATTTTCTATCGTCAGTGATGCCCCACCGGAAACCATAAACGCCCTCGTAGCACTTGCGGTATAATCCAATATGAATGGATAGCTATTTTTTGATGTTATGATCAATTCTCTGTCGACTACATATGATTGTGCGTTTTCGTTAAAAATGACAGGCCCGTTTACGATTATTCTTTCACCATTATATGTATTTCCGACAGCTTCACTCATGGAATTGTATGCTCCTGTTTTTTCTCCGGTATATGAGTAAACTCCGAGTTTTAAGTCACCGAAAAACCTTGAGTTTCTGATCAATTCCATTCCGGCTTGTTCCGTATATGCTATATATGTTTCATAAATATTTTGTCCCGTTTGTCTCAGCATGCAATTAGTAGCTGAATTCAATGTAATATCATAACAGTATGTCTTATCGTATTTCTGGTTCCGAATCAGGATATTGCGGTCAATGCGAACGATATACCCTTTGTTGTAATCATCCCGTATGATCTGAAAGGCATGGCTTCCATTGAGTTCACCTTCTGAGCCTATCTGACGAAGCCTATCTCTTTCGTCCGGTGTGCCGATGTTTATACTTCCTTCACCATCAACCGAAACTATGTTGGGGTTTCCCAGAAAAAGAAGGGTGCTATGCTCAGGCCTCTTTTTAAGAAATTCAAAGGCGGCATAACTTTTGTTTCCGGCAGCGGCCTGCCTGGCATCGTAATATGTTTTGATGGGATAGGCATTTCCTTCACAGGAAATAACATATGAAGGTCTCAACAGAGATCCACCTGAAAATACGATAGAAGTGTTATCCGCTTTCAGCTGCAGATAATCCTCCACACTAATTTCATATAAATCCGTGCCATTTTCCGAATCATCTCTTCTGATAATAACTTTTTCAACGGAAATTTCGGCTTCATCAGGAGTCGTTCTACTGGACAGATCTTTTTTTGTTTTTATTACGGCATTCTGTATATCATTCTTTTCAAACTTATCATCCGGAAAGGCTATCATAAGTCCTGGAATTACTTTGTGCTGCTTAAGCGGATATATATGCTGATTTATCACCAGGGAATATGCAGGACTTTCTTTAAATTGTTTTACAAGATCATCTTGAAGAATTGTAAAAACCCATTTCCCCAGGTTGGTGTAATCTTCCAATTCATAATAGCCTGACAGCTCAGAAACACATATCTGAACATCGTTCACAGGAATAACCCCATCGTTTATTTCCGTTTTTAAGCAGGAAACAAACAGCAAAGTAATCATTAAACAGAGCAAAATCAATAAGAATCTGAATTTCATATTCCCACCTCAAAATTTATTATTATATTATATTAAATTATTTTATCATATTTTTTATTTTTAGGCAGTTTGAAACCTACTTATATTTCATCGTTAGGGTGATTTTCAGGAATCTTTATCTTTCTCATAGAACATAAATTTCAGATGCAGCTGTCTTTTTACATATCAATTTTACAATAAAAAAATCCTTCTCTTCAATACGAGAAGGATTTTAATAATCACGGAAATGTAATCTCTCATATGTTCCTGAATCCTACATGATCTATGAAAAACTCCTGTCCTCCTATATAGAAATCGTTCACATTGCCTTTCAGGAGTATGATTCCATTTGTCGCACTGAGTGTGAGTACGTTTACTTCAACACCGCCGAGAATGAAAGTTCCCATTCCCAGAATACCCGAAAGGTTTGCCATCGCGCCATTTATGGATATATTCATGTTTCCTCCATATTCTCCCAGATAAAGTACAACTCTGTTCACAGCCTGATTGAAATTAAATCTTATATTCACATTGTTGGTGTTCATATCATGCCCCGCATGTCCCGCACTACCGGTAATAGCCGTATTCGCACTACCTCCTGCAAAAACTATTCCCGATGACCAGGTGAATGGCGTAACGATCATATTCACACCATCTTCGACGAATACATTACCTACTGCAAAAGATGTTGGATGGGGTATTGCTTCAAAATCTATAAATGTAAACGGCGTACTCGCCAGCAAAGCGTTAATTTCATCTTCAAGGTTCCAGCCCACGGTTATTTCCACTCCGGAACAACTCGTTATCATAAGAGCTACTCCGATTATCAGTATTACAGTTAACAGCATTTTTTTCAGTTTCATATTCATCACCGCCTTCTTAAGATGTTAATATTTACCTCTTTGTTCAGAAGACGTCGCAGGTTTTATTCCCTAAATATTTTTTCCGTTAAAAAAAAGCTGCAAATAAGTTTTTGTAATATCTTTAATCTCATCACCGGATTTTTCTCTAAGATTTTCTATCGCATCTTCAACTGTTTTGCTGCTTTGTGAAATCTCGGCAAGCTCGACCATTTCATCAAGATAGTCGAAGAAATCTTCTTTTTCCGATACGGAGGAATGGGAATTGATATATTTATCCGCATCGTATGATTTGAGTTGTTCAGCCATATTTTTTATTCCATCATGTGTAAAATACATCTTTTTTTCTTCCTCTAAATACCCGCAATAAAGACAATCACCCAGAAAGACTACATTATCTTCGGGAATGTATGCCACGACGGAATCATCACTGTGATCACATTCTATTTTTTCAGCTATCACCGTAACCCCGCCAAGATCTACAGATATTTTTTTCGTAAATGTGATTTCTGGTAATTTCATGGCTATGTTTATTCCATCTTTAAACTCATTTTTCATAAGCTCATCGGCATTTTTAATTTCCTCTTCCCAGTCATTCAACATCATTTTTTCTAACTCTCCAACAATATTCTCTTGAGCAAAGGTAAGGGCGTCTATTACTGCAGCCCCAAAAACATGATCACCATGATAATGTGTAAGCAAAGCCATATCGGGTTTTCTGATTCCTGCTTTTTCTATTTCACTCAGAAATAATTTCGCATGATTAACGGAATTCCCGGTATCTATTGCCATAGTCCTCTTACTTCCCTCTATAACTCCTAAAATTGGCCTGTCAGTCTCATCCAGCCTTGTCAGAATATGAATATTCTCCGAAATTTTTTCAAATTTTTGCATGGTTTCCTCCTTGTTTTCCCGTAAAAGATATGGATAAAAAATAAACATTAAGAATAAAATCGCAGGTTTTTTTGAAAGTCGTTCAAGATATATTCTATCAGATTTTTTTGACAATTCGGATTTTTTATGATATATTGTCGATGACCAAGTGGTCATCGATTTTTAAAAGAGGTGTTTTTATGGCGGAAAAGGTTTTTCTTGAACTCGACGAAGACAAGAAAAAAAGAATAATAAAAGCAGCTATGTCTGAATTTTCAGAATTTGGCTACGAACTCAGTTCTACGAACCGAATCGTAAAAGCCGCGAAAATCTCAAAGGGAAGTTTATTCAAATACTTCAAAACAAAAGAAGATCTTTATTTTTTCCTCATAGAAGATATAATCGAAAAATTAACTGCTTTTGAAACAGTACTCCCGAAGGATCTTTTTGAGAGAATGGAAAAAATAGCCGAAAGTGAATTCCAAATGTATTTAACATATCCGGTTGAATACTCATTTATAAAAAAAGCCTTCTTTGAAGATATGTCACCCATGAGGGAGAAATTACTCCAAAAATACGATCATATAGCCGAACAGATGTATTACAGAATTTTTGATTCGATTGAATTCTGCTTTTCAAAAGACCCGGAATACAACAAAATCGCTTTGGATATCATGAAATGGGCAATAAAGGGATTCAACGATGAATTCGTAAAAACAAGAGATTTAACTTCCCCAGAAGAACTTAAAGAAGATTATATGAAATCTCTCAGGAAACTTATTAAAATTCTCAGAAATTTGCAGGAGGAACAGGTATGAAGATAATTAACGACGGAAAAGTGGAAATAGAAAACACTCACATGGAATATGTCGCTTTCGGCAAAGGAAACAAAACACTTGTACTGGTTCCAGGGCTGGGTGATGGTATGAAAACCGTAAAAGGTGCTGGATTATTGTTATCGAGAATATACAAAAAATTTGCCAACGATTTCAGGGTTTTTGTTTTCAGCAGAAGAAATGTGCTTCCAAAAGATTTCAGTACAAGAGACATGGCACATGACTTGAATTTCGCTTTTGAAAAACTGGGTCTATCCGATATATACCTGCTGGGTGTTTCGCAGGGTGGTATGATTTCTCAGTTTTATTCTATAGACTTTCCTGCTAAAGTAAAAAAACTGATAATTGCCGTATCACTTTCACGTCAAAACCCAACATCAAAAAAAGTAATAGGCAGTTGGATAAGAATGATCAAGAATGAAGAATTTAAGAAACTTGCAATAGACACCATGGAAAAAACATATGTTGGAAAAAAACTGAAAAAGATGCGATTTACCTATCCTCTTATGGGTTTTTTAGGTAAACCAAAATCAGCAGAAAGATTTTTAATCCAGGCAAAAGCATGTTTTAATCACGATTCACATGATGAACTTGTTAAAATAAAAACACCCACCCTTGTAGTCGGAGGCCTGAAAGACATGATAGTTGGTGGAACAGCCTCAAAAGAAATAGCGAAGGCAATTCCAGATTCCAAATTAATTGAATATCCGAATCTCGGACATGGAGCATCTGATGAAAAAATATTCATTCAGGATGCATTGAATTTCTTTAACAATGATTAAGTAAAAATTTTAGGGGAAAGAATTCCGTCATAATTCAAAGTTTGAAAACTTATTTTCAGTTTCGGATTTAGATTCTTTCCCGATAATTTTTTCTATACAAAAAAGATAATTTAATTAATATATAATTCCCACCCACAATTTATTATATTCATCTCTACATTTTATCCCTACCTTTATAATAGAAAACCTTGTTGTTATTTTTATATAATTAATGTATAATATACAAAATTGTATATTATGTTTTGTATATATATGAAAGGATAAGTATATGTCAAAAATAGAAATGCACGATAATGGTTCAATGCTTCTTATAATGCTAAATGAAAAAGGCCCGCTGTCAATAAAGGAAATACAGATAAATCTTTTTAAGTTTGCATCACAATTCGGGTACGGTGGTGATGGAGACAGAAGGAAAAAAAGCCGTAAAAATCATGATAGTTTTATAATGACGGATACTCAAAAAATCTGTGATGATTTGATCGAAAAAAGTCTGCTGAAAAAAGAAGGGGATCTTTATACCGTAACCGAAGAAGGAAAGATAAGGGCAGAAATCTCACTGAAAAAAATCCGAAGGGTTTGGGAAGTAATAGATAAAAACATAATGTCACCCGAAGCCACTTCAAGAAACACTGTCATAATAGATGCCTTCCTGGCATTTATAAAACTTCTTGCCGGCTTTATAAGCGGTAGTATAGCTTTGATCGCAGATGGCACCGATGCGGCTGTGGATACGTTATCGGCACTTATAGTATTCTTCAGCGTGAAGTTTAAAAACGAAATAATAGGAACTCTGGTAATAATAGGAATGATGTTTTTCACCTCGATAAGTATAGGGATTAATTCTGTTGAAGGAATCGTTGAATTCATAAAAGGAAATTCCGAAGTTATGAAATCACCGGAACTGGTTATCGGCGTTGAAATAGTGGCATTCCTTTTCGCTATCCTGCTGACTTTTTATCAGCGAAGTATAGGAAAAAAACACAGGAATTTCGCCTTGATATCACAATCCGTCGATTCTAAAAATCATATATACGTATCACTTTCAGTTATAGCAGGAGCGGTTTTCTCCATTTTCGGGATACAGATAGCCGATTCCATAATAGGTAGTTTGATAGCTGTGAGAATTTTCCTGGATGGTATAGAACTTTCAAAAGAGAGTTTTTCAAATATGAAGGGTGAGGAAATCAACTTCGGTAAATACACCTCTTTCATCGAAAGAAAATGGCATGCATACGGACAGAGAACCTTCCAGGCATACGTACTTTACTCACTTATGAGAAATAATTCGATGTCGAAAGAAGAAATAACGGAAGCGTTGGAGGAAAATTTCAAACCCGATTATGTTCCGCTTATAAGCGAGTTCAGTTTTGGATTAGCGAAAGATAAGGACTTCAAAGAGAGTTTTTCACAAATCTGTGACCCTCTTATCAATGCAAATATAATGATTATTGAAGATGAAAAATTTAAAATTAACCATATATACAAAACCAGAATAACCGAATATATAACCGGTATTTTCATGGATAAAGTAACTCCTGCACTTATAGACGAAAGGGTTAAAGACCTTAAGAACAAAGAAAGTTTCTCCCGTAAGGATAAACTCGTAAACGCCTCACGTGTACTGAAAGAAGATGAAAAAATATCTTCACTGGTAAAGGGAAAATTCGAAAACAGTATATACTCGGTTATGTGTACGGATGAGAGAATACTTTTATTAAAAGGCAGGGAAAGCATAAGCATATATTTCTGTGATATCACCGATATGGAAGAACTTGAGGGAAAATTTTCGACTATCAAACTTGAAATATCAACAAAAGAGAATAAATACATAATAGATTATTTATCCAGAAGAAAATCATTCGGATTTTTAAACGATATAAAACAGAAAATCCACGGAAAGGAAACAGCTATCTATTCTCATGAAGATCTGATAGAGAGAATTACAGTATTATCCAGAATTCAGAATTATCTGGATAGGAAACTTAAAACCGCCTGATGCTAATTCGGCTTAAAATGCTATCAGTTCAGATCAAAAAAATAGTCATTTACGGATTTTTATTCAAATGAGCTTTTCACCAAAAAAAGTCTTCATTATGTTTTTATATCCGTTGAATTCATAACCATTTTTTATAAGCATTTTAAGCTTTTCAAAGGAAATGGCATCCAGTTTTTTTCTTTTAACATCCTCTTCTATTATGCTGATGGCCTTACTGTAACTCATTTTTTCCCTGTAAGGCCTGTCTTCGATTAAAGCACTGAAAACATCTGCAACTTGAATTGACTTTGCTATAAAGAGCATTTCATCGCCTTTGAGATTATGTGGATAGCCACTGCCATCAAGCCTTTCATGATGTGCCCCGCATATTTTATCTATCACGCTGAAACCATTTTTATTTAGCAGAACATATGTATCAACCACGTGTTTCTGCATTATAAAAAACTCGTATTTGTTCAACTTCCCTTTTTTGTGTAAAATCTTTAAAGGAACTTTTATTTTGCCTATATCGTGTAATAGACCGGAAATATACGCTATTTGTGAATCACAGGTTCCAAGCAACTCCTCACAGATTTTCGAAGATATGGCTGCAACCTGAGAAGAATGATTTCTGGTAAAAGGGCTTCTTATATCGAGTATAAAACTGATGAGCTTTATATACTTCTGAGCCAGATTAATATCCAGAACTTTCTGTTCAATTTCCGGAATATCCGGAAAATTTATCTTCTCAGAAAACATAAAATTATAATCCGATAGATTGCATATGGAGTCCTCTATGCATTCCTTAACAAGTGGATGATAAGATTCTTCTTTTCTTATTTCAGATATCAGGTATTCCATAAATTCATCAGAATTTTCAGGGGAATAATGCCGTGAGTAATTGCCGGCTATAAAATCCGACAGTCTGAGTACGTCTCCGAAAATCCCTCCACCACTTATACAACCCATTTCATATTCATGATGCATTTCGATGGCCTTCAGTTTCAATTCGTCTTCTACTCCGAGATATTTCATGACAGCAGATGAAATTCCGGCATGCTCATTAGTGGCGTCGAATTTTTTCATAAGCATATCCATATCCCATCTTTCACTGAGATCTGAATAGAAATCACTGTAATTGGTAATGGCTTCCCTTATCAAAAAACCGACATCATGCAGCATAGAGATTAAAAATATATCCACAAAGTTTTCATGCGGATTTATCTTTTTCATCACCGTATAGGATATTTTGGCCGACATTATCGAGTGATTAATAAACGGTTTGAATTCGCGTGGATACATATTTATGTAAAGTGCTAGTATTGATTTAAGATCAAAGTTCAGTTTTAAATTCATAAAGTTCCTTTTCATTAATATTTAGCCTGTATTTTATATACAAACCTACATATTATAACACATGCATATAAAAGGGTTTTATAGAAATCTAAAATCTGAATTACCAAGTGTTAATCGTTATTTAAAATGAGTTATATAGCCTTCAAAAACAGAAAAGCCCCTTCAATATATAAAGAGGCTTTCTGATAAAAATAATTTATAAGTTATGTTTGATGTAATAATGATCGTATTTGTTTATTCTCTCGTCGGATAATCCCGTATAGCCGGCAGATTTAAGTGCTGCAATTCTTGAAAAGGCTTCAGGGATCGCTTTGGTGATTATGTTTTCTATTCCAAAAGCCTTTGGAAATTCTTGTTCGATAATGACAAACAAATCTGAAATACTTCTTTCGTTTTCATATGAAGATGAAAGGTCAAGCCTGAGTAATCCCACTTTTCCGATTTCGAAATTTTCTTCCTTCGCAAAAAACTCAATCGTACCAATTGCCTTTTCCGTTTTCTTATCGATTACGGAAAATCTGACATAATAACGATTTTTATATTCCGCAAGCCAGAAATCTATGCAATCTCCCATCTCTTCGAGAGTTTTATACACAAAATCACTCGTGCAGTTATCACTGTTGAAGAATTTCGCCGATACCGGATCGGAATAACATTCAAGCAAATCCTCAGTATCGGATTTCTCAACCAGACTCAACAGAAAATTCTCATTTTCATAAATCGGGCATTTCTCGTAAACATTACTCGAAACTTCTTCCATTCATATTTCTCCTTTTCAATTCATGGTGTCTTTTATATGTTCCATGTATATTTTACGTATTTCTTCCATTTCTCCCAAACCTTTTACAAACGATTTTACATTATACCCTTCGTTTTTCAACACGTTTTCCCAGGAATCCTCTTCTTCACCTGCCATATCGTTTTTGGCATGGTCTCCTGCGACGAGCATTAAGGGAAGCAATTTTACATTTTTCGTTTCAGATTTTGAAAGTTTGCCAATCACGTCATTGAGTTCCGGGTATCCCTCAACGGTGCCCACATGAACGTTTGAAAACCCCATATCCTTAAGCACATAATCCATACATGCATATGCCGAATTCGCATGATGATGTGTGCCATGTCCCATGAATACGACTGCATTTTCTTCATCTGATTCATTCAATTCTGGAACGAGTGCCTTTGCAACATTTTTATAATCATCTATGGAAGTCAGCAAAGGATTTCCCACCTTGATGTTGCTGAAAGAGTGCCTGAAATGGTTAACTGTGGAAACCAGTTTGTTGTATTCCTCCCCACAAATAACATGAAGTGGCTGAACTACAATTTCTTCGAATTTTTCCCTTTTCATCTTTGACAAAGCTTCTTCAACGGTATCGACATATATTTTATCTCTCTGTTCGAGTATTTTCATGACAATACTCGATGTGAAAGCTGTTCTGACTTCAAAATCTTTAAATTCCCTTTTTACATCATCGGTTATTGCATTTATTGTTTTTTTCCTGGTGTCTTCATGACTGGTTCCAAAACTTACAACTAAAATACCCTTCTTCATAATCGCCTCCGCTATATATGTTTATTATTTCTAACACGATTATTATACTATTAATTCGTCTTTTTTCCCATTAAATCAAACGAACTTTTTTACATATTTCATCGAAATATTCATAATCAAGAGATTCAATCCATTTCCATGAGGGATAAACGAGCTTACAATCGTTATCGTCTGCCCAGGCTGGAATATCAGCAGTAGGATGTGAAGGGATTATATTCGCATTTGAGGTCAGCAATTCCTGTTTGTCTTTTGACAGTATTTTTTCCGACATAAACTCCAGAATTTCCCGAGTTGTCCCTTTTTTCACTGCCAGATATGAAGGTATACTTATGGCGCCATCAACTGGCCATACTCCCGACAAATTCCCCAAACCCATTCTCAACGCAAAAATTGACGGCACAATCGCTATTGGAAACTGTCCTTTCATAACAAGGTTGAAAGCAGAAGCAGGCATACTCGCGGCTACAGAATTACCCATGAAATCCTCAAGCATATTTCCACCGTACATGTACCACATACTCATAAGTAAAGACCTTCCGGCAGAGGTATCTATACCACCGTATACAACTTTCCCCTTATACCTCTCATCACATAATTGTTCAAAACTCTCAGGTATCTCGCATCCGTTTAAAAGACCCTTATTCACTACTATTACAAGTGGAATCGTTATGAAAGGGGATATGAACCCTTTTTCATAAGGGATTTCAGATTCCTTTATTTCTTTTCTCACAGGAAAGAGCCTTTCCATATGTTTAAGATTCTCAAAATTCTCAATTTCGTTGAACAGCAGGCGTTTGTCCTGGAAAACGTCAAGATCCGTGGTCAATATGATGTCTGCATTTATTTCACCGTTATCCCTTTCTGTTCTGATCTGTTCACTGAGCTTTTTTTCCCTGCCAAGTCCGAAATATTCAAACTGTATGTCAATATCGCTTTTTCTGACTTCTTCTTTTATGTATTTCTCTTCGAGCCTGCTTATAAGGCATATGTTATTCCAGTAAACCTTTACGCTGTCAGACATTTTCACACCGCCACTTCTTTCATTCTTTTCCCAAAAGACAGTTGTTCGCCATTTCTCAGATCGCTCTGAATCACCAGCATCCTTTCGGTGATTACCTTCAACTCTTCAAGAATCTTCTTTTCTTTTTCAGATGTGGTTATAACTGCTTCTATTCCACCATTTTTCATGACTACCCTTTTTTTAGCTATGAGTGCCAGAACGGGATCATGTGTAACTATGAGCACTATTTTCCCTTCACTGGCAAGTATTTCCATGGCTTTCAGCCTGTTAATACCGGCATTTTCTATTTCATCGATCAACACAATCGGTGCATTTCCATTTATCGCAACATCGGCAATCATCAACGCCCTTGATTGTCCACCGCTCAACCTGGTGAGTTTGTCATCCGGTTTTATGGATTCACCCGTAAGCTGATTGGCGGTATAAACAATCCTGTTTATATGATCTCTTATGTCATTTTGCACATGGCCACTTTTCATTCTGCATTTCGAATGTATTTCGAGAAAATCAAAAACTTTCATATCCACCATGAAATTCATATTCTGTGACAGATGGGCGATTATCTTCTTTCGAGGATCATATCTCATGGCAGCATCGGGAATCTTACCGTCTACCAGTACACTTCTGCAGCTGAGACCATCACCTTGTGAAAGCAGCTCTATATCCTGTATCAGCTGACTTTTTCCAGATCCCGTGAAACCAACTATACTGTATATCTCCGATTTTTTTATACTGAATTCCCTTACCTTCTCGTCGCTTCCCGATTTATCCCTACCACATATTACAGTCAATTCATCAAACATCTTATTCTCCTCCAATCCCTCGGGTTCAGTTCCCAAAATCCATTTTTCTTATTATTCCCTGCTGATATTTCTTACCTATTCTCATTTCACCCACACAGTAAGAACATATTGCAGTCGGCATATCATGCCTGAGCCTGTCTTCACAAACTGAAGTAACCGGATTCGAATCTATTATCATATCTGCAATCAGTTCGCTTCCGAAACCACTTAAACCGTTAGTCTCGACTATTCTGGCTTTTGGATTCAACTCGGAGATTTTGTACACAAAAACCTCTCTTTCAGCCTGAGATACCAGATCTCCCCTCGTTATCAGTATTATGTCGGCAGTAGTGATCACGGGACCTATTTTTTCCGGTGTTTTTATACTTGATATGTTGTCGACTACACATACAGAAAGTGTTTTTTCCGTACCCGGTGCACATCTGTGGCATAAGCCAGCCGTTTCTATTATGAGAATGTCCGTTCCTTTGGATGATGACCATTGTGTTATCTCTTCCAGATTCACAGCCAGAAAATGATCCGGACAGATATCCTCACTCAACCCGATAGCTACCGGTATATCAAGCTGTGAATATCTGCTGTCATCATCGGTACTCAAACAGTCCATTTTAACCGCAGAAACTTTGTAATCCTTTTTTTGAAGTATTTTTATCACATTTATCATTACAGATGTCTTGCCTGTTGCGGGTGGTCCTGCAACTATTACAACCCTCTGTTCTTTATTATCCATATAATTACCTCCGTCAAATACACAAACATCTACAATATAGAAACGTTTTGTATATATAAATAAACTTGCAAATTATAGGTTATTATATTATTATATGAATAAATTAACAGTCTCAAATGAGACTGTTAAAAGAAAAGAGGAAAAATGGAATACGAAATTTTAAAAAGAGTACCTTTGTTTCACGATATGGATGAAATCGAGATTGAAAAAACACTTGATATACTGAAATACGGAATACACGATTATAAAAGGGATTGTGTGGTAGTTTCCGAAAAGGAAGAATTCAGAAAACTCGGGATAGTAATGGCCGGAGAAATTTCAATTCAGAAGATTTTCCCTCATGGAAAAGCCGTGATACTCAACAGATTAAAATCAGGTGAAATATTCGGACTTTCCTCATTTTTTGACGATCAAAGAAATTTCCCCACAAGCATAATTACCACGGAAGAAAGCAGAATAATGTTCATAGATCATAATAATTTAATCGACATTTTATCCTCAAACAAAAAATTACTGGGTAATTTCATAAAATTCTGCACGAACAGGATTCTGTTTTTAAATTCACGTATAGAAATATTTTTACTAGATGGAGCGGAAAAGAGAATTGCTTATTATATTCTCTCACAAGCCCGTATAAAACAAAGTGACGAAATAATACTGAATTTCTCAAAAAAAGACTGGGCAGAGTTTTTAAGCATTTCAAGGGCTTCTCTGTTCAGAGAATTAAAAAAATTAGGGGAAAACAAATCAATAAAAATCGAAGGCAGAAAAATTTCCATTTTAAATCATCTTTTTCTCAAAAAAGTACTAAACAACTGATAAAACCATCTTATTTTTATAGCTTCTAAATAATAACTTTTTATAGAATTACTCACTAAAAACCCATACTTTTCAAATAATTTTCATTCCCCGTAAGAAAATCAACAATATATTTTTATCTATTATATTTATACTGATAATATTTATGTTTGTTGATTTTTAAAATATAGTCTGATATACTTTTTATACATAAATATAGAAAGGGGAATTTTATGAATAAAAAATTATTTACATGTCTGATATTGTTTTCAGTTATTTTGTCAGGGATATTTATCGCACAGACTATTGTTGATCAGCGTGGTGTCGAAGTAAAACTGAAAGACAGAATAGAAAGAATAGTTACATTGCCCATGCCGGCACCGGCATTATTGTTTTCTGTTGATCAGGCTGGAAACAAAATTGTGGGTATGCACCCTGCTTCCATGAAAGCAGTTAAGGGAAGTATTCTTTCCGAAATCGCTCCTGAACTTTTAAATGCATCCACTTCGTTCGTAAAAAGCGGATTCGAAGTAAATGTCGAGGAAGTTCTAAAACTCAGACCCGATGTTGTTCTTCAATGGTGTAACAGAGGTGAGGAAATAATCACCCCTCTGGTTAATTCCGGTATACCAGTAATCGGCCTTAAATATGGAAATCAGGAAGACCTTGAAACATGGCTTGCCATTTTCGGAAAACTTTTAAACAACGAAGAACAGGCACAGAAAATTATCGATTTTCACAGAAAAAGCATAAAAGATATGCAGGAAATTACCGCAGATTTATCCCAGGAAAAAAAGCCTAAAATACTCTATCTTCCTTACGGGTCACAACTTTATACAACCGGAAAGGGAACTTACAACGATTTTTACTTCAACCTGACAGGTGCAGTAAACCTCGCGGGTGAATTAACAGGCTGGAAGATAGTAACTATGGAACAGATTCTCGTATGGAATCCGGACATCATATACATAGGGAATTTCACCGATGAAATGCCTGAAGATTATATTAACAATTCATTCGAAGGGCAGGACTGGTCTTCAATAAAAGCGGTTAAAGAAGGCAAGATATACAAAGTACCTTCAGGAGTTTACCGCTGGGATCCTCCAAGTCAGGAATCTCCTATGATGTGGAAATGGTTATTAAAGATTCAGTATCCGGAACTCGCAAACTATGACCTGGATAAATTAACGGTTGAATTTTATAAAGAATTCTACGACTATTCACTCAATGCCGATCAATTGTCAAAAATCATGCACGTAAAATAAATCATACGGGGAGTTATTAACTGAAATGCTTTTAAGAAAAAAATGGCTGTTAAATATATTGCTTATCATGGGCCCTTTGCTGATATTCATATTGTCTCTCGGAATGGGAAGATACCATATTCCATTAAACAAAAGCCTTGAGATATTCTTCTCGGAATTATTCACGGCAAAACCCCAGGATTTTTCAGTCGAAAGAAGCGTAATAATCAATCTCAGAATTCCCAGAATTATTTTGGCCATGCTTGTCGGTGCCGGATTATCCGTATCAGGCACCGCATTTCAGGGAATGTTTAAAAACCCACTTGTGAGCCCTCATATTCTTGGTGTTTCATCGGGAGCAGGATTCGGCGGAGTAATAGCCATGCTTTTTTTCAAAAATTCCTGGATGGTATTTATTTGTTCATTCCTGTCAGGACTTCTTTCAATTCTGATAGCTTTTTATTTTGCCAGGACAAAAAGAAAAATCACAACTCTTTCGCTTGTGGTATCAGGTGTCATTGTGGGATCTTTTTTTACCGCTATGATATCGCTAATAAAGTTTGTGGCCGATCCCGTTGATGAACTCCCGTCAATAGTATTCTGGCTCATGGGTAGCTTTTCCGGAATAAGTTATGAAAAGTTGTCGCTGGTTTCAATTCCGATAATTGCATGCATTTTATTCCTGTTCTTCTTCAGATGGAGAATCAACATACTGTCTCTTGGCGAAGAAGAAGTCAGGGCATTGGGACTCAAACCAGAAATTTTAAGATGGATGGTTATCATACCGGTAACTGTCATAGTATCACTTTGTGTTTCTGTCAGCGGAATCATAGGCTGGGTAGGACTTGCAATACCTCATATATGCAGAATGCTTGTAGGTTCTGACCATAAAGTTTTAATACCCTGCTCGATATCAATTGGTGCCATGTATATGATAATCATAGACGATATATCTCGTACGGTATCGTCAGCAGAAATACCACTTGGAATACTGACAGCGGTGATAGGAATAATAGTTTTCGGCTTTTTACTTAAAAGGAGTAAAGGAGGCGCCTGGAACAATGCTTGAAATAAAAAATGTCTCTTTCTCCTACGACAGCGAAAAATATTTGTTCAAAAACATAAACATGCATCTTGAAAAAGGTGACATAGTATCCATACTCGGACCAAACGGAACGGGAAAAACCACGCTTATAAAATGTATACTGGGATTCCTTAAATTTAAAACTGGTGAAATACTCATCAAAGGGGATTCAAAAGGCCAGATTGGATATGTACCACAATCACATTATCTCAATGCCCCTTACACTTCACTTGAAATGGTTCTTATGGGAAGGGCAAAATTCATCGGCAATTTCTCCTCACCAGGAAAGAAAGATATTGAAATTGCAGAAAAAATGTTGAAAATAGTTGGAGTTGAAAAGCTCGAAAACAGAATTTTCAACACCCTAAGTGGTGGAGAAAGACAACTCATACTGATAGCAAGGGCTTTGGCAAGTGAATGTTCGGTACTTGTACTGGACGAACCCACATCTGCTTTGGATTTCAACAACCAGTACAGAACCCTGAATATGATAAGGGAAATGGCTGAAGAATTCAGGCTTTACGTGATATTCACCACTCATCAGCCAGAACATGCGATGTACCTCTCCTCCAAAACATTACTTATGGGTGGAAAGGATTTCAATTATTTTGGTAAGACCTGCGAAGTAATAAATGAAAGTAACTTAAAAAAAATATATGGATTAAAAACAAAAATTGTGGAAATCAAACACGAAAACGGTACTTCAAAAACCGTTATTCCTATTATGGGATGAAAAGGGAGGCGTTATGAAACAAGGATGCAGAATTGCCGCTGTTTACAGTGGTATCAGCTATCAAAGAGGTATTTTAATCGAAAGTGATTACAGAAAAAACATGGAGGTTATTCCCATCAACAACCTCGAAAACACCGATTTAAAGGATTACGACGTGTTAATTTTCCCACGCGGAACTGATGAAGAACTTGCGTTGAAGAATTCAAAAAAAATAGAAGAATTTCTCAACGATAAAAAAGTCGTCATCGCATTCGGTGAAATACCTAGAAATTGGTTACCAGGCAGTGAATGGGGTGGAGTAACCCCCGAAGATGATGGCCCGCTTAAGATTTGCAGATACATTATAGGAAGTTCAGGAAACAAACTTCACGATATAGAGACAAAACACGAATTGTTTGAAGGTATAGAAAATCACGATTTACACTGGCACAAAGGAGCAACCGGATGGTGCTGCCATGGACATCTTGTACCGCCTGCGGGATCTGAAGTACTGGTAATAAACGAAACCGGAGCAACCATGATGTACATTGACAGGAACACCACTGCAGGTAGCATGTTGATATCCTGCCAGCTCGATGCCATGTGCCATGCCTATCATGGAGTTGAAGGAGCGAAAAAGCTGCTGGACAACTGCCTCGTATGGGTGAAAAAAGAAGTTACAAAATTGAGGAAGGTGTTATAAATGTCTAGAAACGCTCTAATATATTCGGGTACTAAATGGCAATACGATATATTCAACACTGAAAAATACAGGGAGAAATTCGGTAAATTACTTCATGTATATGAAATGTCTCCCGAAACACTTTCAGAAGTAGATGCCATAATAATACCGAGAGAATCCAATCAGGAAGCTCTTTTAAACAACAAAGAAATCGTTCAGGATTTTATTAATTCCGGTAAAACCGTAGTATCATTCGGAGAAATTTCAGTCCCATGGCTTCCGGATGCAGTCTGGCTTGACAGATATCCTAAATTTCAGTACAAAGAAACGGTAAATTGGGACAAGGGGAATCTTTTCACGGAACCATACAGAATGATCGATCCGGAACATCCCATACTGAAAAATTTGACTCTGGAAGATCTGCAATGGCATTTCCACGGCGTGTTCAAAGCTCCCGATACAGCAGATGTACTGGTTGAATATGCAGAATACGGAGATGTACTTTACATTGACACAAAAAAATATAAAGGAAACATCCTCGCCACAACACTGGATCCGATAGTACATGCGGGATACGGCGTAATCAAGAAAACCCAGAAATTCCTGGATTCCGTACTGGATTGGCTGGATACATTATAAATCAATTTCAGGAGTATATTTTATGACTTATGACCCCGATATGAAAAAAGATAAAGTTATGGATAAGATCATGGGAAAAGGTGCTGAAAGAATTCCGAAATCAGCTTTCTATATCATGACATTCCTGATGAAGATAATGGACTTTTTTGGAAATTACTCCAATAAAAGATTCAGGGAGCTGGGCATTAAAAACGGCCAGAAAGTGATAGATTATGGTTGTGGCCCTGCAAGATATTTGAAAAACTCTTCAAGGGCAGTTGGAAAAAAAGGAAGGGTATATGCAGTGGATATTCACCCCACAGCCATCAAAATGGCAAATGACAAGATAAAAAAATTCAACCTGAAAAACGTAAAGGCCATACAGGCAGACGGGTATTCGGTAAACATTCCTGAAAATACCGCTGACCTGATTTACGCACTGGATATGTTCCATATGGTGAAGGAACCCGATATGCTTCTCAGAGAATTGCGTAGATTGGTAAAGCCTGATGGTTTTCTCATAATTGACGACGGCCATCAGTCAAGAGAAGAAACCAAATACAAGATAATCAATTCCGGATTCTGGAATATAGAAAAAGAACATGAAAACCGCTTGAAATGCGTACCTCTTAACAAATAAAGCTTTATACTACCTTATTGATTTTAATTCACAATTCCAATTTCCCCCTCATTCGTTGAGGGGCTTTTTTTATTTTTTTGTAGTATAATCATAATTAGTATAATCGTGATTATACTAATTATGATTATACTATTCGTATTAAAGAAGGTGATTTATATGATTTTTCACGACAGAAAAACAGAGAGAAGGATAATTAACGAATATTTGAATAAATCAGGGTATGGAATGTACATTCTATACGGAAGAAGACGAATAGGAAAGACTTATCTCTTAAAATACTGCACAGAAAACAAAAACGGCATATTCTTCACAGGAAGACAAGTCACTGGAGAATATCTTCTTGATACTTTTTCAAAACAAATTTCCGATTATATGAACATAAAAGGTATCCACTTTAAAAACTGGGAGGAAGCCTTTGATTTTGTCTATTCAAACTCAAGTCAGATAAAATATTTGGTATTGGATGAATTTCAGTATATGGTTCAAGCATCTCCTGAAATCCCTTCAATACTACAACTACTATCTGATCATAAAAAAACAGATTTAAAACTATTTTTATGTGGTTCAAGTATAAGTTTCATGCATGGACTTTTATCGTATAAAAACCCTTTATTCGGTAGAAAAACTAATTACATGAGGTTGAAACCCGTGAAGTTCTCTGATGTAAGAGAATTTTTCAACGATTTTAATGAACTGGATTATCATCAGTTATTATCATATTATTCCGTATTCGGTGGAGTTCCTCAATATTTAAAGATGCTCGATTCACAGAAAGGATTCATAGAGAACCTGAATCATATGTTTTTGAATATCGACAGCCCATTGAGAGAAGAACCACTTTTCCTATTATCCGAAGAACTCCGTGAACCCAGAATTTATCATTCAATACTCGAATCAATATCTTTCGGATATAACACTTCAAGTGAGATTTCATCAAAAATCGGATTTAAAGATTCAAGACAGATACAACCTTATCTGAAAACACTTGAAAAACTGGATTTAATATCAAGAGTAGTACCGATAACAGAAAAAAATCCTGCACGTACAAGAAAAGGAATATATAAAATCAAAGATAATCTTTTCGCATTTTGGTTCAGATTTGTCTATCCAAACCTCTACTTCATAGAAAGTGATATGAAACAGAAAGTGTTAAAAGAAATAGAAACCAATATTTCTCAATACAGTTCTTTCATATTTGAAGAAGAAGCCAGAAATTACGTTCATGAATATTTTGATTTTGAAAAAACTGGAAGTTACTGGGACAAGAGTGTCGAAATAGATATTTTATCTGAAAAAGAAGGTAAATGGTATGCAGGAGAATGTAAGTGGACAAACAAAAAAATCGGTATTTCAGAATATAAAAAACTCGTAGAAAAAACTCTCAGTTTGAAAACATCCGTAGAAAAATACATTTTCGTTTCTAAAAACGGCTTTGACGAAAGCATAAAAGAAATTGAAAATGTTATTCTAATAGAATTCTCAAAAGAAAATGGATGGAATGTACTTTAGTATCGTAAATCCTACGCTTTATACACAACACAGTTTCAAAAATATAAAATTGTTACGAGAAGAAAACGCGATTTTTTACACACGTTATTATTGTCGTGGGTAATATTTTTATTTTTTTCCAGTGATATATTCTGGATTTTGCAGAATTAATAATATTTGCCACTTCACATCCGCATAAAATTTAATATAATATTAAGATAAAAAAACAACCTGTAGGGGTGTTTCAAACAGATTCAGTTGCAAATTACCCGTTTGAATATTGACAAATCACGCTTACACAAACGATAAACAAATCGTTAAGTCTCAGAAAATCGCAAAAATCTCGTAGGGGCAATTCATGAATTGCCCTTTTAAAAATAGTTTTAAAGGCGATTCAAGCAACTTTTGTTTCCAATTGCCCTCATTCACAAATAAATATTAAAAACATTTAAAGAGGTTGATATGCAAAAACATTCACATAACCGAAGAACCATAAGATTAAAAGAATATGATTATTCTCGAAAAGGATTTTATTTTATCACTATTTGCAGTTATCAACATCAGTGTATTTTCGGAAAAATAGAAGATGATCAAATGATATTAAATAACTTCGGCAAAATACTAAACATATACTGGCAAAAACAGGAAAATGATTTGATTAAACCCCATGAACATGTTGTAATGCCAAATCATTTCCATGGAATTGTTGAAATAAATTCGGATGTGGATGAAAACAAAGAAATAAACAACGAGTCGATAATGATTGAAAGAAGGAAGATGCTTCTCCCAAAATTTGTTGGAAAGTTTAAAATGCAAACTTCAAAAGAGATCAATTTAACAAGAAATAAAAAAGGAATAACTGTTTGGCAAAGAAATTATCATGAACATATAATCAGAGATTATAAAGATTACTACAATATCATTAATTACATTCAAACTAATCCAGAGAATTGGAAAAAAGATAAGTATCATTAACGCATTGTAGGGGCAATTCATGAATTGCCCTTTTAAAATGGTTTGCAAAGGTAATTCGAACAACTTTGTTTGCAAATTCCCCGTTTGAATATTGACAAATCACGCTTACACAAACGATAAATAAATCGTTTAATTCTCAGAAAACCGCAAAAATCTCGTAGGGGCAATTCATGAATTGCCCTTTTAAAATGGTTTGCAAAGGTAATTCGAGTAACTTTGTTTGCAAATTCCCCGTTTGAATATTGACAAATCACGCTTACACAAACGATAAATAAATCGTTTAATTCTCAGAAAACCGCAAAAATCTCGTAGGGGCAATTCATGAATTGCCCTTTTAAA